>JAABUQ010001484.1_pt1 | contig 50125 bp, 46 predicted proteins | sample 5560001 | NCBI WGS metagenome assembly JAABUQ01 (sample SAMN10711888, study PRJNA513371) | rock metagenome | isolation source: Antarctica rocks | place: Antarctica: Victoria Land, Finger Mt nord | collected 2015-12-18
CCTTCCCCTTCCCTTTTCTTTCCCCCTCCCACCTCCACCCTCCCCCTCTTCATCACCAAACAGCACCCTTCAGCTCCACATCCCTCCCTATCCCCCTTCACGAGCCCACACCACCCCTTCTCCATCTTCGCACCCCCTTTCCGACCGTAAAAAATACCCCTTCGATCTCCATATCGCAAAGACCCGTAGAACCTCTGGACCCGTGAGTATCGAGATGGCCAAGAGCGGCGGTGTGAGATTTTTGGTGGAGGAGAGTGTACGCGGTTGAGATACTGTTATTTGGAAGTCAATTTGCCCATCTTCACAAACACAAGAAGGCTTTGAGGGGAGGGGGAGGATACTACGAGCGTCCCAGTCCTCGCCCTCTCGATCCACCCCAGACGCCTCCATGCCACCTTCTCGCCGTCAATCGATCTCTATTTGAAGCGTGAAAGCGGTCGTGCTTGGCTGTTTGGCTACTTTAGAGATACAGCTCTTGGAGATGGGATCTCGGGGGTCGTGTTTGGGAGGATTGTCACTCTCGACGATTCGAACTTGAGGACTGGGAAGGTCTGGACAATGGCGTATTCTGCGAATGCCAGTCTCTTACCTGCTGAGTACCCCAAAAACGAGCCGACTTCCTTACTGAGGCCCTTATGTCTCCATAGATCATCGCATCTCCCTTTCGAACTTCGCCCCATAATGTCGTGCCTCCTCCCCGTCTTCTAGAAGCCCAGTTCCTACCACACGTCCCTCCCCCCAGCCTTTCTTGTCTCGCCATCAGCACAACGTCTGGGATATCCTCAAGACGCCATCTCGAGATCCAGCCATTCCACCGCCTTTGGAAGCACACAACCGCCCTCGCACGCAAGATCTTCAACCCACCATCTGATATCGTTCTCGACCAGAGAACTGACTGCGCCCACTCCTCTTGCTCTCTACTTTCCGCCTCGGTTGACGCTCGACCTTCAACCTCCCATTTCTGTAAACGCTGAAGTGTTTGAGATCCCAGAAGCGCAGACAGAAAGAAGAGGAATGAAGAGCAAGCACATTTCCTAGCCCCTACGGCGGCAGGGCGAACACCGCCCCACCCCCAACCTACAAACCTCGCTCCCAACCCCCCCGGCCCATCAGCCATATAGCTGCTAGCTTAAGTAACGTTCTCGCCTCTGTGCATTAATTGCACGACGCCTCCTTTCGCTCTCCCAACCGTTTTACTTTTTTCGCCCTTTCCCACACCTTCGTCCCTCCCCAGGGACAACCACTCTGCTTCCACGGCATTAGACCCAGTAGTGAAACACCCACCCCTTTCTCTTCCTCCCTCAAGTAGCACACAATGCAACGTAGCACCAGGGCGAGCATGTGTGCGATATTAGGATTTCGAAATCGATGAGGGGGGTTGGTCGTTGCCGCGCATGCTATGAGCCGAACGGGGCTGGTAGAGGAGCGGGGGTTTGGGGGGGGGAGAAGCACTGGGCAGGAACGATGAGGAAAAGGGGCTGTGAGGGCACAGCAATTGTGTGGCTGACGGAGAGCTCTGCCGACTAGGGAGCCCTGGCAGTTTCCTGGGATCTGGGGAGAGGTGGTCGGAAAGGAGGGCCGGGGGGGGGGGTTGCTTATAGGGACAAGGGTATCTACTCTTCGCTTTTTGTACTGGTGCTCCAGCAGGCGGAGATGAACGGGCGGACTATAGGGACTGTGATATGCTTCGCGTCTACAGGAATGAAGCAGGGAATTATAGTACGGGAGGTATGACTGATCGTTCTGTCCGCAGGCATTCTCCCTGCTTTTTTTATGATAGGAAAGCATTTGAGACATATTCGTCTGTCATTGAGACCAAGAGTTAGCTTGGAATTGCTGTACTAGTTGTGCGCAGAATTAGAATCATGAGGGAGATGTAGGGATTATGGAGCAAAGAAGGAACTGACGCACTCAGTCCCGCCGAGGCCACTCTAATATCCTTTCTCCTATTCTACATAATTTTCTGTTGAACACTTAGGGATACTGTAGTTCCCAGATGCGCGAAGACAGAAACCAGGCTTGATAGAACTTCTGACTCCATTGGTAGACTATTTTCCGCAGCCTTGGTTTCTTGATCTCAATGTTCTTCGTCGTGGCCGTGAGCTCGAATTCGAAGAATCATGAGGATGTGATCGTCCACGATGGCGCCGTGCAATGATACACACACGACCGGTGTCTATCTCGCTTCATGTAGCTTTAGCAGGAACCAAAACTTGCTGGGTACCTACAGAGGCCTGAAGGGATAGGGCAACTTCACTCAGAAAGATGCCGAAGCGCTGGAAGTGGGTGGGAGCGCAAGAGCACCCAATACGAGTTTTTATGTGCATGCTCAAGCAGGAAGTGGTGAACTCAATCGACAATTAATGAAAGAACGGATTGATGGAGTGACGATGGACTAATCGACCAGTGAAGAATTTCGGCTGAACAGCAAGAACGTGAAAACATATAAACCACCATTGTAGTTAGGACACCGAGTAGAAGTCTTGAGGTCAAAAGTGGTTTGATGAGATGATTATAAAGGCATTGGCAAAGGAGATGTGTTGGAGACTCTGGCGAACTTACTAGAGTGTCCCTACCTACTACGTAACAGAACAGCCTCAAATGCAGACCATGCCTCCAGACCAGGACAACTAATGTCAGCACGAGAGAAAGGAAGTTGCTGCCATGCTCAACTGTAGGCTCTTTGCCTTCCGATCAGATCGACAAACGAGGTGCAATGACGTTAAAAGTCTATGAGTGAGGTTGCCGCCCGTACGCATCCCGTATTGCCAGCTTCAAACGCCAAACCTTCTAACCGTCTAGTATTGTGATCGTGCTTCACAGAGCCGCTAGTGTAAGTTGAAGCATGCGCAAGTACCTGCAAAATTCATAGATATCGTCAATCGCGCACGAGTCCAGGAGTTAATCGAGTCGCACTCATTTGGCGATCGAGCTGCGTTCCAAAGCCTCCCCTAGCTCAGGCCTGGCAGCCAGCGCCTGCTTTGCCTGCTGGTAGGACATCCACTGCCGACCTCGCTTGTGCTTCTCTGGCCATTCGTTGGCCTCCTTATCGACTTTCACTTCGAAGAAATGGAACATTGCTCGCGGTGCATCCGGTGTGAGCTGGCCTGGCGAGCGTCTATCAGGGATCTTGCCCAAGTCTTTCTGAACGGTGCTTTCGATGCCTGCTTCTTCCCAAGCCTCGCGACATGCGGCTTCTTGAATGCTTTCATCGGTCTCCCAGCCCCCTTTTGGGAGAACCCATCCTCCACGGCGGGTGGACTGGATCAGGAGGACTTTGGTTTTATCTGCCGAGAGAGGGATAACACCTGCGACAAGACGTTCGCCTTGGTCGCCATAACCTGCAGATTGCACAGAAATTAGTAAGCGTACAAGAGGAAGCAGCTGGTGCCTAGAAATGCCTGGATAGACATGCAGTATGGTGTAGACTCACGTTGGTTGTCACGCCCAGTACGAGATGTGGTGGCTAGCTTCTGCTTCTGAGCCATTGTGCGGTAAGGAAGAGAGGAGGGTATTTGGGATCCTTCGAGAAGGCGGTGGAGGCTCGCTGGTTGGGGAAGCCTGCGGCAGTCGAATAAATAGCCCGGGCGGGAAAGCCGCAACACAGGAGTTGGTCGAACACAGGTCACGGGGCAGGAGTGTTGGTGGATTCAACAAGGGTGCAAGTGTACCACGGAACGATGAGTGGAAAATGTCTTCCTGTGAGATGGCCACAGGAGCTGCTGGCTTTGGAATTTTTGGTTGGGCCCCTTCAACCCGGCGGGGTATGAGCGATAGGATTGGAATTGGGCATGTTGAAGAGGATTGGGGAAGGACACTGCCTCTTATGTGCGAGGGGCAAGGCAAGCTTATGAGGGTTTTGGGAGAGTTGGGTCAAAGCGAGGTGTGGAGCGAGAGTTGGGGTTTAGTTGGGAAAAAGGGAAAGGATGGTGGAAGTGTGGTGTAGAAAGCTAGCCTTGGGCTGGCCGCCAATATTCAATCTTTGGCCAATGTTATTACATCTGCCTGCACTCCGCACAATATCCCCGTGCCTGCCATCTTCCCCCACGGCGCTAATCCACATCACTCGCTCATCCTCGCTGTTGCAGTCAGTCTTGAGGCCCAGCATCACCACTGGGTACGAGGGTTGATGAGTTCCGGTACCATCAGTCACGTGCTGCTGCTGACCCTGGAAACTCGTGGCAGCATCCGGCTTGCCTTTCCATATATCTCCGAGCCGGCCTTCACCACCATTGGAGAGCCTGGCACAGAGTCAGGACGGGCTTGTCAACGACCGGCTACTCGGGGCAGGCAAGGACGGATTTGGAGAGCAAGATGGACGAGATGAAGGATAGCCTCGTGTGCTCCTCTTCTGGCATGCTCGAGCCGCATGCGTGGTGACGCCGGAACCCCACACTACACTCTCTCTGCCACATCTTGTTCCTTCGTAAAGTAGCTTTGCTCTAGCAAATCCCTGGGACTTCAACCCTACTTCCGGCCTTCTCCCAGCAATTGTTGCAAAGCCGTCCAATCACTCCGCGAGCGCACAGACGCGTCGATTACTTTGACGAGGACTGCATTGCATGTGCATGCATCTATGTGCATAAGCTGGAGAGCCCGCAGCCCGAATTCCTTCTAGAAGCCTTCGGTATTTAACGTCGTTGCAAGAAGATGAACGATCGTCTCAATAGGTCGGCAGTACAACTTGCTTGAATGAGAGCTCGTTCGAAAGCTTGTTCATAGCACCTTTCCATTCTTGACGAAGCCAACCACTTTGGGATCGTTTCGATTGTCCCCGGGTCATCAAAGTATCCGAACGTTTTTGGCGTCAAAGCGATCCAAGTTCGAACAACGGGCCGAATATGCAGACTGCGTCAAACGAACCCATCTCCTTTATCACTCCCCACGGTACGCTATTGATTGACTGACCACTCCTATTCTTTGCTAGAGAGCGTGCTCTCTTGGCTGGCTCACGACAGTTCAGCCATCTTACCGTCTCCAGTAGCAATAGTTTCCACGCTCACGCGACATGGCTAATTGATCAATTGAGGCAACCTCTGGTACAGGCTGACAGCGCTTTAGGCTATTATCGATCACCATGCGGCTATTGCAAGTCCAAACCGAAAGTCACACATCAGGATACCAGTACCTCTCCTCTCACTTGCTCTTATAGCTTTTCCTTCATTAGCCGTGCGTAGTGCCGTAAACGCCTACTGATGTCTTGTCCTTGCAACGATAGGCTCTTCTATCTCATTCACATCTTCCCAATTGAGTTCTGCTCACTACCAGGACTTAGTCGATCGAGGATGGCGTCGGTATATTCTGTCTGCTCTCCTTTGCCCGCGAAATGCTGATACTTCCCGATCGGGTATAGCTCTGGAACTTACTACTACAAGCCAGACCTGAGGAACTCCTGCTGCCCGCACTACACAATTCGGTACGAGACTGGACCTCTTTTTCTGGAGCATAAGCTGATTCGTTTTCTGTGTTAAGGCTCGAGGCGTTAGATTTCAAATCGTCTAGGGATCAGAGGCAGGCAGTGAACCGCTGGAACAAGTATATCTTAGGTCAAGACTATGTCTACCAGGCTGCTAGATTGTGTCCAGTATCTCGAGAGTAAGTTGCACACATCCGAGAAGTATGAGCTTGGCAATGTAGGAGAGATTCGAGCTCTACAAAAGCTTGGGGCGGCCCTTGCTGATCTCCGGTATAGAGACAAGAAGCGGCGAAAGACAGTCTTTGATCTCGGCCATTCGGTTCATGAGTCCCAGTACAGCAATGTACAAAGGCCGGTGAATCCCAAAACGGGAAGAAGCATCGAACCCGCTCGTAACTTCGAGGTCACGCTAGAGCCAGACAATTTCACAGAGGAGAAGTCCGTCGATCCTGAGTTTCATGAAATATTCTTGACGCTGAAGAAAGATAGATACGCACTCTTTGAGAATTACCAAAAATCAGTCCATCACGAGGCAGATTCCGAAATCTCTCGCAGCGGCTTCAAGCGCTTTCTCTGCTCAGGACTCAAACGAACCGTTCAGGTTCACAATGGTCAGGAGCTGAAGATTGGGTCTTACCATCAATGCTATCGCTTGGACGGCAGGCTAGTAGCAATCGGTGTGCTTGATCTGCTGCCACACTGTGTCAGTTCCGTTTATCTGGTGTATGTCTAATCGCTAGAGCTGTTCTGTTGGAGAGTATCCTCATATGACAATAGCTATCATCAGGACGTTGAAGACTGGAGCTTCGGTAAACTCAGCGCTTTACGGGAAATTCAGTTGGCTATTGAAGGTGGGTATCATTATTATTACATGGGTAAGCAGGCTTCCTCAGTCGTTGCACACCGTTGGTAAAGGATTTTAGGGTTCTACATACACTCCTGCCTCAAGATGCGCTACAAAGGCAAATACAGACCTACATACGTCCTGGGTCATTGCAGTCTACTCCACCAATACATCATCAATCAGCTAACCTCCGCCAGACCCAGAGACATACACCTGGGATCCCCTCGACTCCGACCTCCTCACCCGCCTCAGCCTCCGACCCTACGTCTCCATGTCCCGCGAGCGCCGCCTCAACATCCAACCCACCGCACTGCCAACGATCACGGACCCCGAGCTTCCGGACATCGAGCAATTCGACTTCTACGAGCGGCTGAGCGACCTGGATCCGAACCGCGACCCAGAAAGCTCGCTGTCATTGCCCGACTACATCTCCGCGCAGAACTCCAACACGCACAACGATGCATCATCGATCTTCGAGGCCAAGACACCGGGGGCGATGACGCTGGAGGAGGTTGCGAGCGAGATTGAGCTGGGAAGGTGGAGGCTGAAATTGCAGAGGATGGGTAGGACGGTGATACTGCAGGTACGAGTGGATATTGGATCTCTGGCCCAGTCAGACATTGAGCTGACAAATTTCGGCATAGGATTTGGTGAGCTGGGAGAAGGATGAGATATCGGACCCGCATACCATCAAAGGCATGGCTGCGGAGCTGGCAGCATTGTTTGCGAAGAAGCTGGTCGAGCAAACGGTGCTCCTGTTCTAAAGCCGAAAACGGAAGTCTTGGGTATCGACGAGTAAATCCACACGGCCCGACCCCCGAACCCAACAATGGAAATTCCCAAATCCCCGGATCCCTTCCTGACTGCACTCTGCCTGACCCGTCACCAAACTTTCCCAACCCATTCCCCCACCAAAACCCATCAAGAACCGTGCCTCAAGCAGCACATCAGCACCCCTTTCCCCAATCTCCCCAGCACCGCATCCCAGCTCCCAATATCTCCTCCCTCTACCAACCTCTCCAACCACCCCTCCGCTATACCACCTCAGAACCCCCCCTCTGACCCACCAGCGAAACCGACCGACTAGATCGACCATCTATACCATATTCGTACATTCATCCCTCTGGTCCTCTACCCCGATATCCCACCCTCAGAGCTGACTTCACACGCGTTCCTTTCGACCGAATACTTCTCGCAACCGAATAATCACTCCCTACCCCTTCCTCTACCGAACATCCCTTACCAGCAACTCCTTATCCCGCTCGAGCCTCAAGCACCACACAACAAGACACTTCACTGTATCCTCGGCCCTTGAAAATTTCTTGCGTCTACCCGATTATCTACACTATCTACACCTATCCAGTCCCTATGCACCCCAATGCACCGTCATCAAAATCGTAACCCAGCCTAGCCCCCTCAGGCTTCTCTCCACATCGCAAAATGACCACCAACCCCCGCCGTCCATGCAATCGAAGCACCACGCCCAGATCCATGGCCCCCCTCACGCATACCTCACACTCGGCCCCGTCCACCCCCTCGGCGGCCCCTGCGGCGGCGGCGGCGGCGGTGGGTACTGACCCCCCCACCCCCCATGTCCATAAACGCCCGTACCCTCCCATCCCCTATTATTCTGCTGCTGCTGCGGCCACGCCGTACTCATCATGGGCGGGGGCATGGGCTGCTGGCGCCTCCTCGATTTCGCGGGGCGCCGACAGCGGCGGATGCAGCAGCCGAGGATGGAGAGGAGCAGGAAGCCGCCGACGCCGGCGCAGATGCCGATGACCAGGTTGCGGTTGTCGTGGATCCAGGAGGAGATCTCGCGCGCGGTGGAGGAACCTTTGCATTGTCCCTGAAAAGCAGAAGGAAAGGTTAGTTACATGGGAACGCGGTGCATCTGATGGTGGAGGGGTGGGGTTGGGTAACTAAGACGTACATTCGAGCATTTCCCTCCACCACCGCACCCCGTGCCGTCCAGGAAATTCTGCTGCATCGAATAGCAGACGCCGGGGCCGAATTCCGGACTCGCGCAGCTCAAGGTACAATCCTGAGAGTTGCACGCATAGGTATCGTTATTGCTCGTATAGCTTCCCATCAGCGTCTTACACTGCTGGTTCCGGCTCGTGCACTGCCCACTCGCGCACTGCAGACTGGCGCTCGAGTTGCCGCAAGATTGTCCGTTGGGGGCAAGGGTGTCGGACGGGCAGGTGGCGTCTTTGCCCGAGCATGTTTCTTGCGGGTCGCATTGTCCGGTGCTTGGTCTGCAGACGACGCCCGCGGAGGCGAAGTGGCAGTTTTTGCAGCAGTCCTCGTTGGAGTCGTCGCAGACGGCGGAGTTTTTAAACTTGCAGGTCGCGGCATCGCAGCAAGTGTTGTTCCCGCACGATGCCGTGCCGCCGCAGTCGCAATCCTCGCCTTCCTCGACAATGCCGTTGCCGCATTGTTGGCCGGTGATGGTAGTGAGGCCTTTGTTGTCGACGAGCGCGGAGGCGTTGACGCTGTTGCGGCCGAGAGCGGAGCAAATGTTGCCGATGGAGCAGGGGCTGAAGTCCGCGATACCTTCGCCCGTCGAGGGGTTCATGATGTACTTGGAGCCGGCGTCGCAGGTAGTCGAGCTGAGAGGGCAGCATTGCTGTGCGTTGACGACCTGGCTGTTGCCGCAGGTGGAGGAGTCGCAATCGTGCACGGCGCCGAAGGTGTGTCCGGATTCGTGGGCGATGACTTGCCATTCGGTGCTGGTTTTGGCGACGATGTTGGCCCCGCTGACAACTTCGCCAGCGGATTTCTGGACACCCTGGACGCCGAGTTGACCAAGCCATGAGAGGCCCACCTCAGCACCGGTTTTGCAATCTGTGAGGAGAGTCCAGTAGGCGTTGGTGTCGTTTCTATCGCCACGCCATTGCGAGAAGATGTTTAGTCTATCGGTGATTGTGGTATTGCCGGCGCATCCGATGTTCCAGGGGGCTGTTGGGGATGGAGTACCTGGACAGCCAGGATCATTGACAGTCAGGTTTCGGAGCCCAAGTGTTATATTGAAGGTCCTCTCGTAGACGCTTGAAGCTGTATTGATCTGGGTAATGACGTTTTGGTGGGCCGACTGTGTGGAGTTGAAGGTACCAGTATACGTGCAATCTGTAGCAACGCCAATTAAGGCAACCTTTCTTGTGCTTGGGCAACCAGCCGTGCTGCCAATGCTTGATTTCAGATTCACTGACCCTGAGTTTCCTCCGCTAGGGATGCCATTGGTGTCGATCTGTCGTTTTCCAAAAAACGAACCCACAGGAGCAACACCCCAATACCCAACGCTGCGTTTGAATAACGATTTTTGCCCTGGCGCGAATATTGGATGATTGGGATCTGAGTTGAAGGACATCTGACCTGCAAGACATGAGGATCCCGTCTCCTCCGATCGTCGAAGCTCCTGGTGGTCCAGATAACCAATGTCAGAATCTCGCCACAGCACCATATATTCGTCGTCCGCGCTTTCTGCGTCTGGATCTAGCTGGTGCTTTGTCGACGCATAGTAAGACCGTAATTGAACATGATGATGATCATGCAAAATGGTAAACGCTCCCTCGAACAGCGGTTCCACACCGTCCCTCCGTACCACTATACGCGCCCACCCAGCGTGGACCCAGCTTTCTCCATGCTCTTGCACCCATGCCTCTCCCTTGAAAACCTTATGCTCATGTCTAGGGATCTCCTCTGAGTGGTATGCCTGTCCGTCCACATTCACATATGTTACCGTGGCTCCCTCTGGTAAGATGTCATGATTGGGCTCAAGGGTGAGCTTGACGCGCTGCTGTTGCTGATGAAGATCGAATTGCAAATCGAAATGCGAGGAAGCATGTACACGGTGCGAAGGCGTCTGGATGTTAGGGTTTTCGACAAGTGTGAGATAAGTAAGAGGATTTCGACTTCGTGAACTCGCTGCGGGGAAGATGTCAGCATGTCATCGCCATGCAGCGAAACGGTCAAGACTCGGACCTTGTGCAGTAGGGAAAGCAAGACACAGGGCGTTAGCTATGGCTGCTAATCGCCATGGTACTCGCATAATGTGAAGGAGGGAGGAGAGAGCGACAGTTACCGACTACCAAGGAGGAGTCAGCTTGGTAGAAGGGCTCTAGGTTCAGGGCTTGAAAGACTGTAGCGATGGTAGGTTCTTGGTATTTCTGAGTAATATGCAAGTCGGTGACGAGTAAGGATACAGGTCTCGAAGAATGATGCTATTTTAGGTCTTTGTGATGTCGCCGAAGGATGCAGGCTTTGTCTTGCCTAATATGAGGCGGTGCTGCGGAATACTGGTAGGAAACTCGAGATGCGACTTCCCTTCGGAAAGAAATGACTATGAGACAACAAACAAGCGGAACAATGACCTGTATGTTTCAAGAAGATGAGCGATAGGATGTCTAAGTGAGCAGAAATCGTTCAGACGGTGGGATATGGAGGCAAAACGGTGATGAAGCAGGGACCTGGGGAGTCGTAAGCAGCCTCGATCGCAGGCGGACAAGACCTGAATATTGGCGGAGAAACTGAGGACTTGATTGGTGCTTCGGCAGCCCCTTGGTTTACCCGGCGCTAAACGGGACTATGCATACGAGTACGTACTCCTTCAGGGTCCTCTGCACAATCCAGGCCTCGTGTACATCTTATGAATGCTTTTATGTTGCATGACTCATCTCAGCATCATTTCACAAGCACGAACAGCTGATGACTGTCGTAACACCGTCACATGGTATTCTTACTAAGACCGCCCTGTCCACCCTTTATACGACTTATCGCTAATGATAGTATTCCCGACCGAATTAGAGCATTGATAACCTGGACTGAATTATGAATAGACGACGTTGCTGTTGTTCTGTACCCTCAATCTCTTTGGCAACATCATGGAGACACTTCCCATACGGACTGATTTGGGGAGCTGCTGAAAGCTATGAAGCAAGAAATGATGTCGTGAGTTGCAGTTGGGTAAATGTGGACGATCGAAATTTGATCATTGTGAAAGATGGTAAAGTATATAGCCAGGTTGCTCGCTCTTGATCAACGTCTGACTCATGCACATCGTTATGCGGACCCGTGATGCTGCTTTTCCTATTGTATGTGTTGCAACACCGAAGAAGCCATCACTCCGCACTCCATATCCTCTGGCTATCGAGGATCCTGCAATGCTTTCCCCCTCCAAGAAGATCATCGCTCCTCGATTAGCAATGCTAGAGGTTGACGTCCTAGAAGGTCCATCGCTGCTGACTAAAATTCGCGTACTTTTTCCTCTGACTAGAGATCCAGATCGCATATACAGGCCAATACTCGTAGCAGAAGAAGAACCCTTTCCCATCACGAACCGGGTGCCAAGGGTCCATAGATTCACTGCCTATTACTCTTGCTGGTGTGTATGCCATTTTACTACAAGGTGGACCCTCTCGAGTGATCCCTCGAAAACATCGACGACGCTCGTCCAAGTATTAAAACTCACATCACGTTTTTCCGGTTAAGCGTCAAAGTCCATTCCGCGTTCCATTGGCTGCTACGCTGGGTGAACACTAGATACCTCGACATTTGTCTACCGATCAATCGTTGGCACATAGAACACATCATTCACCACGAAGGCGTGGGGTAGAAGCGATTGACTCTCCCGGCTGTGGAAATACACGCCTCGATGTAACACAGCCCTGCTATCGAGAGGATCCGTTGCCATCGGCCGCAAGCACCGTGTTGCTTCTCAAAATGGGGGTGGAAAGAGCAGGTCAGGGAGGTATTTAGCTTGTGTCGAGACATGCTGAGACCGAGACTGGAATAACCGGCGAAAGAGGATGAACACGTGCTCAAGGCTTCGGTTGCTCCTGAAGCGCCTGACGTTAGAAATGATTTTCGAGGCAGCTCTAGGCCCATACAACGTGGAGGTTGCTGGCGGCAAGTAGCAAGCAGCCAGAACAGGGGTAGCGATAAAATCGTAACCTTTGGACTAGTCTGATTGACAGCACACCAAGTCGTAACACATACACAAGGAAGAGATCAGAAAAATCGAAAGAAAATTATACAAACAATGATGTATTCGTTAACCATGCCATATATATATGCTTACTACCATTGATATGCGGTTAGTGCTCAGTACGATCAGCCGTGACGCATAATGCCCCAAACTTACGCGATTACATTTTGCAAGCAAATGTGCTATCGTATTGCCCTTTCGAGCCACCTTTCCCACCATCGTCTTACCCCCATAACTGCCTCTATCCCATCATCCTTCCCATCCTGGCCATCCGGATCACCCATGAGCGCAGCGAACACCCAGAAACCTGCCGCTACCCAAGCAGAAGCCGATATGCATATTGCGTAGAAAGGGGACAAAATATTGATTAGAACGAGCATTGCTGGAAGGTCGCCAGGTGTACCAGAGACACTGATCTCGGAGCATATCAAATCGAGTTGAAAGCTGATGAGAGGGAAGAGGAAGAAATGGAGCCGGTTCTTGAAAGGTCTGCGTTCGGTGCAGAATAAGCTGAGTGGAAAGAGCAGGATCATTGATGTAGTCGTTATAATGGTATAGAAGGAGAGAATCAAAGTAAGAAAGGGAGAGATGGTGGTTAGATGAATCGGAGTGGTAGTCGCATCAGCGATTTATCTCCTCGAAGATCGTTCAGCAAGCTCTTACTAAGATCCATGCACTATGTTCTTCCGCGCCATTATTTACGCCGTCCCTTTCGTGACGATCAATTGTATGGTGAGCGTGAAACCGATTCTGCGGGTAACAATCTTGATCTTCTGAATAAACCGAGCCTGCCTTCTCAGGATCCCTGGATTTTTGCTTTGGGTTTCGGCGGTAGTACTGGTTTTCGTCTTTCGTCTCGCGCTCTGGCGGAAAGAAGGTCTGGCCTTGGTCGCGCCCACCGCTAGTCCTCGGGTCTATATTGTCCCGTTCTTGGTAGCGTAAGGAGGAGGGTTGATGGACAGATTGCAGCCATTGAGGTGACAGAGGTTCTGTATGGTTGCGCTGACTTCGAGTGATCGGTTTGTCTCTTATTGCAGACGCGGAATGACCTCTCTCCGACGCAGCAAGCAGTCGTACTGGTGATGTCGAACCATCAATGGGTGGATCTTGGAGTCCTTGTGACGGTGATTCTGCCCAAGAGGCCATGTGAGAACCGTTCGAGACTTGGTGAAACGTCGTCGCACATGACGACATCTGTACAAACACAGAAGCAAGTGCAGTAGCAAGGAGAGAGAAGAGGGAGAAGAGGAGAGGATCATGGAAACGTCATGGAAGCTTTGTCCTCGCCCTGGGTCTGCTTGGCCCATGCTGGGCAAACATCTTGTCCGCCGTGAAGAGATGAATGGCCAGCATCAAACGGGACTTTCCTCATGGTTGGAACGCAGCCAAGAGGCTTGGGACGACATGGCATTGCCTTGGCAGCCTAGACCGCGATACAAGAAGCTCCGTCTGTAGATGTGGATCGCCTGATCTCAAAGCGATTGAAATCGCATTGGGCGCGAAGAGGGATGCATGTCAAGGTCGATGTGCCTTAAAGTAGGCACGCCGGTAGCACACAAGACGAGGTGAGGAAGTCGATCCCAAGATGTGAAGAATCGAGAGGAGTCAAAGAAGGCCCTGTGTGCAGCTTCAACGCCAAATGGCGCCAAGCAATGTGACCCGTGATTTATCCATGTCGGCATCCGCCAGTGGGGCGAGTGCCTTAACTTCTGCTTGGAAGCGTTGCAGCTGATTTCAAATCAACAACTGCATGGTCGCCTGACTCGTGATCGTTTCGTAGCAAGAAAATGGAACGCCTGACAACTTGGCAACGGCAAGTTGTGCGTCAAGACAGAGCTGCTTCCTGGGTCGGTGATGATATATCCTGTTGGAGGGATATCCGCTACGCACATGACAGATGCACAATCTCCCCCTTCATCAAGGATTCTCTGGTTGTCTGAATTTACTTCACACAAGCTTGCATACCAACGTTTTTGCGGAGTTGCTAGATACATGTTTGGTGTTCCGTGCAGAGATGCAAAGCAACCGAAAAATGCCCACGTAAAGTAGCAACCTCGAGCCTTGGAATTGAGCTAGTCGAGTGTGCAATGATGCATATCGAAACCAAGATGATGAAGAACATTCCTGATCAATCAGCTGCCCTCCCAAGTCTTCGCCTCGTAGTGACAGAGGAACACATGGTGAAAGCAGTTTTTCATAAAGACATGTTGACAGAGGGGACTCAATACTTCGCGAAGCATATACACGCCGAAACCTGATTTATTCCCATTCCTTACATGTTACTCACATCCAGTCCATCATGCCGTTGCCTCCTGCTTCGGCTGTCCATTCATCATGCCTCGTGCTGGACTGTTGCGTCCACCGGATGCTCCCCCACGCTTGTCGTCCTCTCCCTCGTCGTCGTAGTCTTCGTCAACCTCCATCTTTCTGGATGCAGACTCGTACGCTTCCTTGCGGTCTTCGCGCTCTGCCTCTGGCATCACCGACGTTTGCTCATTCGAAGGCGCTTGCTGATGCATCGATGGTAGGGTGGGTGGGTGATGAGCAGCTTCCGAAGGATAGTAGTTCTCATCTGCTCGCCGTTGCTCCTCGCGCCGAGCATCCGAAGAGCTGTGCCTGTGCATCATGCGGGGCGGCGACGGCTGCTGGCGTGGAGGAGAGGCTGGCCTGCCACGCGGCGACGGCTGTCGACCGGGAGGTGAGGGGCGGCGATGATGCTGGTCCTCTAGTTGCCGCCGGGTTTCGCCGTTCGCTGGATACTTATGGACCTTGCGCTCCTCATCATCGTCAATCATTCGCTTGAACCCCGTGGGAGGGCGGTCATCTCTGCCGCGAGCTGCGGCTTCCTCTGCAGCAGCTAGTGCGGCGGCTGGTGGAGGCGCGCCAGCAGCTATGCCGCCTGGCTGGGTCGGGTTGGGATGATGTTGATACGGCGGATGGGTATAGCTAGGTCCCGGCGATGGTGGCCTGTTCTCGGTGATTGGTCGTATCTCTGGAGGAGGGCTACTCCCTCGTCCATAGGGCGGCATGGGCCCTTGTGGTGCGCTATGCACTGCATTCGAAGGAAGAGACATAGGACCGGGACCGGGACCAGGCGCATACTTGGGGCCGCTGTTGGACGTGCGACTTTGGGGGGCTTGCTGAGGTGGAGCCAGCGGTGGCTGCGATAGTGCTTGGTGGGCCCCGTAGGGAGTTGGCGGCATCTGATTCATAGCTGGGGATGGGGACGGACGTCGGACGGGTGTGTAGCGGTGTTGCTCTTGGTATCGCATTTGCTCTGAGCGCGGGCTCAATTGCCTAGGTACAGGCGGTGGCCGGAAGCCGTCACGTTGATCGTAGGGATTAGGTGGCTGTGGTTGAGGCTGAGGGTGCTGGATCTCAGCTAGACCACGACTCCAATCATGCGCAGGGCCCGGTGGTCCTCCAGGCCCTTGACCTATTGACCCAGGCGCTGGTCCCGGGGCTGGCGCCCCCCACTGTGGGCCTGGGGGAGCGCCAACACCAGCAGCTTGGTACTGTTGTGGATGCACATCCTGCGGTACGGGTGCGCTATGCTGATTGGGCATTCCTGTGGGTTGGCCACCGTTGCGGAGTAGATTCAGTCGAGCCTTGATGTGTTCATTCGACGGGTCCAGGTCAGCGGCACGCTGATATGCGTCCAGCGCGTCTGCGGTTTGATTGTTGCAAGATTCGTACTGTAATGGTATGAGTCTAGTGGTAGAAGGCTGGGCAGACACAGAGCAAACTTACCAAAGTCCCAAGATCGTACCAAACTTCGGAGATGTAGGGGTTCAATCGAATCGCGCGGGAATACGCATCCAGAGCATCACGATACTGGTTGATCTGGTAATACAAAACGCCGATCGAGCACCAGAATGTAGGATTGCGCCCGTCTCGGTAGACTGCTTGCTGATAGGCTTCATAAGCTTTTGAGTATTTCTCTTGCGACATGTAGCATCTCCCCAGGAGATACCAGCTCTGCGCATCAGATTGATCTGGGACCATGTTAGCTTCGTAGCTCGGCAAGATTTTGTCATCAGCTACCTGATCCGACGGATTTTTCGAGATATTCTATCGCACGTTCTTGGCTACCGAAGGCCGAGCTTTCTTGGTGATGCAGCCAGCCAAGCTGTTGCAAAACCTTTGCATGATTCGGGTCTCGCTCCAGCACTCGTCGGTAAGCGCTTTTTGCAGCCTCATACTGAATGTCGCCATCAGCAATGGCCCGTCCATTGAATCCTGATACTTACGTCCTTTTGTTGCTCATAGACATGGCCGATTTGAAACCAGATATCCTCTTCTGTGAGTGGCCTGGGAGGATTGGTGACGATCCATTTGAAGCACTGGCGTTATGTTAGTACTTGAGTACGGTGATGGACTAGGCTAGCCAACCTCAAGACTTGATTTGTACTTTTGCTGTTGCTTGTAAATGATGCCAAGGCGGAAATATATCTCGTTCGCTTTCTCGAAATCTGGCTGCATCCGCATGACTTGCGAGAATGCTTCTTCGGCGTGCTCGAGCGATCCGTAGCGATCGTAGAGTATGCCGATACCGTACCAAAGCTTTGGCTCCTGTTGTACAGGTAAGCGGTGTAGAATGATGGTGCAGCGGGATGCTTGCCTTTGGATCTCGCAGGTGGTATAGAGCTTGCTGGTATGCATGATAGGCTTGTTGAAGATCCTCCATCATCAGATAACAGTGCCCTGAGTAGGACAGTCAGTGATCAAGAAGTGCGATCATCGTACCCTGCTTACCCAGGCTACCCCAGACCTCCCCATTGTTGGCGTCAAGTTTCAATATGCTTTGCAAGTACTCGACAGCTTTTGGAAAATTCTCCTTAGTCCGTAGGATGCACGAAATGGCGTTCATGGCTGATATGGACTGATAATTGTGCCGCAGAGCATGCTCGTACGCCAATAGAGCACCGTCCAAGTCGCCCATCAACTCGGTTGTACTACCTATAGAAGCTCAAGTCAGCAATGGCGGCCGTAATGAGACTGATCAGTAGGCCTCTCATACCGATCATGAGCCAGACAGACTCGTTGAGCGAGGCCAGATGTGCTGGAGTTATCTTATGGTGTGCCTGCATGGGAAGATGGCCATTGGGCTGAGGATGCCCGCCTGGAGGGCCATGATGAAGATGCATGCCTCCAGGAGAAGCTGGTTGCTGATGGTGACTGGCCATTGACAGAGGCGAGGTCGCGGTCGGGCCAACGTCAGAGGGCCAGCGTCGGGAAGGCAACGGGTCCGAAGGTAAGGCCAGGTCCAAGCTCCCTACGGACTCTATGAAATGACGATAATCGGGTGAAGGGGTAGCTACGCAGGCTTCACGGCGCGAAAATGATGTGGTAAGGTGAAGAAAAGGGTGAGGGATGGGATGAATGGTTGGGTAAGGAGGAGAGTCTGAAGAGCGGGAGAAGAGGTTTAGGGAGTGGAACTGTGAGTAGGCCAAACCGTCAGATTTAGGTGTTTGGCCCACTGCTCACTAGCGCCGATATCTTGGGCTACAGCCTACGTGACCTTGGCCCCGGATTCTTGTCTGGGCAGTGGGAACATCGTCTGCTGCAAGGCGTGTTCTCACTTCTCAGTAGCGTGGAGAGCAACTTCGCCCATCAACTTGTTGCACCCTCTTCACCGTCGGAAAGATACAAGCTGGCGGTAGATGGCTTGATGGATGGAGCACGACAGCCAAGGATCGAAGGAAGCCTCAAGCCCGCAATTTTCCTTGTCCGGCTAGCCTAGTAGCCATGCGGCCACCAGTGGCACTAGGGACGCCATATCGCATGTTTTCTGTTCGAGCGACATCCGCGAATTAAGCTACTTACCGAGGCTGCAAGAGCCTGCAAGGCGAGCCCTGGGAAAGCCATCGTCCCCCACACAACTGACCCAAACCACCTCCTCGTGCGCCTGCTCCACCCATCTCCGGCACATCATGCTCAGGCTGCTGAGAAGCCACGTTCGCCATTCAAGCAACAATTACAACTCATAACATTATCCAGTTGACACTGATCAACTGCGATGACCGAATCGAGTATCCTTCCGTCTGAGCGCCGTGCAAGATCATAAGATCATCGCACGTTGCACCCTAGCTACTACGCGCTCGACGCCGTGGAATCTGATCAGCATGCAGAAAGATCCTCAAGAGAACGAACGGCAATAGTCTCCCATACCCAGCGGCGGCTAAAACCATCTCGAATACCCAACAAGCCGACGCAATCACATATTGACGGGATTGCCCGTGGACACGCAATTAGCAATGTACATCAATCGGCTATGAAATGCCATAAATCTAATATGCCTGTCCTGCACGATGACTTCTCTCGATAAAAAGTCCTCGCATGTACGTTTCCCGCCGATCATCGCCTGCCTTGGTTGTAAGATCGCCTACACGTCAATGCGTGATTGCATCGGCCCGTTGGGTATCTGAGATGATTCTAGCTACCGCTTGGGTATGGGAGACTATTGCTGTCAAGCGAAACTGGGTATGGTGTGCCGCTTGCCGTGTCCTCCCCACCATTTCCATAGGCCAAGGAGCCCAAATCGGCAAAGCTTGGGCGTGTGTTGGCGTTTCAACCCAGCAGTCAAAATTTGCCGGCGCCCATGACTTTCGTTTGCGCAGGAAGAACAGCGTCCGAACATGCGAGGGAATGTATCTACTGGACGTGGACGATAACCTTTCGAAGGCGATGCGGTGAGGTGGAAGACTCGCAGCTGCGTCCAGGCGGATTGCAGATGACGGGTCTCCGACGGCATTGACTCTCTTGCCAAATCTCATCAACCTACACCCACTAGCGCTTTTACCCGACCGGCGACATATATGCTAAAACCTTACTTCTGGAAGCAACTTAATGCCGGCCATGCATCTGCAAATCCTAGCCCAAAACAGATCAGGCAGCCGGGGGTGAGAGAAGCGCCCGTGTGCGAGCTCGTCGATGAGCGAACGGAGGCCCATGCGCACAGACCAGACCTGCCAGATCTGGTCTTGCGCAAACACCAAGCGCCCACGTCCTGGATGAGTGAGGAGTGCCATGGTATGTGTGTCTCAACCGCTTGCAGGGCGCATCCCATCCGCCGGCACGGTGCACTTTTCAAGGGTTCCTCGTATTACATATGAGTTCAAGATCTTTTCCGAGCCTCGCTCTTATGAATCTTGATTGAGTGAGTGGAACTCGTTAACGGTTTGCCTCTTCAGCTATGGGTCTTCATCGGTCAATCAGTCCATCAACTTTGCGACTTTCCGACTTTGCGTTCTTTTACAAATGCTAAGGGTCGAGTGCACCACTTCGTGCCTGCGCATGGGGTACTTCCTACAGATTCTAAAAAAAAAATCAGCATTATAAATGAGAGCCAAATCGGCGAACATTCGGGTCTCTCTTCTATGGCCACGCATGAAGCGGAGTCCACTGCTTTTCATCAGTAGACAGCTAAGACTTTGTTGGATAGCTGAGGAACGCCATCTCTGAAGCAGTGAACTGATCATGAAGTAGGCGATAGGAGCTATCCACCTTTCCGCCATCGCGGAGCATCTTGATTTATTTCTTTGAGCCGAAGTGCACACGCAGCAAGAGCGACTTCTTGTCTCATCCCTCATTGATTGGTATTGTAGGATTTCACTACGGCTATTGATCGCCATTTGGACTTGCTCCATCGGACCTAAGCAGTAGGAAGTATGATCGGTCGTTGATCGGTTTCTCAGTACACCGTCCATGCGCCGGCAAGAAAGTGGCTATGAGAAAACGATGGGCTGAACGTTCGGTGAGAGACTATGTAAAAGGGGTAAGAAGTTGAAGCATCTCACAGGCACACTTATTGTACACGATCGACCTGCCCAAACGATGAATTGAATACGTACACGTTGGCATTTTGGACGCCTGAACGGTGCATCACGGCAAGATATGGAATATGTTCCTTTGCTTGACGATATGTTTGTACATATGGAAGGAAGACAGCATGGACATGGCTCGTCCCATAAGAAAAGGAGAGATACCTATCACAAACTTCGAAGACACAGGCCTACCGTGCGCTAGAATCCTACACGGCATGAGGTTGCATGCAAGGTTCCGTCTTCAATGCTTCTGGCTTGTAAATGTCTCGTTCCGAGACATGAAAACGGCGTGTCTTTCTCGTGCGCAACAGGGAACAGGTGATCTTGTTTTGCGGACTTCCGATGGCAATCCTGGTTGCATAAAGCTCAGTGATGCACCTAAAATTGCACATGATTCTTTAGGCTTGTCTACAAGGAATGTGTATTGCACTCGTAGGAGTGGCAAAGAAACCTAAAATCTAAAGTAAGAACCCCTGCCTATCAGCCCTACAGCATATCTTAGCTCCTTGGCGATAGTATCTTAGCGAAGTTCACCCACACAATCAAAATTCGGACATCGAAGTACAGCATCTTCTATACAGCACAACATGTCTCACCGAAAGTTCGAAGCGCCTCGCCATGGCTCACTGGCGTTTCTGCCTCGAAAGCGGGCTGCTCGCCATCGAGGTAGGGTCAAGTCCTTCCCCAAGGACAATCCGAAAGAACCTGTACACCTTACGGCAGCGATGGGCTACAAGGCCGGCATGACCACCATTGTCCGCGACCTCGACCGTCCAGGTGCCAAAATGCACAAGAAGGAGGTCGTCGAAGCTGTCACTGTGATTGAAACCCCGCCTGTTAGTGTCGCTCTCTACTAAAGCCCTTCCACAATTACTAACGTGGTGATTCAGATGATTGTTGTCGGTCTCGTAGGCTACATCGAAACTCCTCGCGGTCTCCGCTCTCTTACTACTGTCTGGGCCGAACATTTGAGTGACGAGGTCAAGCGTCGGTTCTACAAGAACTGGTACAAATCAAAGAAGAAGGCCTTCACAAAGTACGCCAAGAAGCACGCCGAAAACGCTGGACAGCCCATCAAACGCGAACTTGAGCGCATCAAGAAGTACTGCACGGTCGTCCGCGTCCTCGCTCATACCCAAATTCGCCAGACACCTCTCAAGCAAAAGAAAGCACATCTCATGGAGATCCAGGTCAATGGTGGCAGTGTTGCGGACAAGGTCGAATTTGGTCAAGGTCTTTTCGAGAAGCCGGTCGAGATCAGCTCAATCTTTGAGCAAGACGAGATGATTGACTGCATTGCGGTTACAAAAGGTCACGGCTTCCAAGGTGTTACTAGCAGATGGGGCACGAAGAAGCTTCCACGGAAGACGCACAAGGGTCTGCGCAAAGTCGCCTGTATTGGAGCGTGGCACCCCTCCCACGTTCAGTGGACTGTCGCCCGTGCTGGTCAAGACGGCTATCACCACCGCACCTCCGTCAATCACAAAGTCTACCGTATCGGCAGCGGCAAGGCAGAGGACAACGCTTCAACCGAGTTTGATGCCTCGAAAAAACAGATCACGCCGTAAGTTATGCTGCATCGTTCCTCTGAGTTCTAGCTGATGATTGTCCAGCATGGGTGGTTTTGTCCGTTACGGTGAGGTTAAGAACGACTTCGTGCTCCTAAAAGGTTCAGCGCCCGGTGTTAAGAAGCGAATCATAACCCTTCGCAAGTCTATGTTCACACACAGGAGTCGAAAAGCTCTGGAAAAGGTCGAGCTGAAATGGATCGACACTGCATCGAAATTTGGGCACGGAGCCTATCAGACAGCAGCAGAGAAGGTGAGTAATAGCATACTGGTACTCTGTACAATCTAGCTAATACAGCGCGACAGCGTCAATACCTTGGTACACTCAAGAAGGATCTTGCCACTGCGGCTTAGACCCTGGATTTGTGAGCGCTGGCTTTCGAGACTGGTTGCTTGTTCTGCGATGGAAAATTGGGCCTGCTTTAGTAGTTCTAGCACCAATGAGCATACCACCTGTACTCATCCATTCATCCTACGCTCTTGTGTATAACGATGCTCGACTTCTTAACCAGTGACACTAAAGATCACATGATGCAGTAAGTACAATAGGCTATGATAGCTTGCTTGAGTGGAATCTAGCAGGGGGAACCTTGGCAGCGACCACATCACCCAAACCGCGTCATTTCGATGCTATGCTGCAATTGCAGACTTTTAGATCCCTTCATCGTCTTCTCTCCTCAACGCCCCGAATCCCGACTTGCCTGTTGTTTGTAGAGAACCGTCGCATATTCCATCGCAAGCTCAACGCATACCATCTCGTCTCCGCCAGCCACGCAGCCACAAGGATGGCTTCGGACGAAGCCTACAGCGCTTTCTTGGACCAGGCTAATCAAGATACTGGCGCCGCCAAAGCCTCTGCGGAGTCAACTTCAGCGACTACTAGAGCAACAGACACAGACGTGCCAGTATCACTACAGAAGGTCGAGCAATACTACGTTTCAGAAGCCGATGAACCGTTCGAGCCTGTAAGTCTGAAGTGGAACGGCTCTAACATGCCTTCGGAAAGTAAGTTGGCGCCGCCGAGTCCTTCGCTCTGAGTTCTAGCTGTACCGTGGAGCAATAGGACCACGGCTAATGCATTGTTCGATAGATGAGTTCAAAGATCTCATAGGGCACAGCTCGAATGTTTCAACACCAAGTGCACATGACTTTGATCCTAAGGGACAATATACGGACATTTTGCAGGCGGTTGAGGAGGCAGGCGATGGGAAGGCAAGGATATTCCGCGTCGACCATGGAAGGACAAGAGCAGAATACTATGTGGTCAGCCTCGATACGAAGGGCAAGAAGGTTATGGGATTGAAGGCTAAGGCCGTTGAGAGCTAGCAAGAGGTTCCATGGTTCTCTGAAGTGGTTGAGGCGGTTGTTTTGGTGAATGTACGATCATCAAAATTCCATCAAGGCAATGCCTGTCAGATGGAATGGCACAACATAGGGACGCCTGCGCATTCTAGGTTCTTGTTGTAAATACAATGTATGTACCTAGCAGGAAGTAGAGGCGCATCGCACAATCTGATCGATCAAACGTTATCTACAGATTGAACGAGGAGATCAAGCGATTATATATTCTGCTGCAGTTCGCTAATCGCGGACTTGTGTATCCTGGCTGCAGAGAAATATAGCACACCAGACCACTATCCAGTGGTAGATGAATGTAGCGGTCGTTGACCGACATACGAATACTAGTGGCGAATTGTAAGGGCTCAGGCGCCATAAATAGGATAGGTTAAAGGACGGGAGGTCTGAGCTAGTTAGTAAGCTCAGACCCTCCAGTGTCCGCGAGGCAACCCGCCAAGACTGGATTTCTCCTTCTGGGTACGCAACCAGTTCCCTTTCCCACTTGTCCAATTTCTCTGGCGGCATTCAAGGAACCCTTGAAAATCTTTCTCGAGTCGATCTTTTACGGCAGCGAAAATCAAGAGCAAGGTTCTAACCTTCCCCGACATTCGTTTGGTTGCAAATTCCGTGCATTCCCCTGTTGAATAGGAGGTACACGTCCCTTTGAACCTCATCTTTCGATCCGTATCCCAGCTACAAACACTTGCATCGCACTCCGTCTACAATTCGGCAGTCGGTCGCTTGTCACGCAATTCTGGCCTTCTCAATACTGAAGATATCCTCGAGGTCGTCGTGAGGGGAGGGGTAGGGGAAAGCACGCCACCGTTTGATCGGAGTCCACGTCGAATTCCTCGACCTCGACTTGTTACGATCCTTACCGGTACTACGTCCGAAAGGACACCACTCACCACTCCTCAACATGACTGAATCGCAATCACCACCTTTACGAGACAATCCTCACATCAGAGTCAACTCTGGTCAAGATGAACTTTTCACGAACGAAGCATCCAGCAACAGGCCGTCAGTACCGAGTAGGCAAGCTTCCTCACGAACGCTAGTTCCTCAGAGGCCACCGACTGCGCCGTCGATACGGAACAATCCAGGATTGGCGAACCTGTATAGCGGTGGAGGCCATGAATCAGCCACATCACTGCTTCCGCCACCGACATCAAGGTCGAGAACGCACAGATTCCGCGACGAAGAATCACTTCCCGGATCCCCTACATATCCCCAATCACGACGCACAAGTTGGAGTTCGGATGGCCAAAGCCGAGACAGCAGGGTGTATGGGATGAACCCATTCGAAGACTCGAGAGCACCGTCAAGAGCAGGGAGCGACGACGACGTCGTTAATACACAGACAGTCTCAGAAAAGTATAATATCACGCCACAGGCTGGCTTGCTTTTGTTTCCGGAAGACGTCGAGAAGGACGACTGGCTGCATAATCCGGGTCCGGACGATGAGAAGAAGAGAGAGTGCGATCTATTCAACAAAAGGAGCTTTGTCAACGTAGGGGGGCTTACCTTTATGACGCTTGGTCTACTAGTGCTATTCATTGGATATCCTGTCATGTAGGTTTCCAATGAAAGGGCCAACGGGAAGAGTATCACTGACACCTGTCAGAACGTTCGTCCAGAAATATACAAACCCTCCAGATCCTTGCAAGGGGAATGCCAATTGCATTGGAAGTGGCAAAGCACCTTTATTCAAGAATATTAGGACCTCTCTCATCGATCCAGACACTCCACAGAGTGTACGGACCAAGAAGGCAGCCGACGGATCAACACTGAAGCTGGTGGTATGTAGACTATCGCTCGCGGTGTCACATGCACATCTAATAATGACTTAGTTCTCCGACGAGTTCAATAAGCCTGGTCGATCTTTCTATCCAGGAGATGATCCATACTTCCAGGGTATGGACCTATGGTATGGTGTCACACAAGACTTAGAGGTATACCTGTCTACAAATATCCATCTAATACAAGTCTAACGCAAGCTCCAGTGGTACGATCCAGATGCGATAACCACAAACAATGGAGTGTTGGAGCTCCGGTTCGACGCCTTCCAGAATCATGGCTTGAATTACCGTTCGGGTATGTTGCAGTCATGGAACAAGTTATGTTTTACCGGAGGCATGCTTGAAGCTTCGATATCCCTGCCTGGCAGAGGAGACACTGTTGGGTTCTGGCCCGGGTTTTGGGCTATGGGCAATCTTGGAAGACCAGGCTATGCTGCTACTACTGATGGACTGTGGCCTTACAGTTACAACGACGAGAAGTGTGACGCTGGGATCACGGCAAATCAAAGTCAGACCGATGGTATCAGCTACCTTCCCGGGATGCGACTACCATCTTGCACCTGTGCCGGCGAGGATCACCCCTCGCCTGGAAAGTCACGTTCAGCGCCCGAAATTGATGTCATCGAAGCCAGTGTTCTCACCTTGGGGCCAGAAGGATCCAACAACCAGATAGGTGGCGCCTCCCAGAGTTGTCAGATCGCTCCGTTCGATATCTGGTATCAACCAGATACAAGTAAGCCCGTCTTCGCTTGACCATGCATGACACGGATCAAAGCTAAATCATGCCACAGACTTCATGGAGTTCTACGATCCGGGTATCAGCACCCTAAACGCGTACCAAGGTGCACCTTTCCAACAAGCCATGTCCGGTATGACGAACCTGAACAATGACTGGTATGACGGCAAAGCCTACCAAACATACAACTTCGAGTATACCCCAGGACCCAAGGGTAACATTGTCTGGCATGTGGGAGATACGAAAACTTGGAAACTTGACGCTCGGGCCATAGGTCCCAATGGCAACGTTGGACAACGGACGATACCCATGGAGCCCATGGCTGTTGTGGCAAATTTCGGAATGTCCAATGGTTTCTCGGCAATCAACTATACTGGAATCGCACCTCTGCTACCAGCAACCATGCGCTTCGACTTTATTCGAATTTATCAGCCTCAGGATGCGGATCCCAATGCTATAAGCTGTGACCCTCCTGACTACAAGACCTCGGCATACATACGCGATCATGCGATTGCATACACGAACCCGAACATTACTTCATGGTATAAATCTCTAGCCTGTCTCGCAATATTCTGCTAAATCATTATGTAGGGAACACACCAAATACTCTTGGCCGAAGAATACATTAGTCAACGGATGTTAAGTATCATCATTACCATCATCATTATAGAAGATAAATTCTCTTCTCTTATGATATAGAAGACCACCTCACCACCTCCCGCCAACCGCTGCTCCATCAAATCCGCCGTCCCGCATTCTTCTCAATGCACCACGCCCCAATCTATAAATGACGACGCACTTACTACGGCTCCTCTAAATCTAATTCTATTACAGCCTTGATGGCCCTATCTAAATCTCTCATCAGCGCTTCCGAACGGTGCTGTGTATATTACATACTTATCGACCATCGCACAATCGGCGTTGTTACTGTTGCTTTTGACAATGGGAATGTCGAGGCCGCTTGCCATGCGCGCCTTTCATAAAATGCGCTAGACGCTTCGCTGTAGATAGATCATGGACCACGTGTCGGGCGTCTTGGACATTGTGGGACAGGGAAAGAGAATAAGTACCTTAGCCTAGTGGATCAATGCAGAATTGTCATTGATTTCGTTCGAAACAAAGCCTTTCTTACATAACGTACTGCCGTTGTACGTCGTATGAAGGGACATCGCGAACACAATTGGTAAACTCGACTTATCACTCCAATGAAGATTCGAGTGCGAGACGCTCTGGCTTGAAAGACGTCTCCATATGTCACAGACCCGAGGGTATCGTTCCAACTCCATCAACGCCAGTACTATGCATCTTCCTCCACGCTATGCCGCAAATCCCAGCCCACAATCTTCGAAGCCGCTTCTCCTTTTCGTACCACCCCATCCGCCTACCCCGCCCCTCTCAATAATCCCACCAGCAAATTCACCACCACCCCCGTGACAACCGCCACCTTCCTCCTCCGCGTCCACACCCCCTCCTCCCTCACCAACCACCCCAAACTCCCCACCGCCCAGAAAAACCCCATCACACTCCCCCAGAGCATATCCTCCAGCCCGCCTCCCCCGCCCTCATCTTCCCAGCCGCCCTCGCCACCCCCTCCCCCTTCCATTCCGCCCGCATCATAGGCCCCACTATCCAGCCACCGTTCCTCCAAGACTCGAAGCTCGGACGCGCTCGGCATCGTGTCTGGCGTGTGCGTGTGCGCCTGGATGGCGACGAACTGCGAGCGCAGGGCGGCGATCTCGGTGGCGCTGAGGCCGGCGGAGGCGAGGCGGTCGAAGCCTTGGGGTGCGGAATTGACTCTGGCGAGGGATGGCAGTGGGGGCGCGGCATTGCTGAGGGAGGTGGGCGAGGGAGGGGAGGCGGCGGATGCTTCGCCGGCGATGTCGGAGGGGGAGAGGGTGGTGGTTGTGGTTAGGGCGCAGTGGATGTAGATGGGTGGTTTGTTGGGGAGCGTGGTCACTTCGTCTTTGGCTTTGGCTTTGCCTTTGGGGTCTGGGTTTGTGTTGTTGGTGTGCTTGGTGGCTTTTGGAGGGGGTTGGAGGGAGGGTTTGGGGAGGCGGAGGGAGGTGCTGAGGGGGGTTTTTGGTGGGAGGAGGGCGCCGGAGGAGATCAGGCGGAGGGGGGAGTTGGCGTAGGTGCTGGGGAGGTGAGGGCGGATGTAGAGGTGTGCGAGAGCCTGGGGAGTGGTTGTGCTTGGGGAGGCGATTGTGATGGGGAGGTCGTGGATTGGGAGGGAGAAACGAATGATGAGGGAGAGGGGAGATGCCATCGCTGGTGCAGGCAATCGGATGGGTGCAGATGCGGACAGTAGGCCGCGTCAGTAGGCGAAGGGCGGCGCCTGACTAGTAATAGAACATTTTATACTCTTGGACTTGGCGATTGAGCCTAGCATCATGGCTTATATTTCTTATGAAGTACATCTAGTCGACACAAGCACGATTGTATCGACAGCAAGGGATGTTCGCGATCTCACCGCTTTTGGCAGAATTGCGGGACAGCCTCGGTAGTCGAGTAGGGTCTATTCAGGCTCCTACGAGATAGATCTTCTTTCACCCTACCCGCAGTCAGTCGTTCCTTTACAGTATGTGCGTATTCCTTTCGCTTCTGCTCTTTTGTGGGCACTGTCGCTCTAGCAGCTAGTACAATGGCGTCGACCGCCCAAGGGCCACTCGGAGACCGGGACGTCCCTTGGCCATCGGTTGAGACCAGCGACTCATCGCAAGCTGATGTTAGTTTCCTTATGAACGTACACCAATCATTCTAGCACCGCTCCAGTATTGTCGGTAATGTCGTCTTTGTAATGTTCGTGCTCATAATTGTCAACCATCTATCCCCCAGATGATCTTGTCGTTCTTCAGCGCAATTCGGTCCTAATTTCATACCCTATCTTGGCGATCTGTATGCCCTTGACTTACTGTTCGCAGTGCCCGGATCTTGTCCATATCTCGGAAGATGAGTATTTCTCCAGCCGATCGAGTACGATCACACCCGTTTTCGCTCCGCCCTGCTCTAGCGTTAGGAAATGGAATGGAAACAAGGACTTTTTCCCTCGACGGGAGAATGTGCTCAGTACTGAGTGGGACAACGCCAAAAGACGCTTCCTTGACGACCTCAGTAATTATATACCCGTTGGCAGCTTTGTCGCGAGTTGCCCTCGGTCGCCGCCCGGAGAAGGTGAAGAACTAGAACAATGGTCAGATGAAACTTGGACAGAGTCAGAGAGACCAATATACGAGTTGGATCAGACTAGTCCAAAGTACGGCTTTATTTTTAGTATGTTGCTTAGCCACGGTTGGGCTCGTCTATTTGTCAAGGTGCACAAGGACAACCCAAAGCTCTTCACCATCAGAGTTTACATACTCCCGGATGACGTTGGGCGCCGGTATATTGATAGGAACTTACCGACCAAGGATCCTGAAAGAAAATATCTTATGGACCTCATGCTGTCTCTCGATATATCTGATGAGGCTTGGAAAGGCGACATGGTACGTGAACAGTACCAGCCACTGCGGACCATAAACGATCCGAGGTCGAACGACATCCATGATGAAGGTTCGCTGTTTTATCTGTTCAACACCATTACCTCTCCAGATCCGAAAGTTTCCCGTGTGCAATGCCCGTATTCCAGAGAAGCTGTGTCATCTTTGCTCGGTGACTCGAGCGAATTGGATGGCCTGCGCACGAGCCTTTACCCGTATCAGAGGCGGAGCGCGGCCACAATGATAATGAGAGAAGCCGAGCCAGCACGCATTCTGGATCCCCGTCTCGAACCATTTGAAGGCCCAGAAGGACGGACCTTTTACTACGACAAAGAGACAGGCGTCCTGCTCCGTGACAAGCGAACTTACGAGGAGGCACGAGGAGGTGTACTTGCGGAAACTATGGGCCATGGGAAAACATTGATATGTTTAGCAGCCATCCTGGCGACTAAAGGTCATTGGCCTCGGGTACCGCCCGAGTACTCCATAGGTCGTAACCCCATCCGTCCCAAAGTCGGAACACTGGCAGAGATGGCAGCAGCAGCTATTGGCCGGAATCAGATACCTTGGAGGGCTTACTTTCAAGATCTTTCAAAAGCTGGCGAGCATCATGAGACAATCATCTCACTTCTCGAGGAAAACATTGGCTCATACGTTGTTCCGCCACCGCCCAGTGGGCGGACACGTCACCAGCCATCGGTAAAAGGCCAGACGATACAGCTCTGCACGGCTACGCTTGTTGTAGTCCCCTTGAACCTCTTCACCCAATGGCAAAGCGAAATGGCCCTCCACATTGAGCCAGGAGCGCAGAAGATCCTATTGGTGCAAGCTTTAGATACGCTAATGCCCTCAAAGAACGAGATATTGACATGTGACGTGTTGTTGATATCAAAGCAAAGACTTGAGCGCGAGATGAAGCCACTAGAGATAAACGCGACAACGAAGAAGACGGTCAAATGCGTTTGCTCATCGGCTCGAGATTGCAATTGTGCCGCGGCCGGACCTAATTACCATTCCCCATTGCGAAATCTCCATTTTCTACGTATCATCGTCGATGAAGGTCACGATTTCGCATCATCAGGTGGAACGAACAATGCCATCTGGGCTCTGAGGCGCCTCCATGTCGACCGGCGATGGATTGTTAGTGGAACACCTTCTGCGGGACTACTTGGCGTCGAAGTCGGGCTTGCAGCGAACGAGACTTCGAGCAATACTGCAAGCAATGACATGTCAGCAGACCTAGAAGCTCAGAATAGAGAGTCAGTGCGCATAAGCAAGGAGACAGTCTTGATCCGTAAACAGGTGTCTCGTATCCCAGATCAGGTTGAGAGAGAATTGACACTCCGGACGCAGGCTTCAACACGATTGCAAGAGTACAGAGATCTGCAAAAGCTAGGACGCATCGTCGTAGATTTCCTTGGACTTCGCCCATGGGCAAACACGCGTGGTGAGGATCTAGCTTCATGGCAAAAGTACATACTGCCCACAAAGGATGGAACTCGAAAACCCAGGTCTCTCAAGAGCATCTTGGAGAGTCTTGTTGTCAGACATCGCATTGAAGACGTTGAGAGGGATATCAAGTTGCCACCTTTGCATAACCGGGTTGTCTACCTTGAGCCGAGCTGGCATGATAAGCTGAGCATCAATCTCTTCCTTCTCGTTCTCACGGCGAACGCTGTAACATCGGAGCGGTGTGATCAGGATTACATGTTCCATCCCAAGAATCGTCCACAATTGAATACTCTTATCAACAATCTCCGGCAGTCTGGCTTCTACTGGACCAGCTTCACGCCTGAGAACATCGCGAAGACAGTGGAGGTCTCTCAGAAATACTTGGACGAGGGGCTCAGGAGACCCAAGTATGACTCTGGCCGCAAAGACAATGATGTGGAGCTCCTCCAGCATGCTATCAAGGTTGGGCAGACGGCTCTGGAGTCGTCTTCGTGGTCCTCCATTGCTCTGCTACATGAATTGGGCCTCTTTGTAGAAGATTTCCCCGCGGAAGCCTGCGAGTCGTGGTCTTTGGTGCGCTCCGGATTCTTCGAACCTCTCTTAGTTGGAGCTTCTCAGCTTGCACGAGCACAGCAATTCGTTGACTCTCAACTACACGCGTCTCATCCCGAGAAGGGGCTTCAGGATGAAGGCAAGATTTTGATGCAGAGCGCTTGGCTAAAGGTGGCAGGCCATGGTCAGCCGGGTAATAACGCTGAAGGCGAGCTTCCGGACCGACTCAAAGAGCCCGAGGTGCAGAGACAGTACGGCTATCAGCAGGACCTCAAGCTCCTGAGCAAGCATACTGTTTCCAAAGGCAAGAAAGCAAGCATAAGCCCACGAAAACGTGCTCAAAAACTTCGTACGCTGCCAAAATCAACGTCAGGCGAAGAAGAAAGCAATGGCAAACATCTTAAATCTATACTGAAAGCTCCGACCAATGTACAGCCCTTGATGGAATCTCGATTAATGAAAACCCGGTTGTGTGGGACTGCATCCTCCAAACTAAGCTATCTGATAGATAGGATCCTACAGTTGCAAGCTGACGAAAAGAGCCTAATCTTCTTCGAAGGTGATAATATAGCGTACTACATTGCACAAGCTTTCGAGCTGGTCGACATCCGCTTCTTGATATACACTGGATCACTTACGACGAGCCGAAAGAATGCCTATATCCACACGTTCAACACCACGAAGACCTTCCGAGTCATGCTAATGGACGTTCGACAAGCTGCGCACGGCCTACACATTGCCAGCGCTTCGAGGGTCTTCTTTGTCAACCCAGTGTGGCAGCCCAATGTTGAAGCACAAGCCATCAAACGTGCCCACCGCATCGGCCAGGCTCGTCCAGTCTTTGTTGAAACACTCGTACTCAAGGATACGCTTGAGCATCAAATGCTACAAAGACGGAAAACCATGACTGCGCCGGAGCATTTCGACGCCGAGAAGAGTCTGTTGGATGATCCGATTATGAGCGATTTGATCAAAGATGCCAAATTTATCCCTTTCACGGATCAGGAGGTCAAAGATCCACGGTATCAGATGGCGCCATTACAACACCCACAACAGCTGTTCGGTAGGCTGGGCAATGGCATCGGCAGCGTTGACGATGCCGATGCAGGTTTGATCTTCCCAGATGGGAGGGATCTCGAATTAACGCAGCGGAAGCAGCTGCAGTCGGACGAATCTTTCGAATTTGCTCCTGATATAACGCTCTCACCACTCTCACGAAAGAGACGAGAGCTTAATCTGCATAACGACGGAGACTACCTATCGCCCACGAAGCACTGTGCGATGGACTTTTTGTCTGGCCTACCCGAATCAGGGTCACCAAGTGGTTTCCAAGCCCCACCAGTGTCCGCGAGTCCAATGATCCGCGCTCCGGGTCCTTCTTTAGGTGTATCCGGTTCCAGGAGGAAGAGAGTCGCTTTTGCAGCCGATGAAGATGACAACGATGGACCTGACTCCCCAGCGCCACCCAGCAAGCGCGTGGCTTGTAGTACAGATGCACCTGCCAGCCTATTCGGAAATGGAAAGGCCATTTAAGCATTCCTTCTTCTATTTGAGTGCATGGAAGGCGATAAGGATGGCTAGATCGGCGATGATACCCCCAGCGATGCATTATGGAAAAAAGTCATGATATACAGCTCTTGCAACCTGGGCCTTGCAAGAACCCATTGGGATTTTGTAAGGTCACGTGATGCGTGATGCGTGATGCGTGATGTTTACCTTGGCTGATTCAAATCATAAGTTCACGTGTATCCGTGTACCCGTGTTCACGCATGAAGATGAATAACCCAGAAGTTTTCTCACTCCCACCTCAACTTCACGTGTACCCGTGAGCCCGTGTTCATGTATGTGGATGAAGTACCAGATGCTTTCTCACTTCCTCCACGGAGTCACGTATTCACGTGTTCGTTGTCCTGAAAGTGGAAACTCCCTTCTGTGAGAAGGTATTCATTCAAACCAATGACCTATTACATGTCTCCAATCCATATTGCTAGGTTGTAGGTAGTTGTTGACACCCCTTCCACCGAAGGCTTACTATCTTCCTAATTGAGGCTTTTTAAGGCTCTGCACCATGCAGCACCCACTATCTGCAAGACCATTGTTCTCCTACTACTTTGGTTTCCCAGCATCAACCCCCTTCGCTCCATCTCAATACCTTAAGGCGTTTCCACTCAAAGCCTTCTTTCTTCTTCCCATTGTTCAGACTATGATCTCCTTTATACACAGACACACCATCTGTAACACGCTTGTTTGAGACAAAACGCTCGCTCTTTGAGCTCGGGTTCCTCGGGTCTACATGGTAACGGATGCAGAGACGGCGTCCGGAAGGCTGAAGATGGAGAGGGAGATGGCGATGAGCGCGGAGGCTTTCGATGGCATCTCGAAGAAACGAGCAGAGGGTTTGGTCATGGGTGAGGAGGAGTCAGGCGACAGTAGCTGGCGGTAGGCTTCGTATGGCCTGAGGATAGCGAGAGGAAGTTGAACGAAGGATGATATGTAAGGAGAAAGAGAGAAAAGGGGAAGGGGACTGCTTTTCTATGTCTGATGTCTCCGGAACTATCACATACTTGTCCCAGGGAACGCACCTACGCACTCTTTACAGCAAGCAGCGCCTGTGTACGTAGACCAAAACAACAAAACCCTGGTCAGAGAAATAGATACAAACTGTCAACAACCGAGTCCAGCACTACGGTGGTAAATTTTGCTAATCGACTGCCAGTCTGACCGTGACCAAATTCCCAAGTTAACGAGGACTCATTAGTTGTGAGATAGCTCTTTGTACTTAGCTTTTCTTCATCATCCAGGTTCGCCTCTAGTATGGTACGATTTTATATCTTTGATGGAGCGCCTCGGAACGAGAAGAAGTTGCAGGTCTTTGGAATTATGCACGAAAGGATTATACAAAGTACCTAGTAATGCATGCATAAAATTGTCTACATCTCTTGGCGCTGCAATCGAATTAAAATCTGCACCCAGCTCACTCGACGCTCGCCCGAGGGTGCCGCTTTAGCGCACAACAAGGGTGACCATCACTCACACCTAGATGTCGCACACCTCGTCTGGGTGAGCAGTCACTCTTCATCTCATCCTAAGATTTGGCATCCAAAAACGCGTGCCCTTGCTTGCGCGTGCATAGTTTGCCCCAGATGGCCAAAAAGCGATCGCTACATCGTATAAGAGGCAACAATATGTCGCCCAACTCTCAACTTCATCGAAAGACTGCTATTCTCACAAGCATTAATCTTGTATTGTACGATCTCGTAACATAAGTCGAAAAAAACTATTAGCAAAGGAATTGGCGATCAAGTCTCAAACTAAGAATTATACGCTAAAAGCTTGTTAGAAGAAAGATAGTACCAAAATCAAAAGAGGCGATATTGAGAAGACTTTAAAGAATTAGAGCTCGACAATAGAATAGTACGAACAATAAATATATTTTCTCAAGCTAGTTATAGTTAAAAGGCTATGCTTACAAGATCGAATAAATAGGTAATTCTTATCAAGTAGAAGTAGCAAGCAAGACAATATTATAATATAATATCGAAGCGCCTCGAGAAAGAGATATCTTCTCTTAATCTTGTAATCTTGAAAGATTTTATTTGTTACAAAGTCTTAGTTAGTAGAGAACTAATCAATTATAAGAAACAATCGATTGTTAATTCTATAAATACGTTTAAGAAATAGTTCTTCGCTAGATTTGCTCGAATTATTGACAATTTTTACGTCGAAAAAGATAGATACAAGTTGTACAAGATATTGGTTTTTAAGTATAAAATTGAACAATTTTAAGCTAGCTAACTTCCTCAATAGACTCGAAACACATTGGTCGAAGAAAGACTTATTGTAAAAATAAAAATATCGAAGTATAATTTTGAGAAGCATAAATAAATTTAATTTTATAAAATCTTCTAGATTAATAATAATATTTAATTTACTTATTCGCGCAATAAAGTTCAAGTATCTTTTGCTATTGCAATCTTCTATTAAATTAAAGCGAGAATTAATATCTTCTTTCTTAATAAGTACAACAAACACAAAGCTAGTCTTCGATATTAAGTAGATGTCTATATCTAATTATCTAGTAAAGCGCTCTACTAATAGTAAATAAAATATTAAGATTGTTCTAATACGCATTCACGAGAACAAATAGAAGATTATCTATAGAATTGATTAACGCTAGATAAAAAACAATCGCGATCTAGAAAATATTATGTTAATTCTTTTATGCTTGCAATAATATATATGCTAACAATAATCTATAGATATAATGTATCTACTTTTTAATATAACAAATTAAATTACAATAATATCTAATATCTTGTAAGAGATTGTGTACGAATTACTCGCAAGTAATCTAATCCTATAATACAAAAAGAATAGCTTGAAGAAAAAAAGAAGAGTCTCTTTCTTAAGCGAAAAGAAGTCTTTGTATGCAACGAAATTAGCTCTTGATATGCAAGATAGTTTTGCGTATTGTCAATGCTAGTATGCAATATCAAATCTATTATACGAGTCTAATTTGTTATATTATCTCTCTTCTTATCTTAACAAGCTTTGTACGCATTTAAGATCGCGATATTCTTTAAGACAAAAGTTGATTCTCAAGTTAAACACGCGTAGTCTATTTACTTTATCAACTATTATTAATCTCGCTCTCTAGATTGTACGTCTAGTATTTTCTTAATCTTGTATTTGTTATTGTTCTTTATAAAAATTGTTTCGAGTTACATATTGTTACAAGTCTAAAATAAAAAAGAGTTCGAAGCAACTAATTTCAAACAATCGAGGTAGAAAATGTTGTAAATTCCAAATAATATATCAAGTCTATACAAATGCAAATTAACAATTTGAATAATTGTGTACTTAACTTGCTTTGCATCCAAATTTTTGCACAAACACATTATATAAATATTCTTCAAATTTAATTAAACTTTGTCTTTTATCTTGAATTTAAGAGATTGTATGCAATATTAATTTGTTGTACGCTCTTAATGTTGTTGAGCAATTGTTATAGAAGCTTGCGTCTACTCTAAGATCTTTTAAAGTTTCGCAACAATAATTTCTTCTTGTTGAATCATTATTTTCTCTTTGTACAATTGTCTTAAATTATCGCAAATATCTAGAACTCTCGCGTAAAAGTTATAACTTAGAAAGAAGAAACTAACTCTAGTAGATATTGCGTTTCGATTGTTCAAAGTTAGCTTTACTATAGATAATAGTGTCGATCAATTGTTTTAATTGTAATTTACAAATATACAAAGATACGTCTTTACGTTCTAGTTTATTCTTTCTATAGTGTTGTTCGTCTCTAGATAATAGATTATTAATAATCTTTGTTTAATATTTAGCAATTAACAAACGCGCTTTCAAACTAGACTAACAAATTGCGTTCTTTAATTTGATACTATTGCTTTTAATAGTCTATAATATCTATATACGCATTGTACGAAAATATTCGCAATCGCAAGTACAATTATCGATTAACAAAATTTTAAAATTGTATCTTTTTAATCTATTTGTAAACACAATTAAATTTGTACAATCTTTATTTTCTAGCAAATCAATTATAAAGTTTATTGAAAATACTTGTTACGTTCGATTCGATATTAATAAAGATTTAAGAATTTTTTTTTTTTTTTTTTACACTTTATTACGAATTTACGATTACAAATGTTGCAATTTCGTACAAATCTTTTAATATTAACTAATATATTAGGTTAAAAGAAGTCTCGTAAGATTAAAGAGTTAATAACTTCTTATTCTAGATGTTTAATTATTATAGAGTTGTAGATATCTTGAATAATCTTCGTACAAAGTTTATTCGATTAAGATACTTATTTGCGTTTTCTAAATAAAAGTTTGTCGCTTTTGTTTAATTCGCAATCTTCGATTAATATCTTAATCTTAAGTTTGATAAGAAATATTCGTCTTTTCTCTTATACAACTTTAATTAATTCTAACAAAAGTTCATCTTGCTTCTTAATTTTATTTCAAAGATTTGGTAAATTTTCTATTTTGTACAAAGTAATCTTAAGCTAGTTTATTGCTTTTAAGATTATAGCTTTATTAACGTTGTATTAAATAATAGAATAAATGCGTTAAAAGCAAGTTTAAATTGTTTCGAACTTAAAGTCTTTAAGTACTTAAGACTTAAGCATTTGTGTTATACGATACTTTAATCATTTATCTACTATATTAGACATATCTTGTTTTCTTTGTAATAGAGCGTTTACTTTCTTGTTTTGCTTCTTTGACAAGTAACTAATAATAAAGTTATACTTGAACAAAGCTATCAACTAGCGCATTTGCCTTTTCGTTAGCTTTTGTACAAACATAAAATACTCTAGATTCTTGTAATTTGTACGAATTTCGAATTGTAATACGCTATGCAATTCGATATCTTATTCTTTTAAATATTGTATAATAAATAATATCTCTTTGTTATAAATTTTGTAATTGTACTTTGTCAAGTTATTTTTCTTCGAATAATATATACATAAATGCAATATCTCTTTTTTATTGTATTGCATTAATGTATCTTTTATATATTATTCGAATACATTTGTCTCTAACATTGTTTTTCTCTTATAGTTGAATTGTACAAAAATTGAAATTGATACAAAAATATTCTTTATCTCTTTGAATATTCGATTCGCGTTATTTGTTTAAATAAATAATATATCTTTTTATACAAGACTTGTTAATAATATAGCTAATTTAAAGAAGCTCTTAATAAATTGTCGATAGAAGTTAACAAATCTTAAAAAGCTTTATATATCTTTTATTGTCTTTAATATTTTTCAATTAATAATAACTTCGATTTTTGCTAAATTTATGCTAATATTTACTTTAATCTTAATAATAAAGTCAAGATACTTCGTACGTTGTATCTTGAACTTGTACTTCGAAATATTTAGTTGTAAGCTAGTCTTCTATAGTTGTTGCAATACTTATTGTACGTAATTTTGATATTACTTTAAAAAGTTATTGATATAAATTAAAATATTGTTTACGTATGCGAAGTAGAACTTGTTCAAGTAGTTTCGCAATATCTAGTTAATGTACTTTTGAAACATACTAGATACATTAATTAGTTCGAAGAGAGTTACTATTTATTCAAACAATTTATATCTTGTATAAAAGATTGTTATCTATTTATCTTTTTCGACGATACAAATCTTGTAAAATGCAAATACTATATTTAGCTTTATAAATTATTTAATCTTGTCGATATTTCTTAGTGTCTTGTAGATTAGAAACAAAAGATATCGATTCTTCTTAATTAACTTGTTAAGATTTCGATAATCTATACAAAAACATAAGTCTTTTTTCGACTTTCGTACGAACAACACTATAGTTGCTATTGATAATTTACTAACTTGTATAAAGTTCTTTTTTAACAATTCGATTAACGTATAACGAAAAACTAGAAGTTTGTCTTAAAATATATTATACAAGAAATTCTACAAAACAATAGATTTTTTCTTATTTATAAAGATTAATTCGATTTTATAATTTATTTTATCTCTTCGAAGAGAAGATAATTTGTTGATCTCTTTATTGTCGAGCAAACTAAGATATTCTCAATAGTGCTTTAATAACTTTGTACGAAAATTAATCTTTTTCTTTTTTGTTAAAGTCTTTGTTACGCTAGTACTTTCGTAAGAGATATTAGAGAGAGTTATACTATCGAAGAGATTTGTAGACGTCTTTAAGCAATACAAGCAATTACTTAGTAACAAGAATTGCAACTATAAACAATCTTATATTTAATAAATCTTTATAGATAATTCAATAAATTAGAGTAACAATAAGTAAAGACTTAAAATAAGTTAAACACAATTTATAAAAAAATCGCATTCGAAAGCTATATATTTTATTATTATTTAGAGTTTAAGATATTTAAGATATTTAAGAGCTTAATTATCTTAATTATCTTAACTCGAATTTAAAATATTTAAAAGTTAAATCTTCTTAATTATCTTAATTTTGTTAATAGATTTTTTTTCTTAATTATCTTGTAAAAAGCAATACGCAACAAATAGTATTTATTAGTGTGCAACTTATAATACTATCTTCTCTCTTTAAAAATTTTTGTCTCGAAATTTTTTATTCTTTTTTATTATATTAATCAAGTTAATTATTAAACAACGTTGCAATTTTGTTGTTAGTTGTCGCTATAAACACGTTTTTCTTATAATGCGTTCTTATCGAATTTGCGTCTTATTTGACGTATCTTGTTAAATAAATAGAAAATATCTTAAGTATAAAAAGTGTTATCGAAAGAATTAAAAATATAATTTGACTTCTAATTATCAAAGAATAAATAAAACTATTCAAAAGATTAAAAAGCTAAATAATAAAATAACAAAGTTGCGTCTAAGAATTGCGCAAAAGACGAAACAAAAAAAACATTAACTTTGTTGTTTAAAAAACATAAGTAATACAAAGTCGAAAAATATCTTAAAAATTAAAAAAGACAAAGAAGAGATTAAATATATTAACAAGACGTTCGAAATCTTGTTCGATATTATTATCGATTTTTTATTATTTGCTTTTTTGTTTTTTAATATTTTGTTAACTCTTATAAGTAATTTTGTCGCTAACAAAATTGTTGTAGTTTGTTGAAGCACTTCTTTGGGTTCTTAAGTAACTTTTATATGTTTTTAAAGATAAAATATTCTTTTTATTTAATAAAATATTTTTAATCTTTTTGTTGTAGAATTTTCTCAATTTTATATTGTTTTTCTTTTTGTAAATAAAAATAAAATATATTCTATAAAAATATAATTAAATTTGCTAATTTTAACAATAAAATATAAAATACTAGAAATACTTTAATATTCTTAAGTAAGTCAAGTTTATAATTAATTAATTATTTTGTCTTTTTAATAAAAAACAATTCGACTTTAATATAATTTAATTTCTTGCTTAACTTTCTTGTCTTAAGATTTTTTGTAAAAAGATATATTTTATTTCTTTTCTTTAATTAAAATATTATTTTTTGTTTTTTGTTTTAATATTTAATTAACTTCTCTTGCATTCTTAAAATATTATTATATATCTTTTTTAGTATTGCTACTCTTTTAATAACTAATTAAGTTAATAGATACTTTTGCTCTTCTTTAAAGAGATTAAATTCTTTGTTATAATTAACAAAGAATAATATTATTTTAATAATATTCGAAATCTTTGCATTTAATACTAATTAAATTATAGATAAAAGTAATATTTAATTGTTATAAATATTGTTAACATAACATCTTAAATATTGCTTTAGACTTTAATTTATTCGCTTTATCTAATTATTTATAATTAAATAATAGGCAATAAATATTTTAAGTTTTGTTTCTAATATTAATAAAAGTATCTTTTAATAGTTAGACGTAAAGAGCTTGTCTTTGTTACTAGTTAATTCTTTAAATATATTGTAATATTATATAAGTTAATTTAATACAATATATTTTAATTGTTTTGCTATAAACTTCTTTTTGCATGCAATAATATATAAATACTTAATAAGTTTGTTAATTATTATTAGTATTAAATTATATTTGTCTTTAATTGCTAGATTTGTTAATTTAAGCAACTTAATAATAAAGTTTATTGTAACTTTATTTTATAACAATTTGGATAATTCTTAATATTAAATTTTGTTATAGCTTATATATATATTATATTTGTTTTGCTAATAGCTAAGATATTGCTTAATATATATCTTGACAACTTGTCTTATTTAAGAAAACTAATAATATTAATATAAAAATTAAAGAGTTTTAATTACTTTTAAGTGCTTTTGTAATAATTTATTATAATATTTCTTTATATATTTGTCGATTTTGTTAATAAATATTTGAAGTTTTTCTTTCTTTATTAAAAATTCTTTCTTATTGTCTTTAAGTATTTGTAAAATAGCATTTAGCTTGTATTTATTTGCTAATAATAATTTATTTTTGTTAATCTTAAATATATTGTAATTAAATAATTCTTTTATTTTTATATAATTTTTTTTATTAAGTGCATTTGCTTTATTGTTATCTTTGCTTAATATATATTATATCTTAAACTTATATTATTTAAGTTATTTTAATTATTGCATTTGTTTTCTATTAAGTTTTTTAATAGTAGTAAAATATAAAAGATTTTTGTAATTTGTAAAAATTATAAGTTTTAATAATTCTTCAATATATACTTTTTATAATTTTAAAAAAACTATAATAGCAAGTAGTTTCTTGTTATAAATATTATAATTTTGTTTAATTAATAAGAGTTTTCTTAAGAAATATATTATTAAATACTATATATTTTTATATTATTAATTAAAATATGCATTGATAACTAAATTTAATATATCGATTTCAATCTTGTTTAACAATTATAAATTGTATATTTTTAATATTAATTTTTTTAAACATTTTAATTTAAGATTCTAAAATAATTTCTCTTTTGTTAGTTTTTATCTTTATAGCATCTTCTTTTTTGTAAAATTTGTTAATAATATTATGTTAACTAAGTAATTTTTAGACTGGCCGCGTCGAGCCGGGTCATCGAGTTCGAGCCGGGTTCCCGGCCCGCCAAGACCCGATTCGGGTCAGAAATCTTGGCCCGAGTATTCGGGCCAGGTCAAAGGGTAGGTATGAAGTACTTAGCGTATAACCTGGCCCGACTCGCCAAGACTCGAAAAATTTAGATTATTTTTGAAAAAGTGCATTAATCAACTTAATCAAGTTGATTAATTTAATTAATTTGTTTATAATATTATATAGTAATGCATTTAGGTAATGCATTTGTACGTTATTTGTGCGTTATTATTTTTAAACTATTTTTAGTAATTCGAATAATGCGATTTTTTTTAAAAATAGAAAATCTTGGCATTTTGACGTCATTTTCGATTGCTTGGCGGGTCGATCGGGCCGGGTCAAGAAATCGTTGACCTAGGTCGATTCCGAGTCGGGTCAAGAGGTTGGTACCGAGTATCCGGGTCGAGCCAGAATGTTGGTACCGAAACCTGGCCCGACGATTAGTCTAGTAATTTTTAATAAATTTCTTGCTATAGTTTATAAAATTTAAAAAGAATTAAACTTTTTTAATATTAATAAATAATTTTTATTTTTTAATTGCTTGTAACTTTTTAAAATTTATATATATTTTATATTGTTTAACAACAAATTTAAAAAAGTTGATTTCTTTTTAATAAAACTTGCATTTCTTTAATTTAAAATATATTTTTTTTTTATCTAAATATTCTAATACTTTAAAAATATAATTTATATATTTTTTCAAAATACTTAAGTAAATTATAATATTGTTTAAGTATATTATAACAAATTAATTCAAATATTGTTATAATATATTATTAATTATTTCTTAATATATTGTCTAAGCATTTGTAAACTCGAATAACATTATTATGTATTTATATAATTTATATTGTGTGCAAAAAGCTATTTTTTATTTTTTTCTTATTTTTATTTTTATTTAATTGTACGCTTTTTATAATTTTAATTTAATAAAATACTTTGTTTTAAATAATTGATTTTAAAGTTTATTAATATTAAGTAATAAATATTGATTTTTTATTATAATATTGTTTAACTTTTAATAATTAATATATAAATAAAAAGTTATGTTCTTTTTAAATACAAAGAGAATCAAGTATTTTGTTTATAATTAGAATTTTTTAATAATTTTTTTTTGTTTTTTGCTAGATATTTGCGAAACGTTTTTAGCTTTTTTTTAAATAAAGTATATATAAGTTTAAACGTAAATTGCTTGTTTAATTTAAATTTAATCTTGTAATTTTACAATTAATATTTAGATAAAATCTCGATTATTTTCTTTTTTTTAAAATAAATACTTTTAATTGTTGCATATTTGTAATATATACTTTAACGATTTTTTTGCTATATTAGATAGTCTAAAGTTCTTAGAAGATTTGCAATTTTCTTTACTTATTTTAATTTTATAATCTAATTAATCTTTGTTAATATTTATTAAGTCGAACTCTATTAAATTATTTTTTTGCAAAAATATAAACTCGCTACTTGCAATCGAGTTTCGACTTAATTTTTTATTTATTATTAAACGCTATTAATACGTAAATTAAATATAAATTGCGTAATTATATTGCGCAAATCTAAATACTTTAGACTAATTATTAATTTAATATTCGATTTCAACTTTAAAATCCAATTAAATTGTTAAGAAATCGAATGAAATCAAATCGCTTAAAGAAGCTAACTTATTACTATAATAAATTAGCTTAGTCGAAAAGTTGCTATTTTAAGCAATTCGATTTTTAAAAAAAATCGAGAAATCGAATTTTAACGTTCTCACGTAATATTTTCGATTTCTTGCGATTAATCTAAAGTACTTGTATATTTTAATTAATTTTTAAGTTGTGCTACTTTAATTAAAATATTTTTAGAACAATATTATAAATAATTATTTTTACTATATTAAAGATTAGTTTTTTGTAATATTGTTAAATAGCTATTAATAGTAATTTTGTTTCTTTGTTTACTTTTTTATTTCTTGCAAATAATAAATTTTTATCTACAATTATTAAATTGTGAACGTTAGACTTCTTTCGAATAAAATACTTTTTTCTCTTTACAAAAGCTTTAATTATAAAATTGTTTATTATATTAAAATCAATTATTGTTATAAATTGACAATTGTTAATTTTAATTAATATAATAAAATATTATGCATGCGCTATTAAGTTTAGTTGCTATTGTTAGACTAATATATTGCATTTCTTTAATATATTCTTTATTAAGAAATTTGAACTTTTCTTTGTTTTTGTGTTGCAACTTTTACTTTAAATATTTATTTGCGCTAAGCTTTCTTTTGTTATTAAATTGTTATTTTTAACTTTTTTAAAAATTAATTAATTTCTTGCTTGTTTTTTAGATAAGTTTAGCATATATTGTTGTAACAAATTATTTAACTAAAACTTGCGTATATTGTAAAATTTAATTGTTTTATAATAATGTCGAATATATTCTTTTTTATAATAGTATTACTTTTTAGCTTTTTTTTGTATTTGTTTATAATTTTCGATAAATTAATTAAAGTTTTAAAATAATTTGTAATATTTTCTATGCATTTGTAAAAATTCTTTTAACTATACTCTTTATTTAAGTTAATAATTAAACTATAAGATTTAATAATTTTTTAAAGTACTTAATTAACTTTTTGCGTAAATGCAAATACTTTGTTTAATAATATTTTATCTAGAACTTTCTATAATTAATTTAAGTTCTTTATTAGATAATAATTGTTGTTTAATCTAATCTTAAAGATATTTGTCTTTGTGTTAATTTGCTTCTTAATATTGTTCTAGCTATTAAGTATTTCTCTTAATATAATATTAATTTGTTGACAAATTATTAAATTTTATAATTGATAATCTCTTGCAAAGTAACTCGATTTATTATATAAATAGCACGTTTTTTAAAATTTGTTATTTTGCTTTTTTCTAAAAAAATTCTCTTTACGTTGTTAAATAAAATAAAATTTTATAAATACAAACTTACAATAGTTTGAATTATCGTACTTCTAATTAGAACAAAATTCTTTTTAATAATATTTAATTGTTAGTTTAAAGAAGATTTTTACTTTTTTGTAAAATTAATTGTATTGCTTTTTTATAGCTCTTTTATATAGTTTGTTGTTAAAATCGATAACTACTTTAATAAAATTAAATATGTTGTTAATAAATTTGTTATTACGCATAATTTTGTTTTTAAAATTGTTTTTAAAATCTTGTCGAAACATTGTTATAAATACAATATTGTTTTATTCGATAAAATTAATATATTTTTGAAATTTTGTTGCGTAATTTGCTACAAAGATTTGTTAAATTAAATATTAAATTACTTTTTTTATAATTTGTTTTTTATTAAATGTTTCGAAGATTTTTCGAAGTTTTCTTTTAAAATTGTTAAAGTTTGTAAATATTATACAAGAATTTTTATTATAATTTTTTAAATATTTACGTAAATTTAATTTAAATTAATATTAAACTCTTTCTCTAAGAAATGTTAATACAAAAATTGTCTTTTGATTTGCTAGAATAAAATAAAAAATAAAATAAATATTTATTTGCATAAATTAGTTCTCTAGATCGATATAATCTCTATAATAGATATTAAACTTATTAATTTTTATTTTGTTGTCTTTATTAAATATTAATTAAAATAATATTGTTAAGCTAGTACTTAAAATAGAGATGCGTTAACTTAATACAAACATTCTTAAAATATTCAAAGTATTACGCTAGTACTTTCGTAAAAAATATTAGAAAAAATTATATTATTAAAGAGATTTGTAAACGTCTTTAGACAATGCAAGCAATTACTTAATAACAAGAATTGCAACTATAAACAATCTTATATTTAATAAATTTTTATAGATAATTTAATAAATTAGAGTAACAATAAGTAAAAACTTAAGATAAGTTGAACACAATTTATAAAAAAGTCGCGTTCGAAAGCTATATATCTTTTTATTATTTAAGATTTAAAATATTTAAAATGTTCAAAAGCTTAATTATCTTAATTATCTTAACTCGAATTTAAGATATTTAAGAGTTAAGTCTTCTTAATTATCTTTAGACTGGTCGCGCTAACCCGGAAATGTCACGTGCAAATGCCAAGACCCGGGTCAAAAAAAATTCGAGGAATCGAATCGCTCAAAGTAGTTTAGTCGATTACTATAAGTAGTTTAGCGCGAAGCGCGCTAAACTACTTTGAGCGATTCGATTCCAAAAAATCGTCGCGACCCGATCTTGGCGCCGGGTCGGGCCAAAGAGATGGTATCATAACTTGGCCCGACGATTAGTCTAATTATCTTAATCTTGTCAATAGATCTTTTCTTTCTAATTATCTTGTAAAGAGCAATGTACGACAAATAATATCTATTAGCATACGACTCGTAATAGTCTTGTCAATATTTATTATGCTAGTTGTAAAGATTTGTAATTTTGTACTTTTAATATATTTTTTTATATGCGTTGCGAATCTTGCTATCAATATAAGCTTACAATCGAGTTTTTTCTCTTGTTTCTTATACAAGTTTTATACGTATATTTCGATAGAATTAATATATAGTTGCGTTTGCTTTGAACTATATCTAGTATTGTTTATCTTTATTTAAGAGTCTCTTAAAATAATATTGTACGTAGTTAATCTTAGCGTTATATAGAAGAAGACGCGTTTTGTGTAATTATTAATGTCTAGTCGCACTATTGTTACTTTGTTACACATATCTTTTGTCAAATTCTTAAAACTCTTTATTTTACAAGAGAAAATCTTTAAACGTTCTAAGTTATATTTAGAGACAAATTTAAAGTCGATAAATTTGTACAACAAGCAATCAAAATTAAGTAAGATCTTTGTATAATATAGTTAATCGATTAATATTAATATTAAAAACAAGAATTAAACTAATCGCGTCAATTCGAGAAATCAAGTTTAATTTAAGAAATCGAATCGAATTTTGACGATTTAATTCGAATCGAATCGAAAGTCTTGACGATTTGATTTCTAAAGTTGAAATTAACAATTCGATTCAATTCTAAACTTGAAATCGAAAATCGAATTGAAAAATCGAATCGAATCGCCAAAACTTAGTATTAGTATAAAGAAATTCTAAAATAAATAGTAGAAAATTATGTTCTATTTTATAATTTTTCGATATAAGATTATTTAGTAATGTATTATGATAATGCATTTAGACTATCTAGATAACTAGAATTAAATCATTGACTTAATTTTTTAAGTCAAAGAGTTCGACAATCTCGTTTTGCATAATCTTGTCAAAGATTGTAAAAAAAAATATTATTGTATCTTAAGAAAAATCTGAATTCTCGATCTTTTAACTCGCGATAACAATGACACAATATCTACAATGAAATCAATAAGAGCACAATAATGCTCTTAATGACATTATTATAAATGTTGTATTATTGTTGTTAAAAGTTAAAACGCTCTATTATTGAGCTATTAAAACTTTGATATTTGAACATACTTTATCTAAAAATATATAAAGAACTAATAACTCTAAAGCATAGCATAATTCTTCAAATACATTATTCGAAAAATCAAATTAAATTGTTAAGACATTAGTTTTATTATAGATTATAATTAATTTGTTTGAAATCTTAGTTGTACATTTTAGATTTAATAATGCAATATAGTAATGCAATATAATAATGCAATGTAATAATGCATTATAATATTAATTCGTGATAGTAAATTCTTTAAGCTAAGTGTGTAAAGCTATTAGTTCAAGATCTTAATAATCTTGTTCGTTGTACTATCATTTTAAATAGTTTAATTCAAGTCGCTTTTAATTTCGTTATTATTCTTGTTGTCGTAATCTTGATTTTTATCGTTCGCATTCTTCTTTTCGTTATCATTATTAACATTAGTGACTTTATAGTAGTTATAACTTAACGTTTTAGCATTTTCTTAAGTTGTATGTCGAATTTCTTAATTATTATCATTCTCTTTAACAACATCGTTAAAATTCTCTATCTTAGTATTGACAAAATTAGAAATTTTTCTCTTTTTCGCGTTTTTTGATAACGCGAATTCTTCAACAAAGTTGCTATACAAATTGAAAGAATCGACGTCATTAACTCTCTTTAAGTTATTTAAATCATTATAGTAAATTAGACTGGTCGGGTCGGGTCGGGTCATCGAGTTCGAGCCAGGTTCCCAACCCGCCAAGACCCGATTCGGGTCAGGATTTTCATACCGAAATGTCGATTTGAGTCACGATGTTGGTATCGAGTATTCGAGCCAAGTCACGATGTTAATATCGAGTATTGGCTCGAATTCCCAACCCAACCCGCCAAGACGTTAGATTTTTCTATAAATTATTTATTTATTTAATTTACTTGTTTAATTTTGACTTATTTATCTAAAATATAATAAATATTATATAGTAATGCATTAAAGTAATGCAAATAATCAAAACAAGATGAAAAAAAATGTTTATTTTATTTCTATTTTTAAATTTGAACTTTTCGAATTAAAAATAGAAAATCTTGGCATTTTGACGTCATTTTCGATTGCTTGGCGAGTCGAGTCGATGACTCGAATCGAATCGTGACTCGAAGTCGATACCAAGTTGGGTCAAAATGTTGGTATCGAGTATTCGAGTCGAGTCACGATGTTGGTATCAAGTATTTGGGTTAAGTTAGAATGTTGATATCGAAACCTGGCCCAACGATTAGTCTATAGTAAATAACTTGTTATTAAATGATTTTCACAATTGATTTTATAAATGTCGAGAAGCTTTTATTAATGTTAAATTTATCGTCAATTATAATGTTATAGCGTTATCGACGCGCTAACGTCTCAAGATATGGCAAGGCACGTAATCTCAATTATTTACGAAAGTCTTAAATCGTACGACTTTTCTTTTTTAATTAGAAAGCGAGAAGTAAACTCGCACGTTATGACGAATATTAGATAGAAAGAAAGCTCGTTTTTCGTTGTTCTTTAACGATTAGTCTTACTACTATCTATCTTATATAGTTGAGACATAGTAATAAAAGTCTATTATATCTTACGTCTTTCACATCTTAGTGCGTCGACAAGTAGCAAACGCATTCGCATCTTACATCGATGCTTAATTGCAATATTAATTAACTTAAATGTAAAAAATAAATAATGCATTTAAATAATGCATACATTTTAAGAGAAAGACGTTATTATTACATTTGTATTCTCACGCATTGCTTGCGCTTCTTAAGTAACTCTAAGTCGCTTTGTCTTTTTGATCGCAAACTTCTTCTTTGTTTTTCGTCTAAGTTGATTTTTAAAGCATTGTGTTGTTAAGTTGTTAACATTATATATTTTATTGCATTACTTAAATGCATTATTATAAATGTCTTAATTAATTCAATGCTTGTTAATTTTAGTTCTAATATTGTTCTTCATAATTTCACGATTCGACTAAGAGATTATTATTTAAATAAACGTTTTACGCAATTTCTTGACGCGAATCAAGATAATTTTGCGATCGTTGCTTTGTTTTCGATATAGCTTTTTTTGATTATTATTTTATTCTTGCGCGCAATTGCGACTTACGATGCTTTTTGAATTAATTAATAGTAATTTCATTGTTTGTGCGATTTCTTAGCTTAGTTCATTAGTAATGCATATAGATAATGCAATCGTACATTAGATTATAAGTATATCTTAATATTTAGTAGAGTGTTATAAGACTTAGAATGTAAAAGAGTTTTAAAGATCGATAAGATTATAAATGAAATATTAAGAGATAATTTTACAAACTAAAGTAAGAATTATATGCGTTAGAGTTAGAATTATTTCTTACTTCTACTTTTATTTACTTTGAACTTTTTACTTAATAGGATTATCATTTCTTTACATTAATATTTATTTGATTTTATCGATAAGTAATGCAAGTTTATCTACGTTAATTTCTTTATCGTTTATTTTACATAATCTTGTCGTTAATCGTTAATTTAAGCTTTTGTTTTTACGCGATTTTTAACGCGATATTTGACGCGTTTCTATCGATAAAAGTTCTAAAAATTATCGCGCTTTTCTTTATAATTTCTCACGTACACATCAATTCATTTTAATCAACATTATTATCTTCGATAACTTGCACAAAGTAAACAAATAATGCATACAAGTAATACAATACGTTTTGTTTATAATTGACAAACTTAATTTGCTAGTTCGAAAATTCGCTTCGAAGCTCTCTCGCGATAGAATAATTTCTCGTAATCAATTTGAACGAGACGAAATTAGATTGATCGCGTCGATTCGAGAAATCGAGTTCAATTTAAGAAATCGAATCAAATCTTGGCGATTCGATTTTTAAAATTGAAATTAACAATTCAATTAAATTTCAATCTTTAAATCTTTAAATCGAATCGAATTGCCAAGACTACTATTTTTAGTAAATTTTATTATTTTTAGTAACAATTGATTAATAATTTAATAGAAATAGTTAATTTATTTAAATTAATTAATAAATATATTAGAAATTTCTTTTTATAAATGCATTACTACTAAGCATTATCTAGTAATTAATAAAAAATCTAAATTTAAACTAAATTTATACTATTTTTAGTATTCTTGAC
>JAABUQ010001485.1_pt1 | contig 50109 bp, 37 predicted proteins | sample 5560001 | NCBI WGS metagenome assembly JAABUQ01 (sample SAMN10711888, study PRJNA513371) | rock metagenome | isolation source: Antarctica rocks | place: Antarctica: Victoria Land, Finger Mt nord | collected 2015-12-18
CGATAGAACGCCCTCCGCGCGGGGGGCCGCTCGAAGTGAATCCAGTTGGGCAGGACCTCCACCTTGCCGTTGAGCGCGGTCCCGCACGCCTCGATCTCCTCGCGGAGTCGCTGGCTGACCACGATGAAACTCCCGCGAATCTGGCGGCTGAACTCGCTCGCCAGGTGCGGCTGGACCTCGCCCCAGTGGGTGCAGAGGTATTCGGGGACGCGGTCGCCGAGCTGCCAGACCCAGGGGATTTTCAGGTACTGGAGGCAGGCCAGGATGCCCAGGCCCCCGAGGCCGACGAGGTGGCAGGGATACACCACGTCAGGCTGAAAGTCGTCGAGGGCGCGAAGCAGGGCGTGGACGTTGTGGGCGTTGACGAAGTTCGATTCGGCGTCGAAGACATGCTGGGTGACGGCGTGGCTCTTCTGAAAGTAGTACTGGTTCCAGATGTCCGTCAGCCGCATGGTGCGGCGGACGTGCGGCGCGTGGGCCACCGGCGTGCGCGGGGAAGTCGTCAGCACCTCGACCTCGTGGCCACGGACCCTGAGGGCGTCAACGACCTGGGCGCAGGCGAGTTCGTAGCCGCCGATGAAGTCCGGAGGATACAGGTTGCTGATGGCCAGAACCTTCACGCCGCCACCTCCCGGGTCGCGCGGAGTAGCTCGTCATAGACGGCCACGGTCTTCGCCCCGACGACGTCGAGGGCATATTCCCGCTCGACGACCTCGCGCGCCTTGCGGCCCATCGCCTCGACCCGCGCGGGGTCGGCCGCCAGGGTGCGAAGCTGGCCGGCGAGGTCTTCGGGGGTGTCGAAGACGAAGCCGGTCTCGCCGTCGCGGATGAACTCGGGCATCGCGGCCACTCGCGAGCAGATCGCCGGGGTCCCGCAGGCCATCGCTTCCAGGAGGGTCAGCCCCATCAACTCGGGAGCCAGGTGGGCGTGGCCGTAGCAGTCGCGATAGACCGACGGCAGGACGTTCGCCCAGGCGCGCGCGTAGAGGCGGCGAATCGTCGCGTCGTCGGCGTCGGTGACGAACTCGACCTGCTTCCCCTCGGCGAGCGACCGCAGGAGCTGGAAATACGGCTCGTGGTACGGCCTGCCGCAAACGGTCAGAGGCAGTTCGGGCGGGAGGGCGGAGATCAAGCGGTCGATCCCCTTGTGAGGGAGCAGCCGGCCCACGTAAAGCACCCGGTCGCGCTTGGGTCGCTCGGCGGGGGGGGAGAAGAGGGTCGCGTCGACGCCCCCCTTGACCATGACGATCGGGGTGCGCGTTCGCAGCATCGAGGCGATGAAGTCGGACTGGCAGAAGATCACGTCGGCAAGTTCCAGGCTGCCCAGCTCGATCCCCAGGGGGCTGGAATTCCCGCCGTGGTCGGTCACGCAAATCGGCTTGCGCTGTTGCTTGGCGACGAGCAAGCCCATCTCGCTGCAACGGGTATACGCCTGATGGATGTGGACGATGTCGGCGTCGGCGACCGCGCCGGGAAGCTCCCAGGAAACCACGTCGGCCGGATTCGACGGCGTTCTGGCGGCGGTGAGGACGCGCAGGCTCACGCCCTGCCGAAGCTCCTGGCGTCGGGGTGCCGGGCCGAACGAGATCAGCTCGACGTGGTAATCGCCGTGGGAACTGTCCGCGACGCCCCGGGCGAGGTTCGTCGGATAGCGCTCGCCGCCGCCGAGGCAGGAGCCTTCGTCGAAGTACAGTGGTGTCAGGAAAGCGACCTTGCGCCGCGCCATGCGTTTTCCTCGTCGATCACGCGCCGGCCCCGTCGGCGTTCGCGCCACGTCGGAGTGGCGCGAGTCCTCTCGGGAAGGGGATTGGTGGGCGTCGCGGTGGGGAATCGTGCGGGTGAAATGCGAGTTCGGCCCGATCGGGGAGCGTTCTAGCAGAAGGCCGGGACAGGGTCAACCCCGCGCCGCGCGTCACGACGGTTGGGTTGCCGCCGGGATGCCGTTGGGCGAAGGGGGATGCTCGGCCGTGACACCGAGCGAGGGGGGGCCGCCCTCCTCGAAGACACCAATGCGGCGAAACTTCTGGTAGCGGCGCTCCAGAAGGCCCGCGCGAGGTAGGTCGGCGAGTTCGCGAAGGGTGCGGATCAGGTAGGATTTCAGGCCGGAGGCCGCCTCGCGATGGTCGCGGTGGGCGCCGCCCGCGGGCTCGGGGAGGACGTCGTCGATGACGCCGAGCTTCAACAGCTCGCGGCTGGTCATCTTCAGGGCCTTGGCCGCGTCGGGGGCCTTGTCGCTGCCCTTCCACAAGATGGTGGCGCAGCCCTCGGGGCTGATGACGGAATAATAGGCGTGCTCGAGCATCGCCACGCGGTCGCCCACGCCGATCCCCAAAGCGCCGCCGGAGCCCCCTTCGCCGATGACGACGCAGGCGATCGGGGTGTCGATCAGGCTCATGGCCATCAGGTTCTCCGCGATGATCGCCGCCTGCCCGCGTTCCTCGGCGGCGATGCCGGGATAGGCCCCGGGGGTGTCGATCAGGCAGAGGATCGGGAGGCCGAACTTCGCGGCCATCCGCATCTTGGCCAGCGCCTTGCGATAGCCTTCGGGGTGGGCGCAGCCGAAGTTGCACGCCTTCCGCTCGGCGAGATTTTTCCCCTTCTGGTGGCCAATAATCATGACCTTCTGGTCGCCCAGGTGCGCGAGTCCCGTGACCATCGCCTGGTCGTCGCCGAACGCGCGGTCGCCGTGCAGCTCGACGAATCCTTCGAAGATCAGGGCGAGGTAGTCGCGGGTCTGGGGGCGTTTGGGGTGCCGGGAAACGAGGACCGTCTGCCAGGGGTCGAGGTTGGCGTAGATCGCCCGCTTCAGCGCGGCCAGCTCGCGGCGGACGACGCGGATCTGCTCGGCGAGCTGGGTCGAGGAGGCGTCCGGGCCGCCCCGGTTCTTGGCGTGGAGGGCCTCAAGCTCAGCGAGGTGGGCCTCCATCTCGAAGATCTTCCCCTCAAAGGGGAGCCGATAGTCATTGGCGCTGGACATCCGATCGCATCCTTTGCACGCGGCCGTATCAGGCCGTACGAGGCGGGCAGGCCGGTTCAGCCCCGGTCGGTCTGGGGATCGGGGTCGTCGCGGTGGATCCTGATCCTGGAGAACCGGACCAGAAACTCTTGCATGTCCCCTAAGCGATCGGCGGGACGTTTCTTGAGCATCGACATCACCAGGTCGGAGAATTCCGGGGTGATGTTCTGATTATAAACGGTCGGCGGGATTGGCGGCTCACGCAGGTGCTTGTTGAGCAGGTCGTTGGGGGAATTGGCGCGGAACGGCTGCCGCCCGCAGGCCAATTCATAGCAGGTGATCCCGAAGCTGTAAATGTCGGCCGCCGGGGCGGGGGGCTCGCAGCGGATCTGTTCCGGCGACATGTAACTCTGGGTCCCCTGGCGCAAGGGCTTCTTCCTAAAGAGTTTGCTGATCCCCGAGAACGGTTTCATCGCCAGGGCGTAATCGATCAGTCGGGCGTCGCCCCCCTTGCTGACGATGATATTCTCGGGCTTGACGTCGCGGTGAATCCAGTTCCGCTCGTGCATGTAGGCCAGGCCGCTTCCCGCCTGCCGGATCACTGAGTGCATGCGGCCCTTCGGCAGGCCGTACTTCTCCGGCAGGGCGACGACCAGGCGCAGGTGCATCGAAGGAAAGTAATCCATCACGAAATAGGGCTGGTTCTTGTCGCGGAAGTATTCATGGACCCGGATGAGGTCGGGGTGCCGCAACTCCATCCCGAGCTTCGCTTCAAACTCGAACGCTTTGCGTTCCGAGGCGATGGCCGCCTTGGACTGGAGGAGTTGCTTGATCACGAACCGTCGCCCGGAAGTCTCCTGGAGGACCTCCATGACGGTGGAATTCTGGCCGGCGGAAAGGGTCCTGACGAACCGGTAGCCGCCGATCCGGTCGTCGCCAATCGTGTTCGCGTCGGTCGCCAACGTTCCTCACCCCTTGCCAACGACGGGTTCAGATCGTGGTGCCGTCCTGGAGGATCGTGTACTTGGGGACCACCACGATCCCGTCGCGGATGACGAAATGGGGGGCCTCCTCCGAGTCGACCACCGCCGCCTCGTTGACGATGCGGACGTTCCGGCCGATCCTCGCGTTCTTGTCGATGATCGCGTTCTCGATGTGGGAGCCCGGTCCAATCCCGATGTGCGGCCGGTTGGCGCGCGCATTGGATGTCTGCTGATCGACCGACTCGTAGTTGTCGGCCCCCATGATGTAGGAGTTGCGGACCGTGACGTTCTCGCCGATCTGGGCGCGGATGCCGATGACCGAATTCTCGATGCGCGAGCCCCGCCCGATCAGGCTGCCGTCGGCGATCAGGCTGTCCGTCACGGTGGCCCCGGAGATCCTGGAACAGGGCAAATACCGCGGGCGGGTGTAGATCGCGTGGTTGTGGAAGGTGAAGTCGAAGGGAGCGTGCTCCTTGGTCAAATCAATGTTCGCCTGGTGGAAGGCCCCGACGGTTCCGATGTCCTCCCAGTAGCCGTCGAAGAGGTGGGTCTGCACCCGGTGCTGGGCGATCGCCTGCGGGAAAAGCTCCTTGCCGAAATCGGTGGCCTCGCCCGAGGCAAGCAGTTCCACCAGCATCGATCGGTTGAACAGGTAGATGCCCATGCTCGCCAGATACGCCCGCCCGTTGGCCTTGACGCCGTGGTGCTCCAGCCAGGCCGGCTCGGTCCGCACCCGCTCCAGGGCTTCGGGCGTCTTGGGCTTCTCCTCGAAACTGGTGACGCGCCCGCTGGCGTCGATCTGCATGATGCCGCAGGCGGTCGCCTCCTTCTCGGCCACCGGCAGGGCGGCGATCGTCACCTGGGCCTTGTTCTCCAGGTGGGTGCGGATCATGTCCTGATAGTCCATCCGGTAGAGCTGGTCGCCGGAGAGGATCAGCACCAGGTCGTAGTTCGATTCGGTGAAGTAGGGGATGTTCCGGCGCACCGCGTCGGCCGTCCCCTGATACCAGGATTCGTGCTGCATCGTCTGCTGCGCGGCCAGAATCTCCACGAAGCCCCCGCCGAACGGGTCGAACTCATAGGTCTTGGAGATATGGCGGTGCAGGCTGACGGAATTGAACTGCGTCAGGACGAAGATGCGGTTCAGCCCGGAATGGATGCAGTTGGAGATGGGGATGTCGATGAGCCGATACTTGCCCGCGATCGGCACCGCGGGCTTGCTGCGCGACTTCGTCAGGGGGTAGAGCCTCGACCCGCGGCCCCCCCCCAGGATCAAGCTGATAACTTTGGGCATGACATTCCCCGGGCCAGCGCGGGCCCCGCCTGGCGTTGTGCGTCAAGTCCGTGGAGGTGCGGACCGCCCCGGGGCCCCCGAGTGCAAGGAGTATACCGCCGGGAAGGCGGCGGGGTCGACCCGCCGGTGTTGCGAAATGACGAGCAACTCGCGCCGACCCCCCCTGGGATGGGAAGATCAGGGAGCAGCGGCCCCGGGCGGTCCTGGACGGCGACCGCTACCAGCCCGTGGCCATGTTGGACTCGATCACCTTCCGGGCGCCGTCCAGGTCGGTTCCGGTCCGCTGCATGTACAGGCGCACGGCATGGAGCTTGTCCCCCTGCGCCTGGGCCAGGCAGTCGCGGGCCTTGGTGCAGGGGTCGACGTTGCCGCCGATGCCCAGCAACGTCTTGGAGATGACCCACGCGTCGCGGGGCCGGTGGCTGACCCTGAGCACTTCCTCACCGGGGTAGTTCTGGTTGGCGAAGCCCCGCGCGGCCGGCTCGTCATCGACGCACGCAATCATGATGTGCGACGTGGTTTCGACCTCGTACAGCGGCATGGCGGACCCCCTCTGGGTTGGGCGACACGGCCGGCGGGAGCCGGCACGGATCCCATTTCCGACGGGACACACTCTCCAAGGGGGATCGTACAACGGGCCTCGCGCGGAATCAAACCCCCACCTGGACCGTCCCGCGATCAGAGCGGGGCGCCCGTTTCGCTCATCGCCTTGTCCTCGAAGATCTGCTCCAGGATCAGGCTGCCGATGGTCACGACCTCCTCGCCGGGCTCCAACCCCGGGTAGGACACCGACGGCGCGGCGACGATGACCTCGTTGTCCCCCTCCTGCCAGGGCCTGATCGAGCGGCGCTCGTATGTGGCGGACTCACCGGGCTTGCGCACGAAGGCGTAGTTGTCGCGGTCGACCGAGACCATCGCGGTCCTGGGGATGACGGTCCGGCCGGGCAAGGGAGGGATGTCCAGGAACACGCGAACGAACTGGCCGGACTTGATCTCGCCGTCCTTGTTGGGGATCGACGTGCGGAACTTGGCGGCGCGGGTGTCGGGGTCGATCGCCTTGTCGATGTACTCGACCTTGCCCGGGAGGTGGGTGTCGGTGTACGGAAAGACCACCTCCAGACGCTGGCCGATCGCGACCTTGTTGGCGTCGATCTCGTTGACATTGCCCCGCACCCACAGATGGTCCATCGGCGAGATGACCATCAGGGAACTGGTCGCGTCGTAGAAATTGCCGGGCGCGACCTCCTGCTTGATGATGGTCCCGTCGGCCGGCGAGCGAATGGTCATCTTCGCCTTCTGCGCTCCGACCTCGTTGCGGGCGTTCTCGATCTCCTTCTCGGTCAGCCCGTAGACGAGCAATTCGTCCTTGGCCAGCTTCATCTGGACCTGGCTCTTGCGCTCGTCGTTCTCGGCCTCCAGGAGCTCACGCTTGGAGACGGCGCCGCTCTTGGTGAGCTCGCGCTTCTTGTCGACGAGTTCCTTGTCGTGGAGCCACTGGGTGTACTTGTTCTCGTAATCGCTCTTGGATTCCGCGAGGGTATTGCTGAACAGCTCGACGAGGGGCTGGCCCTTCTTCACGGCGTCGCCCAGGCGGACCTGAACCTTCTCGACGCGGCTGTTGAATTGCGTGCGGACGATGGTCAGGGTGAACGGGTCGTTGTCGGTCGAGCCACCGAGGCGGAGGTGACTGGGCTCATCCTGGGCCTTGACGGCGGCGGTGACCAGACCGAGGGTCTTGCGTTGCACTTCCTCGATGGTGATGAGCCCGTCCCAGGGCTTGTCCGAGGCGACGGGCGGACTGTCTATCGGATCGCTGGGGAGGGGGGCCGCCTGGGCGGGAGTCCCGGTGATCGACTGAGTGTACTGCCCGATCTTGCCGCGGGCATCAGGGTTCGCGAGGAGGAAGGCCCCCGCGGCGGCGACGGCCGCGAGGGGCAGGACGACTTTCCACTTCATGGGAGGCGCTCCGCCGGGGACGGCCCGGGGTCAGGGATTCGGGGAAATGACGACGATCAGGCCGACTTGGGCTCCCGGCCCTGCGAGATCCCGAGGATCTCGTCGGTGTAGTGCGACCCCTCGATCAGGTCGCCTTGGTGCTGACCTTGCCCCGCCGGGGCGGGGAAGAAGCTGTAAAGGACCGGCATCAGGTAGCGCGTCAGCGCGAGGGTCACGAGCATGCCGCCCACGACCACGATCGCCAGCGGCTTCTGCGCCTGGGAGCCGATCGAATTCGCCAGGGCCGCCGGCAGCAACCCCAGGGCGGCGGTCAGGGAGGTCATGACCACGGGCCGGACGCGCAACTCGGCCCCGCGCATCACCGCCTCGCGCACGGGGATACCCTCGGCCCGCATCTGGTTGAAGTACGAGATCAGCAGCACGCCGTCCTGCACCGCGACGCCGAAGATCGAGATGAACCCCACCGCCGCGGAGATGCTGAACGGCGTTCCCGTCAGGCGGAGCGCCCAGACGCCCCCCATCGTCGCGGCGACCACGTTGGCCATCACCAGCATCGCGTCCTTCAGGGAGTTGAACGCCATGTACAGCAAGATGACGATCAGGCCGATCGACAGCGGGACGATCCACTTCAACCGCGCATTGGCCTCTTCCATCTGGGCGAACTCGCCCGACCACTCAATGGTATAGCCCTCGGCGAGCTTGGCCCCCGACTTCGGATCCTCGACCTTCCTCTGGGCCTCATTGATCGCGGAGGCGAGGTCGCGCCCGCGGACGCTGAACTTGATCGGGATGAATCGGCGGTTGTTCTCACGGTAGATGTACGACGCCCCCGACTTGTGGGGGTCGATCCTGGCGAGCTGGGAGAGCGGGACCCGCGCCCCCGGCTTGCCCTCAACGCCGGGGGCGTCGACCGGGATGCGGCCGATGGAGACGGGGTCGTCGCGGAGGTCGCGCGGCAGGCGCAGGACGATGTCGTAGAGCTTTTCTCCCTCGACCATCTGCGAGAAGGCCCGGCCGCCGACGGCCGCCTGGATGACGGCCTCCACGTCCGCGACGTTCACGCCGTAGCGGGCACACTCTCGGCGGTCGATGACGATCTCCAGGTTCGGCTGGCCGAGGATGTGGAAGAGGCCCACGTTCTCGATCCCCTGGACCGAGTTGAGCACCTTCACCACCCGCGCCCCGGCCTTCTCCAGCTCCTTCAGGTCGGTGCCGAAAAGCTTGACCGAGTTGGCGCCCTTGACGCCCGAGAGCGCCTCCTCCACATTGTCGCGGATGAGCTGCGAGAAGTTGAAGTTCAGGCCGGGGAACGCCTTGAACTTCTCGCTCAGCTCGTCCTGGATTTCCTGGCGCGTCAGGGTCCGCGACCACAGGTCATACCCCAGGAGCCGGGCCTTTTTCGTCCGCCACTCGCCCATCGGCCGCAGCGGGACGTTGAACTCCAGGTTGAAGAAGCTGGTGACGTCGGTGCCGTCGTCGGGCCTTCCGACGTGCGACATGACGCCGCGGACCTCGGGGATCGAGGCCATGACCGCGCGGAGCTTCGGCGCCATCCGGGCGGCCTCCTCCAGCGAAACGGTCCGCGGCATGATGGCGCGAATCCAGAGGTTCCCCTCCTCCAGCTCGGGCATGAACTCGCCGCCAAGCCCCGGCACCAGCGTGATGGTGAACAGCAGGAGGCCCCCCATCACCGCCACCGTCATGTAGCGGAGGCGCAAGACGCGATCGAGGGCCCGGAGGTAGCGCCGCTTCATGATGCGGTCGACGAACGTGTCGGACTCTTCCTTCTTGTTGTGGAAGAGGAACGAGCAGAGCACCGGCGCCAGCGTCAGGGCCAGGATCAGGGCGCCGAAGATCGCGAAGGCGTAGGTGTTGGCCATCGGCCCGAAGAGCGCCCCCTCCGGCCCGTTCATGGCGAAGAGCGGGATGAACGCGCAGACGATGATCGTCGTGGAGAAGAACAACGCGCGCTCGATCTCGATCGACGCCTCGGCGATCCGGTCAATCAGCGGGCGCGACTGGTCACGCCCCTTGGCCGTGATGTGCCGGAAGATGTTCTCGACGATGATGACCGAGCTATCCACGATGATCCCGAAGTCCACCGCGCCGATGGACAACAGGTTCGCCGACTTTCCCTGGAGATACAGGATCGTCACCGAGAACAGCAGGGCCAGTGGGATCATGATCGCCACGATCCCCGCGCTGACCAGGTCGCCCAGGAAGACGAACAGCACGAGGACGACCAGCGACATCCCGACGACGAGGTTCTCCAGGACGTTGTGGGTCGTGACGTGGACCAGGGCGGTCCGCTGGTTGAAGACCTGGATGCGCATCCCCTTGGGCAGGAGGTGCGCCTTCTCGATCTCCTTGATCTTGGCGTCGACCGCCTCGGCCACCGGGAGCGACTTCTCATACTTACGCATCAGGACGATGCCTTCGATGACGTCATTCTCGCGCTTGCCGGCGGCGTTGCGGCCGACGATCCCCAGCCTCGGGCGGTTGCCGATGATGCACTTGGCGACCTGCTTGATGAAGATCGGCGTGCCGTTGTTCGACGTGATGACCACGTCGCGGAGGTCTTGCAGCTTGTCGGCTTCGATCGTCGCGGCGTTCTCGCCCGGGGGCGGGTCGAGCGAGTCGATCCCCTCGCCGATGTAGCCGATGGCGCGGACGTTGTGGGACTGCACGCCCATCGTCAAGATGTCGCCGCCGACGTTGGCGTTGGAGTTCTTGACCGCGTCCTCGACCTGCTGGTAAGTGACGTTGTATTGCTTGAGCAGCCTGGTATCGAGCAGCACCTGGTACTGCTTGACCGTCCCGCCGTAGCCCGTCACGTCGATGACCCCGGGCACCTGCTTGAGCGACCGATTGAGGACCCAGTCCTGAACGGCCTTGAGCTGATTGGTCGTGTAGGCGGGGCCGTCGCTGGTGCTTTCCAGGACGTAGCGGACGATCTCGCCGGTGGGGCTCCAGGGGGAAAGGCCGGGGGTCACACCCGGCGGCATGTTGGTGACGGAATTGATCCGGTTGAGAACCTCCTGGCGGGCGGCCCAGTAATCGGTCCCATAGGCGAACTGGCACTTGATGTCGTTCAGCCCGGCGATCGAGGTGCTGCGGAGGTCCTCCAGGCCCGGCATCCCGTTCAGGAGCGTTTCCAGCGGGATGCCCACCAGCCGCTCCATCTCCTCGGGGCTGGCGCCGGGGTTCTGCGTGATGACTTCGACCAGGGGGGGCGTGGGGTCGGGATAGGCTTCGACGTTGAGGTTCATCGCCGAATGGATGCCCACCCCGATCAGGGCCGCCACCCCGAGCAGGACGATGAACCTGTTGTGCAGGCTCCAGGAAATGATCGCGCGGACCATGGTCGCCGGGTCCTCTCGAAATCGATCGGGTTCGTGCGAAACGCGGAAACGAAACCCGGGGCCTGGGCCGCCGAGAATCCCGTGGCTGCGAGTTGACACCGGGCGCAACCCCGGCTGGGGGTCGCAACCGGCGGGACGAGATCCGTTCGATGCCGAGTCTCAGCAGCGGAAATGGCACAAGACCAGGAAGCGCGGCGATCGGTTGGGTGGGTTCGGCGAGGGGAGGGACGCGACGGGTGCGACCGCGAACGATTGGGCCGGTGCTTCCAGGACTGCGGCGCCGGTCCCTTCGGGGCTGCCGTCGTCCTCGTCCGGGCTCGACACCTGGCACTCGCAGGCGGCGGGCAGGCCCAAGACTCCCGTGGGGTCGGAAGCCGGGTGGGCCGACAGGATGGCGGCCGGGCGGGCCGCGAGCGCCGCGGGCTCGGCGCGCGAGGGTGCAACGTCGCCTCCGAGGAGCCAAGCGGCTCCCAGAATCAGCGCCAGCGCGGCGATCAAGAGGAGGGCCGAGGGACGGGGCAGCATCGGTTTCTTTGGCTTGAAGGGGCTCGCACCGACGTAATTACCCTCATCTTACGCCACCCGATGGTTTTTGGCCCTCCCAATATCCACCAAAAAATGCGAGGAGGTGGTTCCGCTCCGCCCCTGGCAAGTTCCCTGCGCGTGAGCAACCATTTGACCATGCGTTCCGCGGCGGCTACGATCGACCGTTGAGGATCCGCCGCTCCCCACCGACCATCCGCTCCGCTTGGGGGAACCCGTATGTTCCGCGTCGACGCGCACAAGCCGGTCCACTTCTGCGACGGGTTGACCCGCCGCGACTTCCTGCACGCGGGCTCGCTCGGCTTGCTGGGGATGGGCCTCCCGTCCTTCCAGGCCCTGGCGCGGGGCGGCGCGGTCGCCAAGGACCGCGATGTCAACTGCATCATGCTCTTCCTCGTCGGCGGGCCATCGCAGCTTGACACCTGGGACATGAAGCCCGACGCCCCCGCCGAGATTCGCGGCCCCTTCAAGCCGATCGCCACCAAGGTCCCCGGCCTCCAGATCAGCGAGATCTTCCCCCGGCTCGCGACGATGATGGACAAGGTGGCGCTGGTCCGCTCGGTCTACCACCAGGCGACGGCCGTTCACGACACCGGCCACCAGATGATGCAGACCGGCCGGCTGTTCACCGGCGGGATCGAGCACCCCCACGTGGGATGCGTCTTGTCGAAGCTGAAGGGCCCTCGCGGCGACGCCCCCCCGCACGTCCTCTTGCCCCGGCCGATCGGCAGCACCGGCGGAAACATGCCGCACGGCCAGACGGCCGGATACCTCGGCAAGACCTTCGACCCCTTCGTCCTGAACGCCGACCCCAGCGCCAAGGATTTCAAGGTCCCCGACCTCCTGCCGCCCGACTATGTGACCGCCGTGCGCGAGTCGCGCCGCAAGTCGTTGCGGGCGGCGATCGACGGCTCCGTCAAGGCGTTCGAGGCGTCGCCGGACGCCCGGCTATTGGACGCGAATTTCGACCAGGCGTATCGCCTGACTTCGAGCCAGACCGCTCGCGAGGCGTTCGACCTGAACGCTGAGTCCGACACCCTTCGAGACCGCTACGGCCGCACCCGGTTCGGCCAGAGTTGCCTGCTGGCGCGACGGCTGGTGGAACGCGGCGTGCGCTTCGTGACGGTGAACATGTTCGAGACCGTGTTCAACGAGATCACCTGGGACATCCACGGTTCCGCCCCCTTCAGCCCGATCGAGTGCTACAAGAATGATGTCGGACCCAACTTCGACAACGCCTATGCGACCTTGATCGAGGACCTTTCCTCCCGCGGCCTGCTCGCCAACACGATGATCCTGGCCTTCGGCGAGTTCGGGCGGACCCCCAAGGTCAACCCCGCCGGTGGCCGCGACCACCACCCCGGCTGCTGGACCTCCCTCTTCGCGGGCGGCCCGATCCGCGGGGGGCAGGCCGTTGGCGCCTCCGACGAGACGGGATACGCCCCGAAGGATCGCCCGGTCACGACCGCCGAGATCGCCGCCACCGTTTTCAAAGGGCTCGGCATCAACCTCGACACCGAGCTTCCCGGCCCCCAGGGCCGCCCCCTTCGCCTGGTCGACCACGGCGTCGAGCCGATTGGCGAGTTGTTCTGAACCAGCAGTGGTTCCCACTAAACGTGGACGGGCGAGGGGCCGAGCCGTGGCCCCCAGCCGGACCCGTGGTCCCGACGACGTGCGAACCTGCCGTATTCCCCGATGACCCGCCCGCCGAAGTCCCTCACGCCTGCGAGGCCCGCCCGGCATGCTTCCTCCCTGCATTCGATCGCTCATCGCTCTGGCGGCCGTCTGCCCACTCTCGGCCGCCTCTGCCTCGGAAATCGTCCTGCTGCCCGGTTCGGCCGTGCTCGACGGCCCCAAGGCCACCCGGCGCTTCTTGGCCGAGGCCCGCGAAGGTGAAGCCTTTGTCGCCGACCGCACGGCCGACGCGGCCTTCGCCATCGACGACCCCAAGGTCGCGACGGTCGCGCCCGACGGCACCGTCACCCCGAGCGGCGACGGCTCGACGACGCTCATGGCCAGGATCGGCGATCACACCGCGAAGGCCACGATCACGGTGTCGAATTTCGGGCTCAACACGCCCTGGAGTTTCAAGAACCACGTCCTCCCGGTGATGACCAGGGCCGGATGCAACTCGGGGGCCTGCCACGGCGCCGCCGCCGGCAAGAACGGCCTGCGGCTGACCCTGCGCGGGTACGGCCCCGAGGTCGATTACGACGTGCTCACGCGGCAGAGCCTCGCCCGCCGGATCGTCAAGACGGCGCCCGAGGAAAGCCTCTTCCTGCTCAAGCCCACCGGCGCCATCGAGCACGGCGGGGGCGTCCGATTGGCGCCCGGCTCGCTGGAGTATCGCGTCCTGGCCGAATGGATCGGCGAAGGGATGCCGCGTCCCCGCGAGGACGACCCGGCGATCACCAAGGTCGTCGCCATTCCCGAGGCCGTCCGCCTCGCCCCGGGCGCCTCGCAGAGCGTCGTCGTGCAGGCCACCTACTCCGACGGCCGGGTCGAGGACGTGACGCGCTGGGCGAAGTTCGGCAGCACCGACGAGACGGTTGCCAAGGTGGACGACTCGGGCCGGCTGCGGGTCGAGGGGCATGGCGAGGCCGCCGTCACCGTCTGGTTCTCCAGCCTGGTCGCCCGCGTCACCGTCACCGCGCCGAACGAGGCCCCCGTTGACGAGGCCCGCTTTGCCGCCGCGACGAAGGCCAATCCCATCGACGAGATCAACCTGAAGAAACTTCGCTCGCTGGGCATCCCGCCCTCGCCCGATGCCGGCGACGGCGCCTTTCTGCGCCGGGCCTTTCTCGACGCGACGGGGACGCTGCCGCCCGCCGATCAGGTCGACGCATTCCTCGACGACAAGGCCCCCAACAAGCGCGCCGCGCTGGTTGACCGCCTGCTGGCCGCGCCGGAATTCATTGATTACTGGGCGTACAAGTGGTCCGACCTCCTCCTGATCTCCTCGAAGAAACTGCCGGCCCCGGCGATGTGGTCGTTCTCGAAATTTGTCCGCCAGGCGGTCGCGGACAACCTGCCCTGGGACCAGTTCGCCCGTCGAATCGTGACGGCCAAGGGGAGCACGCTCAAGGATGGCGCGGCCAATTACTTCGTCCTGCACCGCGACCCGATCGACCTGACCGAGAACGCTAGCATGGCCTTCCTCGGCATGTCGCTGACCTGCGCCCGCTGCCACAATCATCCGATGGAGAAGTGGACCCAGGACCAGTACTACGGCATGGCCAACCTGTTCGCCCGCGTCAAGCTCAAGGACGGCGCCGGCGTGGGCGACGTGGTCGTGATCGCCGAAGGGGAGGGGGACGTCCGCCACCCCCGCAAGGGGACCGTCATGGCCCCGCAGCCACTGGACGACCGCGCGTTGCCCGTCGAGGCCCGCGGCGACCGCCGCGAAGCGTTCGCCGACTGGCTAGCCCGCCCGGAAAATCCTTACTTCGCCCGCGCGATCGTCAACCGGGTGTGGCGGAACTTCTTCGCCAAGGGCCTCATCGACCCCGAGGACGACCTCCGCGCCACCAACCCCGCCAGCGATGAGGCCCTGTTGGAGTGGCTGGTCGCCGATTTCCGGGCCCACCACTTCGACGTGAAGCACCTGATCCGCACGATCATGACGGCCGGGACGTATGCCAGGACCAGTGAGCCGCTGCCCGGCAACGCGACCGACGCCCGGTTCCTGAGTCATTACCCGGTGCGTCGCCTGCCCGCCGAGGTCCTGCTCGACGCCGTTTCGCGGGTGTCGGGGGTCGCCACGCCGTTCGCTGGCTATCCGGCCGGCTGGCGGAGCCTGCAACTGCCCGACGTCCAGGTCGCCAACACGTTTCTGGCCTCCTTCGGCCGGCCCGAACGCCTCGCCACCTGCTCCTGCGAACGCTCGGCCGAGCCCTCGGTGTCGCAGGCGCTCCACCTTTCCAACGGCCCGACCCTCAACGACAAGCTCCGCGACGACAACGGCGCGGTCGCCAAGGCGATCGCCTCCAAGGCCACGGATGCGGAGATCATCGACCGCTTGTATCGCACCGCTCTGGGTCGCCTTCCCGCGGAGTCCGAGCGCGCCCGGCTCCTGGCGATCCTGGCCGAAGCCGTCGCTGGCGAAAGCGACCCCCAGAAGGCCCAGACCGCGCGCCGACAGGCGGTCGAGGACCTGTACTGGGCGACCTTGACGGGCAAGGAATTCCTGTTCAACCACTGATCGCCGGGGGTCCGCGATGCGCCGCCTGATTGTACTGCTCGTGGCCTTGGCTGCGCCCGCTTCCACGAAGGGCGCCGATGAGCCCGCCTCGTTCCGCAAGGACGTGGCCCCGATCCTCGTGGCCAAGTGCCTGGGCTGCCACGACGACAAGCAGGCCAAGAACGGCCTGAACATGGCGACGTTCGCCGGCCTCAAGAAAGGCGGCAAGTCCGAAGGGTCGGCGATCCTGGAGCCGGGCGACCCGGACGCCTCCGGCATGATCGCCAGCCTCGAGCCCGACGCCTCGCCCCGCATGCCCTTCAAGCAGCCCCCGCTCAACGATCGGGAGATCGGAATCCTCACCCGCTGGGTCGCGCAAGGGGCGAAGTTCGACGGCCCCTCCGAAACCGAGACGCGGCTCGCGACCCTCGTCGATCCCCTGCGAAACCTGGCGAAAGTGGCCGTCCGCGTCCCGACTTCCGAACCGATCACCGCCGTCGCCTTCACGCCCGACGGCGCGACGCTCGCCGCGGCGCTCGGCCGGTCCGTCCTGGTGTTCGATGTCGCGTCGGGGCGGCTCTCCGCGACGCTGGCGGACCATCCCGGCCCCATCTCTTCCTTGCAAATTACCCCCGATGGCCAGACCTTGATCGCCGCCGGGGGCCGCCCCGGGATGTTCGGCGCGCTCACGACCTGGGACCTGCGCCGATCGGCCAGGCTCGCCGACGCGCGGGGGCATGCCGACGCCATCCTGTCCGCAGCGCTCGCGCCCGACGGCAAGACCCTGGCGACGGCCTCTTATGACCGGCTCGTCAAGCTCTGGGACGTGGCGAACCTTTCGGAACTGCGCACCCTCAAGGAGCACACCGACGCGGTCCACGCCGTCGCCTTCTCGCCCGATGGCGCGAGTCTCGCCACGGCCGCCGCCGACCGCACCGCCAAGGTCTGGGACGTGCCGACCGGCCACCGCCGCGTGACGCTCCCCGACGCGACCGCCGAACTCTATGCCGTCGCCTTCGCCCCCGACGGCAAGACCGTGCTCGCCGCGGGCGTCGACCGCTCGATCCGCGCCTGGGAACTTTCCGGCAACGGCGCCAGCCTCACGCGCTCCGCCTTCGCCCACGACGCGGCCGTCCTCCGGCTCGTCGCCGCGCCCGACGGCGCGACCCTTTATTCCAGCGGCGAGGACCGGGCCATCAAGGTCTGGAGCCTCGCCGATCTGAAGGTCGTTTCCGCCCTGCCCGTGCAGCCCGATTGGCCCCTCGCCCTGGCCGCCGACCCCAGCCGTCCGCGGCTGGCCGTCGGCCGTTACGACGGGTCGCTCGCCATCCTCGACGCGAAGACGGGGGCGACCGTCCTCGCCCTCCGCGAGGCCGCGGGCGCCGCCGCTCCCGCACCAGCCGCCAAGCCGGAACTGGTCCGCAATGCGACGCTGAATCCGCCGAGCCCGAGGGTTGCGGTCCGGGGCACCAAGGTCCGCGTCACGCTCACCGGCACGGGAGTCGGCCGGGCGACGGAAGTGACCCTGTCGGCCCCGAAGGTCGTTGCCACGATCGTGCCGGCCGAGAAGCCCGACCCGAACCGCCTGGACGTGGATCTCGACGTCGCGGCCGACGCCCTGCCCGGCACGCATGTCCTGTCGGTCCGTTCCCCCCTCGGTCGCCCTCCCGGCCAATCGTTCCTCATCACCGCTCAGCCGGACGTTGCCGAGGCCGAGCCGAACGACCTCCCGAACGAAGCCAAGCGGGCCACCCTGCCCGCCACGGTCGTCGGCACCATCGACAAACCCGGAGACGTTGACCACTTCCGGGTCGAGGCGAAGGCCGGGGAAAGTCTGGTCTTCCGCGCGGTCGCCAAGGCCCTGGGCTCGACCCTCACCGCCTCAATGGCGCTGCTTGACCCGGCGGGCAAGATCCTCGCCGAGAGTTCCGGCCTGGACGGCGACCCGACCCTTACCTACGTCGCCGCGAGCGAGGGCTCCCTGATCCTGCGGGTCGGCGACGCGATGTTCGGCGGCTCCGGCAACCATTTCTATCGCATTGAGGCGGGGAAAACCCCTCACGTGGTCGCGGCCTTCCCCGTGGGGGTCGGGCGGGGGCAGTCCGTGGACGTTGCCGTCGAAGGTTTGAACCTGCCGGCGACCGCGACGGTCCGCGTCTCGGCGCCGGCGGAGTCGGAGCCCGGCACCTTGCTGACAATCCCCACGGGCGCTCCCTCCGGGCCGAGCCTCGTCGTGGCCGAGGGGCCGCGGGCGATCGAGGTCGAGGCGAACGACGCGCCCGAGGCGGCGACGGCGGTCGCGAATCCCGGAGGCGTTTCGGGCCGGATCGGGCGCTCTGGCGATGTCGATTGCTTCCGGTTCCCCGCTCGCAAGGGAGAGCGCCGGATCGTCGAGGTCTTCGGCCGCAGGCTGGGCTCGCCGATCGACCCGGTGATCGAGGTCCTCGATGCGCAGGGGCGCCCGGTTCCTCGCGCGGTCCTGCGGCCGGTGGCCGAGACCGCGGTGGCCTTTCGGGATCACGCCTCCCTGGCGAAAGCGATGCGGCTGACGCAGTGGGTCGACTTCGCGATTGACGACTACTTGTGGATTGGCCACGAGTTGACCCGGCTCGCCGAGATGCCGAAGAATCCCGATGACGATGCGATCCTCTGGAATGCGGCGGGCGAACGCCTCGGCTTCCTGGAAACGACGCCCGAGCATCACCCGCTGGGGCAGGCGATCTACAAGGTTGAGATCCACCCGCCGGGCACGACGTTCCCGGCGGGAGGGGTCGCCCCGGTAATCGTGCCGTTTCGCAATGACGACGGCGGCCCTGGTTTCGCCAAGGACGCCCGCGTGACCTTCGACCCCCCGGCCGACGGCGATTACCTGGTGCGCGTGGAGGACGTGCGAGGGCTGGGCGGCCGTGCCTACGCCTATCACCTGGTCATCCGCGAGCCCCGGCCCGACTTCAAGCTCAGCCTCTCGGCGGACGACCCCAACATCCCCCGCGGCGGGACGGCGCTCCTGTCGGCGAGCGTCAGCCGGATCGACAGGTTCGACGGCCCCGTGGACGTTGCCATCGAGGGGTTGCCGCCCGGCGTCTCCTCGTCTCCGGTCCGGATCGAGCGGGATGCGACGACCGCCGACTTCGTGTTGATGGCCGACGCGACGGCGCCCGAGGTCTCGCCGCCCTCCTGGAAGGCCGTCGCCACCGCGAACGGCGCGGAGGGGCGTCCCCTGCGCCACGAAGTTGACCCCGGCGGTCCGGCGGGCGGGCGAATCCACGTGGGCCCCGGCCCCAATCTGACGGTCTCGGCCGAGCCGGCGCGGATCGAGATCCGGCCTGGGCAGCAGGTGGAGGTCAAATTCCTGGTGGCGAGGGGCCCGGCCTTGACGGGTCGCGTGCCGATCGAGGTGCGCAACCTCCCCAAGGGGGTCCGGGTGATGAATATCGGGCTCAACGGCGTGCTCGTCACCGAGGTGCAAACCGAGCGCACCGTCACCCTTTACGCCGAACCCTGGACCCCTCCGGGGGAGCGACCGTTCTTCGCGGTCGGCCGCGCCGAGGCGGCCCAGACGGAGCACAGCTCGCCGCCGATTACCCTGATCGTCCACCCGAGGTCACCGGCGGCCCCACCCGCCCGCCCCTGAGCCGGGAATTCCATGCCGCTGCCCTCCGAGACCCAGAAGCGCCGCGCCTTCCGCGTGATCCAGTCGCGAGGGGCGACGCGCGAAACGATCCTCGCCGCGCTGGCGAAGTGGAACCGCAACCAGATGGCGCGCATCATCTTCGCCATCTTCGTCGTCTGGGTCGTCGGCTCGCTGGGCATCCACCTGGCGGAGCGGAACGGGAACAACAAGGCGTTCGACACTTGGCAGGCGTCGTTCTGGAGTGTCTGGGTGATGCTCTTCGCGGGCCCCGACCAGTCGCCAGAAACCTCCTTGGGGCGCCTGCTGGCGATGATCCTGCTGGGCGCGGGGGTCGGCCTGATCGGCCTGTTCACCGGCACCGTGGCGTCCATGTTCGTCGAGAAACAACTCCGGAGACGCGAGGTGAGCACTTTTGAGATGGACGAGCACCTGATCCTGTGCAACTGGGCCCCCCGCGGGCTCCCCTGGATTCGCGAGGTTCACAGCAAGATCATCTCCGACAAGCGCCCCGTGGTCATCGTGCACGATAACCCGGAGGAGATCGAACTGCCCGACAAGCAGGACGAGGCCGCCTTCAACGACGTGTACATCGTCAAGGGCGACCCCACCAACGAGGTCGTCCTGCGACGCGCCAAGGCCGCCACCGCCCACTCGATCGTCATCCTCTCCGACGACCGCCAGGGGGAATACGCCGACGGCAAGACGATCATGACCTGCATCGCCCTGCGCAACCTTTGCCGGGGCGATCACCAGCCGAACATCACCGTCGAGTGCCGCAACCCCAACAACCGCCACCACCTCAAGAAAGCCGGCGCCGACGACATCATCTCCTCCGACGAGTTCGGCCTCCGTCTGATGGCCCGCGCCGCGCTCTTCCACGGCATGACCCGCGTGTATCAGGAATTGCTGACCGTGGGCCACGACGCCAACGAGCTGTACCTCCTGGCGATGCCCGAGGAACTCGTGGGCCGCGAGTTCGTGGAGGTCGCCCAGATGTTCCTCCGCCACCGTAACGACCGCCGCTCCTGCCTCCTCATCGGCGTGCAGCGCAACGAGGAGATGATCCTGAACCCGATCGGCCAGGAGGCCGGCCCCCTGAAGTCCGGCGACGAGCTGATCCTCTTGAGCCGCGTCTTCCACAACCCTTCCCAGACCCTCCCGACCGTTCCGGTCCTCCAGCAGGTTGAGGCGACGCCCCCCGCCACGCCGTCCAAGTGACCGGCCGGCCGGCATGCCTTGGGGAACCGCTTCGTCCCGGCGACCTTCCGCGCCCGTCTCGAAGGCTCCGCGCCTGGTCGTTCAATCGCCGATGCCCGCGAGTTCGCCCCGGATCGTTTCCATGAGCGGGGCCAGCGTCTCCTCCCGGAAGTCGAACCGGGCGCCGGCCGCCTCGAAGAGCTCGGGCAAGGGGCGCGAGCCGCCCAGCGCCAGCCCTCGGCGATATCCCGCCACGGCCCCCGCACGGTCGGCCAGCGATTGCCGCCAGATCTGGAGCGCGCCAAGCTGCGCGATCCCGTATTCGATGTAATAGAAGGGGTACAGGAAGATATGCAACTGGCGATGCCAGCCGTGCGACCGCGCCTCCTCGTGCCCCGACCAGTCGACGCCGCCGCCGAAGCGGTCGATCAGCGCGTTCCAGGCGGCGCGGCGCTCGGCGCGGGAGTGCTCCGGGTGGGTGTAGACCCACTGCTGGAAGGCATCGACCGTGGCGCACCAGGGGAAGAACAGGACGATCCCTTCCAGAAGCTGGCGGTACGAGCGGTCGCCGTCAGCGCGGTCGTAGAACATGCCGAGGTCGCGAGCCCCGAAGAGCTCCATCGTCATCGAGGCGACCTCGCAGAACTCGATCGGGCTCTCGCGATAGGCGGCCAGCGTTTCCGCCCTGCTGGCGAGGGCGTGGAAGGCGTGGCCCCCCTCGTGCAGCAAGGTGCGGAGGTCGCCGTCCATGCCGACCGCGTTCATGAAGATGAACGGAAGCCGGTCGGCCTCCAGCGTCGTTTGATACCCGCCGGGCGCCTTCCCCTTGCGGTTGAACAGGTCGAGCAAGCCCTGCTCGCGCAGGAAGGCGAATTGCCGGCCGAGTTCGGCGTCGACGCCCTCGAAGATCGCCTGCGTCCCCTCGGCCAGCTTCTCGGAACGGTCCGGCCCGTAGGGGCGGAGCGGCGGCCTTCCCAACGGGTCGACGGCGAGGTCCCAGGGGCGGAGGCGATCGATCCCCAGCGCGCCGCGACGCTCTTCCTGGAGCTGCCTCGCCAGCGGGACGACCACCCGCTCGATCGCGTCGTGGAAACGGACGGTGTCGGCGATGGAGTAGTCGAACCGCTCGCGATTGCGGAAGGCGTACTCCACGTAATCCGGGAAGCCCGCCTCCCGGGCGACCTCCACCCGCGGGGCGACCATGCCGTCGAAGAGGTCGTCCAGCGCGTCGCGATCGGCGAGCCTGCGGGCGGCGACGAGCCTCCACGCTTCCTCACGCACGGCCCGGTCGGTCTCCTCCAGGAAGGGGGCCATCCGCGAAGGGGTGCGCTCCTCGCCCCGGAAACTCACCGTCATGGCGCCGATGCGCTTCTGATACTGCTGCTCCAGCTCGGCCAGGGCCGTCTCGCGGGGGATGTTCGCCTCGCGGAAGAGGCTCCGGCGCGTCTCCTGGGCGCGGTCGTAGACCTGGTAGCGTTCCGCCGAGAGCCCCCGGCGGTGGGGGGAATCGAGGTATTTCGACCGCAACTCATTCTGAAGCGGCTTCAAGCGGGGCTCAATCTCGCGGATGAATTCGAGGTGGGCGGCCTCCCTGGCGGGGTCGTCGGTCTGGCAGGTCATGGCGATGTAGCGCCGGACGCCTTCCTGCGAGACCGCGGCATTCAACTCGCCCGCGTCGTCCAGCCAGGCTTCCAGGTCCCCGGGCGAGCCGATCGCGCGTGCGAGCAGCCGTTGATACCAGGGGGCGAGGGCCTCCCAGGTCGTCAGCACGGCGTCGGCGGGGAGCCAGCGGCGCGGGAAGGTCTCGGGGACATAGGCAGTCGCGGTCATCGTGGGGCGTCCTTCATTGTCAAGGGTCGGGGGCTCAGGCGACCAGGACGCTCACCAACACGGCGCCCAGCCCGAGGAGTCCGAGCATGAGCGTCGCGGCGAAGAGCAAGACCAACGCCGTGGCGGTCAGGGCCTCGGCGTAGGCGAGCGGTCCCTCGGCGTGTCCGAGGCTCCCGAGGGTGCGGAACAGAGACATGACCGCGCCGGCGCCCAGCGCGACCTCGCCGATCCCGGTCAGCAGCATGACGAGCATGACCCGGCCGAACACCTCGCGCGTCACGGCCAGGATGACCGCCGCGACCAGGATCAACAAGGTCAGGTGCCAGATCCGCATCGCTCCCCCGTGCCGGTGTCGAGGCTTTTCTCGCCCGGCGAAAGCCGGTAGCCTGAAGTCGCGCGGAGCAGAATCCGGCAGGCCGACCTTCCCCCGATTCTAGGAGCCCCCGTCATCATGGCCAACGGCGCCGCCCCGACCGAGTATCGCTTCTCCTTCGGCCCCTGGAACATCAGCACCGGCGCCGACCCCTTTGGGCCCCCCGCGCGGCAGGAAGTCGAATTCGCGAAGAAGATGCGAACCTACAAGGAACTCGGCTTCCACGCCGTCCAGTTCCACGACGATGACATCGTCCCCGCCGACCTCGACTGGCCCGCGACCCTCAAGGGGATCGCCGCCGTGAAGTCGATGATCGAAGGGGAAGGGCTCTTTGTCGAGATCGTCGCCCCCCGGCTCTGGGAAGACCCCCGCACCGTCGACGGCGCCTTCACCGCCAACAGCGCCTCCGACCGCAAGTACGCCATCGACCGCGCCAAACGCTGCGTCGATATTGCTCGCGAGGTCAACTGCAAGAATTACGTCCTCTGGCTGGCCCGCGAAGGCACCTACATCCGCGAGGCCAAGGACGCCAGGACCGCCATCGCCCGCATCGTTGACGCCTGGAACGCGATCCTGGAACACGACCCCGACATCCGCATCCTCGGCGAGGCGAAGCCCAACGAGCCGACCGACATGGCGTACTTGCCCACCGTCGGCCACATGATGGGCCTGGGCTTCAAGACGATCGACCCCGCGCGCTCGGGCGTCCTGATCGAGAGCGCCCACTCAATCCTCGCCGGCCTCGACCCCGCCGACGACATGGCCTACGCCCTCTACTTCGACAAGCTCTGGAGCGTCCACCTCAATGACCAGAACGGCCTGAAGTACGACCAGGACAAGGTCTTCGGGGGCGCTGACCTCCGCCGGGCCTTTGATCAAGTCTGGGTCCTGGAAAAGAACGGCTACGGCCGCGACGGCGAGTGCATCGGCCTGGACGTCAAGGCCATGCGCACGACCGCTCTGGAGGATTCCACCCGGCACCTCGCCAACTCCCGGACGATGTTCCTTCGCCTCCTCGACATCGTTCGCGGCGTCAACGAGCACGCCGTCGAGGAACTCCGCCAGGCCCGTCAGTATGAGCAACTGGAGATGCTGATCCTCGATGCCCTGATGAGCCGGAACTGACTCTGAGGTCGCTTCCGATTTTGCGGAATTCAGCGATTCCGTAGGAAGTCAGGATTCCGCCGGTCTTGCGGTCAAGATTTCCCCAAGGTTCAGCCGACCTTCCCCAAAGATGCAGTCGACGGGCTCTGATGGCCCCGGGCTGGCATTCTCCGGGGAGGGTGGGCATGACCGACTGGGCGGGAATTAGGCGGTTCCTCGGGTCGGGAACCTACGCCGTCGAGGGCCATCCGTGCCGACGGCGGGTGGCCTTGACCCACAAGCCGTCCCTGGAGGGCCTGGAAGGTCGTCGACTGCCTGCCGGGCTTGTCCCCCAGGCTGTGACGGTCAGCTCGGCCACGACGGCCGATTCCCTGGGGGTCACGGTCGGGTATGACGTGAAGGGAGACGGGGCCGCAACTCCACTCACCTTCAGCGTTTACCGCTCGGCGACTCCCCAACTCAATTCCAGCTCCCTCCCGGTGGGCACCGAGACGATTTCGCCCACTTCGCAGGCCGCGCCGATCGCGGATGATGCCGGCAGCCCGGCCACGGCGGCCGGCCATCACACGCTGACGATCCCCCTGGCCGGCGGGTTGCCGCCGAACCCGCTGCATCCGTTCGTGGTGGTGGTGGCGAACCCGGGGAGCCCGGAAACGGTCGCCGACCCCGCCTCGCACACGGCCGCCTTCCGCAAGCACACCGTCGCCGTGATCGTCCACGGAGGGCTTCAGCCGAGGTACTACCGGAACGTCGGGCCGCCCTGGGAACGCAAGCTGGCGATGATCCTGAGGCGCGATGGGTACGACACCGTCCTGCCGTTCAACTGGGTCGGCCCAAGCTATTATCCCGGTCAGGCGGCCAAGGAAGGGCCAAGGGTGGCGGACCTGCTGGTACGCACCTCGAACCTCTACCCGGCGAACGAGCCGGTGGACCTCCATCTGATCGGCCACAGCGAGGGAGCCGTCGTCACCAGCGTCGCTTTGAAGCGATTGATGGTCACGGCCACGCCGCAAATCAAGGCCGGGTACATCGTCGACACGATGCTCGACCCCCACGCGGCCAACAACAACGCCCCCGGCGGCCGGCAGTTCAGTGAGCGGGTTGGCTATAGCTATAAGGGGTGGCTCGCGAAGCAGGCGATCCGGTCGTACCAGTACAAGGCCCAGGACCCCGTCGTCTCCGTGCCCGCCAACGTCGACGCGGCCCAGGTCTACTATCAGCGCACCCCGAACAGCCTCAGCAGGGGCACGAACCACGGCCTGTACAACCTCTGGGGCCAGGTCCCCGTCATCGGCAAGGCGACGTATTTCAACCTGACGGGGCCCGGGATCACGCACTCCGGGGACTTCAGCGTCCCGACCTGGTATAACCTCAACGTGGCGCCGGGCCTGGGCAATGGAGCCATCAACGCCGGCCCCCGGCCCCTCGCCGGCGCGCCGGTCCACGGGAACGTGTCGGCGACCCATCGCGTGCCGGTCGCCGGGACGGCCGAGCCGGGGGCTTATGTCCACGTTTCCATCCAGCACGGCAAGGGCCACCGCATCCCGGCCGGAGCGGCCCGGGCCGACGCCAACGGCCAATGGTCGTTGACCACCCGGCCGCTGCGCAACGGCACGTACCGGCTCCTCGGACAGGCGATCGACCCGGCCAACCCGTCGCGGCCCAGGGTCCACGTCACGCCCAGGGCGCGGCTGGGCACGCTGACCGTCGACACGACGGGGCTCAATCGCGAGGGATAAGGCACCAGCGGCTTGCGGCATTTCGTCGGGCCGCCGCCATCGCCCCAAGGACGGCCGGTTGGAACCGGCCCTACGTGGGATTTTTGGGAGGATGCCAGAATCCAGGGGCGCACCCCGGTCGTCACTCGAAACCCTGGTCCTCCCTGAGCCACAACTCAGGGCGTGGGACGTGCACACGACGAGCCATGTGCGTGAGATCAGGCTCGTTTCTCAAGCCGACTTCGCCATTTGGACGCAACTGGGGAATTCGGCTGGACTCGGGTGGCGATCGGCCGACAATCGCTCGGCACTCCGACGTATCCTGGTCGAAGGAATAACGGTTGGGTGGTTGATATCATAAGCCTGGAACCCACGGCGGCGGGGGTCATTGATGAGGCCACGATCGGGCAGCCCGCGGGAAACCTTGCGAAGGGCGAGCGACCCGGCGTCGCGTCCCTCCCGCTCGCATGTTCCGTTGCGCCGGGTCGGCTTCGGTTCGCGGCGGGGTCGACGAGTCGCGCTGATCTTCCTGATCCTGGGACTCGTGTGCGGGATCCTTCTCGTCCGTTCGCGGTCGCGCCCGCTGATCCGAGGGTTTGCCAAGGAGACGGCTCGGGTCATCCGGGATTTCTCGCTGCGGGGCGCCGACGGGGTGCTGCACAGCCTGGCCGACTGGCGGGATCGGAAGGGGCTCGTCGTCGTGTTCCTGGGCACGGAGTGTCCGATCTCCAACGGCCTGGCGCCCGAGATCGCCCGCCTCGCCGCGATTTATGATCCCAAGGGGGTCGCGTTCTGCGGGGTCCACGCCGATCCCGAGGTTTCGGCCGAGGCCGCTTCGCGACACGCGTTGGAGTATGGCCTGCGGTTCCCGATCTTGCTCGACCCCTCGCAGGAGCTGGCGGGCGAGGCGGGCGTGACGGCGGTGCCGACGGCCCTGGTGCTCGACCCCGAGGGCCGGGTCGTTTATCGAGGGCGGGTGGACGACCGCTTCGCCGCCCCCGGCAAAGGGCGGGGCGAGCCGACGACCCACGACCTCCGCGACGCGATCGACGCCCTTCTGGGAGGGAACGTCCCCGCCGTCAGGGAAACGCCCGCGGTGGGCTGCCCCTTGCCCAGGCCAGCCCGCGGCAAGCCCGCGGCGAACGTGACCTACACCCGCGACGTGGCGCCGATCCTGCTCCGCAAGTGCGCGGGCTGTCATCGGCCGGGGGATGTCGGGCCGTTCCCGCTGCTGACGTACAAGGACTCCGCCAGGCGCGCGGGGTTCCTCCGCGAGATGGTGGAGTCGCGCCGCATGCCCCCCTGGAAGCCCGAGCCCGGTTTTGGCACGTTCCTGGACGATCCCAGGCTCAGCGATCGCGAACTCGCCACGATTGCCCGCTGGTCCGAGACGGGCGCCCCCGAGGGCGACCCGGCCGACCTGCCCAAGCTCCCGGACTTCCCCCGAGGTTGGCGGCTCGGGGTGCCGGACCTCGTCGCCGCGATGCCCGACCCGATGGCGATCCCGGCCGACGGGCCCGACCTTTACCGCGCCTTCGTCCTGCCGAGGCCCGTTGGCGTCGAGCGCCGAGTGGTCGCCTTCGAGTTCCGGCCGGGCAACCGCCGGGTGGTCCACCATAGCAAGCTCTTCGAGGACCCGACCGACGCCTCGCGGAAGCGCGACCGCGACGACCCCGGCCCCGGTTTCGCCTCGATGGGCAGCGGCGACATCGGCCGCCCGGCCCTCTGGGAATGGACCCCCGGGACCTTGCCCAGGCGCTCGCCGCCGGGGGTCGGCAAGGTGCTGAAAGCCGGCTCGGACCTCGTCCTGTTCGTGCATTACCACCCCGACGGCAAGCCGGAGGTCGACCGCTCGGAGGTCGGCCTCTACCTGAGCCCGGCGCCGCTCTTGCACGAGTGGGCGGGCATCCCGCTGGGCACGAGCATGATCGACATCCCCGCGGGCGTCGCCCGTCACGAGGTCCGCATCAAGGCGACCCTGCCCACCGATGTCCACGCCTTCGCCGTGATGCCGCATGCTCATTACCTTCTCCGCGAGCTGAAGGTGTGGGCGACCTTGCCCGACGGCCTCGTCCGCCGCTTGCTTTCGATCAAGGACTGGGACTTCAACTGGCAGGGCCAGTACCACTTTGCCGAGCCGGTGCCCCTGCCCGCGGGCACGGTGCTCGAACTGTTGGGCGTCTACGACAACTCCGCCGCGAATCCGCGCAATCCCAACCGCCCGCCGAAACGCGTCCAGTTCGGCCCGACCAGTTTCGACGAGATGCTCGGCTGCCACATCGAGGTCATCCCCGACCGCCACGACGGCTATGCCGCGTTGCGCCGGAAGTGGCCCAAGGGGCTCTGAAATTGCGGGCATGTTCCGGTCAGGGGAGCATGCCGCGGATCGTTTCCAGGGTGTCCGCCTCGGCCGCCGGCTTGTCGTCGCGCCAGCGGAGGATGCGCGGGAAGCGCACGGCGATCCCCGATTTGTGGCGGGGGGAGCGCTGAATCCCCTCGAAGGCCAGCTCGAAGACCAGCTCGGGCCTTACGGTGCGGACCGGCCCAAACTTTTCGAGCATGTGTTTGCGCACGAAGGCGTCAACCTTGCGGATCTCCGCGTCGGTCAGGCCGGAGTAAGCCTTGGCGATCGGGACCAGGACCCCGCCGTCCCAGACGCTGAAGGTGTAATCGGTGTACAGGCTGGCGCGCTTGCCGCTGCCCCGCTGGGCGGCGGTCAGGACGGCGTCGAGCGTGAAGGGGTTGATCTTCCACTTCCACCAATCGCCCCGCTGCCTGCCCACGCGATACGGCGAATCGAGCCGCTTCAGCATCAGGCCCTCGGCCTGGATCGACCGCGAATTTCCGCGCGCCTCGGCCAGCCCCTCCCAGGCCGTCGCCGCGACGATCTGCGAGAGCCGGAACCTCGACGGGTTCCCGATCGCCGTTGCGACTTCCTCCAGGCGGGCGCGGCGGCGGGCCAGCGGCCAGGGGCGGACATCCTCGCCCTCGACTTCCAGCAGGTCGTAGGCGACCAGGACGACCGGGACTTCGGCGAGGATCGTCTTGCCGACGGTCTTGCGGCCGATCCTGCGCTGCAATTGCGCGAAGGGCAGGGGGGCGTCGTCCTTCCAGGGCAGGATCTCGCCGTCAACGACCGTGCCATCGGGGAGCGTGTCGCCCAGGGCCGCGATTTCCGGGTAGCGGTCGGTGATGAGTTCCTCGCCGCGTGACCAGAGGAACGTCTGCCCGTCGCGGTGGATCAGTTGCGAGCGGATTCCGTCCCACTTCCATTCCGCCTGCCAGGCGGAGAGTTCGCCGAGCGTCTCCGGCGGGCTTTCCAGGGGGTAGGCCAGGCAGAACGGATAAGGCCGGCTGAGGTCGGCGTCAGTGGAGTCGGCGCGCCCGAGGGATTCGTAGAAGCTGGCCGACGGCTCCCAGTCGCCCATGAGTCGATGCGCGACGACCGCCGGCTCGTTGCCGCCGACCTTGGCCAGGGCCCTCGTCACAAGCTGCCGCGAGACGCCGACGCGGAAGCTGCCGCTGATGAGCTTGTTCCAAACGAACCGCTGCGACTGGTCCATCGCCCGCCAGGCCGACAGCACCGCCTGGCGCTGGTCGTCCTCGCCCATCTTGCGCAAGGGCAGCAGCCGCCCCTCGACCCAGACGGCCAGGGGAATGTCGGTCGAGGCGTCCGGCGCGGGCAGCAGCAGGGCGATCGTCTCGGCCATGTCGCCGACGGCGTCGTACGACTCGTCGAACAGCCAGTCCGGGACCCCCGCCTCCCGCGCGGCCTAGGCGCGCAGCTTCTTCGAGGGGACGACCTGCTTGGGCTTCCTGCCGATCAGGAAGTACACGGCCCAGGCCGCGTCGGCGGGGCCAGCCGCCTGGAAGTAGCGGACCAGGGCGGCAACCTTCTCGCCCGTCTTGTTGGTCTCGTCGAGCGCCGTGTACAGATCGGCAAACGCTTTCACGACTTTTCCTCCCCGAACAGCGGACCGGCGTCGGGATTGGCATCCGGGTCGTCGTCGAGTTCAGGTTCCGCCTCGGGCGCGACGTTGGAATCCGGCTCGCCCTCAAAACGGGTCGCCAGGGCCTGAGCATCGAGCCCGCGCTCCCGGAGCAACTTGACCACGACGGCCGAATAGCCGTGCGTCACGAGGATCTTCCGTGCCGCCGTGGCGTCGATCGCTCCGAGCAGGCCGTGCCAGTCGACGTGGTCGGACAGCACGAACCCGCGATCGACGGCCTTCCGCCGGCGCGCGCCTCGGATGCGCATCCAGCCGGAGGCGAACCCGGTCGAGGTTGCGCCGAACTTGCGCGTCCAGGGGGTTCCGTGGGCCGACGGCGGCGCGACGATCATTGCGCCGGCCCAATCGCCCTTGCGCAAGCCCGCATATTGCGTCGGCGGCAGCGGCACCCCGGACTCGCGATAGGCCCGGTTCAGCTTCTCGACCGCCCCGTGCGTGTAGATCGGCCCGATCTCCGGGTCGAGACCGGCCAGCAGCCGCTGCGCCTTGCCCAGCGAGTACCCGAACAGCAAGCTGGCCTTGCCCGCCTCGCGATTCGATCGCCACCAGGCGTTGACCTCGGCGAACACCGCGGCCTGGGGCGCCCACCGATAGATTGGTAGTCCGAACGTCGACTCCGTGACAAACACGTCGCACCGCACCGGCTCGAACGGGGAGCAAGTCGCGTCCGGCTCGATCTTGTAATCGCCCGAGATCACCCAGACTTCGCCCCGGTGCTCCACCCGCACCTGCGACGAGCCAAGGATATGCCCCGCCGGGTGCAGCGAGACGCGGACCCCCCCGAGGTCGACGGCCTCGCCGAATTTCGACGTGTCGATCACCGCCTCGCGCCCCATCCGGACGCGCAGCACGTGCTGGCCCTCGGCCGAGGTGAGATAGCGCCGGCATCCCCAGCAGGCGTGGTCGGCGTGCGCGTGCGTGATGACCGCCCGGTCGACGGGCCGCCAGGGGTCGACGCGAAAGTTCCCCGCCTCGCAGAACAGGCCGTGGTCGGTGAGCCTCAGCAGGGGGTCCGAATCGTCCAAGGGCCGCGTCTCCCGTCGGGTTCCGGTCAGAGCAAGGGCCGCCGACCCAAACCCCCGCGATGGGCGTTGACCCGCGCCAGCGCCCGAGGTTCCGCCTTCAGCAATCGCGTCAACTGGGTCGCCGAGACGCCCAGGGCCTCGGAAGCGGCTTTGACATCCATCCCCGCGGCTTCCAGCACATCGAGTGCCTCCGCGAGGAGCGCGGGGAAGTCGTCGTGCTCCGGGCTGACGACGATCCGCCCGCCCCGGACTCGCGACTGCCACAAGGGGGTCGGCCTCGGCGGGGTCTCCACGGTTTGCCGCACCGCGAGCGCCAGGAGGATGCGCAGGCGGAACAGGGCCGCTTTCTTGTTCTCGGCCTGGCTGCGGCGCTCGTTCGCCTCCGCGATCAGTCCGGTCGGGCGATGCCGCAGGACGACGGCCGTCTCCACCTTGTTGCGGTTCTGCCCCCCGGGACCCGAACGCCGCAAGGTGGTGATCTCGCAATCGGCGCGGAGCGTGTCCACGGGCAGCGCGGCGGGGTGGTTGGGATGGGGGCTCACACGGCGGCCTCCACTTTCCCGCTTGCGACGGGCCTCGTAAACTCTCCACGGCGGGAGACGTGTCCGTTCCGCTTCGCTCTGACCTCGATAGCCTACCACAAGCGACGCACCCCGATGATCCGACCGACCGCGATGGGCGACACGCCAATCCTGATCGAGCTTGCCCGCGAGACCGGCGTCTTCAAGCCCACCGAGATCGTCGCGCTTCGCGAGGTGCTCGACGACTACCACGCGGCGAATCGCGACCTCGGCCACCTGGCCCTGACGCTCGAAGCGGGGGGCGAGACCCTTGGCTTCGCCTATTATGCCCCCGCGGCCATGACCGATCGCGCCTGGTATCTCTACTGGATCGCCGTGTCGCGGGGGAGCCAGGGGCGGGGGCTGGGCACGGGGCTGCTGTCGCACGTCGAGGACGACATTCGCCGCCGCAACGGTCGGCTCTTCCTGATCGATACCTCATCGCTGCCGCAATATGCGCCGACGCGGCGGTTCTACCTCAAGCAGGGGTACGGCCCGGCGGCGACCCTGCGCGACTTCTACGCCGATGGCGACGACCTTGTCATCTTCTCCAAGCGACTGGCCCCTTGAATCGCGCGCCCGGCGGCCGGAGACTAAGGGCCGCGCCGACCGAGGTGGTCGGTCGGCTGCCGCACCTTTGCCGTGGTTTCCGGGAGAATCGCCATGCGACGCGCATTGCACTGCTGGGCGTGGACCGTCCTCGTCGTCACCGCGGCGACGCCCGCGTTCGGCCAGGCCGAATCGGGCCGGGCGGCCCGGAAGGGCGCTGACACGCACCTGCACCGCAACCTCACCGGCAAGCTCGGCGCGGTCAAGGACGGCGGCCAGGTCGTGACCCTGGAAGTGCCCGAGGGGGCCGTGAAGTCGTGGCCCCTGGCCGTCGGCAAGCAGACCCTCATCATGACCGCCAACAAGAACGGGCAGTTCTCCAGGATGGAGCCGGGCGACCTCAAGAAGGGTGAAACGGCCCAGGCGATGGTGGCCGTGACCGCCGATGGGGAGACCCACAAGACCTGGTGGCTCATCGTCTTCCCCGCCGGAACGACTCCTCCCGCCCCTTGAAAGCCGCCTCTCCCCTCAGGTCCGTCTCGGAGTGCCCGGTATGGAGAAGCTGACTGTCCAGGACCTCAACGACGCGGAGATCGCGCGGCTGTCCCGGGCTTTGATGAAGAAGCAAGCGCGGCTCAGCCTGGGGATCGCGGCGGTCTTTCTGGCGATCGTGCTGGGGCTGCCACTGGTCAATCGCTTCCTGCCGGACCTGGCGAACCGGCAGGTCTTCGGGTTCACGGCGACCTGGCTGTTCCTGGGCGTGCTGTTCTACCCGATCACCGTGGCGCTCTCGACCCTGTTCGTCCGGCAGTCGGACCGGATCGAGGCCGAATGCGCCGACTGGCGGACGATCTTGCGCGATGACCCAGGTGAGGCACGGCGATGACGGAGGGGATCTCGTGGATCGCGTTCGCGTTCGTGGTGGCGATGACGGCCGCGACGATCGGCCTGGGTATTTACGCCACCCGGCAATCCCGCACCGCCTCGGATTTCTTCGTCGCGGGCCGTTCCGTCAGCGTCTTCTGGAACGCCTCGGCGATCTCGGGTGAGTACCTCTCGGCCGCGTCGTTCATGGGGATCGCCGGCCTGCTCATGAAGTACGGCTACGATGTGCTCTGGTATCCGGCCTGCTTCGCGTCGGGATACCTCTTCCTGCTCCTGTTCATCGCCGGCCCCCTGCGCCGGTTCGGGGCGTACACGATCCCGGATTTCGCCGAGGGCCGCTTCGACAGCCCGGCCTTCCGCAAGGTCGCGGTGACGTTCGTGCTGTTCATCGGGTTCTTCTACACGATGCCGCAGATGAAGGGCGCGGGGGTGGTGATGAACGCCATCCTCGGCTGGCCGTACTGGGCGGGGATCGCGGTCGTGGGCGCGGTCATCACGTTCAACGTCGCGCTCGGAGGGATGAAGGGGATCACCTTCGTCCAGGCGTTCCAGTACTGGGCCAAGCTGTTCGCGATCACCATCCCCATCTTCGTCCTGATGAGCGTCTACGGCGGATATCAGGACAAGCTCGACGACGCGGCGACTCATCCGGGCGACACCCCCGTCATCGCACGCAAGGCCTGGGACATGCTACCCGACCCGAACTTCGTGGCTCCTTGGGCACATCTCCCGAAACCCCCAACGAACAAGACCTGGATCGAGCCCTTCGGGGCCTTCGTCGGCAAGCACGGGTATCCGCTGCTGGGCACCTATTCGCTCATCATGGCGCTGATCTTCGGGACGGCGGGGCTGCCGCACATCCTCGTGCGGTTCTACACGAACCCCGACGGCCGCGCGGCCAAGCGGACGACGCTCTGGGTGATGGTGATGCTCGGGACCTTCTACCTCTTCCCGCCGATCTGGGGCGTCCTGGGGCGCTCCGTGATGCCGGAATTGTACGAGGGGACCACCGCGGGGACCTCCACCGACAGCGTCGTCATCAACCTGCCTAGGGCCTTGCTCCGCTCCCCGCTGCTGGGGCAGGTGCTGAGCGGGATCACCTCGGCCGGGGCGTTCGCGGCGTTCATGTCGACGTTCTCGGGCCTGATGGTGAGCATGTCGGGGGCGTTGGCGCACGACATCTACGGCAAGATGCTCCGGCCGAAGTCCTCGCCGCAGTCGCGCCTGCTGGCCTTCAAGGTGTCGGCGTTCCTGATCGGCGCCGCGTCGATCGGGCTGGGGCTGCTGGTCGAGAGCTTCGACATCACCAAGATGGTGGGCTGGGCGTTCGCGATCGCGGCGGCCTCGTACTTCCCGCTGCTGCTGCTGGGCGCCTGGTGGCGCGGCTTGACGATGCCGGGCGCGGCCTGCGGGATGCTGGTGGGGGGCTCGTCGTCGCTGGCGGCGATCGTGACCTCGATGTTGCTGGACAAGAAGATCCTGACCGGGTACGTCGACCCCCTCGCCCGCTCGCTCATGGAACAGCCCGCCATCTGGGGGGTGCCGCTCTCGGTCGGCCTGATGATCGTCGTCTCGCTCGCGACCGCCCACAAGGTCCCGCGCGACGTTGACCTCAAGATGCTCCGGCTCCACGCTCCCGAGGAGATGGGGCTGTCCAAGGACTACATCGGCGAGGAGAAGGGCGCGCCCGCCGACGACCTCCTGTCCCACTGAATGCGGCTTGTGCTCAAGGCCGACACTCGCCCGACCACCGCCCTGGACCTCGATGCCCTCCTCCGGGAAGCCGGCGGCCCGAAGCCGGCAATCGGTCCGCAAGGGCGGGAATTCGCCGCGAAGTCCGGAACGGAGGCCGCCCGTGTCCCGGCGGTGAGCGGCACGGCGGAACGGGGTGTCGGTGCGGGGCGATTGGGGTTGCCGGTCGGCACGCGCTGGGATTAACGTTCTCCCTCACGACCCGAGGACGCGGAGGCTGGCTGTCCAGGTCGGACGGACCACCCCTGGGGATGTCGCTCTGGATTCTGGAAATTCGCCAATTCCCTCCGGGTGGCTGGGGTCGGGGTACCGACCCCAGCCACCCAGCAAAGAGCAGCCAAACTCCAGACTTGCCCTTCACCTCGGTTTCCGCCTCTGAGGGGAGGCCGGTTGCCTCGCGGCCTGCTACGATGGAGCAGGACCACCCCGTCCCCGCCCGAGCCCGCCATGCCGTCCCTTGCGATCGTCGCCGCCGCGCTGCTCGCCATGGCGGCGACCCCCGCCCAGGACCCCGCGCCCTCGGCGGCGATCCCCTCCCTCTTCCCCGCCGGTTACCTCGACGCCGACGGCCTGGGAGCCGCCCTGAAGCGGTTGAGCGAAGCCTATCCCAAGGCCGTCCGCGTTGCTCCGCTCGGGAAAAGCCTCCGAGGGCGCGACCTCTGGCTCGTGACCCTTGGCCACGCGGATCCCGCCTCCTCGGAACGACGCCCGTCCATCCTGCTCGTCGCCAACCTGGAGGCCGACCACGTCGTCGGCAGCCACGTGGCCCTCGGCCTGATCGAGCGCCTCGCCGCGGCCGACGGCCGCGATGCCGAAACAACGAAGCTCCTCGATCGCTGCACGATTTTGGTCGTGCCGCGCCTCAACCCCGACGGCGTTGAGCGGCTCCTCCACGCCCCGCGCTCCGACTTCCGCGTGAACCTGCGACCGTTGGACCGCGACCGCGACGGCCGCTCCAACGAGGATGGGCCCAACGACCTCGACGGCGACGGCCTCATCACGCGCATGCGCGTCCGCGACGACCAACCGACGCTCCTGGCCGGAGAGAAAGACCCCCGCATCGCGCGCCTGGCGGTCGCCTCGAAGGGGGAAAAGGCCGTCTTCCGCGAGTTCTCCGAAGGGGTCGACGACGACGACGACGGCCGGGTCAACGAGGACCCCGATGGCGGCGTCGACCTCAATCGCAACTGGCCCCACCGCTGGACCGAATTCGACCCCGAGGCCGGCGCCGAGCCCGCCAGCGAGCCGGAAGTACGCACTCTCATCAAGTTCGCATTCGATCATCCCGAGATCGCGGTGGCCTGGAGCTTTGGCCTGAACGACAACCTCAAGTCGGCCGCGACCACGCCCGATGACGCCGACAAGCCCTTCTTCGCCGAACTCTCGCGCCTGTTCAACGCGGCCCACGCCGGCAAGCCCGCCAAGCCCGCCGAGGCCGAGCCCCCCGCCGCGAAGCCCGATTCCCCGCGGCCCTCGGCGACCGTCTCACGCGTCCGCATGCAAGCCCGAGGAGGCCCCCGCCCGTCGCGGCCCCCCGCCAACGAGGGCGCGCAGGGGGCTCCGCCCGCCATCGACGCCACGACCGACGGCGCCTTCAGCGAGTGGGCCTATTTCCAGTACGGCGTCATCGGCCTGGCCTCGCGCCTCTGGTCGACGCCCGAGATCCCCGAGCCCGCCAAGGGGCAGCCCGCCGTTCCCGCCGACGGCGAGGCCCGTTGGCTCCACTGGAACGATCACGTCATGGGCGGCCGGGCCTTCGTCCCCTTCAAGCCCTTCGACCACCCCACGCTCGGAGTGGTCGAAATCGGCGGCTGGAAGCCCGGCGTCCGCCTGAATCCCCCTGCCGGACAGATCGAGGCGATCGCCGATGGTCACGCCACGTTCCTGAAAGAACTCGCCGCCCGCCTGCCCGAGTTGACCCTTTCCGAGCCGAAGGTCGAATCCAAGGGGGGCGGAGTCTACCAGGTGGACGCGACCGTGCGGAACCCCGGCTACCTGCCGACGGCCATCGCCCAGGGCGTCCGCACCCGCAAGGCGCCCCCGGTCCTCGTCCGCCTCAAACCCGGCGGCGCCAAGCTGCTGGCGGGCCGGGCGTTGACCAAGGTTGATGCGCTCGCGGGCTCCGGCGGGCGGCAGGAATTCCGATGGCTCCTCCTCGCTCCCGAGGGGGCGACCGTTTCGCTTGAAGCCTCCTGCCCCAAGGCCGGCCGCTCCCCGCGGAGCGTCGAGCTCAAGGCCCCCTAGAAAAGTGGACACCGCGCACCGACCCGTCCGACCTCCGAGAGCACCGAGGGCGGCCCCCAATCTCCCAGGAAGAGTCTTCTGATGCGACGCCGGTGTTCCGCCGCCCTGATCCTGGCCGCCCTCGCCTCGCTGGCCTCCGCCGCCGAGCCCGTCGGCCGACCGGCGAAGGTGCCCCTCGCGTTCAACCGGCTGTACGACTATCCGGAGCTGGTCGAGGCGCTCAAGGCGCTGGTCGCGGCCCACCCCGACCGCCTCACGCTGGAGAGCATCGGCAAGAGCACCGAGGGACGCGACCTCTGGTGCGTCACGATCAACGACAAGGCCACCGGCCCCGACCGCTCCAAGCCCGCGATGTACGTCGACGGCAACGTCCACGGCAACGAGGTCCAGGCGGCCGAGGCGTGCCTCTACCTCATCTGGTATCTGACCGAGAACGCCGACCGCGTGGACGCCTTGAAAACCCTGCTGGCGGAACGGGCCTTCTACGTCATCCCGACGATCAACCCCGATGGCCGCGCGTACTGGTTCAACGGGCCGAACACGACGCACACCTCCCGAAGCGGCAAGAGCCCGCTGGACGACGACCGCGACGGCGTCGCCGATGAGGACGGCTTCGACGACCTCAACGGCGACGGCCAGATCACGCAGATGCGGCGCAAGGTCGCGGGCGGGTCGTACAAGGTCTCGCCCGAGGACCCTCGCCTGCTCGTGGCCGTCAAGCCAGGGGAGGTCGGCGAGTATGAACTCCTCGGCATGGAAGGGATCGACAACGACGGCGACGGCCTGGTCAACGAGGACCCCCCCGGCGGCTACGACCTGAACCGGAACTTCCCCGCCGACTGGCAGCCCGAGCACGTCCAGGCGGGGGCGGGCGATTTCCCGCTCTGCTTCCCCGAAACGAAAGCCGTCGCCGACTTCCTCCACGACCACCCCAACGTCGCGGGCCTTCAGTCGTTCCACAACGCCGCCGGCATGATCCTCCGCGGGCCCGGCCACCCGTCCCGGCAGCCCCAGTATCCCGCCGCCGATGAGCGGATCGCCGCGGCGATCTCCGCCAACGGCGCCAGGATGCTCCCCTTCTATCGCGACCTCGTCATCCACAAGGACCTGTACAACGTCCACGGCGGCCTGGTCGGCTGGGCTTATGAGCATCTGGGAATCTTCTCGTTCACGAATGAACTCTGGAACAACGACCAGCTCATCGGCCGCCTCGACCCGCCCGCCCCCGGCCAGACGCTCGCCAGGGCCGTCGGCGCGGCCAACGAGGCCGATCAGCTCCTCGCCAACGACCGCCTCCTCTTCGGAACCCAGTTCCTCCCCTGGACCCCCGTGAAGCACCCGCTGTATGGGGCCATCGAGGTCGGCGGCTTCGTCAAGCAATCGCAGCGCATCCCGCCCGGCTTCCTCCTCGAGGAACTTTGCCATCGCAACGCCGCGTTTGTCATCTATCACGCCGGGCAGATGCCCCGCATCGCCTTTGAAGACGTGCAGGTCGCGTCGCTGTCCGCCCAGATCTCCAGCCTGACCGCCTCGATCCGCAACGCCCGGATGATCCCGACCATCGCCGCCCAGGCCGTCCAGCGTCGGCTGAACCTCCCCGACTTCGCGAGCGTTTCCGGCCCCGGCCTGACCGTCGTCGGCGGCGGCCTCCTCCTCAACCGCGATACCGGCGAGGTCCGCCCCGCCGAGCATGAACCCGCCCGCCTGCGGATCGAGGAGGGCGTCCCCGGCGAGTCGACCGTCCGCGTCCGCTGGTTCCTCCGGGGCAAGGGAGACGCGACCGTGCGTTATGCCTCCCAGAAGGGCGGGACGATCACGAAGGTCGTCCCCGTCCGGTGAACGGCTCGCCAAAAAGCGGCAGCCGCGGCCGACACCCCGGCGGATCGCTCAGACGAGCCGTTGCCCCGAGAGACGAGGTTGGAGACGGCCCAGGACGTGCGCGAAGGTCGCGCCGCGTGAGTGGACGGCGGCGGGTCGGCCGAAGACGGGATGGGACCCGGCCCCGGCCCCGGCGGCATTGCGGTAGGCCACGTCGAGGACGGCGGGGTTGGCCAGGAGCCGCCCCCTGGCCATCGTGGCTCCGACGCCGGCGCGCAGGAGGATCATGTCGCCACCGCCGGGGAGGGTTTGAACGACGAGGCCGCCAACCGTCGCCAGCGCCGCCTGCCGGGTCGCGGCCGAGGCGTCCGGCTGGTTCGAGTACCTCGTCCTGGTCTGCAAAGACAAGGCGCTTCCGTTGCCGAGCCATGATGTCGCTCCTCATCGAAAATGCCTCGATTCAAGTGAATTTCAACGGATTTTTCGCTGATTACGGAGAGGGATGTCAACGCCTCAATTGGCTCATTCCTGATGGTTCGCGCGGCCGGCTCGCGGCGCGTCTCCCTGCTCATGGTCGCGGGGCCTTGTCGCGGGATTCCGGGCTCGGGGCCGGATGGCGGCTCCCTTCCGGGACAGGTCGCGGCCGTAGACGATTTCCGCGCGGAAATGGTGGCAGGCGTCACGAATTCGGGTGTTCGGGTGCGATGCGCCCTCCCTTCGGGTCCTGCGGGATGGCCGGGCTCGGGGTCAAATTCGACTTGAAGGCTCTGCTTGGCCTCGTTCCAGACCAGGCGCGTGACCTTGCCCACCCTCGTGTTGTCGTGATACACCGGGTCGTCCAGGGCGATGTCGGGCGCCTCCTGCCCGAGGCCCCCGCTGCGACCGACGTGGCCGGGGCTGTCGCCGAGGTACTGGGCGTCGTAACTCTCGACGACCAGGAACTCGAACCGTGTGCGGTTCACCGGCACTGGCGCCGGTGCCGGCTGGGCCGCGCCCGACCATTGCCAGGCCAGGGCCACCGTCGCCGTCCCGATCACGGCCCCGAGGCCGACGACCCTCTTCGACACTTTCATGACAGGGGCCTCCGATGTCGTGAACCGACGAGATTATCCTACGATGCAGTCCTCCCGGCCGGCGAGGCGAATCCTCCGCCCTTCCGCGCCGGACCGGTCGTGGGCTAGACTACATGGGAGCCTTTCCGTCCCCCGTAATCGCCCCGACGAATCCGGCCGTTTTCCCCACCGCGGAACTTTCCATGGTCGAGCCGCAGGCGACGCGATTCTGGCACCTGGCCCTCCAGAGCGGCCTGGTCGATCCCGCCGCGCTCGATGCGTGCTGGCAGCGCATTCCCCCCGCCAAGCTCACCTTCGACACCGCCGACCGCCGACTGGCCCGCCAAACGATCGAGGCCGGACTGCTCACGCTCTGGCAGGCGCAACAGATCCTCGGCGGGCGGTCGATGGGGTTCAAGATCGACAAGTACGTGCTGCTGGACCGCATCGGCGTCGGCGGCATGGGCCGCGTCTACCTGGCGCGCGACACTCGCCTCGGTCGGCGGGTGGCGTTGAAGGTCCTGTCTCCCGAGCGGATGAACAACCCGCGCGCCCTGGCCCGCTTCCAGCGCGAGGCGAAGGTCGGCGCTCAGCTCCAGCACGAGAACCTTGTCCGCATCTACGACGAGGGGGACTGCAACAACGTCCGCTATCTCGTCATGGAGTTCATCGAAGGCAAGACTGTCGCGCAGCTCGTGGCCGAGAACGGCAAGCTTTCGCCCTCCACGGCCGCGGGCCTGACCCACCAGGTCGCGTTGGGGCTGGAACACGCGTATCAGAAGGGCCTGATCCACCGCGACGTGAATCCGGCCAACATCATGGTCACGCGCGACGGCACGGCCAAGCTGACCGACCTCGGCCTGGCCATCGACCTGGGGGACGACGACCCCCACGTCACCCGCGACGGCGCCACCGTCGGCACCTTCGACTATATCAGCCCGGAGCAGGCCAAGCACTCCCGCAACGTCGACACCCGCTCGGACATCTATTCCCTGGGCTGCTCCCTCTATTACATGATCGCCGGCCAGGTCCCCTTCCCGGTCGTCAGCCTGCCGGAGAAGCTCTACGCCCACCAGCTCTCCGAGCCCGACCCCCTCACCACGGTCGTGCCCGACATGCCGCAGGGCCTGGAAATCGTCATCAGACGCATGATGCGCAAGATCCCCGATGAGCGCTACCCGACGCCCCTGGCCGTCGCGCTGGCGTTGGAACCGTTCCGCGGCAGCAAGCTTTCACCGAACCAGATCGCGTTGAACGCGACGGCGAGCCTCGACCTCCCGACCACGGACGGGGCCTCGTCCGGGGTGGCGAACAGCTCGCCGCTCGGCTCCGACGCCGACCTCTTGAAGCGGGCCTCCCCCTCGCCCGACCTTGCCGAACCGTCGCACAACGAGATCGCGCCCCCACCCCCCGCCCGCTCCCTGGCGGTGGACCTTTCCGAGGGGGTGCAGGAGCTGGATTCCGCGGAGGAGGACGAGGAGCCAATCCCCGTGGCCCGATCGGCGCGGGCCTCGGCCGACCTCGCGGGTCCGTCGTCGGAGGAGACGCCCGGATTCGTACTCGATTTCGGACCGGCGCCGGGGCTTTCCGGGACCTCCTCGGTCGCCAGGCCCGAGAAAGCCAAGGCAACGAAAACGGAGCGGTCCGGGCCTTCCCGACGCCGCAACTGGCCGGTCATGGTCGGGTCGCTGGTGGCGACGGGCGTGGTGGGCCTCGGCCTGGCGATCGCCGTCCGGGGGCTCTTCCGCTGGATCGGAGAGGCGACGACCCGGCCGGCGGTGGTCCGGCCGATCGACGACCCGTTCTCTCCGATGAAAGGGCTGTCAAAAGGGCCAACCCTGTTCGTGCTTCTGCCCGACGGCCGCAAGGAGCCGCAGGAGAACCTGGCCAAGGCGGTCGCCCGGGTCGCCGAGGGTGGCGGTGAGATTCTTCTCGGCGGCGTGGCCCCCCGACCGATCCAGGCCGATGGCTCGCTGGTCCTTGCCGGCAAGGTCACGATCCGCGCCGACGCCGGCTCGGTCCCGACGATCAACGTCGATATGCCGGGCGCGGCCCCCTTCCTCAAGACGAAGCCGGGCGCGGCCCTGACGCTCTCCGGGGTGATGATCCTGGTCCAGTACCACGGTCAAACCAAGCCGGCCGCGGTGATCGAATCGGCCGGGGACCTGGAACTCCGCAACTGCGTCTTCGTGGCGGGCGGCGGCGGCGCGGAGGTCCGGGCGGTCCGTTCCGAAGGGGCGAGGACGACGGTGGAAGACTGCGGATTCCGGGGCTTCACCCGCCCCCTGGACCTCGCCCTGGGGGCGGGCGGACGGGCCCTGCTCAAGAACTGCTTGATGGTCTGGTCCAAGGGGGATGACCGGAAGACCGGCTGGGCCGTCCGCGTCGAGCCGGGCACCCCGGCCGGCAAGGGGACCCGGCTGCTGGCGCTGGAACACTGCACGATCGCGGCGGGAGGGCCGATCGAGGTCGCCGGATTCTCGGAGTCGGACCCCTTGACGGTGGAGCTGGCGAACACCCTGGTCCTGGCCGATGCCATGCTCCTCTGGGCGTCCGCCCCCAAGGAGTTCCCCAGGGCGATCCGGTGGACGGGCAAGCAGAACCGCTACGACGTCCAGAAGGTGGCGTGGGTCGTGCTGCCCCCGAACGGTTTCGACGGGCATCCGGACAGCCCGACGGACCCCAAGACGTGGGAGAAGGTCCTGCCGGAAATGGGGACCGTCAACCAGTCGGCCCGCTTCGCCGTCGGGCCGACGGCGTCCCCATACCTCAGGCCGGGAGACTACGCCGTCACCGACAAGGACGCCGCGGGGGTTGGCATCGACGCAAAGCGGGTGGGGCCCTCGGCGCCGCCCTGATCCTCGGTTTTGGTCAGCCGTCGCTGGAGAGCAGGTGCCGGCTCGTCTGGAAGTAGCGCTTCTGGCGCGTGCGCGAGGCCGGAACCCCGGCGTCGGCCTTCTCCTGGATGTCCGCCAGGTTCGCCAGGCAATACGGGCACTCGACGACTTCCAGGTGGAAGGTCAGATACTCCGCATATTCGGGGTCGAGGGCTTCCAGTAGGTAGCTTCCCCACTGCTGGCGAGTCGCGCAGGTCAGGCGTCCCCGCCGCCAGATCGCCCCGAGGGTGTGGAGGCCGGGGTCGCTGCGGTCCTGGCGCACGTCTTCGAGCCGGTCGCGGAGCGAGGCGGACTCCCGCAATGCCTTCTCGACCTTGGCCATCGCCTCCGGCGCCAGGGTCTCGGCCAGGTAGCCGCGCAGGGCGTCGTCGTCCAGAACAGTCGGGTCGCCGGTGGGTGACGCATGCGGCATTGCGAAAGCTCCCAACCCAACCCAACTCTTCCCATCCCGTTCCCTTGCCTTGAGCGCTCCAATCAAGCCCTGCCGAATTCCTCGAGACTCAGCCCCGCGCGGCGGGCCATCTCCTTGAGCCGGCCGACGGCCTGGAACTTGTGGCTGGCGACCGCCTGTTCGGTGAGTTCCTGATGCCTGGCCACGTCCTTGTTCGCCCAGCCCTTGACGATCAGCAGTTCCAGGCAGCGAATCCGGGCGAAGTCCCCCTTGGCAATCCATTCGCGGACCAGCCCACCCATCGCCTCGGCCAGCAGCTTCTCCTCGGCCTCCCGGCGCTCGCCGCTGCGGGCGATGCTGGAGGCCGCCTGGCCGCCGCCGGGCACCTCGTCCAGCGGCCGACCGTGGTCGTCGGAGCCGAACTGGTCGATCGGCCGCCGGCCCTGCTTGCGGAGGTGGTCCGTCAGCTTGTGAGCCGCGATCGAGAAGAGGTAAGCCTCGACGTCGCGGTCCGGGTCGTAGTGGGGTAGGCTCGTCAGGAACCCGACAAACGACTCCTGCACCACGTCCTCGCTGGCCGCACGGTCGCGCAAGCGGCTATCAACGAACGCGAGCAAACGGCCCTCGAAACGCTCGATCAACTGCTGCCAGGCCACGGGGTCGCCGGCGCGGACTAACCCGATGAGCAGCTTCTCGGCGTCGGTCGTGGCCATCGCTCGTTCCGGTCGGCTCAGGATGGGGAGTCATGGACCCAGGACTCCCCCTATCGTAAACCGCCAGGGCACGGCTCGCCATGCCAGCTTGCGGATCGCGCTGTCGGCCGAGCGGATCGCCTCCCATCAGATCAGAAAACCCAGCGATACAGCGCCACGCACCCGGCGCCGACTCCCGCCACGGCGATGAGCCGAAGGGGAATGGTGTAGTATCCCTTCGTCGCCTCGTCGGCCCGGATGAACGCGGCCAGGCCGGCCAGCCCGATCAAGGCCAGGCCAAGGCCACCTCCCAGCAGGTTCAACCGCTTGGCGACCAGCTCGCGATGGTACACGTTGATGATCTGTTCCCGCCGGGACGAGGACAGGTCGACCAGAGAGCCAGCCTCGTAAACGACCTTCACGTCCTTCAAGCCCCCCACACCCAGGTCGCGGGCGACCGGCTCGACATGGCTGGCGCGGACGAGCGAACTGGTGAGGTCCCGTGGGAGCTTCCACTGGCGGGGAACCTCGGGAGAAAGCCAGGCCGCCGTCGCGCTGTCCAGTTGATTGCGGGCATCGGCCAGGGCCCGCTCACGGGTGGCCGACAGCCGACCCTTGACCACGTGGTCGCCGCTGAAAGTGGAAGAACCCGGCCGGCCGGACCGCGCGCGGCGATACCACTCCGGCGCGGAATCCTCCGAGGCGAAGGGGTGTTCCGGTAGCGCGGCCTGTCGTTGGGCGATCGTCTTGGAGGCGGACGGGGTCGCGCGGAAGAAGGAACGGGCCTTCTGGCCCCAGCCGGCGTTTGCCGGTGGCACCACGGCCACGCCCATTGCCAGCAATGTCAAGAAGAGGATTCGCTTCATGGTCATCCCGTCCTGTTCTCGACGCAACTCAGCTCGGCACCCACGTGACGACCCAACCTAGAAAGATCTTCGCTGGCCTTGCCCGAATCACGTACCAACCGAGGGTGAGGTCGCCGCCGCGCTGCCAACCTAGAAAGATCTTCGCTGGCCTTGCCCGAATCTTCGGGAGGCCCCTTCTGGATTGGATCAGGCCGCCCGTCGTCGCGATTCGCGGGCATGGGCGGCGGCGGGGTGGCTCCAGGGGCTGACCACCTGCGACGTGATGGCGACCAGCAGGGCGACGGCCACGCACTGCGGCATCGGCCAGAAGGTCAAGGCCGGCATTCCAATGGTGCCGGGCGCCGGCAGGAGCATCGCCGGCAAGAGGACGATCAGGCCCGTGGCCAGGACCGGCAAGAGGCGGAAGCGCCGCCCACGGTCGCGGCCCGATACGTTCCACGCCGAAACGGTGGCAAACGCCAGCGCGAAGCAGGCCCCGTAGATGAAGAAGTTCGGTCCATCCGGCCCGATCCAGCGGCCCATCCCCGGCTCCAGGAGCACGAGCAGCGCCAGGGCGAGCGGTCCCATCAGAAACCCGGAGCCCAGCCCGATCAGCCGCCGCAAGGGCCAGGAGACGGCCCCACCTTCCCAGTACTTGGTGACGAACAGGATCGCCCAGGTCCCCACCAGCGCCAGGCCGAACACCATCGCGACCTGCGCCGTGGTCATCCCGACGCGGAACCAGGCGTTGAGGAAGACCACCGTCGGCAGGCAAAGCAGTGCCAGCAACGGGGCCGCCAGGACCATCGACGTCGCCAGTTCGGCGACCCGCACCCGCACGCTCGGCAGCGGAGGGGGCGGCCCCAGGGGCGCCGGTCGTGGTCGGGGCGGCGGCGGCGGGGCCACGGGCCTCGGCGCGGGCCTCGCGACGGCGGTCGGCCGCGGCGAGGGACGAGCCGGGCGCTTCGGAGGCTTGCGATCCACGTCGCGACGGCGGGTCGGCCAGGTGTTGGGCCCGATGTGGAACACGGAAGAGGGCTCCGCCTCGATATACAGAATGTCGTCCTTGGGTCGCTCCGCCTCGAAGACAATGCCGTCGGTGGGGGTGCCGTCCTGGCCATCCCCGATGTAGCGGACCGCCGACGGCCTGGGGAGGTCGGCCACGGGCAGAAGCCCGAAGGGGCTGGCCTGGCGGTGGTTCGGGTCCTTCGACAACGCCTTCTCGACGATCTCGCGATACTCCGAGGGGAGTCGAGAGGTGTCGGGGCGGGCGGTCAGGTGCTTCATCAGGATCTCTTGCGCCGACTCGCCGTCGAAGGGGACGTGGCCGGTGAGCATCTCGAACAGGATGACGCCCAGGGCGTAGATGTCGATCGGCTTGTGATACTTGCCGGTGGAAATCTCGGGCGCCATGTAGTGGCAGGTGCCGATGCTCTCGGAATTGCCGGGGCCCTGGCTCTGGGCGATCAGCTTGGAGAGGCCGTAGTCGCCGATCTTGACGAACCCATCTTCCAGGAAGAGGTTGGCCGGCTTGAGGTCGCGGTGCACGATCCCGTGATCGTGCAGGTAGGCGACGCCATCGATCAGGCCCTTCAGCCAGGCGCGGACCTCCTGGGGCGGGAGCCCTTCCGGGTGCTGCGCCAGGACATTGGCGAGGCTCGGGCCGGCGACGTACTCCATGATGACGAAGGAGTCGCCCTCGTCGTTGGTTTTGAGGTCATGGACCGCGACGAGGTTCGGGCTCTTGAGGTTCATGCACTGGACGACGCCCCGGCGCTCGACCTCGCAGTTGCGGGTGACGAGCTTGAGGGCGACTTCCTTGCCGGCGTCGGAGGTGGCGTAGTACACCTCGCCGAAGCCGCCGCGGCCGATCGCTCGCTTGATCGTGTAGCCGTCCAGCGGGCGGGCGCCGGAGGCGAGGGAGTAACGGTGGGGAGTCGGGGCGGTCCTGGGCATGGCAGGCGACTCCGGGAGGTCCGCGGCGGGGGCGGGCTGATACACAACCGTTTCGGCCAGGACCTCGCCAGGGATGTTTCGGGCCGTCGCGTTCATCGGCTTTCGGACTCCGTCGGCCACCTGGACGCACCGCGATCGTTGCGGACTGCACTGTGGGGAAGTTTCGAAACGTCGTCAGGCCGTCGCCGACTTCGGTTCGAGCGGCTCGAAGCTGAAGGAGTAGCCTTCGCCCAGGACGCTCGATCGGGGCGACAGGGCCGAACGGCCCACGCACGATCGGCCGTCGACCTCGAAGGCGCCGGGGGCCCGACACCAGAGGGCCTCTCCCTGGCGGTACAGCACAATCGGCCCCGCGAGGTCCAGGGCGCGGACGTGGGCTTGAGTCGAGGGGCCGATGATGCAGGTTTCTCCCATGAGGATGACCCCATCCACGGCCAGCGGGAGGCGATGGCGGCTCAGGATGGCCAGCCGAGCCGTCGCGCTGGCGGGGCTCGGCTGGCGGAATTCCAGCTCCAGGGTGCCGCCGAGGCGAATCACGTCGCCGTTGCGGAGGGCGGCCGTCTCGACCGGCCGGTTGTTCACGAAGGTCGGGGCGTGGGCCCGGATCACGTAGCCGTCGCCGTCGCGCCTGAGGGTCGCGTGGCGGCGGGCGACGTCGCCCAGCAGCGGCACGTCGGCCAGGCCATCGGGGGCGGCGCGTCCGAGCAGGATCTCCTCATCCAGACAGACCAGATAGCCACCGATGGCATCAGCCCACAGCAGGAACCGGCGTCCTGGTCCCACTTTCACCGGCTCGGGGGGATTTTTGCGGGCGAGGACCGCCGGTGAAGGCAAGTGCGAACCGGCCGGGAGGCCGTCCCGCCGTCGGCTCGGCTCGACATCGGTCAGGAAGCGGATCGCGTCCCCCTCGCCGATGACGAGCGTGGGGCGCGCTGAGTTGCGGCGGTCGGGCAGGGCGGTGGCGGCGGCAGGGCTGATGGCGCCAATGTGATGCCAGGCCGTCGTCCGGGCCTGGCGGGCGGCCGGATGCTCCGCGATGGTTTCCAGGACGGCCTCGGCGGCGGTCAGGGTTTCGGTCCATTGCCCCTCGGCCAGCGCGGCATAGAGCCGCTCGATTTTCGGTTGGGCGGCCTTCTGGCGGGCCTCCAGGTCGCGGCGAACGCCGGCCATGGCCGCCGAGGCGCCGGCGCCCGCAAGCCGCTCGGCGCGGTCGAGGTGATCGACGGCGCGGCCGTGCTCGCCCCGACGGGCCTCCTCGACGGCCGCCTTCCACGCCTCGGCGGCCTCGCGAGCCCTGCGGAGGGCGGGGCCGCCGACCTTGTGACGGGCCAGTTCGTCCACCCGGGAAACGACCCGCTCGGCCTCGCCGAGTTCCAGGTCGGCGCGGACTTCCTCGGCGGCCCGGTCCGCCACGCTCAGGCGGCCGGCGGCCAGGGTGTCGGGGGCGGCTCCGAAGCGTTCGGCCAGGTCGAGGTCTTCAATCGCCCCGCCGACATCGTCGGCCTGCGCCCGTCGCGAGGCCCGCGCGATCAGGTCGAGGGCCAGTCGGCCCCGAAACTCGACCACCCGGCGATGGTCGGCCACGTCGGGGCGGAGGGTCAGCGTCAGCGCTTCGGCGAAGCGGCCCGCCTTCGCGGACTCGCCCGCCTGCTTCAAGGCCATCCGCCAGAGTCCCAGCATGGTTTGCTCACCGCCCGGGTTGACCATGGGGAAGGGAAGACTCCGTGACGATCCGTTCGCTGTCGGATTCGGGGCCTCGGCCGGGGCGGCTGTTCCCTTCCCGTCCAGTTCGGGTGGAGCGGAACGGAAGCCGACCGGGCCGACGCCCCGGACGACCCTTCAATAAAGAGAGGGCCGCTCCGGGACGTGGCAGTTGCGAGGCAGGCGGGCCACTGGCCTGGATCACAGGTCCTTGTCGGCGGGCCTCGCCTGGGTCTTGTCGGGGTTGCCGAACTCGGCGTCGATCTCCTTGACCACGTCGCGAGCCGGTTCCATTAGGATGGGCACGCCCTTGTCGGCGATCACCCCGCGCTGCGCGGCGTAGCGGGACATCACCTCGACGCGCTTCTCCAGGCCGGCAACGTCCTGGCGGGCGCGGGCGAGGGCCGAGTCGTCGAAGTTGAACTCGTCGGCGGCGTGGGCGGCCTCGATCTGCTTGAGCTTCGCCTCGATTCCCTCGATCTGCGCCAGCAGGGCCTGCTTCTGAGTGGCCATCTTCTTGAGCTGCTCGCGGGCGGCGGTCACCGCCAGCTTGCGCGACTTGAGGATGGACTCCTTCTTGTCGAGCATCTGCTTGCCGTGGTTGTAGCGGTCCCAGCGGCGTGCCAGCTCGGACTTGACCTCGTCGGCGGTGTAGGTGACGTGCTCCGACACGCGGTACTCGCCCGAGCGCAGCCCCTCGGATCGCAGAGCGACGATCTCGCGACGCTCCTTGGCCAGGTTCTCGCGGGTGGCGGTGATCTCCCGCTCCAGGTATTCGACGTCGACCTCGGTGCGGACGATGTTTTCGAGGCCGTCCTGCATGGCCGGCTCAAGTTCGGCGACCACGTCGCGCGCCCGCTGGATCTCGAACTCGATCGGCACGGCCCGCTGGGCGTCGTGGCGGACCTTATGGAAGGCCGTCCGGACGTAGCCCGGGGCCTTGGCGCCGAAGATCAAGCCCAGGGCGACGGCGCCCAGGCCGACCCCGACGAGCCCCTTCTTGACCATCTTGCAAGCCATCGTTGAGTCTCCTGAATATCCCGTGTGCCCGCCGCGTCTCGGTCCGGGCTTGCGCCCTCGCCCTACAGGAGTATTTCGGGGGCCCTCCCCCATTATTGGTCCCGATCCCCGATTTTCTCAACGCCGGTCGTTCAACGGAAGAAGATTCCGGACACAAGCAGAAAGAGCGGCAACAGAACCGCCCCGCTGTAAACCATGTAGCCGAAGAAACTGGGCATCGCGACACCGTGCCGCTCCGCGATGGATTTGACCATAAAGTTTGGCCCGTTCCCGATATACGTCAACGCGCCCATGAACACCGAGCCCATGGAGATCGCCGCGAGCAAGTCCGTCGCGATCGCACCGTGCTTCAACGCCAGGGCCGGCATTCCCGTGGTGGTTGGGAGGGTTTTGGCCGTCTCGAAGAAGACGAGATAGGTGGGTGCATTGTCCAGGACGCTCGACATGAACCCGCTTGCCCAGAAAAATTGCGTGGGCGATTTCAGACCCAGCGACGCCCCCCGCGCCTGAAGGATCTCCAAGGGCACCTGCATCGTGAGAAAGATTCCCAGGAAGAGGCAGGCGACCTCGATGATGGCGGCGTACGAAAATGCGACCTCCTTGCGAAGGCCCTGGGGCGTCAACCTCAGCGACAGGCCGGTGAGGATCAGCATCACTGCCTCGCGGGCGAGATCCGGGAGAATCCATCCCGTACCCAGCCAGGCTTCTCCCGGTTTGAACAGTGCGATCGTCACGACGATCCCGAGCAGCCAGGCGATGTTGAGCCCGCCGTGCAGTCGTAGGGAACTCGTCCGGGTTCGGTCAGCCTCCCGACTGGCGGCGGTCTCGGTCGCATACGCGCGCCGTTCCCAGGCATAGTAGACGGCGAGGAGGATCACGACGCAGACCGCCCAGGGTCCGGCAAGCCGGAGAGTCCACAGGAACGGGACGCCTTCCAAGTAGCCGAGGAAAAGGGGTGGGTCGCCGATCGGCAGCAAGGCCCCGCCGATGTTCGACACCAGGAAGATGAAGAAGACAACGGTGTGCTGGACGTGCTTCCGCTGGCGGTTGCTGTTCAGCAGGGGACGGATCAGGACCATCGAGGCGCCCGTCGTCCCGATGAGGCTGGCCAGGGTGGCGCCGATGGCGAGCATCGCCGTGTTGACCGCCGGTCGCGCCACCAGATCGCCCCGAATCTGGATGCCGCCGGAGATGGTGTAAAGGCTGAAGAGCAGGACGAGAAACGGAACATAATCGCGCAGCAAGGCATGTTTCAGCACGCTCAAGAGCGTCGGGACGCCCGCCTCGCTGTTCTGAAAGCCGTAGCCCCGCATGGCGTAGTAGGCCAGGACGATCGCGCCCAGGCTCACGCCCACGAGAAGTTTGCTGCTGTTCCGCTCCCACCAGCGGGAGGTATGGGGAAGCAAGGGGAGGATTGCGATCGCCAGGAGGAGCGCGGCGAAGGGCAAGGTCCAGAGCGGATTCGGCATCAGCATGACAGGGGGCAGGGCCTTCGTGCGTCGGACTCCCTGGCCCCAGTCTACTGAACGTGGCCGTCGCTCGCCAACTGCATTCTCGTCCCGAGCGGCTCACGCGTCCTTCT
>JAABUQ010001486.1_pt1 | contig 50059 bp, 58 predicted proteins | sample 5560001 | NCBI WGS metagenome assembly JAABUQ01 (sample SAMN10711888, study PRJNA513371) | rock metagenome | isolation source: Antarctica rocks | place: Antarctica: Victoria Land, Finger Mt nord | collected 2015-12-18
TGATGATGCGTTCGGTAAAATAGCCTTGCATAGTCGGCCTCCGGTAGTTTGGTGGGTGGTACTTCCATTCTACCAGAGGCTCGGCTATGCACGCGAACCACGAAAATTAGAAACGCAACTTAGGTTATCCGTTACGAATATTTCTTCAATTCCATCCAGCACATAAGCTGAGGACGGATTGTGCCCGGCAGGTTCAGGGTACTGTACTGCTGACGGGCTGTGTCTCGCAATTTTTTAAGACGCACACTCAGTTGTCCTTCATCGGAAGGTGTACCGGAATGCCGACCCGGCGACGTGCCCGCCAGAAGTTCCAAGATCTGGCCGGACTCGAATAAGGCTGGCTGCCCAATCCGTTCCAACGCCAGCAGTGGGCGTCCCAGCAACGCCTGATACCGCTGCTTGTCACCTTCCGACGCCGAGCGCGTGGGCTGCAAGGTAAAGAGTGCGAAGAGGCCGTCAAGAGGGGCCTGATCCCAGACACCGAATGCACCGGCAGGCAATTGGTCCAAAAGACGCTGCAACGCGGGGTCCGGTGCGGCCACCTGCCGTGCATATTCGATTAAGGCGGCATCGCGCGGCGTCGTGTCGCCTTCCAGAAGGTGGTTGTATTCGATCAGAGTTCCGGCTGGGTCCGTACTCTTGAAGAACGCTTCATCCAAACCTAATGTCTGGCTAATCCGAATGGTGCGGTTCTCGACGGCCCCCACGAGCTGCAAGATACTGTCAATTTCGGGTGGCGGCAAAACATTCAGGATGTGGAAAGTATGTGTTTCCGGCGTAATTTCCGGATCAAGGCGTCGGTCCACGCGCCCGATCCGTTGGATGAGGCGGACAGGGTTCCAGTGAATGTCATAATTGCAGATCGCTCCTGCTTCCTGCAAGTTGACGCCTTCACTCAGGACATCCGTAGAAATCAAAACGTCAATACGGTCCGGCACCGAAGGGGCAGTCGCAGGCGGATTATAGCCAGGGCAGAAAGCGTACAAAATGGCGGCGCGGGTCTTTTCGACCCGCGAGTCAATGCGTGCAATCGCCCAGGATGACAGGCAAGATTTTAAGGAACGCTCCAAATACTCTGCCGTGCGCTGGCTCTGCGTGAATAGCAGAACGCGCTGGCCTCGGTTAAGCAATGTTCGCAACACTGGCAGCACAGCTTCAAGCTTCGGGTCCGGCTGCTGGCGTGCGCGGAGGGTCGCGGTGTGAATTTCCCGTAGGTACGCCAGGTCAGATAAAATATCGTCACGCCAGCGCTCTAAGTGATAGTTTGGTTCACAGAAATCGCAAAGCTTCTTGACGAGACCCCGTTTGGCGACGGCCTGAGCCAGCCATGCATCCGGCTCCCCGCCGTTCGCATCCAGTGCCTCCCCGTCGGATTCCAGGTCAGCGGCCGTTTCTCCTTCCGTGTCCCCGTCGCCGCGCGCCTCCTCCTTTGGGAACAGAGGCATCCGCATCCACTCCCGATGCTCGGCGAGATAGGGCTGCGCCTCGTTACCCAGCACGACTCCGAGGCGTGCTAGTAAGCCAGTACCCAGGCTTTGCAATATCCCTTGAAAAGCAGCGGGGCTGCTTTCAAGCTGCTTCAGGGTATTGGAGAATACTAGGCCCGCCAAATGAACCTCGTCCTGATAGGTCTTGACCCCTTCGGCGGGGGCACGACGATATTGCTCCGTGAGAAATGCCGCCAGCTTAATACCATGCAGTTGGGCCGGCAAAATCTTCGCCGGCTTGACTGGTCGTTTTTTTTCCTCCGCCACCTTCAGTTCCTGACGCATACGCTCCAGCAAGACGACGCCGGGTTGAAACCGCTTCTGAGCGAGGGCTACTAGATCACAGTAGCGGTCACTCTGAATTCCGATTTGGTACTCAATACACTCCGGTGGGCGACGCATCGGGAAGCGCAGCGGTTTCCCGGCAGCTTCCGAAAGCTCCTTGCACGTCTTGCGGCTTCGCTGGATGATGACGCTCTCCAAAATCCGACTCAAGTCGTCCTGCCCGGACGTACCCAAGTGCAGATTGAGCTGAAGCTGAGACACCTCTTCTTGAGACCGGGTTTCCTTGTCTAAATGGTCCGTGATTCTTTTGATCTGATCAATTCGATACCCACCGATGTCTCCTTTATCCTGTGTCATGAGTGCCATTTGGGCGCTTAAGTCGCGATAAGCCGTGTTGATGGGGGTAGCAGAGAGCAAAATGATCTTCTTACGATTCCCCCTTTGCGGCGCGACGATCTCGCTCAGATTGTTATATCGGTCAGCCGATGTTGAACGGAAGTTGTGGGACTCATCTATGACTATTACATCTGCTCGATCCGCCAAACGCCTTACCTGTTCGCGGCGAAAACGAAGCCTCTCTGGGTCTGTCTCTTGCTCCTTCGGGTCAAAGCCCAGCAGGGTCATGGAAATGTCGTGGACATTTCCGAACGGAGCAAGATAAGGTCCCAAATACTTAGGAAGATATTCGCGCCAACTTGTTTCTAGGATATTATTGGGGGCGATCAGAAGTACATTCTGTCCTTGGCGGCAGTAATACTCCATCAGCGCTAAGGCGATAAAGCTTTTTCCCAATCCAACACCGTCACAGATCATCACACCATGTTCGCGCTCAATGATCTTCACGGCTTGGGAGAACCCATACCACTGATGGGGATCAAGTTGGTCCACCAAAGCCGTATGCTGGTGAACGGCTGCCAAGTCCTGTTGCTGCTGCCCCCAGAGTGCCAGTGCCTTGCAATAGAGAATGTACGTATCATAGAGTGTGATTTGACGGCGAATCTCTGCCAACACATCTTCTGTTACCGTATCCGCAGCCGCTTCTTGCCAGCGTTCCTCATACCAATCAGCGAGTTGCCCCAATTGTTCGGGGGTCAGTTCCACGTTCAGTTCGATGTTCTGTATCAAGCCAGGTCGAGTAAAGTTGCCGCTGCCGATTACCCCGAGGTAGTGGGGATAAATCTCCGGCCTATGAACCAGATATGCCTTCGCATGAAATTTCTGCCTCGTGTAGCACCGCGCTTCAATCCGGTTAGCCTCGAACAGCGCTTCAATTTTTCTGAGTGGAGAGAGCTGCGGAAACTGCTCTCGCTGGGTCAGCAACTCCTCATCCGATTTCCGTCGCAACATCTCCAAGAGTTTCCAGCGCTGCTTTGCATCCGCATCATCTCCAAAAACAATACGGATACGTTGGTATTGGTCGAGGGTGTCGGCGAGAAGCAGTAAAGCATTCAATGAGAAGAACGCAGTGGCAATACTAAGTTCCTGTCCGCCCTTTCCGATCTGTGCCAGCCGTGCAAGCAAGGTATTGTCTGCCTGATTATCAATGATGCTACTTGCCATGGGCTGTAGGTGGTTGCCTTCGAGGTGTGGTTCGCGCATCGCGCGGATTAAGCTAATGTACGTTTCAGAGACCAAGCATGAAAAGTTTGCCAAAGGAGTTTACAACGTCCACCCGCAAAATTCCTGCTTGTCTTCATTCATAGTCGCGTAGGGCATAGAGCAAGATCTGGACGGTAGTCAATCGCTGCTGCCCATCAATGAGTGCCATTGCGGCGATCTGTTTGCCGTATGTCTTGACCTGGCTCATCACGACCGCCCCAGGAAGTGACTGCGGATCAGGTACGCCGGGTCGTCCCCATGCTGAAAAACCTCGTCAGCTTTGGCGGCGATATCTTCCCAGAGTGGCTTCCACTGCGTTTCCTGGCTCCAGACATAGGGCCGCTGAATCAGGGGGACCATATAACTGCGCTCCATCTGGAACACGTCAAAAATGCTGAGGGTAGTCGGTTTCATGTGTTGTCACTCGATCAGGGCCAACGGTTGAGAATTGAGATTAGATCGTGGAGCTTGGTCTGAGTCAAAGCCCATCATGCTTGACTTCTATCGCAATATATGTTACAATAAATATAGCGGAAAGAAGTTATTTATGTCAGAGGCAGAAAAACGAGTCAGCGTGTCCTTTGTTCGCCACTATAAGACGAGCGAACGTTCCTGCCCCGTCTGCGGCACTGTCTTCCAGGCCCCGCGCCTCCGAATCTATTGCAGTTCCGACTGCAAACTCAAGGCGTCCTGGGAGCGAAACGGGGCCGTGTTTAACGAGCGGCGGCGGGCGAGGTGGGCAGGGAAGAAAGACGTAGAACAGGAAAACGAGCCATGAAAAAACGCCTCTTGTCTGGTGCGAAACAAGGCAGATTTGATGCGGTCGCCGTTACCTTCCTTAACCGACTGGGGAGAGGGGACGCCTGTACGGTCTCAGAGTGGCTTCTAAAAGAGGAAGGCGTGACCGTTGAGACCGTCAAGGAGCAGTTCGGAGACGGGATGAGTGGCTTCGCCTACAAGGGGGCCAAGAAGTTTGCGGACGGGATGCTGGTCGAGAGCGTGCGCGAGGCGACGGCTTCTAAAATGGAGGAGATGGTCGAGCGCGGCTTCTTCTGTGGCGGCGCGGTCCCCTTCGGCTACGACAAGGAGATCATCACTGAGTCGCTTGGCTTCCATGAGGGTGACAAGGAGCCGCCGAAGCGCCTCGTGCCGCATACGGCTGACGCCGAGATCGTCGCCCAGGCTTATGACCTGTTCTTGGAGAAGCGGACCATAGCGGCGGTGCGGGAGTATCTGAAGGTCGTCACGGATCGGCAATGGACGACCACAAAGGTCAAAGAACTGCTGACCAAGGAACTCTACAAAGGCGATTACGTCTTCGGCCAGTGGCGCAACAACGGCTCTCAGCCGGCCCTCGTGAGCGTGGAGGTCTGGCAGGCCGTTCAGGACGCTCTAGGCAGTCAGGGGAGCCGCCCGGCCCAATCCGAGGATGATTTCCCCTACTACCTGCGCGGGCGCGTCCTCTGCCCCCATTGCGGCTGCTCTCATACTTAGGCGAGTGCGTGGGGGCGCAACAGCCGCGTTCACTACTACACCTGTCTCAAAGCCAACAAGTACGGCACGGAATGCCCGGTCAACCGCGTCAACGCCGAGCGGCTCCATCACACGGTCCTGTACAACCGGGAGTACGCCGCAAAGCATCAGACGGTCCTGCACCGGATCATCGCCCAGTCGGGCGGGTGGAACAGCCCGACCGAGGCGCAGCGTTCCATCCGGGGCCAGTTGTCCAAGAAGTTACAGTTCATCGGGGTGCAGATTGAGAACATGCTCAAGGCACTCGGGCGTGGCACGGGGCTGATAATGAGCCGGCTGGCCGTGCTGGAGAAGCAGCAGCTTGAGGCGCGCGAGGAGATGGGGCGCGTGGAGCAAGAGTTGGACCTGGCGACCATCAAGCGGCCGACGGCGGAGCAGGTGGCGGAGGTGTGGGGCCAGGTAGGGGAGTTATGGGGCGAACTGACGGAGGAGGAACGGTCGGAGCTGCTAGGGGGTCTCGTGAAGGAGGTCCAGGTAACAGAGAAAAACCGCGTCCTTCTGAAACTGTCTCCAGTCGCAGAAGTCCACGGTGATTGGTTCGCGATAAAATCCCAAACGGGAGCGGGAACGTATCCCGATTACAAGCATGGTGAAAAAATCTGCTTACGCTTCTTAGCCCCAAAGGCAGGAAGCGCCGGACACTCGTCCCCGGCCAGCGTCTATAACGTGCCGCCGTTCAAGCAAAAAAGCCCGTCCCTTCTTTAACGAGGGGGCGGGCTTTTTCTGTGAATTCGTGATTTTCAATTCACCTGCACAGGAAATCCGTTCGCCGGGAAATCCAGATTTTTCATATCCTCATCACAATTCGGGGCTGTTTGAAGAATTCGGGGCCGTTTGAAGAATTCGCAGTATGATGGCGCAGCAAGCAACGCTGGCAGAAAGGAATTCTTGAATCTTGGCCGGTCGTCCGCGTCAAATTGCAGTAACGGCCCGACCGGTAAAGGCGGGGTAGGTGGATGCCCGCGATGCCCTGGTCATCGCGCGTCTGGCAAGCGCCACCGCGATTCTGCTGGATATTGCCCAGAGGATTGACGGCCCTGCTGTCTCTGTCCCGGTCAAGGCCGAGATGAACCCGACGCTGATTGGCCCGCCGGATACACCCGCAAGGAGTAAAACACCTACTTCACGCCGGGTGAAGTCTCGCGTGAAATTGACCCGTCGCCGCACCCAAGCGTTACCTAAGTCTCTAGCTCGCGTCTGACTTGCTCGCCCGGAATGCTCGAAAATCATAAACAAGGAAAAGCCCATGAACACTTCTGACCATAACACCACAGTGCCGAAAGCCCCGAAGGGACACAATTCCACGCAGGACATCCCTCGCGTCTCCTCCTTCTATTGTGTGAACTCTAGGAACGGCCATCGCATCTTCATGTACGCCTCGCCAAACCGCCCGCAGTCTTATGTTCTGATGGTGCGGAATGATGAGGCCCAATCCTGTAACTGCTGGGCAAGCCGCACCCAGCCAGAGACGCCATGCAAGCATCGCCAAGCACTGACCGCCTTCCTGCAAAATCTGCGCTCTGTGAAAGAGGTCTGGCGGGAAAATGCCACCCTGTTCCAAGAGTGCTGGGACTATAGCACCCCGGACAGGAAATAGAATCGCGGCATGACCTACTTTCGCCACAGTCTGACGCCGACCACAGACCGGGACGCGGCTCTCGTCGCTGAGGCTATCCGCCTTTTCGACGCGGGCCTCAACGTCTTTCCTATCGTGCCGGGAAGCAAAATCCCCTACGGGGAACACGGGTTCCTGACGACCACGCGCCTGTACCGTCCCTGGTTCAATGACCTGATGGCTGGGAGCAACATTGCTGTGATGACCGGGCGGCTATCCGGCAATCTCGTCGTTCTGGACTGCGACACCCCAACCGAATATGAGCGGGTGGGGAAGGCTCTGGAAGCGCATGGGCTGACGCCCTGGATTCGCAACAGCATCCGGGGCGGGCAGTTCTGGCTCCGGTGCGCTGACGGCGAAGTGGCAAACTCGAATCGAGGCACAGTTCAGATTCTGGGAAATCATGTCTATAGCGTCGCGCCGCCGTCAGTGCATCCCGATGGCATGGTTTATGATTGGCTGGCGCGGGAGGGTGAGGAGCCGCCGGTCGTGCCGCTGGCAGAGCTTCAAGCCGCGTTGCCGTTCATGCCTCTCGGTTTGGTTCGTCGGATGCGTCCACCAGCCTTCCCAGAAAAGACAGACGCGCTCCCCCCCGTCGCTGACCGGGTGCTGGTGGGGCATGACATTTCCGGCTATAAATCCCACAGCGAGGCCGAATACGCCGCTTGCCTGTCGCTCATGGGACTCGGATTTTCTAATTCGGAGATTTTAAGGGTCTTTCGGAGAGAGTCGCCGCCTCACTACCATAAAGATGGGAGACGATAATTTCCAGCGCAACCTCTTGGAGAAGGCGCGGGGCTATTATGAGGCTTCTCACCAGGGCAAAAGCCGCGATGCCGGGCCGCACTCCTCGGCAATCATGGCATGGGCATCCTCACGCTCTTGGCCTGGCCGGACGGGAAGCACTGACCGGGCCGTATTTATTGCGATTTGCAAACGCATGAGAATGGATGGTGGGATGCCCTTCCGGGCCACAGTCCGGGAAGTGGCGGAACTGGCAGGAGTGGACAAGATGACGGTCAACCGCTCCATGAAGCGTCTACAGTCTGCGGGCCATATCCGCGCCGAGACCAAGATGGGCCTCAACGCCGTTTCACTGCTTCTGCCAGATGATTTCCGGCAGCAGAGGACTAACGAACTGCCTACAGTAGGCTCTGCCTACACCCTTGTAGGGACTAATGTATGCACGAAGTTCGCTAACCATGATGCCTGGCACGCCCTGGCTCTGGGTAAGTCCGCCCTGGCCTGTTGGAGTGTGTTGATGGGCTCTCCGGCTGTTGCTGGTCGCCCGGCAGAACGCCCTCACCCGCCAGATTGCCGCGCAGTCCCAGACGCTTCCTGACTTCGATTCCGTATATCGCCTTTGGGCCAGGTGGGGCGAACTTTGGGACGCCGCCACAGACGAACAGCGGTCGTTGCTGATGGAGTCTCTGGTGTTCCGGGTGGAGATGGAGACAAAAACAAACGGAGCCTGCTTCTTGGCATTGCTGCCGCAGACTCCGTCATCATGTTTGGAACTTAAAGTCCCAAATGGGAGCCCAGGCGCACCGTGGTGTGAACTATCCCGACCTCTACATACGAGATTTTGACGTTCCACGGCCATCGAGACGGACGGTCCGCGCGGTGTGATGGTAGTCGAGTTGAAAAGGCGTATCGAGCTCAAAAGAGACAGGCTGGTCGCCTGTCTCTTTTGTGTCATAATGGGGGCATCTGGACTGACGGGAATCGCAGGAGGAACGGACGGATGAGTAGCCCGCTTCACGACGCCGCCGCGCGCGGCGACCTCGACACCGCGCGCCGACTGATCGGTCAGGGGGCGGATGTGAACGCCGTCAGTGATGAGGGCCGCCCGCCTCTGATCTACGCCATCAGGGGCGGGCACGTCGCCCTCGTCGAGATGCTCCTGAACGCGGGGGCCGAAGTCGGCCTGCGCACACCCAACGGCAGTACGGCCCTCATCGCGGCGGCGGGACACGGCCACGCGGACATCGTGCGCCTGCTCCTGGCGCGCGGCGTGGAGCTCGAATGCACCAACGCTAAGAATGTATCTCAAAACGCAGACTGAGCTTTCGCCTGTCGTGCGCCGATAATGGCGGCATGGAACCGCAAGCTGAACCGAACGCACCGAGAAAGCCTTTGCCGACGATCTGGAACGCCCCCGACCCGCTCTGGGAGCTAATCGAGAAGGTTCTGACCGTCTATGACCCGCCTGCCAAAACAGGCAGGAAGCGCAGCAACGAGCGCCAAGCCTTCGACGGCGTCATCTACCGGATGCGGACAGGGTGCCAGTGGAACCATCTGCCCTCTGAGTTCGGCGACGACAGCAGCGTCTACCGTGCCTTTGCCCGCTGGGAGAACAAAGGCATCTTCGACATCCTGTGGGCCGTCCTCTTGACCAAGTGCGACGACCTGCGGGGCGTGGACTGGCAGTGGCAGTCTGCTGATGGGTGCCTCGGCAAAGCACGAGGCGTTCCCAAGAGCGGCGTCGGTAAAAAGGGGCGCAGGACCAGTGCGCCGGCCCCAATCCGACGGACCGCGCCAAGTCTGGCGTCAAGAAGAGCGTGCTGGTATGTCTAACGCCATTACTGTGTATCGAAGGAAACGGCAGACCCCTTGCTGTTGCCATCGGCGGGGCGAACACCCCCGATGCCCAGTTGTTAAAGGCCACCTTAGAGGCCATCGTCGTGGAGCGGCCTCTGCCGACCGAAGAGGAGCCGCAGCACCTGTGCCTGGACAAAGGCTATGATAACCCGACCGGCGAGGCAGCAGTCGCGCAGTTTAGCTATGTGCCTCACATACGGCGCATCGGCGAAGAGAAGTTCGATGAGCAGCGTGAGAAGACGCATCCCGCCCGCCGCTCCCGCCCGCCGCTGGGTCGTGGAGCGTACCCTGGCTTGGCTGTCTCGGTGCCGCGCCATTCTGGTGCGCTATGATAAACTCGCGCATCGGTATTTGGCGATGGTGAAACTGGCGTCCGCGATGCTTTGGTTCCGACGCTGGCACACACTTGTTGATACCACACCACTTTTGAAATAGATTGTTAGGGTCAGTATGCTCTCACCGTAGTTCGCGTCGTGGCCCCCCGCATCGTGGAGGTAGCCGCCTGCGGTCAGATGCGCGTAGTTCACCACGAACGTCAGGTGCCGGTCAATCAGCCAATAGAGGTGGGCGGTATGCTGAGTTCCCACGTACTGACCGCCGGCCCCGGCGACCAGCGTGACCGGGCCAAGGCCAGAGTTGTACAGGCCGTCGCGCACGCTCTCGCGCCAGAAGAAGATCGTATCCAGTGTGACGGCCACCTTCGCCAGAGTGGGAGTTTTGCCGAAGTACAGGTCCAGCGAGGGGCGCAGATCCATCAGGTTGGCGTTGCCGAAAAATCCCGGCTCGTCGTAGAAGTCTCCGCGCGGGTACATCGGATTGAACGTTTGCAGGTTGGGGTCTTTGGAGTCATGGTCGCCACTGAGGACGTTCGCCCGCAGGCCCAGGCGCGGCTGGCACCCCCTGTGAGCGACCGTATAGCCGGTGTCGGTCGCCAGCATATATGCGCTGATGTGCCCCCCGCCGAACCTGCCGCCCTGATAGGCCGCCTCCTCATTGTAGTCCAGCCCCCCCACCTGACCAAAGAACCGCGTGCCGAACGTCTGACGGTGCTCGTTCGCCGTCGCGTGGTTGAAGGACGCTTGCTTCCGGTCAAAGCCCAAGTAGTAAAGGTCCATACCAATTCCCTTCTGAACCAGCGGTGCGGCGGTCGCGTACACCCCGAAGAGTCTCTGAGCGGTCAGGGTGCCATCGTCGAAGTCGCTACGTCCCGTCTTGATGGGCTGCAACTGGAACGCATCCACGCGCACCGTACCCATCTGTAGGATCGCCTTCTCCCCGTCGAAGCTCAGGCGCGGGTTTGGTCCCTCCCCGAATGACAGTAGCCGCCCACCCCCGTAGCTGATCTCCTGCCTCCCGCCACGCACGGTGATGGCGTTCTTCGCGCCGAGGCGCGTGCGGTAGTCCAGGAACGCCTGGTTGTAGTCAAGGTAATCCACTTCTGGCGGCTCAGGAGCACCGTTGTAGCCGTTCTGCGCGTTGCTCTTGAGCTGGGCGAACGCGCGGAAGGAGCCGCCCAAGTGCAGATCCGCGTGGAGCATGTACCGCTGCAAGAAGTAGCCATCTTGGGGGCGCGTCAGGAACGGGTAGTTCTCGTAGCGCTCGCCCTTTTCGCGTACCTCTCCGCCCAGCGTCAGGTACTGGTCGCCCGCACGGTTTAGGCGGATAAACTTGAGCGGGTCGAAACGGTCCGTCCGCTTGGCCGGATCGCTTAGATTAGGAGTAGTCCTCGTCGTACCGAAGCGGGTGATAGAGAGGCGAATCGCCGCCCTGAATTTGGTCCTGCTGGCCGGGAGGCTGGGCCGGGATGTGTGCAGTCTGTGCCTGCACCGCGCCGGCTACGGCTACAATTGTCACCCAGACCGCCACCCGCCATGATAAGACGATTTCGCTGTGGTTAGAATTACAGCCGTTCATGAAGTTGGCCTCATGGTATTACCTCGAAGCGAAGATGTCCCAGAAGTCACCGCCGACTAAATCTTCCTCAGAGGCTTCTTCGTGCAGCATACTGACTTCCATGCCGGGGAAGGCGTTCTCGCGGGGCATAAACAGCAAGGCACATCGCAGAGTGGCCGCGCTGATCCTCGCCGTCAAACCCGCCTGGCGCGTCAGCCTCTAGCCCGGCGGGGATCGTTGAGCGTCAGGGAGCTGCGCTCCAGGTTGCTCGTGGCAACCCAGCGCCCATCCGGGCTGACCGCCATCCCTTCCGGGGTAACACCTGTCGTGGCGCGTGACACGAACTCGCGCCGCCATCAGCCGAGACACGATGAAGCAGATCATGGAGATGGAGGCAGGTTTAGGGATCGCAGGCAGCCTCCGTGTTTGCGGTGTCGGCAGACTTTTTCCTTGGGCACGATGCGTCTAGCTTGCCATTGAGAAGAGTATGCCGAGCGCCTGTTGAGCCTTTTCCTCGCGGAAGTCTCCGGCAAACTCGCCGGCCAGGGTCATTACACAGATCGTCGATCCCCCATAAGCATTGATCTGCTGAAGGGCCGCCTGCTCTGTGCGTTCGCTGGTCCCGCCGCATGCGTCTATCACGACAAACGTGCGATAGCCCAGATCCACCCCTGCGAGAGCGGGCAATTGGACTGCAAGCTCTGTTGCTACACCGGAGATGAGTATCGTTCTGCGGCCGCTCTCTTTGATAGCTGCTGCGATTTTGTCATTTCGGAACGCATCCGCCGTAGTGCGAATGTGGACGGGCAGTTGGCCCATCCCTTCCTCAATCTCCGCGAGGACTTTAGGGGCGTCAGCTCCCATCTGAATCCCCGTAACAATTGCAGGAATATCGAACAGTTTAGCAAGTTTAGCAAGGTTGAGCACCCCCTTTTTTAACTGTCCTATCGGGATTGTCAGCGGCAGGTCGACGATGCCTTCTTGCAGGTCCGCAAAAAGCACGATGGTGTCTGAAGCTTCGACATGATAAATCGACATGATATTCTCCAAGTCAGATGTAGATGAAGAGTTTTACTCTTGTGCCGTGGCCGCCCCATTACCCGTAAAGCGGGTGGATTAGGTTGCACTTGCTTCAGGATGTTGGGCAAAAAAGTCGGCAAGGCTTGTCCACTTCACGTCGGGATAACGACCATTGTCGAGCGAGTCATGATGCACACTGAACATACTGTGTTCGTATTGGCTCTGCTGCCACGGCGGATACAGCTCGTTCTCCCCCTCTGGATGGGCTGCCCGTTCACTCTTGTTGCGGTGGCTCAGTTCCTCCAGACTTCCCAGGCGCACCAGCTCAAACGGAGTTTTGAGCACTTCGTCAGTGAACTTCGCAAGCTCTCGCGGAGTAACACCAAAGCTGGCAATTTCAAGAGCACGTGGAGTAGTTGGGTCGAGAGCAGAGGCCGCAGTATATGCCGCAGTGTCGTCCATTGTGCTGAAATCGAGCCGCCAATCCGGGTCCTCCCAGTATCCAACTCTCTTCTTCTCGAAATCCAGATAAGGGACTTTCTGCGTCAGCACTTCGGCAAAGACGCCATTGAAGATTGAGGTCGGCTTGATTGCCGCCGCGTCGAGCCGCTGCTGGAACTCGCGCCTGAGATCGTAGTTGCGGTTCCCCCCTGGTGTCAGCAGCCGAAAATCTGTAGAAAAGTCGGAGGGAATAAACCGTGCGACGCCTGCGGCAAGCGCCGCCTTCAACAAGACCGTTTGGGTATCAACAACCACGTCGCGAAGGCCCTGCAGGGCAGAGACGACGCAGTCTGCTCCTTCACAGGCACTGGCTAGTTCGGAAGCACTCGCCATATCGACTGTCCTGACCGTCAAGCCTAGATCTTCCAATGCTTTTCGTTTCTGCTCGTCCGGGGCTTCCCTTCGTATAAGCGCCACGGCGTTCGCGCCGCGACTCGACAAAGTACGCGCAATGCGTCCGCCCAAGTTGCCGGTTGCCCCGGCCAATACGATTTTTGCCATTTCTCACCTCTGGTTAGATATTCTGCGTGTAGGCCGGGTCTGGCTTCATCGGGAAAACCTGGTAGTCAACGTAGTCAGTCTTCACGTTCGGGAAGCTCTCGATCATTCCCTGCAAACCTTGGAGTGAATCTGCCTCAAAGATGCAGACCGCACCATGCCGTTTTGAGCCCGACTGCTCTAAGTCCAGCTCCCAAGACTGGCGAAGCAGCCCTTGCTTGTAGAGGATCTGACCCTGCAGCAGTTCTTTAACGTGCTCCTCCTTGAAATCGGCGGGCATTCCTTCGGTTTCGAACTTCCGCTTGGTCGTAAAGATGACGAGATACTGCATGATAGACCTCCGTTAATTGGGTGTGATGTTAAGATTGAGCCGGAACAGATTAGAAGGGTCGAACTGTCGCTTCAGTTCTTGCAGTCGCTGGTACTTCTCGGCCCCAAACGCGGTAGGGACGTGATTCTGCTGATCCCCGCGAAGCCAATTGTACGTGACCTCTCCCGTGTAGACCGAGCCGAGCGAATGCACCACCTCCATGGTGATGGGGGCCAGTTCTTCCAACGTCGCCTGCATCGTCGGTGACACGACTTTGAAGTAAAACGGCGCTTTGGGCGCGGTGTAGGCCGTGGCTTCCTCTCGCTCGTTCTTCAGCGCGCCGCCAAGGTGCTGGAGTTCGACGAGTATGAGCGGCGGGAAGCGTGTCTTGGCGATGTTGAGCATTCCGTCCAGGACGGCATCACTCAGGTCCCGCAGGCATTCGACGTGGCTGAAAGTTGGCGACCCTTTCGCGTCCGACGCTTCGTCCAAGCCTGCCATCTCGGAGTACGGCCTGAGCTTCAGATCATCGAGCGCCGGGGCCTTGAACGCTCTGATCTGTTCATGCAGCTTCTCAGCCGTGGCGGGGTCTGCATGACAGACCCCGATCGCGCAGGTCTTCAGGGAATGCAGATGCAAAAGGAAGGCCGGCTGCGGGGGAACCTGCATCAGACGCAGGATGGTACTCGTGTCGTCCGTCAGGCTGGCAGTCCACTCCCGGTAAAAGCGAAGCACTTCGGGCGCATCTTCCATGCGGTAGTAAGCCATGCCGCCGAAGACTTGCCCCAGGCGCACAAGCCCTACCGTCATAGAGGCGACCACCCCGAAGTTCCCGCCGCCGCCGCGAATGGCCCAGAACAGATCAGGATTCTCCGTTGAGCTTGCAACGACGACCGAACCATCGGCAAGAACCACGGTCGCCGATTGCACGGCATAGCAGGCCGTACCGACCTTCCGCCCCAGCCAGCCATAGCCGCCGCCGAGCGTATAGCCGATCACGCCGACGTTGGACACCTGCCCGGAGGCGTATGCCAGGCCATGCGGCTCCGCCGCAGCGAGCAGTTCTCCCGACAACGCGCCCGGTCCCACGGTGGCCGTTCCCGCAGCGGCGTCCACGGCGATGTCTTTCATTTCACTCAGCCGGAGCAGAATGCCCTCATTACACGGAACGGCGATGCCGTGCCCGGTATTCTGGACGCCGAGCGGCAGGTCGAGTTCGCGGGCCGTGCTGACCGCCTCGACGATGTCCTGAACGCTGTGGGCGTTCACAATGGCGGCAGGACGCTGTTCGATGACCTCCAGCCAGGGTGTGCGCTGTCTGTCGTAGCCCGGATCGCCGGGCAGGACGACCGATCCGGTGACTCTGGTTCTTAGCTGCTCTAACGCATCGCTTGGGAAACTCTTTTTCGAGAACATGGTTAATACTCCTATGAACTTAAGGTCATTTGCTCTTGGTGCGTCAGGACGCCACGGTAGGTATTCCGGCTACCAAGTCCTCAAAGAACTGGCGCAATGTGCGTGGCTCACGGCCGAGGATTGCGCGCAAGGTAAGCGAATTGCCGGGAGACCCATATTTACCGTCGTAGTCGAACATCGCCCTTGCCACTTGGCGACCGCTCGGAGGTGTCTTCGTCTGGTCAGCCCATTCATCGAAACTAAGTGCCGCGGCTTTGACGGGTCGGCCAAGCACTCCACTTATCACGGAAACAACGTCCTCGCGGTTGAAATAGCCATCGGCGCAAAGCTCGAACGTGCCGTTACGAAGGCGATCCTCGGTCAGTGCGATCGCTGCTACCTCGGCCACATCGCGATAATCGACCCGCACCAGGCGAGTAGTAATGGGGGTAGGCTCGGAGAGCACGCCGTTCTCCAATATTGATGGCCAGGCAGCGGTCATGTTCTGGTAGAACATCCCAGGTTGCAGAAGAGTGAACTCCATACCTGACTCGACGATCGCCGCTTCGACGCGCCCCTTGGCAACGTGATTCTGGGTAGCGAGGATCGTGGGGTGGAGGATGGACGAGAACACAACCCGGCGCACCCCGGCGTCCTTGCACGCCTGCACGAAGTTGACACCCAGCTCCGCCTCGTCTTCATGGGGCTGAGGCCCAATATAGAACGCGGCTCCGACTCCCTGAAGCGCCGCGTCCACGCTGGCTCGGTCAGAGAGGTCCGCGACGACAATCTCGGCCGCTCCGTTGCGGAGGACCGCCTCTCCCTCTTCAGGCTTAAGTACCAGCCCCCGCACGTGGGTGCCTCTGCTGGCAAGCGCAGGCACGACGAGGCCCGCGAAGTGGCCGGCTGCACCCACTGCAAGAACGATGTTTTCCGTATTGGTTCCATTCATCTTGAACTCCTTACTGCCAAACTTAGTACGTGGTCCTCTTTGGCTTCACCGGATCGCCTTTTTTGACCCACGCAAAGTCTATGTGTTCGCAATGGTGACGGCCTGATGGAGATATTCATCGCTGGCAAGTTGAGCGACCATGAAGGCGGCCACGTCGGCGCGGGTGATCTTGTGCGCTTTTTCGGCCGTCTCGGCGGAGAAGACGCGGACATTCCCCGTCGCGGGGTCATCGGTGAGGATGGCTGGGCGAAGAATCACCCAGTCCAGGCCGCTCGCCTCGACGGCGGCCTCCATGCCCGACTTGTCCTTGTCCGCACCGCGCAGGAAGGTCGAGACAAGCAACCGCTCATAAATGGGAGCGTTCGCCTCGCTGTCCCCTACGCCAAGCATGGACGTGACTACGAGGCGGCGGACGCCGTTGCGCTGCATGGCATCGATGATCGTCCGGGCGGCGCTTGATTCGAGCGTCGTCGCCTTACAAGGTGTCTTGCCGCCAACCGTGTCAAGAACGGCATCTTGGCCGATGACGGCTTCGTCCATCACGGCGCTGTCGGTGGCGTCACCCTCGACGACGCGAACGTTTGGGCCTTTATACTCGTCGGCCTTCTGCACAAAGGCAGTGACCTGATGCCCGGCTGCCATCGCCTGCTCGACCACGGCCATGCCGGTCTTGCCGGCGGCTCCGATGACTAGGATGTTCATTTCTGTAGTTCTCCCTCAAGATTTTTTTGCAAACCAAGTGTAAGGCGCGAGCGGCAGGATTTGATACTCCGCGTAATTAACCTTCACCAGTGGGAAGCTGTCAATAAGCTTTTGCAGATGCGCGGGCGATTCCGCTTCAAAAAGGCACACTCCGCCACGGTGTTCCGTATCCAGCGCCCAAACTTGACGGAGCCTCCCTTCCGTATAGAGTATCTGCGCCTGCACCTCTTCCTCGGCTTCTTTTTGAGCGAAGTCAGCAGGCGGTCCTGTGCTTCCTGATGGGTGTTTTGGCACAAAGACAACGAGATACTGCATAATAATCCCTCTCTTCCTGTTTTAGATACGCATGAGGACCTGTCGCGCCCCAACGTGGGGTCTCCGAGCAGTTTCGTGACTGCTTCTGCTAATCGCCGTCCCTAGATGGAGGTATTGTACGACCACCTGATCCGTTCAATCAGACGAGTCAAGCATCTGACCTCCTCTTCGCTTAAAGTGCCGTCCTCGTGACCCGGTGCGGCGAGGTCTATTCCCACGTCCGGCAGAGTGGCGGCGAGATCGTCCGCGCGGAAGACGAGCTTGGCGGCGGCCTGTTCCAGCGTGTAGCGACGTTCATTTTCCATCTTTTCAGCGATGTCATCCGATAGACTGATCGACTGGGATGCAACGCTTATGGGCATGTTATAGCTCCTCAAACTATTAGTTGTGGAAACGGCGGCAATCAAGTTGTTTGCCACCGTTTCCTTTGTTACTGTCTTCGTGCCTGTCAATGCCGGGTTCTTTGGAATGCGGCCCGTCCCTGCGGCCAAGGCAAGTCATGTTGTGCTTCCTGCTCAGCGTCCTCCGCCTTAAAGTCCTCCGCCATCCACCGCGAGCGTGCTGCCGGTGATAAAGCCGGCGTCGTCGGAAACCAGGAACGCCACGGCGGCGGCGATTTCTTCCGGCTCGGCGATGCGCCCGAGCGCCATCTGGCTCTTGAGAACCTTGGAGAGAATGTCGGGAGGGAGGTCCCGCAGGGCCGGGGGCGTGTAAAGGCTCCCGTTCTCCTTCGCCATGTCCGTAGCCGTGCCGCCCGGCGCAACCGCGTTGATGGTAATCCCGCGTTCCCCCAGCTCCAGGGACAGGTTGAGCGCCATCGCCGCGACGGCCGCCTTGCTCGCGGCGTAAAGCGTGTGGTGGAAGACGGCGGTTTTAGCGTCGATTGAGGAGGTCAGTACAATACGGCCCCCGGACGGGAGGTAGCGGGCGGCGGCCTGGGTGACGAAGAGCTGGCCGCCGAAGTTTACCGAGAACACGCGCTGGTACTCCTGCTCGGTGATTTCTTCCAGTGCCCCGAAGGAGTCCACGCCGGCGTTGCTCACGAGGATGTCCAGCCGCCCGAAGGCTTTGACGACATCCTCCACAAGCGTATGGCATTCCGTCGGCTTGCTGACGTCGGCACAGAATCCCTGAGATTTGAGGCCCCTGCCGCTGAGTTCAGCGACCAGCGCGTCCGCAGGCGCGGCCTCGCGGCTGTAGTTGATGGCGACCGTCGCGCCATCGTCGGCGAGCCGAGTTGCGACGGCCTTACCGATACCCCGGCTCGCTCCGGTGACGAGGGCGACTTTACCACTGAAGTTCATTTCTACCTCTTTTTCATTCTTGCAGTCCCGCTTCTTCCGTGCTGTCCGCGCTTGACCCGGTGGTGCGCCGCCGGGCGTCTGGATGGACTACGCTGCCACGGTGAAGACGATCTTGCCTTCGACGTGCTGTAGACTGACGTCTTTCTCAAACGACCTTGCGGTGCATCGCCGCGCTGGTGATATATCTAGGTTGTCAGCAGTTCGGGAACAAAGATGTCCTCGATCTTGAAAAGGCGTTCTGTCACGCCCTGTTCGAAGTGGTAGCGGAGGATAGCATCGATTGCTGTGCGATTGGCGTCGACTCCGTAAGGCCACCAATCGTCCCCGAGCACCGCGCGATCTTCAGCGATCAGGTGGCTAAACCAGGGAAACATGGTGCCCATGTTGTTGAAGATCAAGCCATGTTGATATTCCGTGACGGCGGCCTCTTTGGCGTCGCAAAAGCTTTGGTAGATCGTTTTTGCCAGATCAGGATTCTGCGCGAGCAGGTCTTTCCGGATGACGACCGTGTGCATGATAGGAAAAATGCCCGTGCGCTTGTAGTAGTCGCGTTCAACCGCCGGATAATCTGGGAACAGCCGCCCTACTTTGGGGGAATGCTCCAAGATGCACTTGGGGTTGTCGGCAGAGAAGAGCACATCGATCTCTCCGGCTTCCAGCATGGCCCCCAGTTCCTTGCCCTTGGGGATGCTGCTGACCTGCACGTTCGCCGGGTGTGTGTGTGGCACAAAATCGATTGACTTCATCGGCCAGTCGAGGCCGCCGATAATCCAGCGGCAGGATTGCGGCTTGAAGCCGTACTCGTCCATCAACATGCCCTTCGGCATGATTCCAGCATCATGGCTATACAAAGCGAGTTCACCGATGGTTTTGCCGTTGAGGTCCTCGGGCCGCTCGATGCCGCTGCCCTTGTTGATGTAGATTGCGGAGTGACGGAAGGCGCGGTTGGGAAACACGGGAATGGCAACGAAAGGCGACTCCTGCCCCTCAAACGTCCGCAGGAAATAGGTCATGCCGAGTTCGGAGACGTCGAACTTATGCTCGGCAATCATTCCCTCAAAGATTTCGGTGACGATGGGAGCGGTGTGAAAGGTCGGGTCCACACCTGGGATTTTCACGTCACCGCTGGTGAGTGCGCGGGTCCGGTCGTAATTCCAGAAGGCAATGTCAAGCTTCAGATCGGCCATACAGGTCCTCCTCTCCGTCTCTGTTGCAGGAAAGCCAGGCGGTGATGCGCCATCTTCACCGCCTCTCCCAGCGCTGCCCTAGTACAGCTTCCACTAGTGGGTAGGTAACGGATCAGGAAGTACATAGCCGTCCCCTGTAAATGGGGATGAATCCAGGTACATGTAATGGAAAGCACGCTCTACGAAGAGCCACTTCCCATCAACTTTCTCCATCGCGTCGGAAAAGATACCATAGGTATTGTAGTAGGTCTCACCAGGGCCTTTGCCAACCTCCCGTATGATCCACCGGGCCGTCGCATGATCTCCGTTGACGGCGACTTGGCCGGAATGCACAAACTCCACAAAGAAAACCTTCGGGTCGCGCAGCTTGGACAAAAGGGCCATGATCTCTTCCATGCCGTTGCAGACAGCCAAGACCGGCTCTCCGATTGTCCAGACCCCATCCTTTCTCCAAAGCGCCGAGAATGCCGCTTTATCGTTTCTGCTGGCCGTATCGGCGAACGCAGCCGCAAGGTCGCGGATCGCGGCTTCGTCTTCGAGTTTCTGAACACGCTCTTCTAAGGTTGTCATAGGTTACTCCAGTTTGTTTTGTTCGTGCGTTTCTTGTTTGTGCGCTTAGGGGCAGCGGCGGCAGAACGCCGCCTTACCAGGGCACGGTGCCGTTTTCGTCAAAGTAGCCGCCCGTCGGGCCATCTTCGGGCAAGGTCGCAAGATGAACAGCGATTGTCGCCGCCTGCTGGGTGGTGCGGGGGCCGCTATTTCCGTTAAGGTCAGTGGCGGTATAGCCGGGATCGGCGCCGTTGACTTTGACAGGGGTGTCCTTTAGCTCGGCGGCGAAGATGACGGTCAGCATGTTCAGCGCGGCTTTAGACGAGTTGTAGGCGAGCGGTCTGACGCCCGCATACTGCCCCTTTGGGTCGCTGATCACGGTCAGCGAGCCGAGGCCGCTGGACATGTTGACGATGCGGCCAGCATCTGAGTGCCTCAAAAGGGGCACGAAGGCTTGGGTGACGGAGAAGACGCCGAAGACGTTTGTCTCGTAGGTGCGGCGCAGGGTAGCCAGTTCCAGAGTGAAGGCGCTGGACGGGCCGCCGTCCACCGAGATGCCGGCGTTGTTGATCAGCACGTCCAGCCTGCCGTAGTCAGACTCGATCTTGGCGGCAGCGGCGCTGATGCTGGCTTCGTCCGTGACATCCAGGGTGATCGCCTGGGCATCCGCACCGCCCGCTTTGAGTTCGGCGGCGGCTTCCTCGCCGCGCTGGGCGTCCCGTGCGCCGATCAGCACAGTCATTCCCTGCGCTCCAAGCTGCCGGGCGATTTCCTTGCCGATGCCCTTATTGGCACCGGTGATGAGGGCGATCTTTTTGTCAGTCATTCGTTTCGTTCTCCTTTGTTATGTGATGGCTTCAGTTTGTTATCTGATGGCTTCAAGGCGATTCCCTAATCAGAGGTCGCCGAAGGAGCATAATGCGGCTCGTGCAACCAGCTCGCCCCATTCTTGGACAAAGTGGCCTGCTTCCGGGACAACCAGCGGTTCCGGACAACCTCGAATCTGTCTGTGGAGCGTCACAAGAAGAGTCATTGCTCGGCAGTTTGGCCGCTCTTCACTGGTTCTTGCGGAAACTTGCGAGAGGCTGCTGATATGCCTCCTTCCTGGACTACCTGCTCGAAGCCGCCAGGCAGATACCAGTTCAGCAGCTGCGCTTCCGCGCTCTCTACACGGAAGGTGTGGATGGTTCCTTCCGGGATGTAAACGAATGAACCGGCGGTGGCAGTGAACCGTTCCTGTCCAGCAATCAGAGTGACTTCTCCTTCCAGTACATAGAGCGCTTCATCCTGCTCGTGGGTGTGAGGTGCCGGTCCCGAGTCCCTATGAAGTCGCTGGTGTAACAAGGAGTACGAGCCGCCTGTCTGCTCCTTGGTTACGATGACCGTAAACAGGCTGTTTTCCAGCCAGAACGCTGGAGCGTGGTCGATCTCCACGCTGTAGGGCATTGTTGGGCTTGTTTCGCTGGGTTTGGTTAGCCTGTTCTCATCCGTCGGCGGGTCTGCCGCCGGCATTGTTGGAGCGCCGATCTGGCCAAATTCACATGATGCTTCCATCGCCATCCAGTAAGGGGGCATCGGTGTGGTTCCTGGCTCGGGAGCCTTGCGCTCTGGCGCGGGTACCCCCAGGCTCATGATGAGCGTCTCAAATCCACCGGGCGTGTAGAAATTCAGCAGCCGCGTTCCTGGCCTATCGATGATGAAACTGTGTTCTGTGTACCGGGGGATGGAGGCGAATGTTCCCGGACCTGCCTTCACCTCCTGCCCACCTACCTGAAAGGTCACATGCCCTTCCAAGATGTACATGCCTTCGTCGGTGGGATGCATGTGTGTTTGCGGGCCACCGATACCTGTGCCGCAAACCTGTTCCATCAGTGAGAAGTTGTCTTGTGTATGGTGGCTCGTCGCTAAAGGCATCCATAGGTTATCGAGCAACCAGAACGCTGTGCTGTTCTGATTCGTGAGCATGTACGGTTTGCACTTGCTGTTCATCACTACTCCTATCTGTTATGCGGGTCTATCATGCGGGTGCTTGCACTCCAAATGTGGAACTGACATGCTGCTCGATGGAGTGCTCAGCCAGTCTCATCCATTGGAGAGGATGAGTCCGTCGCAGCCTCTGGACGTGTCCTGATTACGAGAGATCACCAAAGGAGCGTAACCCGGCTCGTGCAACCAGCTCGCCCCATTCCTGGACAAAGTGGCCTGCTTCCGGGACAACCAGCGGTTCCGGACAACCTCGAATCTGTCTGTGGAGCGTCTGCATCGTTTCCGCGTCCGGGTCCTTCGCTCCAACCACCATGAAGGACTGACCCGACCATTCTTCTGACCAGAACCTCAGAGCCGCCTCGGCTTCGGCGACTCCTTCCATCTCTGGCTCAACCATAGCCAGCTCCGGAAATGTTCGAGCGCCAGCCTGAAAGCGAGTGTCGGGGAAAGGAGCATCGTAGGCAGCCATCTCCTGATCGGTGAGCTGTGGTGTTATCGCGCGGATGACCTGTCCTACCGGCAGATCAGGGGTTTTGCGGACCAGGGATCTCCACTCATAGAAATGCGGACCGAGCGGCTTGCCGACGGGAAGAACCGTGTTCATCACAAACAGCCTGTCCAATCTGGAGCGGAAGCCAATATCCACCGGCAAGGTGAGTCCCAGCGTTCCTCCCCAGTCCTGAACGACCAGGGTGATATTGCGAAGGGCGACGTGCTGGGCGAAACGCAGAAGAAACTCCCGATGGAAGTGGAAGGTGTAGGTGGAGTCCAACACGGGCTTGTCGGAACGGCCGAAGCCGAAGAAGTCGGGGGCAATAACCCGCGCACCGCTTTCCAGCATAACGGGGATCATTTTGCGATACAGATAGCTCCAGGTCGGTTCCCCATGCAGGCATAGGAATGTGTGTTTGGCATCCCTCGGCCCTAAGTCCAGATAGTGCGCCCTGAGTCCTTCATATCCAGGCAAATTGTCTACATAGTGCGGCGGAAACGGGAAGTCCGGAAGATCAGCAAAGCGATCGTCAGGCGTGCGGAGGGCGTTGACGGCAATCATTGAAATTTTCCTTCGGGTGCGCCCAGAGTCATTGAAGTGAGGGGCATCGCGTCGATGAAGCGCGTGCCTGTGGATTCGAGCCACGCGGCGACCAGCGCATCCTGCCCTCGCCCGCCGGCCAGCGCGCGATCGAAACCGCCGGGAAAGTGGAAGGCCAGCAGCCGGGCGGCCTCGGCGGCCCGCCAGCGCAGCAACGTGCCCGAGGGTGCATAGCTGAACGCCCCGACTCCGGTCGTGACCGATCCGCCGCCGTCGCTCTCGACGTTGACCGAGCCTTCGAGCACGTAGAGCGCTTCGTCGGTACCGATGATCCGGCGCGGCATCCCCGACCCCGCCGCCGCTACTACCTCGAAGAGATCGTAGTCGTCCCCGGTTTCTGACCCTGCGGCGAGGAGGCGCCACGCAAGTCCGAAAGCCTGGAACGCCGGGCCATCTTCCGCCCGCGCGATCTTAGGCGTCCCGGCGCACCAGGGATCAGGCTCCGTGACCAGCAGCTCCTCGGCCGGCTGGACGCTGAACGGCAGCGTGGTGACGGCGACGGAGCCGTAAAGGCGCGACAGAATCTGGTTCAACTCATCGCTCTTCGGAGGCGCGCTTTCCTCCATCGTCGGCCGCCGGCGTTCTTCGGCAGGACGCGCGAGGGAGATCACCTGGATCTCGTTGCCGGCGGGAGCGTACCAGTTGAGTATTCGCGCCTCCTCGCTCTCGACCGTGAAGGTGTGTGGGATCATCCGGGGCAGGTGGACGAGCGTGCCCGCTTCCGCCCGGACAGTGCGCCCCTCGACATGGAAGTTCATCGTGCCCTCCACGATGTAGAAGCCCTCGATCGACGCGGGGTGGCGGTGCGCCGGCGGTCCAAGTCCGCCGGGCATGTCCTGTTCGATGAACGGGCACCAGTTATTGGTCTGGATTCCAGTCGCCTGAATCAGCCACAGCGTACCGACCAGCCACATGGCGGGCGCTGTTTCGCGGTCGAGAGTATACGCAGGCGAGTGGCGAAGTAGTTGCGTGCCCAATTAAGCCTCCTTAGTATCCGGCGGGGGAGCTTTCAGGCAGCCCTGACGGAGTGCCGCAGCTCATAGAGGATCGGCGTGAAGCTGTCCGCAATCTGGGCGACCTCGCTGATGCTCGCGGCGACTTTGGGGTCGGTGCCTGCGGCCTTGATCGCCTCGCGGCTTAACCACTGGGAGTAGTTGACCACTTGGGTGCGGTCAAGGCTCATGTGAAAGCTGGCGGAGACGAAGCCGGGCACGTACTGTAGGGTCTCGTCCGTCGAACGCACGAGCAGGTCCAGCAGCGCCTCGGCACGTTCGGGGGCGACCGCGTAAGTGTTAAGGATCGTGACGTAGCCGGCATTCGGGTCGAGGGTCACGCGGCGCGTGTCGGTCTCTGGCGCGTCGTGCGCCGCAGGGGATGTATGGCTGGGAGTCATGGAAAGTTCCTTTCGTGAGAGAGTGATTCGTGGCAGAGTGATCTAGAGGCTGTATAATCGTCTCGCTCACCTAAGGCGAATCTCCATGATGAACTCGCGCAACGCCTGACCGATTGCGTCCGGCGAGTCCTCTTGAAGGATATGTGATGTTGTGGTTATCCCCGGAAAGACCCACAACAAGCCCTAGATAAAGTGCATAACAGGCTCTAGGTCAGTGAAGCTGAAGGCGAGAGCAAACCTGCTCGCTCGTAGTCTTGCGACAGCACGCGGACGGCGGCTTCCGGAGCGTCTTGGGGTTCATTCACGAACCCGATGGCAGCGCCGGGCGCATGGCGGTGGACCGAATTGAGGATGCGCTCAAGCAACTCAAGATACTCCGGCTCACGGAGACCCCCACCGAGCAGGATGCAGTCATAGGTCGCGTGAGCGAGATGGGCTGTGACGGGGACTTCGGTAGAGCCGTCAAGGGGAAGCTTGCAGAGGTCTATCTGGTCCCCTTTATCCGCGAATTGCTTCTGCACACCTGTTAAGATCGCGGAAAACGTGTCTGCGGCCCCGCCCGCTGGGGCGTCTTCGGAGGCAAAGCCGATGAGGAGGAATCTGTTCATAAGTAATCCCTTTCCTGCCGCCGCTCACCGGCAGTCGTGGAGATGACCTCACTCGGCCACCGTGAAGACGATCTTGCCCTCGACGTGCTGTGAACTGACGTCCGCCCAGGCTTGGGCTACTGCACTCAGGGGATAAGTGCGTCCCACAAAAGGCTTGACCTCTCCCGCGTCGATCTTCGTAGCCAGAGCCTGTAAGCTCGCTGCAGACGGCTCGGTCATGAGCATGACCGCCGTGACCTTGTGCTGCGTGGCTTGCTCCTCGGAGGGCCGCTGGCTCAGGGCAACAAGTATTCCGCCGGGCCTCAGCACGGCGAAGGAGCGCTGCTGCACGTCGCCGCCTACCCCGTCCAGCACCACGTCCACATCCTTCGCTACCGACTCAAAGGGCGTCGCCTTGTAGTCAATGACCTCCTCTGCCCCGTACCCAAGAAGGCGGTCCCGACTCTCGGCGGGAGCCGGGGCGATCACCCGCGCCCCCAGATGATGAGCGATCTGCACGGCGACGCCGCCCACGGACGGTCTACATTAAGCCAACTGTCCAAGTTCAGGGGCGCGTTACAGTACCTTTATATTTCAAAAGCGCTGGTAGTTATAGAGAGATAACTACCTTCTTTGCCGATACGCCTTCTCTTTGGATATCAAAGCCTTGCTGAATGTATTCTAGTCCTTTTCCAATTATGTATGGCTCAGGTGCGACAACATAACGGCTTTCTGACAAGGCTTCCGGTAAAAACTCTTCATAAATTGCTTTGCTTACTTCATTATTTTTGAGGGTTGAGCCAAAAATATTCTTGATTTGAATGTGTCTTGTTCTACTTTTTACCTGTAACGCTATGTTCGAGGATACTAATTTGGCGAGTACCTTAGAACTCACGCCAGCTTCGAATGAAACCGATTGGCTCGCAGTGGCGATGAATTTATTGCCTTTGCAGCCATGAACAATATCAAGACAGATCTCTGAGGAGCCGGTTCCAAAGGCAATTGCACCGGCTAATCGCTTGCCCTCGAATGCCTTGATGATATCTTTCACGACGGTGTCGCTCCTGTAGTCGAAGACTTGGCTCGCACCAAGCTTCTTGACGTAGTCGAAATTGCGCGGTGATGCCGTGGTGATCACCTCATATCCTCCTGCGACAGCAAGCTGGATGGCATTGCTGCCGACGCTGGTCGAACCGCCCCAAACAAGCAGGGTCTCGCCCGTCGATTTTGCGTTCTTAGAAGGGTGCTGCAATCCCAGGAAATCCTTCTGGAAAAGCCCGCAGGACGCGGTGGATACGGCTAGGGGGAGAACAGCCGCGCTTTCATAATTCATCGTGGCGGGAATTGGTGCGGCCATGTTCTCCAGCAGCACCGTGTATGTCTGAAAAGCACCTTCCGCCGATATATTGCTATCTTTGTCAGTTCCCACGGCATGTCCAAGCACACGGTCGCCTACTTTGAAGCGAGTGACATCTTTCCCGATTTCAACAACTTCCCCTGCACTATCAGTACCGAGAACAAACGGATATTTAATCCACGGGTAAATCGTCGTGCCGGCGACCTGGATTATCCAGTCCAAAGGGTTAACAGCGACAGCGTGGTTCTTTACCACGATCTGGTTGGCTTTGGGACTTGTATAAGCGGCTGGCTTCACTTCAAGTTTTGCTTGTTTAGCGCTTATCCAAGCGGCGGTGTTCTGTAGTGGCATGAGGATTTCCATATCTGTGCAATATTTTATGACACTTGGTGTCATCACTATTGTACTTGACGACACACGGTGTTGTCAAGTACAATCGCAGTATGCCGCGCTGGAAACCAAATCCCCAAGCTCGGCTAGAACGAGCCGCTCTCGAGCTATTTAGTACTCAAGGCTTTGCGGAAACGACTGTTGCCCAGATTGCTGCTCATGCCGGTCTCACTACCCGGACATTTTTCCGCTACTTTCCTGATAAACGTGAAGTGCTTTTTGCCGCCGAAGAAGGCGGATCGACCGCAGGCGCGGAAGGTACGACGGCAGGTGCCGAAGATACGACAGCTACGACGACACCTATAAACTTGATGCACTCGATAGAACGAGGCCTTTTGGTATCGGCGAGCAAGTATGAGGGACAGCTAGAATATCTGAGGACACGTCAAAGGGTAATTGAATCAGACGAAGGTTTGCGCGAGCGAGAACTACGAAAAAGAGACGACCTAACTATGGCCATAATAGCGGACTTTAAGCAACAGGGCATCAATGATCTGAAAGCGACACTGGCGGCTAAAATTGCTGTTAGTATCTTTAGTACGGCGATGACTAGTTGGATTAATCAAAAAAGCAACAAGAAGCTTTCAGAGTTTGTGCAAGAATCCATTGATTCTTTTCATGCAATACAAGAATAGTCCTCAGTACAAAAACAGGCCGCTGCTTAGAGTGTGTATAAAAAGCATGGTAGTGGTCTAATTTAGTTTGTTGACGTTATGCTCGTGCAGAAAGAGCCGCAGGCAGTTCTCGTGGCTCTGGTCGTTCTTGGAAAACGAGAGCGTCTTGCGAACGAAGCGGGCCAGCCGCTGGCGCAAGGTGTTGTTGAACCGCTCAATGTGGCAGGTCTGGCCTTCGCCTTTGCCTGTCGCCTGATGCTGAACCGCAGGCAACACTTTGGCATACGCCCGCCAGAAGTCCGTGTACAACACGCTCTTCTTGTAGGCCTTCGGGATGCGCCGCCACAACAAACGGCACGTCTTCTGGCCGCGCCCGCCAATCGCATAGGCCACGATCTGTCGCGTTCTACGGCACTGTGAGAAAGACTTAATGCCAGCCACACCCAACGCTTGTTCTTGCGCCGAGACACGAACGACCAGAGTTCATCGAGTTCCAGCACGTCGTCAGGAAGTGCAGGAGCCAGTGTCGTTTCCAGCGGCGGCAACCTCTCGGCTTTTTTTGAGCCAGGTCATCAGCGTCTGGCGGCTGATGTGTCCAACTGCGTTAGCGAAGATGCGGCACACGCCGCGCAGGGAGCAGCGCTCGTGGTAGGCGGCCAGAACGCGGGCCTGGAACTCAGCGTCGTAGGCGTTGCTGCCTTTGTTCTCGCGGCTGCACTGGCCGCAGGTCTTGCAGCGGAACTTCTGCTTGCCGTTGGGGGCTTTGCCGTGGCGGATCAAGTCGGGGCCGCCGCAGTGATAGCACGGAACTGTTTGCGTTACCATGCCAGCAGTATACAACAAACAACCTGTATTAGACCATTACCCCCAGGAGATATGGTGCCACTTTGACGGGGCTTCAGCTAGGGCAACAAGAGAAATAAGCCGAATAAGTGGGTCAAGAAAAAGAGGAACAGGGCGACCACATGCGGGGAGATATGGCCCTACTTTGTGTTAGGCAGGGCTATCTCGAAGACGTACAACCAATTTTATAACTTCATTCCGAGCAGAGTGTTCCACACTTCAAACTTCGCCTCGGCATTCATTTATTTCGAGGCGGCCTTGAGGTATTCAAATCAGCGTTTCTCTTTCGGAGCGACGGAGCAGCAGGGCGGAAACTTCGGAGCGCAGCGACAAGCCCAAGGAATGGTAAAAGACGCACACTGTCACCGGGATCGCCAGCACGTTATAGACGCTGGCCCAGACCAGATTCTGTTTCATCTTCCGCACGGTCACTCTCACGGTCACGCGAAAGCCCTTCCGCCGCTGGCAGGTGCTTGGGCAGTTCGAGATATGCTGCGCCGATTCGGCTATCCGCCATTCCGTAGTAGACATCGACGCGGTTTGGGGAACTGCGGTCGAATCGCCGGTCGGTGCCAGTCGGGAAGACGACGTTCGCCACAGTACCCTCGCGCTCCAGCGGCAGTTCCGGGGTTAGGATCGGCGTCGGAGAGCGGTAGCGGATCGTCTGTGGATGTTCATGATCCAGCACCATGACGCCAGCGGCATACTGTAGGCGGCGCGGCGCACCGGCCTGTTTAGCGACCTCAGTTTCGCCACGGACGGGGGCTGCCTCACAGACCCCATGGTAGATCACCAGCCAGCCATCGGGGATCAGCAGCGGCGGAGTGCCGCTGCCGATCTTCAGGCGCTCCCAATCCGCGACCGGTGAGGCCAGCCGATGGTGTGTCTGGAAATGGCAGAGATGTGTAAGGTCGTGACCCACCGCCTCGACGGGACAGTACGAAATCCACATGCTCTCCCGAGAGAGGTCAACCGGGCGCGACGGCGGGCGGCACACCATCTCGTGCGCGTCCGTTCCGGGGAAGAGGGGCCGGTGGATCATGGCGAGGGCCGGCTTCCCGTCAGGGCCGGGAAGCGCGGCGGGAAACATGACCGCGTCTTTGTTGTTGACGCCGTTGAAGTCGATCCCGGCATACGGCCCATCAGGGAATGGCGCGAATGTGGCTAAACCCAGACGCCGCCAGTGGAACACGTCTTCCGACACGGCCAGTGCGATGCGAGGCCCCTGTACCGAGAAGGCCGTGTAGGTCATCACATACAGACGAAGGGCCTCAAAGAACGTGACGCGAGGGTCCTCATACCCGCCGCCATCGGCGCGCAGTTCATAGGAGGCTTCCGGTTCCAGTGCGACCCCGAGCCGTTCCACCCCGACTGGGTTCCCTGCGGCGTCGAAGAGGACCCTCGCAATCCCGATGCGTGAGTAGTTGCCACGGGCCACAAGCCGTGGAAACAGGTAGAGTTCGTCGTCGGGTCCGCGAACGGAGGCTGGATTAAGAACGCCTTCCGCCTCGTGCGGGTCGTCGGGGTCCGGTTCCATGATGCATCCGAGGCGGCGTAACTGGAACGAGCCGTTCTTTGGCTTACTCATGCGCCAAAGCCCCTACCTGGACAAGAGTGATCAACACTTGTAAAGGGCTGTCGCCGGTGTTCTTGATCCGAAACGTGCGACCAGCCGGTTCGTAGTAGAGCGTCTCCGGGACCAGCTCTACCTCTTTGACGCCGTCCACGATCAGCAAGCCCGTCCCGATCTGCGGCACCAGAACCACTTCAAAGCGTTCATGGGGATGCGAAGGCATTTCCTGGCCGGGCTTGAGGAACAGCAGAACCGCCTCACTCCGCTCACCTTTATAGACGCCCTTGACGACAAACTGGTCGTCGCTGTACTGCTCCATCTCGCGCATGTTCTTGTGCATGGTGATCTCCTTCGAGAGAAATGCCTGAACCTCTTTTACCCGTCGGTGAAGACCTGACCACGAGGATGGCCCTTCGCGAGCGGCGGCGGGTTGCTGGTCTCGCTGAAGTCGGCTGTCCACCCCCAGTCGCGTATCTCCGGCATGTCCTCCAGGTTCGCGCGGATGTAGTCGTGGTGCTCGCGTAGCTTCCGGGTGAACATATCAATCACGTCGGAGACATCCGAGCGGAGCCGGGAGACCTGTTTGAGGGCATCAATCGCCAGGTGATAGCGGCTCATCTCGTTGAGAACCACCATGTCGAAGGGTGTCGTGGTCGTGCCGCGATCCATGTAGCCGCGCACGTGGAAGCGACCCTCGTTGGAGCGCCCGTGGACCATCGTGTGGATGGTCCACCGGTTGTTGTGAAAGGCGAAGATGACGGGGGCGTCGCTCGTGAACAGCGAGTCGAACGAGCCGTTGTCCATCCCGTGCGGGTGGTCATCCGGCATCATCAGGACACTCAGATCGACCACGTTGACCACCCGCACCTTGATCCCTGGGACGTGCTTCTGAAGGAGCCAGGAAGCGGCGATGGTCTCTATCGTCGGGACATCACCGGCACATGCCAGCACGACATCCGGCTCGGTGCCGCCGTCGTTGGTGGCGAACTTCCAGACCGAAGCGCCCCGCGAACAGTGTTCCAGCGCTTCCTCCATGTTCAGCCACTGGAGCTGCGGCTGCTTGCCGCAGGTGACGACGTTGACGTAGTTGCGGCTCCGCAGGCAGTGGTCGAAGACGCTCAAGAGGCAGTTCGCGTCCGCCGGGTAGTAGATACGCACGACTTCGCTCCGGCGTGCCAGGGCGTTTTCGACGAAGCCGGGGGCCTGATGGCTGAAACCGTTGTGATCGTTCCGCCAGGCGTGCCCCGTCAGGAAGACGTTCAGCGAAGCGATGGGCCGCCGCCAGGGAAAGTCGAGGCATTGCTCCATCCACTTCGCGTGCTGCGTGAGCATGGAATCGACGATCTGCGCGAACGCCTCATAGGAAGCCCAGAGGCCGTGCCGGCCCGTGAGCAGGTAGCCTTCAAGCCAGCCCTGGCAGTTGTGCTCGCTCAACACTTCCATCACACGACCATCCGGGCCGATCCGGTCGTCAACCGAGATAGTCTCAGTCATACTACAGCGCTCGGTCGCCTCAAATACAGCGTTGAGCCGGTTGGAGTTTGTCTCGTCGGGGCAGAACAAGCGGAAGTTCTTCGGGTTTCGCTTGATGATGTCGCGCAGGAACTCACCGAGCTTGCGCGGCGCTTCGGCGACCACCTGGCCCGGCCCAGGGATGTCAAGCGCGTAGTCGGTGAAGTCCGGGAGGTCCAGCGCCGTCAGCATCCGCCCGCCGTTGACGTGCGGGTTGCCGCCCATGCGCTGGTTTCCCTGCGGAGCCAGTTCCGCGAGTTCCGCGATCAGTTTCCCGTCTGCGTCGAACAGGGCATCAGGGTTGTAGCTCTTCATCCAGTCCTGCAAAAGTTGGAGATGTTCAGGGTTTTCCCGGACGGTGGCAAGCGGCACCTGATGGGCGCGGAATGTCCCTTCAATGGGAATGCCGTCCACCACTTTCGGCCCGGTCCATCCTTTGGGCGTTCGCAGGATGATCAGCGGCCAGACGGGCTGCTTTGTGAAGCCATTCTTGCGGGCATTCTGCTGGATTGAGCGGATTTCAGCATAGCAGGTGTCCAGTGTCTGAGCGAGGAGCTGATGAACGCTTGCTGGATCATCGCCTTCCACAAAATAGGGCCGGTAGCCGCGCCCTTGGAACAGCGCTCGAAGGTCATCATCGCTGGTGCGCCCCAATACCGTCGGCCCGGAAATTTTGTAGCCGTTCAAGTGGAGGATGGGCAGGACCGCGCCGTCTCGAACAGGGTTGAGAAAGCTGACGCCTTTCCAGCTTCCTTCCAGCGGACAGGTCTCCGCTTCACCGTCGCCGATGACGCAGGCCACCAGAAGGTCGGGATTATCGAACGCAGCGCCGAAGGCGTGAAGAAGGGAGTAGCCGAGTTCGCCGCCTTCGTGCATGGAATTGGGCACGTGCGGCCCGCAGTGGCTTGGGACGCCGCCCGGCGTCGAGAACTGCCGGAACAACAGGCGCAAACCGTGAGTATCCGGCGTAACATCCGGGCGAATCTCGGTGTACGATCCCTCCAGATAGGAGTTCGCGTTGAGGGCGGGGCCGCCATGTCCGGGACCGGAGATATAGATGATGTTCGCGCTCTGTTCCTTGATCAGCCGGTTCAAGTGGACATACAGGAAGTTCTGGCCGGTTGACGTGCCCCAGTGTCCCAGAAGTCTGGGTTTGATATGCTCCGACTTGAGCGGCTCCCGCAAGAGCGGGTTCTCGCGCAGGTAAATCTGGCCCACCGTCAGATAATTCGCGGCCTGCCAGTATCGGTTCATTTTGTCGAGCATCTCGGCGGAGAGCGGCCCGTCGGGTGCCTTTGGCTCTTCCGAATGCTTCCCGTTTGATTTGATTTCTGAAGACAAGGCGATGTCGAACTCGAACCCGCCCGTGATGGGAGGTGACGTTTGGTGGTCTGCAATCAGCTTTTCTTCTCGCGTCGGAAGGGCCGTTTCTACTGTTGACATGTGATGGTCTCCTCTGAAACTTCTTTCATGAGCTTATCGTGCTTTGTGAAGCCATACCGGGGTGGTTGCTCGTTCCCCAGGTCTCCTTATGCGTATTCAACGTCGGACAGGCCGTTGTGGTACTGCTGGATGCGTTCAATCAGACGGGTCAGCCGGGCAACCTCCGCCTCGCTCAATGTGTTCTCCTCGTGGCCCGGTGGAGCAGTGTCAATGCCCACGTCCGGCAACAAGGTGGCAAGATCGTCCGCCCGGAAACCGATCTTGGCGGCGGCCTGTTCCAACGTATAGCGTCGTTCGGCAGTCATCATTTTTGATCTCCTTGTGATCTTTTCGCCAACACCGACTCCCCGGCATCCCCAGGCGCTGCAACATTTCTCACGTCAGCATCTCTTTCTCGGAGCGGCGGAGCATGACAGCATTGACGGCGACGATGATGGACGAGGCCGACATCAGCAGGGCGGACACCTCCGGGCGCAGTGACCAGCCCCAGGAGTGGTAAAACACGCCCGCCGCCACCGGAATCGCCAGCACGTTGTAGACGCTGGCCCAGATCAGGTTCTGCTTCATCTTCCGCACCGTCGCCTTGGACAGAACTATCGCGTTCAGGATGTCCAGCGGGTCCGATTTCATCAGCACGATCTTGGCTGCTTCAATCGCCACATCGGTGCCCGCGCCAATGGCAATGCCAATGTCCGCCTGCGCCAGCGCCGGGGCGTCGTTGACCCCGTCCCCGACCATCGCTACAAACTTGCCTTCGCCTTGAAGCTGTTTGACATAATCGGCTTTGTTCTCTGGAAGCACCTCCGCGAAGACCCGGTCGACGCCGACTTCTTTGCCCACGGCTTCAGCGACGACCTTGTTGTCCCCGCTAATCAAAGCGGTCTGGATGCCGAGTTTTTTGAGTTCAGACACTGCGCGCTTCGCCGATGGCTTGATCGGATCACTCACACCGACGACCGCAACGGCTTTCTTGTCCGTCGCCAGCAGGATGACTGTTTTGCCTCCGGCCATCAGCGCGTCTAGGGACGCCTGGATCGGCGACAAATCCATGCCCGCGTCGGTCAGCAGACGGGCATTTCCGACAAGAACCTGCTGCCCTTCCACCGTGGCTTTGAGTCCGTGACCGGCAACGTTCTCGAAGCCCTCCACTTTCTCTGCCGGTTTCAGATTTCGCTTCTTGGCTTCTTCTAAAATGGCGACGGCCAGCGGATGACTGGAACCGCCCTCGACCGCCGCCAGCACCCGCAGCGCGTCCTCCTCCGTCGTTCCCGCCACCGCCACGTCCGTCACGCGCGGCTTGCCCTCGGTGAGTGTGCCGGTCTTGTCCAGAGCCACGGCGGTGATGCGCGACGCCCCTTCCAGCGTCGCGGCGTCCTTGATCAAGATGTTGTGTTTGGCCCCCAGGCCCGTCCCGACGGCCACCGCCGTCGGCGTCGCCAGGCCCAGCGCGTCCGGGCAGGCGATCACGATGGCTGAGATTGCGAAAGTCAGCGCGATCAGGAAGGACGCGCCGCCCCCGAAGCGCCAGGCGGCAAATGTGATGAGGCCTGCGCCGACGGCCAGCACCACGAGATACGCGGCGGCTTTGTCGGCCAGCCGCTGGCCGGGCGCTTTGGAGTTCTGCGCCGTTTCGACCAGTTTAGCAATGCGTGCCAGCGTCGTGTCTTCGCCAACACCGGTGGCTTTGAACTTGATTGATCCCGCGCCATTGATCGAACCCGCAATCAGCGTGTCGCCCGGCTTCTTTTCCACCGGCAGGCTTTCGCCGGTCACGAGCGCCTCGTCCACGGCGGTCTCGCCTTCCGTGATCTCACCATCCACCGGAATACGGTCGCCGGGCCGCAGAGCGAGTAGGTCGCCCTGGGCGACTTCCGCCGTCGGCACTTCGCTTTCCGCGCCGCCCCGGATCACGCGGGCTTTGGGGGGAACCAACTTGAAGAGGGCTTGGAGGGCGTCCGACGTGCCGCGCCGGGACTTCATCTCCATCCAGTGCCCGAAGAGGACGAACGTGACCAGCATCGCCGCCGCTTCATAGAATGTGTCTTTGGAGTGGATTACCGTCAGGTATACCGAGGCGAAGTAGGCTGCCAGGACGCCGACAGCGATCAGCACGGACATGTCCAGCTTGCGTGACCGTAGGGCTTGATAGGCTCCTGAAATAAACATCCACCCGCACCAAAAGACGACCGGGGTGGTGAGCGCCAAAAGCACCCAGGACCGTGCCGCCGCCGGGAGCGGGAGGCCGGGGAACTTGCCCATCGGGGACAGCAGAACGATTATGACGGTAACGGCGAGGGCCACCCAGAACTTGCGGCGGATGTCCGCCTCCATGCTGGCTCCCATCGCCGAATCGTTCATGTTATGGGCCATGCCGCCCGCGGGCGGCTTCTCCCCACTTTTGTTTTTTTTCTCTGAAGGCATCACCATTCTTGGCGGCATCGCGTCGTCGGGCGCTTTGGCTTCGGGCGCTTTGGCTTCGGGCGCTTTGGCTTCGGGCGCTTTGGCTTCGGGCGCTTTGGCTTCGGGCGCTTTGGCTTCGGGTATTGCCGGTTCTTGATGTAATAGGTCAGCTTCCTTTTGAAGCACGTCAGCTTCTCTTTGCAATGTGTCGGCTTCTCTTTGCAGCAAGTCCATTTCTTTGAGTGACATTTTAGGTTCCTTTTTCCTGAATGACCGCTGTCCTGGCCGCTTGTTTACATGACTTCCTTGATACCGCATTTTATCAGCCAGACGTTGACGGGGTAGGAGGTGAAAAACCCTAAAATCATGCCGACCTGCATCATAAACCAAAAGGTTGGGTCGGTCGGGTGCAGGTGCGGATGGGGAAAGAATACCAGCGCCGTCAGCGCCATCCAGCCGAATAGCCCGACCTCAAAGGCCGTCAGCGAAAGCGTATCGGCCTTGACCGCCGCCCAGATTCCCTGGCCGACCGGCAGGTTTCGCATGGGGGCAATGGCGAAAAACTGGAACACGATGCCGAGCAAGTAGGCCAGTGTGAAGTCAAGGATATATTCCGGCCAGAGTGCAATGTCGGCAATCAGCCAGCCAGTCCAAAAGACGACCCACTCGGCGATGATGTCGCCCAGGGTGCAGCCCGCGCCGCAGTGAGTAACACCGACGGCTACAATCTGCCAGAACGGTTTCATGCCCTTTTGCTCGGCCTTCTTGATTGGGTCTTTCGGCTCATCTTTCGGCTTATCGTCGGAATGCTCCTGCTGCATCTGCTCCATATGCTGCTTTGTGGACTTACGCCCGATGGCAAAGTATGCCCACAACCCGATGGGGCCGAAGTAAAGGGCGTTGATCGGCCAGACCACGTTCATAATCCACATCTTCTGCGGATGGCGCAGTTCATCGGTGGCGATAATCAGGGCGCAGACGCCCGCGAGAACAAGCGAGATGATGGCTAGAATTTGCAGCCAAGACGGAACCATATCAATAGCTTCCTTTAACAGATTTTCTAAAACGAGTGCTGAAAGCCGAAGGTCAGGCGCAGTTTAGGCGACTGGTCGCCGATGCCTGCGCCGATGCCGACAGCATAGAGGGTTTGCGGCGTCGCCTGATGGCGCAGACCGATCTCGACAATGTTGCTGTTCTGCCTTTGGAACTGATCCTGGGAGCGTACAAAGTCAGTGACCAGCACGTTGTCAATCTGCAAGCGGCGGCTATAACCTACGATAGCCTGGTAGCGGTTGCGGCGCATGTCTTCTTCGAGATGGCCTGTGTTCAGATAAACTAAATTGACATGCACCTCGTCCAAGTGGTCGCCTGGCCCCAGTGTTTTCGTTGCTATCAACTTGATCTGAGAGTCAATCCCCGCATGTCCTTTGCCGCCCGGAAAGCCCTCACGCACCGAAACTGCAAAGGCTGGCAGGCTGAGAGACTCCGTGTTAAAGTTATAGAACGCCTCCACTTCCGGGTTGCCGCTGCCTGCGGTGTTTTGGGAATTGCCGACCCGGTACGGCACCGAGATACTGCCTTGCCAGTTACGCGCAAAGCCGTATTCCACGACGGGGGCAATCAGCAAAAGGTCTTTGTTGTCGCGCGTCCGGTCGTACCAAGTGTAGCCTTGAATCTCACGACCCAGATAGGGAATGGGGTAGGCATCCTCCACTTGTGTCGGGATGCCGGGTTCCAGGTTGTTATGATCGGCGGCGCGAACGGCGGGAGCGAAGGCAGCCAATAGGGTTACACAGGCCATCCCAAGCCGTAGGTGGGGGCGAAGCGGTGTCTTCATCAAGTGCGGTCTCCTCGGTTGTTGATAAGGGCGATTGAAGAGCGCAGGAGGCGGAACCACCCCCTGCGCCGGATATGTTCAGGGCTAACGGGACGCCGTCTTCTGCGCGGCGGCCTCGGACGCCTACGCTTCGGCCATCTCCGCTTTCTTCGCCTGATACACCTGTGCGTCCGTCACCTGCGCGGCGGCGGGCAGCGGCGGGACAGATTGCGGGCCGCCGTCCTGCATGGGCAATGGGGGGGTGTCAGGCATACTGCCGTACCTATCCTGCCAGTCCTTGAGCATCATGCCCGTCATCATCGTCGGCGTTACGCCCGGTGCGGTCATGTCCGGCGTCATCTTCATGTCCGGCACGATCTTCATCAGGGCATCCATGAGTGAACCGGGCAGTTCGCCGGGCTGCATCCCAGGCTTCATCTTCATCTTGAACTGAGCCATGACCTGCTCCTTCTGCCCGGCGGTAATACCTGGCATCATCATGGGCATCATCTCCTGCATCATCTCCATCATAATGCGGCTCATCTCGCCCTCGCTGCCCTGCATCCAGTCGGCGTAAACGCGCGGGTCTACGTCCGGGTGCGGCTCGGAGAACTTGCGGGCCAGCTTCTCATCGCCGGGCTGGTAGCTCATCGCCCGAATGACGCGGTAAAGTTCGGCCTGCTTTTGCTTGGGCGTCCAGCCGGGGTAGGCCAGGCAGTCGTAGACAATACCATGCAGCATATGCAGGTTATCGAAGATGTTGGCTGACTCCGGCGACATACGGGAATAACGCGGCATGACCTCCCGCGAGAGGATCATGCGCTGCGGGCGTCCGGCCTCCGGCATCACCTTCGTCCACATCGTATCGTCCATCTGTTTCAATGTGACGTTCTGCCGCCCGTCGTCCTCGCCCGCGATCATCATGGACTCGTAAGAGGCAGGGTGCCACCAGTGTGCGACGAAGAACAGCGTTTGATCTTTGGGGTAGTAGTTGCGGAACAGGGTAAAGTAAGGCTTCATCATCACCCCGGCACGGCGCATGGTAACGTCCAGCGGGGCGGGCGAACGCGGGATACCAGCCAGTTCCTTGTGTAGATACCAGTCCACGGCCTTGTCCGTATACTCGGCCTTCTTGTCCCAGGGGACGCTGCCGGCGGAAACGATGTCGTAGGTCTGCTCGTGATGCATATGCGTCCAGTCAATCGTCCGCAGCACCTGCCAGATGGCCCGCTCCGAGTACGGGGCGTAATACTCCATGTTCGGCTCAGTGCGGGGCGGATTGACGAGGTAGGCCAGCGACTCGCGGTTGAAGAGCGCATCCTGCTTCTCGTGGTCGGCCAGTGGCGTGAGAAAGTTCAGGTCGTGCTGCTTGGAATGGAAAAAGTGCATCCCCGCGCCCAGGCGGTAGTCGTAGTTGTGCTGGTAAAAGAAGGACTCGTTGTATTTGTCCTGGCGGAAGCTGACGACGTTCCGCTGCTCGGCGCGGACGGACGGCGAGAGTCCGAAAAACAGCGCCGCGACGGAGGCCGCCGCGACACCGCAAATCATTTTGTGCATGGTTCTTTTCCTCGTTCGCTGAATACTCGCCGTCAGGCAACCATCTGTGCCATCCGCTCGCACTCCTCGGCGCAGCGGCGGCAGGCGGCGGCGCAGTTTTGGCAGTGCTTGGCGTCGTGCTTCTCGCACTCGGCAGCGCAGGCACGACAGGCTTCGGCACAGAGGCCGCACATCTTGCCGTGGAGCGGGCTTTCGTGCGCCATGAGGGTCACGCAGGTTTGGCAGGTCGCGGCGCAGTCGAAGCAGGCTTTAGCGCAATCGGCCATCTCCGGCATCCCGCTACATTGGGTGCCGCAATACTCGCACTCCTTGAAGCACTGCAAGCAAGCCTCGGCGCAGGACTGCATTTCGGGCATTGTCATCGTGTGGGTCATTGGTTAATCTTTCGGCGGAAGAGTAGAGGCAGTACGAAGCCACTTCTGTTGTTTCTATCGTGAATAGAATAACCATTAGATTGTTGTTATAAACCGGCTAGGTGAGGCTATTTCTACTGAGAGTAAAATAGGAACCGAGCAGGGACACAACATTACAGCCGGCCTCAGTTCCAAGACTAAGGCCGGCTGTATGCTACTACATCTTCATGCCGCCCATCGGCTTGCCAGGCGGGGCTGCTTTGGTCGGGGCCATTGTCATCGGCACCAGCTTCCCGCCATCCATCGGGTCTTTGTACCCGTCCTTCTTGGCCGTGGCCGCAGAGACCTTCATGTGGCATTTCTGGCACTGGTAGGTGGTCGCGGCAGCGGTCTTGCCGTGCATATGCTTGCCGGCTCCGTGCGCCAGGGCCGTGGTTGCGGCCAGGGGGAGCAGGGTCAGCGCAAGGGCGCTGAGTGCGAGCATCTTGTTCATCGGGTTGTTCCTTTCGCGTGAGAGATCACATCTTTTCGTATTTGCCCTTGGCGGCGTTGGCGATGATCTTGCCGGGGTTCTTGTCGAACGCGGGCTTGCACTCCGGGCAGCAGAAGTAGTACGTCTTGCCCTTGTAGGTCTCGTGGGCATAGGCTTTGGCGGCGGAAGCGATCTTGGTGCCCGTCACGGGGCAGATCAGCGCCGTCTTCTTCGCCGTCGCAGAGGCTGGCTTAGAGGCCGAGCCGGGAGCCGCAATCGCCCCACTTGTGAGCACTGCGAGTGCAATGCCGGTCAACATAATTGTCTTCATGGTTTTCCTTTTCTGCCGGATTGAGTAGCAATGTGAGACGGCGGCTCACTTCTTGAGAGATCGGACGTAAGCGACGAGAGCCTGCTGCTGCGCGGCAGTGTATTTGCCGCCGAAGGCAGGCATCTTCCCCTTGACACCGTTCTTGATGACGGTGCCTACTTGGGCGTTGGATTGCCCCAGTCCGTGCAGGTTCGGCCCGTAGCCCCCCTGTGCATTGTTCCCGTGGCAGGAGGAACACACCTGGGTGTAGAGGCTGTATCCTGTCGCTACAAGCTGCGAGGAGGGAATGCTTGCCATCGTGTTGTCCATGCGGCCCATGTTCCGCCCCATCTGTGCGTTGGACGCCGAGGTATCCGGCTTGCTGCCGGTATGAGTCACGATGGCGGAAACGCCTAAGGCTCCCCCAACAACAAGTAAAGCGGCGGCGAGGCCCGCAGCCAATCCCTTGAGTTCAATCCTCACATTTTTTCTTTCCAGAACGTCGTCAGCTCCCCATGCCCATCTCGCCGCCCCAATAACCCGCCGCCAGCATCAGTCCTGTCGCCACGAGCGAGGCCAGGAGGTAGCCCCCGTAGGCCGGGCGGGAGGCTCTGCCCTGGACGATCAGCCGCCAGACGGCGAGGCCAACGATCAGCCCGAAGGCGGGCCAGACAAAAAGGTGGTGCTTGGCGAGAGCGCCGCCGCCCGCGAACTGCCAGCCGGAGATGATCAGCCCAGACAGCACGGCGGCGAAGGAGGCCAGCGCCCCAAGCAGCAGTGCATAGAAGGCTGCGAAGTGTAAGCCCTGGCTGACCTCCTTACGGTGCAGCCCGAATCCCGCCGCGTCGAACAGGAACGAAGAGAACAGCAGGGCAATCGGAAAGTGAGTGCTGCCGCCGTGGATGTTGGCCCAAAAACCCATGTGTCACGCTCTCCCCAGCTACTTGGCCGTGAAGTCGAAGGCTTTGGTCTGGGGTTTTTGGCCGGGCGGCGTCACTTTGACTTTTACCCGCCAGGGGCCGGCCATGCTGAAAGTGGTCGTGGTGGTGTATTTCCCGCCGCCCTCTTCCGTGACTGCCGGATGGGTCGTGCCCATGTCCATGCTCGTCATCGCCACGCTCGTGGTGATCTTGGCCCCGGTGACGGGCTTGCCCTGCGCGCCGGTGAGGCTGATGGTGAGCGCGTTATCGCCGGCTTTGGGCGCGGAGGCCGTGGTCGCCGTGATCTGCACCGGGACGGATGCTGCGGGGGTGCTCCCGCCCGCAGGCGCGGCCATCTTCATGCCGCCCATGTCGCCAGCCTTCCCGCTGCTGCCCGATTTGCCCGTGCCGCCGTCCTTGCCCCCCATGTCCATCCCGGCCATGTCGCCCGCGTCGGCATCGTCGCCGGTCGGCTTGGCGTAGTTCTTCTCGTCAAACTTCATCTTCATGGGGGCCATCTTCATGCCCTCGCTGCCGCTGCCGCCGACCATCATTTTGTTCATCATGCCGACCATGCCGGCATTGTGGCCGAAACCGGCCTGCATCTTCCAGTTTTCATCGCCGGTCGCGACGTAAGTGCCTGTTTCCTGCAACTGGGGTATGACGGCGGTCTTCATGTCGGCGATCCCCATTTTCATGTCGGTCATGCCGCCGTTTTTGCCGCTCATGTCCATCCCTGCCATTGCGTCCGGTTTTGCTTGGCTTTTGCCGCCGCTCATGTCCATTCCCGCCATCGCGTCGGGCTTTGCGGCATCGGCTTTTCCAGTATCTTTGCTGCCGCTCATGTCCATGCCGGCCATTGCGTCCGCAGCGGGCGGTTTTGCGGCGGGAACTGGCACGGCGCTTGAAGCTCCCAGGAACGCCTTAATTTGCGGCGACTTCCAGGGCGTCTTGCTGCCCGGCTCAAAATCCAGCACGGCAATCTTTGCGCCTTGCCCTCGGACAACGACCCGCCAGGGACCGTCCATGCCGAAGTTGACTATCGCCTTGTAGTGGCCGTTGCCCGCATCGGTGACGGCGGGGTGGGTCGTGCCCATGTCCATGCTGGTCATGGCGACGCTACTTGTTAGCTTCAGGCCCGTGACCGGCTTGCCGGCGGCATCGGTGATCAGCAGGTCCAGCGTGTTGTCGCCTGACTTCGGGGCGACAGGGTTGATGGTCGCTGTCACGGAAAGCGAAGCGGCCATCGGCTTTTGCGGCCTCTTTGCCCCGCTCATGTCCATGCCGCTCATGCCGTCCGCATTGGCCGGTAGTCCCATCGGGAGCAACCCCAACGCGAGTGCAGAAATAGTCAACAAGGTTTTCGTGTTCATAGGAGGCTCAATTCGGAATATACTGGTGCTGCAAGTTCAGCAGAGAGCGGCGCGGCCCGACGCTGCGGTTGAAGAGGGTGTCGAAGTTGAAGATAAACCCGACCTGCACACTGTTCTCCTCGTGCGCCCCCCCATAGGCCGCCGCCAGGGAGTTCCCCCGGTGCTGATAGACGTACTGCGCCACGGCGTCAAAGCCGTCGCCGAGACGCTTCACTCCCGTCAGGGCCGCCCCCACGGAGTCCGCGCCCCCGATGAGGTCATAGCTCTTGTAACCCGCCGTCAGCGACAACTGGTAGGCGGGCTTCCCGAAGGGGCTGTGCAGGTAGCGGACAGCGGCGGTGATCGCGTTAGAGTTTGCCCGGAACGTGTCGGGGGTGCCTCGGAAGCTCCGCAGTTCGTTCCCAAAGGTATAGTTGTCCAGAACGCGCAGGTCTACCAGGTTGACAAGGCTCGGCTTGAGGTTGAGGACGCCGCCCGCGTAGACCGCTTCGGATGAGCCGCCGTCGGATCGCGCGACGGAGCGGTGCTCGTATCCGCCCCCATAGGAGATCACCTTCTCGACCGCCTCCAGGCCCGGCAAACCCAGGTACTGAAAGCTGACGCCATAAGAGTTCAGGCCCGTGCCGCTCGGCGTATTCGTCCCGCTGCTGTCTATGAGGTGCTGGACGTGGAAGTTCTCGTAGTAGCGCAGCTTCTGGTTGAGAGTGACCGAACCGACGTTGGAGTAGCGGTGCTCTTCAACATTCTCGCCGCTCGAAAAGGGATCAAGCAGGTTAGTGAACGTGATAAGGTCATCGCCGCGCAGGGTCGGAAACGTCACGATCTGTGCGGTCGGGTTGTCCGTGCGCCCGAGGTAGGCTTCCAGGCTCTGCGCCTGGTAGTCCACATACGCCTGGTGCAGAAAAAGCTGCGTCCCTCGCCCTACGTTGGTCTGATCCAGCGCCAGCCCGCCGACGTTGAGGCTCCCGATCCCCCCCTTGTAAAGCCTTTCCGCCGCCCCGACGACTAGAGCCGAGTCGGAGATGTTGATCTGGCTGCCGCTGGCCCTGCCACCATCCGGGAGAGCGTTGCGGGAGCGGCCCAGGTCGAGGGTGCCGACGCCGGTGCCGGCGATCTCGATCTGCGGGGCGACGCTGGGCTGCTCCGGGATCGGCACCTGCTGTGCCTGCCCAAAGGCAGGTACGGTGCCAATGACCATCAGGCCCATCAGAGCCGTCCACTGGCCTAACCCTTTGTTTCTGCGCTGTGCTGTCCTCAAGTGCCGTGTCTCCTCGTGCCGTTCGATCATTCTAAGAGTTGGTCTGGATGACGTCCTTGAACGTCACGCCGTACTTCCCTTCATCCTCGTACATCAGCATCGTCATCATGCCGCCGGGGTGGATGCCGTTGTTGGTCGTGGAGAGGTCGCTGTGGTCATGGAAGTGCCACGAGCCGGGGTTCGTCCCCTGGATGATGATGTCCGACGTCGTGCCGGGGAACACTGGGATCGTGTTGATACGGATGGGCGAGGCCAGAGGTGAACCGTCCTGGCAGACGTGCCAGAAGTCGTGGCCGTGCAGGTGGAAGTAGTGCGGCTGCATCCCGCCCCCGATCAGGCGCACCCGGATGTTCTCGCCCGTGCGGATCATCAGCGGGTCGGTCATCGGGTATGACTTGCCGTTGATCATAAAGAAGTTCGGCGTGATGATCCGGTTCGGGCCGACCATCGGCGTTGTATAGGACGGGATGTAGCCGTCCTTGATAGCTTTCAGGAACGCCTCCTTGTCCTGGAACCATCCCATCATGCGCCCGTTCATCTCGCCCATGAGCTTCATGTCGCCGTTCATGGCGTTCATGGTCATGCCCATGCCGGTCATCTCGTTGAGCTGCTCGTTGACCCAGACGGTGTCGATCTCGGACAGCAGCAGCGTATACTCGCGCTCGTAGGGGAACGTCTTCTTCACGATGTCGTTCTTGGACTCGACGATCAGCGCGCCGACCAGGCCCGCCTGCTGGTGAAGGGTGGTCATCACGTGGCAGTGGTAGAAGTGCGTCCCGGCGGGCTGGGCGCGGAACAGGTAGCGGTAGGTCTGGTTGGTGAAGGCCGGCCACTGCGTTCCGAACGGCACGCCGTCCATCTCGTTCTCCACCATCATGCCGTGCCAGTGGATCGTGTGGTTTTCGGGCGACTTGTTGATAAGGTCTACCTGCACCCACTCGTTCTCCGGGACGCGGATAACCGGGCCGGGGTAGGAGCCGTTGAACAGGAACATGTGCGCCTTGATGCCGGGCACGATCTCGTGGATGCCGATGGTGACTGTCATCTCGAACTTGTGAATCGTCTCACCAGCTTTAGGCATCTCGCGCGGATTGAACTGGGGTGCCGTTCCCGCCGGGTTGAAGCTCGCGGGCCAGGGCGTCGCGGGCTTGTCCAGCGGGGCACTTCCATCGGCCCAAGCTGGTACGGCGGTTTTGCCCAGGAGCAGTCCTGCGCCTGCCGCCGCTCCCATGCCCGTCACGAACTGACGGCGCGAAACGTCCTGGGGCGTAGGCTCCTGTGGGGCGTTCTCCTGCTCTATCTCCGGGTGCGTGTTTTTCTTGCGAAACAGCTTCATGGTCTTTTTCTTTCTAACTGCTGCGTCTAGCGAACGATCAGCGTCCCGTACATACCGCCCGGCGCATGGCCGGGGACGGTGCAAAGGTAAGTGTAGGTGCCTGCATGGGTCGGCACTCGCATCGTTAAATCCTCGGCATGATTGGCCGTCTCGGACTTGTGGGGGAGGTTGGTCGTTCCTGCGGACTTGACCGGCCCCTTGAACGGCGGCTTCTGCACGGTGAAGCGCAGGTTGTGCATCATGTCACCATCAGTGTTGATAAAAAGTGCCTTGATCGTCGCTCCCGCCGGAACTATCAGAGTTGGATTTCGCAGCCCCGCGATGCGATAAGAAAGCATATCATTCGCTGGCCCGCTGTGAACCACGAGGCGCACTGCCTTCTCGCGGAACGTCAGGGTCTTCCTGTCGGCGGAGGCCACGCCCGGCGTCTCGGTTCTATTCGCCGCTGCTGCTTGTGACATGGAAAGCGTCTTCGGCTGCGCCCCTGCGAGAGTTATGCCAGCACCGGGGGCAGCCTGTGATGCCGCTACCGTGCCCCCAATTCCGATGCCAGCCAGCATCAACATCGCTTTTGTTTTCTTCACGTATGACATTTTGTTAATCCTCGACTAAACTTCTATTATTAGTAGAACATTTTCACTCCGGCGAAAGTTCCTTGCCCTTTTGAGTCCCGCGCTAGAACCAGGTGCCGCGTCTTCCGCCCCTCAAGGCAGCAGGCGGGCTACCGCTTCCAAGCTACAATGGGCATAGCAAATCATTCCGGGAGATAAAAGGAGGGCGATACCGATCCCGCCCAGAGCTAGCGTTGCTGCCCAAGCGCTCCAGACTTGAAGGGGTGACTCGCTGGTCGGGGGGAACGAAACCTGCTGGGCCTGAGCCAGAAGACGCTCCACCCGCTTGCCAGGCGAACAGGCGGTTTCGTCGGCGAACGGCATGACAACTGCAGGCAGGGGGCGACTGCGGTTGGGGGCGGACGCAGTGTCACGAATCGGCGACCCATTCGCACGGAGAATGGCTGCCGCCATCGCAAGAGGCTGGTGTGTGGCGGTGACAGCGGCATCGTCACAGGCCAATTCTGCGGCTTCGCGCCAGCGGCGGGCCAGCAGGCGCACCGGGCGGAGCGGGAAGAACAAGCAGTTCAGAACGGCCAGGACGAAGGTTGCGGAAACATCATGGGAGCGCAGGTGGCTGGCTTCGTGCGCGATCACGGCATCCAACTCGTCCTCGGTCGCTTCGGCCACGAAGTCGCGGGACAGGACGCACCGGACCCGCCGCAATCCCAGCACACTAGAGTAGGCTGCCGGGAACGAACACTCGAAGAAACGCCAGGTCGAAACGCCCGGCATCTGACTCCCGACTCGCGCCAGTGCCTCGAAGAGTTTAGGAGATGGCAGGCTGAGGTAGCGGAAAAGTCCGGATTCCAGATGCACGGTCGCCCGAATCAAGCGCAGCACAAGAAAAAGCCCGACGAGGATGAAGAGCCATGCGATGCCATTGACCAGTATCCCCGAAACCTCACTCACCATTCCGCTCGTGCCCGCGCTCTCCTCGGCGAAGAGGCGCGTGAACATCTGCTGACAGGCCATGCTGTGATGCTCGATTGCCGCTGCTGCATGGCTGTGCCGCAGTGTCGTGCCGCTCAGGGTCGGGATGGCGGCTAAGATCAGCGGCAGCACGAGGGCGGCCATCAACACGCGCTTGTTTGCGGCGTTTGAGAGGCGGTTTCGACCCAGATGTAACACCAGGCTGGCAATGAGCCAAGATGCGAGATACAGTGCCGACGCCAAAGCGAGGAAGAACAGGGCGCTGACCAGGATCAGCGGCGGGTTAATGACCATTCTCATCCTCCGGCGTGTGTCCTCTGTGACTAGCCGCTTCCACGCGGCGGGCGAGATCACTCAAGTCACTCGTGTTTTCATCCGTTGCAAGACCTTGCTGCGCGAAGTAAGCAGCGACCGCTTTGGGAAACTGGGCAATCAGCCGGTCCATGACCCCGTCCACAATACGCTGCTGCAACTGTTCCTCCGACAGCATCGCCCAGTAGCGGTAGGCTTTGCCCTCGCGGTCACGCCGGACAATGCCCTTGGCGAGCAGGCGGTCCAGCGTTGTCAGGACGGTGGTCAGCGCCAGGGGATGATCCGGGTTCAGGGCGCGCTGCACCTCCGTCCCCTGGCATCCCTCCGAACCACAGGCCCAAATGTGGCGCATCACGGCGATCTCCAGATCGCCAAGCGGGGCACCGACGCCCGTGCGTTCCGGGCGGTTTCGTCGAATCGGATTATTCACAAGATTCTTCTTTCGGGATAGTGGCTGCTCTGTCTGTCATAGTTTCCATCTGTCATACGGATTATACCAGGCAATAATTTCTACTGTTTATAGAAGGATGCAGCATCTCCGTGTCTTGAGGGAATTCTACAGAAAAAGAAGTTGGTTGCGCTGCCCAGGACTGCTTGCCAAGTTCTATCATTTCCCGCTATTGGCTGGCGGCTCGTTCAACAGGCGTTTCAGTTCCTGCCGGGTCGAGGCTTCGTCAATCGTCCCCACAGAAGCATTTGCGACACGGCCCTGGCGATCAATCAAGAGCGTTGTGGGATATGCCTGGACCCAACCCGTGAGAGGCGAAAATGCCGGAGGAAGCAGAACTGGGTACGGAACATGGTAGGCAGACACAAAGGCTTGCACATTGGACTGCACCGTGCTTCGATTGTCACTGTCCATCGCTACCCCAACAACATCCAGCCCCTGCGCCTCATACTCTTTGGCGATCTTCACCAGGCTGGGCGTCTCCGCCTGGCATGGCAGACACCAAGTCGCCCAGAAGTTCAGCAGCACCACATGGCCCCGATGCTGCGAGAGTGTCCATTGGTGGCCGTCGAGGGTCGGCAGGGTAAAACTCGCCATTGGCTTCCGCTGGCTCAGCGGCACTTCCGGGGACAAAGGAACCGACTGGTCACGGGGATAGGAACTGATCATCAGGCCAATCCCGATCACCCCCAGCCAAAGGAGCGTCCGCCTGTTGTCCTGCCGGGTTCGGGAAGGCGTTTCGCTGCCGGTGAGGTCATCGGAATGAGCCACGGGGTTTCTCCTCGCCTCCTATAGGCTCTTCGGCGGGCGGAACCCGCGCAGGCGCAGGGCGTTGGTGACAACCGAGACGGAAGAGAGAGCCATCGCAGCAGAGGCGAACATGGGCGACAGCAGTCCATGTCCTGTCAGCGCGTACAGCGCGCCTGCCGCCAGCGGAATGCCCAAAATGTTGTAGCCGAAGGCAAAGACAAGGTTCTGTTTGATGTTTCGGAGCGTCGCCCGCGACAGTGCAATCGCCGTGACCACGCCGCTGAGATCGCCGCTCATCAGCGTCACATCGGCGGCCTCAATCGCCACGTCCGTGCCGGTCCCGATGGCGATACCCACATCCGCCTGCGCCAAACCCGGAGCGTCGTTGATGCCGTCGCCCACCATCGCCACCACTTGCCCGCCAGCCTGGAGCCGCTTCACCGCCGCCGCCTTGTTTTCGGGCAGAACGCCCGCCAGGACTTGATCCACCCCTACCGCACGGGCGATGGCCTGGGCAGTCCGCTCGTTGTCGCCCGTCATCATCACGACCTTCAGACCCAGGCGCTGAAGAGCGGCGATAGCAGCCCGCGACGTGGGCTTCACAGTGTCTGCGACAGCGACCAGTCCTGCCGCGTGACCGTCCACGGCAACGTACATTGGCGTCTTGCCGTCCTGGGCCAGCGCGTCAGCCCGAGCCTTGAGGCTATCAGATGTGATGCCGCGCGCCGTCAGCAGTCCGGCGTTGCCGGCGAGCACTGTATGCCCTTCCAGCATGGCGGTGATTCCCTGACCCGCGATGCTGTCGAAGGCAGAAGCATTGCCGATGAGGACGCCCTGCGCCTGTGCGCCCTCCACAATCGCCTGCGCCAGCGGATGTTCCGAACCGCGCTCGGCCCCCGCCGCAAAACGCAATATCTCTGCGGGAGCCATGCCGTTGACGGGTATGATGTCGGTCAGAACGGGCTTGCCCGCCGTGATCGTGCCGGTCTTGTCCAGCACGACGACCTGAATGGCGTGTGCCCGCTCCAGTGCCGAGGCGTCCTTGATCAGTACGCCGAACTCCGCCCCCTTTCCCGTACTGACCATCAGCGAGGTGGGTGTCGCCAGTCCCAGGGCGCAGGGGCAGGCGATGATTAGTACGGCAATGAAGCAGGACAGGGCCAGAACGGGCGAATGACCCACGGAGAACCAGAGAACGAACGTCGCAGTCGCGATCATTAGGACAGTCGGCACGAAATAAGCCGTGACAGTATCCGCCAGTTTCTGGATCGGCGCGCGCGAGCTTTGCGCCTGACGAACCAGTCCGACGATCCGCACCAGCGCCGTGTCCGCCCCGATGCGTGTCGCCTCAAACACGAACGAGCCGCGTGTGTTCACGGTCGCGCCGATGACGGGATCACCAGCGTTTTTCTCCACCGGCAGGCTTTCGCCGGTTACCATGCTTTCATCCACCGCTGATGCGCCTTCCACAATGCGGCCATCTACGGGTATCTTCTCACCCGGACGGACCCGCGCTCGGTCTCCCACACGCACCTGTTCAATCGGGATGTCACTTTCCGTCTCGCCGCGTATGACCCGCGCTGTTTTGGGCTGCAATCCGAGCAATTACTCAATCGCCGACCCGGTTTTGCCTTTGGCCCGCGCTTCCAGCAGCCGCCCCAGCAGGAGCAGAGTGATAATCACGTCGGCGGTCTCATAATAAACATGGCTTTGCTTGCCGAACATGCTAGGCGTGACCGTCACGGCTGATGAAAAGAGATAGGCTGTCCCTGTACCGATGGCAATCAGTGTGTTCATGTCGCTGCTGCGCTGTTTCAGAGACAGCCAGGCCCCCCGAAAGAAGCGCCCCCCGGCCCAGAACAGGACCGGCGTCGTCAGGGCGAGCGCGCTCCCCGCCCGCAGCCGCAGGTTCTGGAGGAACAGGACGATCTCGAAGCCCTCGCGGTAGATCGCCGTGAAACCCAGGAGGGCCAGGCCCCAGAAGGTGGCAGCCCCATTCCCCCCCGCGTCCTCGGCCTCCATGATGCGCTTGCGGCGGCTGGCGTGGCCCCCGATCCAGCCCGTCCAGTAGACCTTGTGGAAGAACCAGTTCATGATCACGAGCAGGACCACGATGGCGAGCAGGCCCGTCGCGGCCTGAACGTCGAGCGCGGGCGCGGTGATATGCGAAATGACCGCCACTACGACGAACCAGGTGGCGATGCTCGCGAGGAAGGCCAGGCCGCCGCCGACGGGGACGGCGCGCAGGTAGTCCTTGCGGCCCGTGCGGGCCATGCCCGCCGTGACAGCGGCCAGGACGAGGATGGCTTCCAGGCCCTCGCGGAAGACGAGCACCGCCGTGCTCAGGATCATGGCGGCGGGGCTGAGACCCCGCGCCATCGGGTCGGGATTGCCGTGGGCCGTGACTGCCTGCCAGATAAAGACGCCCGTGACCATCAAGACAGCTAGGTGAGCGATCAACTTCTTCATCGCCGAACCTTCCAAAGCGTTGCAGCACCGATGGGCTGAACTCACATGTGTCAAGGAGTGAGTCTCCGGCCAAAAATATCGGAGATTACAGCAATCGTGACACGCGGAACTTTGGAAGTCGATGATTTGGGCGAAAAAGATTCGATGGACATCGAATCTTTTTCGCCCTCGTGGTTGCGGATCGAGTGGTGAGAAACACCGTTA
>JAABUQ010001488.1_pt1 | contig 50030 bp, 45 predicted proteins | sample 5560001 | NCBI WGS metagenome assembly JAABUQ01 (sample SAMN10711888, study PRJNA513371) | rock metagenome | isolation source: Antarctica rocks | place: Antarctica: Victoria Land, Finger Mt nord | collected 2015-12-18
CGGTCCATGGCCCGGTTGCCCGCCGCGCCGCCCGCGAAGGAGGACAGCTCGGCACGGCCGGTGTGGCGCAGGATGTCCATCAGGAAGAGGCGATCCTCGGCTCCCGCGTAGCCCGCCCCGAACTCCACGCCCGAGCGCGTGGTGCCGTACACGTGGGGCACCCCGTAGGCACGGTCGCGCACGATCGTCACGTCGCCGCGCGGAATCTCCGTGGAGGCCACGTCGCCGGCGCGCACCCCGAAGGTCGCGTCCTTGAAGTAGTTGGGGATCTGGTCGTGGGTGAGGGTGTCGACCACGTTGGGTAGCCCGGTGTAGAGCCCGAGCTGGTCGTCGAAGTGCGCCGGGCGTGCACCGGTGAGCTTGTTCTGCGCGAGCCCGGACGCCGTCACCAATCCGTTCTCCCCGGGGGGCAGGACGTTGCGAAAGCCGCCCGCGTCAGCGGTGCCGTAGGGCAGGACGGCCGCCTGGGCGGGAGCGCTGCCGACGGCCAGCACCAGCCCCACCAGCAGTGTCGATGTCGCGCCGCGCAGTCGCCTCGCCATCCGTCCCTCCCCCTCGGTCAGAGCCTTCGCCGACCCGGTGAATATAAGGGCGCGCTCGACGGCGCGCGCCGTTTAGCGCGGTGCCTTGAGCGCGCGCCCACCCGGCGGGGCCGTCAGCGCAGGGCTTTGAGGGTGCGCCGACCGGTGCGTGCCCGTGGCCGGCGGGCCCCAACCACGCCGACGGCCCCGCGCAGACCGACAGCGCCCACACAGCCCACGCAGCCCACACAGTTGACACACCCGACGCACCCCACGCAGCCCGCGCAGGCGATGTTCGCCAAGCCGCCGAGGATCCCGGCGCTACCCACGACGGCGACACTGAGCGCCACCCCGGCGCTGCCGACGGTGCCGGCGCTGCCCACCACTGCGGCGCTACCGACCGTGCCCGCGCTGCCCAGCACGCCGGCACTGCCGACGGTGGCGCCACTGGCCACCACCGCGGCACTGCCCACCGTGGCGTCACTGGCGTCCACGGCGGCGCTGAGCACGCTGGCCGAGCTGTCGTCGGTGGCCACGCCGTCGACGCCCCCGAGCAGCCACGCCTCCGCTTTGCTCATCGCCCTGTCGCTCCCCATATCCGGGGGCGACCATAGCGCTCCAGCCTCACTCCTACATGCGAAACACGCCGTAGCCCAGGGGCGCGAGTGGTGCGTGGGCGCACGCGGCCAGCGCGACGGCAAGCACGCTGCGCGTCTGGCGTGGATCGATGATGCCGTCGTCCCACAGCCGGGCGGTGGAGTGGATGGGATTGCCCTGTCGCTCGTACTGCTCGTGCAGCTCGCTGCGAAAGGCCTGTTCCTCCTCGGGCGGCCACTGCTCGCCGCGTGCCTGGGCGCCCTCGCGGCGAACCGCGGAGAGCACGGTGGCGGCCTGCTCGCCGCCCATCACCGAGATGCGCGCGTTGGGCCACATGAAGAGGAAGCGTGGGGAGTACGCCCGCCCGCACATGCCGTAGTTGCCCGCCCCGAAGGAGCCGCCGATGATCACGGTGAGCTTGGGCACGCGCGCGCACGACACGGCGGTGACCAGCTTGGCGCCATCCTTGGCGATGCCGCGTGCTTCGTAGTCGCGCCCGACCATGAAGCCCGAGATGTTCTGCACGAAGACCAGCGGGATCGCGCGTCGATCACACAGCTCGATGAAGTGCGCCGTCTTGAGCGAGCTCTCCGAGAAAAGAATGCCATTGTTGGCCACGACGCCCACTGGGTGGCCGTCCAGGTGGGCAAAGGCACACACCACGGTGCTGCCGTAGAGCTCCTTGAACTCGTGCAGCTCGCCGGCGTCGACGATGCGGCGCAGCACCTCGCGCACGTCATAGGGGGTGCGGGCGTCCAGCGGGACGACGTCGAGCAGCTCCTCGGCGTCCAGAGCCGGCGCACGCACCGGCAGACGCGTCCACGCCGCCGGGGGGGGCGCCGGCAGGGTGGACACGATCGAGCGCAGACGCGCCAGGGCCTGCTCGTCGTCGGCCACCAGGTGATCGACCACCCCCGATGAGCGCGCGTGAAGCTCACCCCCGCCGAGCTCCTCGGCGCTGACCACCTCGCCGGTGGCCGCGCGCACCAGGGGGGGCCCGCCCAGGAAGATGGTGCCCTGCTCGCGCACGATGACCGTCTCGTCGCTCATGGCGGGCACGTAGGCGCCCCCCGCCGTGCACGAGCCCATGACCGCGGAGATCTGGGGGATCGAGCGCGCCGACATCGTGGCCTGGTTGAAGAAGATGCGCCCGAAGTGCTCGCGATCGGGGAACACCTCGTCCTGCAGGGGCAGAAAGGCGCCACCGGAGTCGACGAGGTAGACGCACGGCAGGTGGTTGTGCAGCGCCACCTCTTGCGCGCGCAGGTGCTTCTTGACGGTCATGGGGTAGTAGCTGCCCCCCTTGACGGTGGCGTCGTTGGCGACGATCACGCAGCGGCGACCGTGGATCACGCCGACCCCGGTGACCATGCCGGCACCGGGTGCCTCGTCCTCGTAGAGCCCCTCGGCGGCCAGCGGTGAGAGCTCCAGGAAGGGTGCGCCCTGGTCACACAGTCGCTCGACGCGCTCGCGCGCGGGCAGCTTTCCGCGCGCACGGTGGCGCTCGGTCGCGGCGGGCCCACCGCCTCCGCGCACACGGGTCAGCCGACGCTCGAGATCAGCGAGAAGGGCCAGGTGATCCTCGCGCGCGCTCATCAGTCGCTCGGCGGCGGCGTCGGCGTCGGCGGGGTCGCCGGCGTCGGGGGGGTCGGCCCGGAGCCGTCCGACGCGTCGGACGGGGGGGCGCTCACCGCGAGCAGCGCCTGGCCCACGCCGACGCGGTCCCCGGCTCGCAGCGACAGGCCCTCGACCACGCCGTCACGGGGAGCGCTGATGTCGAGCTCCATCTTCATCGACTCAAGCACGAGCAGAACCTGACCCTGGCTGACCTCCTCGCCGTCGGCCACCTTGACGAGCAGCACGGTCCCCGGCATCGGGGCCTCCAGCGAGCCAACCAGGCCCAAGGTGAGATCGGCGGCCGCCGCGACGCTGAGCACACGCAGCTGGTGGCCGTCGCGCCCCACCCACAGCGCTTCGCCCTCACGCGCCACGGCGTAGCGCCGCGCGCAGCGGTCGAGTTCGACGAGCACGTCGCCATGGTCCAGGCGGCTCACCGCTCCCTGCCAGACATGCTCGCCCCAGCCCACCTCGGCTTCGGCGGGCGTGCCGCGCACCCACAGCTCCACCGCGCCGCCCGAGTGCTCGACCCGCCGCCGCCAGGTGGCCGTGGGTCCGCCCACCGTCCAGGCAAAGGGGACGCTGCTGTCCTGGGCGGCTTGCTCGACGTCGGCGAGGAACAGCGCCAGTGCGGCGGCGCCCAGCAGATCCGCTGGCGCTGTCAGGTCTGACTGTGCGAGCACGCGCTCGAGCAGCGCCGTGTCCAGGGCCCCCGCGCGCACGTCGGGGTGGGCGAGCAGTGCGCGGGTGAACGCCACGCTGGTGGGCACGCCGAGCGCGACGAGCTCGCCCAGCGCGCGCTGCAGGCGGCGCAGCGCCGTCGGGCGGTCGGGACCGTGAGCGATCACCTTGGCCAGCAGGGGGTCGTAATGGGTGCTCAGCTGTTGGCCGGCGGCCACGCCGCTGTCCACCCGCACGCCCTGCTCGCGCGGCGGGCGCCACGCGAGCAGGGTGCCGCTCGCGGGCAGGAAGCCGGCGGCCGGATCCTCCGCGTAGACGCGCGCCTCGATGGCGTGACCCGAGGGACGGATGCGCTCCTGGGCGATCTCCACGCGCTCTCCGGCGGCCACGCGCAGCTGAGCTTCGACCAGGTCGATGCCGTACACGAGCTCGGTGACCGGGTGCTCGACCTGCAGGCGCGTGTTCATCTCCAGGAAGAAGAACTCCCGCTCGCCGGCGCCGGGCGCGTGCGGGCCACCGCCGCCGCCGGGCACGTCGCCCTCGCTATCGCCGGGCACCAGGAATTCAACCGTGCCCGCCCCGACGTAGCCGCAGGCGCGGGCCAACGTGACCGCGGCGGCGCCCAGGCGCGCACGGTCGCGCTCACCGAGGACGGTCGAGGGCGCCTCCTCGACCACCTTCTGATGGCGGCGCTGAAGTGAGCAGTCACGCTCACCGAGGTGGATGACGTGACCGTGCGCGTCGGCCAGGATCTGCACCTCGATGTGGCGCGGTGCGCTCAGGTAGCGCTCCACCAGCACGCGGTCATCGCCGAATGCCGCCCGCGCCTCGCGACGCGCGGCCTCCAGGGCACTCTCCAGCTCGTGCTCGGCGCGCACGACGCGCATCCCGCGCCCGCCGCCCCCGGCCAGCGCCTTGATGACCACGGGGAGGCCGTGCTGGGCGCAGAAGTCCCGCAGCTTCTCTGGCGCCAGGTGGACACCGTCTGCCTCGTGCGGTCCGTCCAGTGCGCTCGGCTCGCCTCCGCCGCCCAGACCGGCGAGCACCGGTACCCCGGCCTGGGCGGCGAGCGCCTTGGCCCGTGCCTTGTCGCCCATCAGCTCGATCGCCTCGGGCGGGGGACCGATCCAGATCAGTCCCGCCGCCAGGCACGCGCGTGCGAAGTGGGCGTTCTCGGACAGGAACCCGTACCCCGGGTGCACGGCGCGCGCGTGGGCGCTCTGTGCCGCCGCCAGCACAGCCTCGATGGACAGGTAGGACGCCCGCACCGGCGCCGGTCCTATCCGCACGGCGCAGTCGGCGGCCAGGACGTGCGGGGCGTCGAGGTCCGCGTCGCTGGCCACGGCCACCGAAGGCAGGCCCAGGTCGCCCAGGCTGCGCGCGATGCGCACGGCGATCTCACCCCGGTTGGCGATCAGGACCGGTGCCAGGGCGTCCAGGCCGGGCGCGACGGCGGCGCGGGCTGCAGCGCTGCGGGCGGGGGCGCTCGCGGGGCTGGCGGGTTCAGGGCCGGAGGGGGAAGCGGGGCGCGCCATGACAAAGATATACCGACCGCTCCGATCGACTACGTGACCGCCCCTGGGCGTCCACCCGCCGACGCGCGCTCGCCGGAGGGCGAGCGCGCCTGAGCTGACCGAGCGCTGCGCAACGTCGCACTGGTCGCGGCAAGGGCGGCGCACTAGTCTGGGCGAGAACGGTGAGTGGGCGCATTTGCGCTCACTAAAGACAGCCATGAAGAGCTACGCCGACGTCACCCGCAGGCTTCGCCACCCGTACGTGCTCGTCGCGGTGGCGGCGGCCGGCGTGGTGCTCGCCCTGCTTCCCGGCGCTCGGAGCCATCGCGCGCCCTCAGGGCCCCAGACCCTGACCATCGCCGGGCAGGGGCCGCGGGCCTGCGCGGCGCCGCTGGTGCAGGCGAGGCGGACCGTCACCGTCGTGGTCTCACGACGAGCCACCGCCGCACGCACGCTGCAGGCCAGCGCCACGCGTAGTGCCGTGGCTCCCGGTGCCCATGGCCTCGCGCGCGCATCGGCGACGGCGACCGACCGCGTGCGCGTCACCCAGGCCGCCTCGGCGTCCGCGCGCGTGCGTGTCCTGTTGCGCGTCGGCTCCCGGGTGCGCGCCTGTGCCCGCGCCACGACCGCGAGCGCCGCCGCATCCCTGGCCCTGGCCCGGGCTCGGCGCGCGGGTCGACTACGCGCGCAGCGCGAGCTCGCCGTGCGGGCGACCTCCGCCCGGGCCATGGCGCAGCGGCGAGCCGGCCCGGGCGTGCTGCGCAGCGCCACGCGCGCCGCCCTGCGCGGGCTCGCCGGGCGTCTCGTCGTGGCCCAGCGCCGCGTCATGGCGGCCGCCACCAGGCAGGCCCAGCGCGACGCTGTGGCACGGGCCGGGAGAGCCACCGTCTGAGCGCCCGATGCGTTCGCCTGAGCATCCCCGCCGAGCGCGGATCAGTCGCCGATGAGCACCGAGATGCGCAGCTCGCCCGCGGGGAACGCCGTGCCCGTGAAGGAGAAGACGCGCACCGCCCGCCCGTGGCGGGCGCGGGGGGCCGGGACGCTCGGGACGAGTCGGCCTCGCCGCCGCAGGGTGACCTCGGCGCCGGTGAAGCGCCTGACGAGCTTCACGTAGCCGGCGTCGTCCTGGAGAGCGAACACGAGGGTGCCCACCGTCCTTCCCGTGCGGTCGCGCAGCGGTCCGGTGACCGGCGCCAGCACGTCGGGTCCGCCGACGTCCACGAGCAGTCCCTCGCGACGGGTGGACACGCGCACCCGCACGACGTGGACGTGACTGCGAAAGAGCGCCACGATCGCCTGCCGCGCGCCGAGCGGGTCCCGCCGGGCGACGGCGCGGCGCAGGAGCGTGGAGCTCCCGATGCGCGCCTGGACGGTGCGCACCCGCGTGCTCATCGCCTCCTCGTCGTAGATGCGGCGGGCCACCTCGCCGAGCGTGGTCGCCGAGATCTGAGCACGGTCGCCGACGCACCGCGGCGGCGGCTTGGTGAGGAGTGTCGTGCTTGCGGACGCTCCCCCGAAAGTCTGCACCGGCAGCGACACCGCATAGGCGCGATGGGCGTCGACGCGCACCGGCCCGTGCGCGGGAGCGCCGGACGGGAAGCCCGGGGTGAAGCGCAGCATGCGGTGGGCGACGCTCAGACGCACCTGCGAGCCGGTGATCCCCTGGAGCAGGTTCACGAACGCGCCCTCGTTCTCGACGCTGAGGCGGTAGCTGCCCACGGCTGCTCCGGTGGGCCCACGGAGCACTCCGACCACGGGGGCGATCGCCGGCGCGTGTCCGGCACCGGCCAGCACGCGCCGAGCGTCGCTTACCTCGATGCGGATGATCTGCCCGGCCATCAGCGTCCGCAGCGCAGCGCCGGCGGCCGCACCGTCACCGCGGGCCACCGCGCCGCTGAGCACAGACGAGCGCTCGATCCTGCGGCGCGCCTCGGTCGCGTTGGAGCCCGACTGCGCCTCGCGGTAGACGCGCGTGCCCACCGTTGCCAGGGTGCCCGCCACCGTGTCGGCGCACGACGATGGGGCGCTGACGCTCGCAGGTGCGCCAGGGGGCAGGGGCGGTCCCGGGGATGACGTGCCGGGCCGCGAATGCGTGGATCCGCACCCGACGGCGGCGGCGAGCAGGGCGCCCGTGGCGCACGCCCTGGGCGCGGCGCTGAGCCCGACGAGCATGGCGCTCAGTGGCGGCTGGAGGCGCCTGGAGGCTCGGCGGGCGAGGCTGTCTGTCCCTCGAGCCCGCGCCCCACCCGGCTGCGCCGGGACCCGTAGAAGGCGTAGATGACCAGCCCCACGGCCATCCACAGGAAGAAGCGCAACCAGGTGGCCCCGGTCAGGTTGAGCATCAGGTACACGGAGGCCAGCACCGACAGGATCGGAATGAGCGGGACCAGCGGTGTGCGAAACGAACGCCGCAGGTCGGGCTGGGTGCGGCGCAGCACCCATACGCCGATGGCCACCAGCACGAACGCGAACAGGGTGCCGATGTTGACCAGCTCGCTGAGGGTCTTCAGGGTCAGCAGGGCCGACAGCAGGGCCACGGCGATCCCGGTGAGGATGATGGTGCGATAGGGAGTGCGGTACCGCTCAGACACCGCGGCGAAGACCGGCGGCAGCAGGTTGTCGCGACTCATGGCAAAGGACACGCGACTCTGGCCGAGCATGAGCGTCAGGATCACCGTGGTAAGGCCCGCCAGCGCGCCGAAGGAGACGATCTGGGCGATGGTCGACTGACCGACCGAACGGAAGGCCTCGGCCAGCGGAGCCTTGGTCTTGATCTGGGTGTACTTGACCATGCCGGTGATCACCACCGAGACCGCGATGTAGAGCACCGTGCACACCGCCAGCGATCCGAAGATGCCGATGGGCAGATCACGCTGCGGATTCTTGGTCTCCTCGGCGGCCGTGGCCACCACATCGAAGCCGATGAAGGCGAAGAAGACGAGGGCCGCTCCGCTGAAGATGCCCCCGAAGCCGAAGCTGCCCGGACTCAGGCCGATGTCCTGCAACAGCGTCGTGCTCGACGCGGCGCCTCCGGCTCCCGGTGAGCCGGACGGCGGTATGAACGGGTGGTAGTTGGCCGTCTTGATGTAGGACAACCCCGCGAAGATCACCAGCAGGACGATCGCCACCTTGACCACCACGATGGCCGAGTTCACGCGCGTGGAGAGGCGCACGCCGAAGCACAGCAGGGCGGTCAGGGCCAGCACGACGACGGCGGCGACGAGATTGTGGGGCGGCGCGTCGACCCACGTGGGCAGGTTCACGCCGAAGGTGTCGCCCATGACCACGCGGAAGTAGGTCGACCAGCCCGAGGCGACCGTTGCCGCGCCCAGGGACAGCTCGAGGATCAGATCCCATCCGATGATCCAGGCGAACAGCTCGCCGAGGCTGGCGTAGGAGAACGTGTACGCCGAGCCCGCCACGGGCACGGCGGAGGCGAACTCCGCGTAGCACAGTGCCGCCAGCCCGCAGGCGAGTCCGGCAAAGGCGAAGGACAGAGCGATCGCAGGGCCGGCCAGGGTGCCCGCGGCCTCGCCGGTGAGCACGAAGATGCCCGTACCGATGATCACGCCGATTCCGAACACGGCGAGATCCAGCGGGCCGAGAGCCCGACGCAGCTTCCAGCGCGGCTCGTCGGTGTCGGCGATCGACTGCTCGACGCTCTTGGTGCGCATGACGCTCATGGCTTGGCGCGGGAGTATCACGCCGTGCGCCCCAATACACAAGCGCGGACACCCCTACTGCCGTGCGGACACCCCTACTGCCTGCCGGCCCCCGATGCCGCCTGGACGCTGCGCCCGGACGGCAAAGCGCCGGGTCGCGCTCAGGCGCCCGGGCCGGGCAGTGGGGGTATGAGCGGTGGTGGGCCGGAGTTGGGCGGCGGAGATTGCGGCGGCGGGGCCGAGCCTGGCGGCGGCGACTGGGGCGGGCCCGGCGGCGGGCCGGGGTCGCGCGCGGGGGTCCCGCCGGTGTCGGCGAGCAGGCGGCCGCGCACGAACGCCCACACCTGGGCGCTGGCTGAGATTCGCCGCCGCCGGTGGGGCAGTGGTCTCGGGTAGACGTGGCCGAGGCCCGCCACGCGCAGGTGAGCCACCTCGCTGCTCTGGGCGCAGCCGTCCCAGCGGTAGAGCAGCGTTCGCGGAGCCACCCGACGCTTGCTGGGTGCCGGCGCGCAGCCATCGCGCGCGGCCCACCCGAGCAGATAGGGGAGCACCGCGCCGGCATGATCGGGGGGGCGCCCTCGGTAGGGCACCGTCGAGTCCGCCGTCCCGTGGATCTCCAGCACCGACACGGGCCGGTCCGGCGTGCACCTGGGCAATGACTCATACCCGCCGGCGACCGGCGCGATGGCCGCTACGCGGGCACTGAGCTCACAGCCGACGCGCGCGGCCATACCGCCACCGGCCGATACGCCGGTGACGTAGACGCGGCGCGGATCCGTGCACAGGCGGCTGTCGAGGAGGTCGATCAGGTCGGACGTGAAGCTGATGTCACTCGTTCTCCCCGCCGTGAGCGCCCATGTCGGTCCGCTCGCGTCGGGATAGACCACGGCGAAGCCCTCGCGGTCAGCCAGCCTCGAGAAGCCGCTCTCGGCCTCCATGGCAGCCCCGCTGCCGCGATAGCCGTGGAAGGCGATGAGCAGGGCCAGCGGCGTCCCGGCCGGCGCCGGCGGGACGTGCAGCAGGGCCGTGCGGGTACGGCCGGCGCTCTGCAGGGTGAGCCGTTCAGAGCCCGAGGCGGGCGTGCTCGTGCAGCCTCCGCCGGGCCCGGTCGCCGGCGGCGCGGCGCCGGCCGATCGGGCCCCGGGCCCCCCAGCGGCCGCGAGTCCGGGCGCCCACAGGATCCCGGCGACGGCCAGCGCCGCGAACAGGGCAGCAGCCTCGCTGGCCCGCCGGTGGCGGCGCGCCGGGGCGCAGGTGATGGGGTGAGCAGGGCAGCGCATCGGTCAGACGGGACGACATTCTTATCGCGGCCTTCCCTGCGCGCGTCGCCACGTCAACTATGGTCGCCTCGTGTCGCCCCGCTGGTCACCGTTGTCGCGCGTGCGCAAGCACGGGTGGGTGCCATGAGATCACGTCCCCCGCACTGATGGCCAGCGCCGGCGCCTGGACCGACAGATCTGCCACGGGGGTCCTCGGTCCGAGCACCCTGGGGCCGGTCCTTCGGGCGGCGCTGGGCGCACTGGTGTTGGGCGCGGGCGCCGCTGTCCTGCTTGGGCGTCTTCCGCTCAACCTCTATGACGTCAGCTTCTCGCTGGACTGGGGCCGTGAGCTGATCAACGGCCAGCCCCCGGATGTGCGCGTCGTCGGCGCCTCCACGCTCCACCCCCTCTCGATCCTCTCGGGCGCGTTCGCCGCGTTGTTCGGCGCGGGCGCCCTCGCGGTCCTCGGCGGCCTCCTGTACCTCGCCGCCGGGACCGTCCTCGTCGCCCTGTTTGCCCTGGGTCGCGCGTGTGGGCTGCACGCCATGGGGGTGTGCGCCGCCCTGGCCCTGGTGGTCAGCGAGCCCTTCGTATTCGCCACCATGGGACAGGCCACTGTCTCGGACCTGCCCAGCCTGGCCGCCGTGCTCGTCGCCCTCGCTCTGGAGGTGGGACGTCCGCGGCGCGGGACGGCGCCGTTGGTCATGCTCGCCGTCGCCGGACTCTTCCGTCCCGAGGCGTGGCTGCTCTCGGGGATGTACCTGCTGTGGGTCAGCCCGGGACGCAGCTGGTCGGCGCGCGCGCGCCTGGCCGCCCTGGCCCTGAGCGGACCGTTGCTGTGGGGGGTCACCGATCTGCTGCTGACCGGCAATCCGCTGTACTCGCTGACCTACACGCGTGCGTCGACCATTGTCGCCCAGCGTCCGACGGGTCTTGGCCGCTTCCCCGGCGTGCTGTGGTCCACGCTGACCAGCTACCTGAGCATGCCCATCCTCGTCGGTGCCTTCCTTGGCCTGGCCATCGATCTGCGGGCCGGGCGCCTGCACCGGTTGATACCGGTCACCCTGGTGCTCACGGTGGTGGGCTTCGCCGGCCTGGGCGTGGCGAACCTGCCCCTGGACGACCGCTACACGCTGCCCACCACCCTGCTGCTGGCGATCTACTTCGGCTACTTCCTGGCGGGCTGGCGCCGGCAGGAGCCGGGCTGGCTACGCCGTGGGTGGATCGTCGCCGCGCTGGTCGTGGCCGTACTCGCCGCGGCCGCCGCGCCCGCCGGGCTGAAGGCGCTGTCGCGTGATCGCGCGCAGCTGAGCGCCCAGGCGCAGATCCCGGCCAAGCTCTCGGCGTTGCTGCGCGACCACGCGCTGCGCGCGCAGATCGCGACCTGCGGCCCGGTGCAGGCCTCCTATCGCGTCAGGCCCCTGCTCGCCTATGACCTGGGTCGCAGCCCGCGCGCGGTGGTGCAGGTCGATCGCGGCGTGCCCACCGCCGGCACGGTGATCGAGCCGACGCCAGGCCTGGCCGAGACCCTGTTCGAGACCCACGCCCATCCCATTTCCTCGTTGAGTCGACGTGGTTATGAGCTGGTCGCCGCCAACGACAGCTGGCTCATCTACACGCGCTGCGCATAGGCCCTCCTGGCCCGCGGGTGCGCATCTCCAGCCGCTCTGCCGTGTCTAGCATGAGGTGTCGCGTCCGTCCATGACCCCCGAGCCCCCTCCCTTCGCGCCCTTTCCCCAGGCACCGTCAGAGCGGCGGACGCTGCTGATGTGCGGCGGCCTGATGGCCGTCGGCGTGGCCCTGCTTGCGCTCGTGCTCAGCGGAGGCTGGCGTGTGCTCGCAGTTCGCTCTGCGCCGGCGCCTCCGCCGCTGCCCGCGCCGTCGCCCACCCCCGCGGCCAACGCGGGGTGGCCGGGCGGCCCCGCACCGACATCGGCCCAGACGAACATCGTCGCTGCCCCCCCGAGCAGCCGCCGCGGAGCCGAGCAGATCCGCCTGCGCCGTCTTGCCCACTTGCACGTGCCGGCCGCATGGGAGGCCGGCTTCTACGCGCTCTATGAGACCGCGGGGCGCACCTTCGGCGTCAGCTGGCTTCTGCTGGCCTCGATACACGAGCAGGAGACAGCCTTCTCCACCGACCCGACGACCTACCGGGGGCTGAACTTCGCCGGCTGTTGCGGCGGACCGATGCAGTTCAACGTGCGCAACCGACCGGTCTCGACGTGGCGGCGCGTCGCTGACTCATACCGCTACGCGACCCGCCCGGCGGCCTATCACCACCCCACGGCGCGACACCCGTCGATCTACGACGACTTCGACGCCATGATGGGCGCCGCGCGCCTACTCTCGTGGGACGGGGCCAGCGGGACGTTGGACGGCGGCGCATGGCAGGCCGCCTATGACTACTACGGGCACGACGCCACGGGCGTGGACTACGCCGACCGCGTGCTGGCCCGCGCGATCAGCTGGTCCCAGCACGGTTTCTGCATCAACTGCGCGCTCGACGGCTCGATGCTCGCCTCGGTGCACGGCGCATGGGGGGCGCCGGCCCTGGCGACCCTGTCCGCGGCCGCGGCTGCGGTGCCCCGCAAGCACCACCGGCGCCCCCGCGCCCACCGCTGAGCGACTTTCCGCCCGCCGCGCTGCGGGCACGCCGACCGGCGCGAGCCGATGGCTGAGCGCTCGCCTTCAGGCGGGCGCCAGCAGATGGGCGGCCACGCGGTCGGCGGCGTCCGCGCTGCCGGCGAGCAGCCGGCGAGAGAGCTGCGAGCGGCGGAAGTAGAGCGGCGCATCGTGCTCCCAGGTCGCGCCGATGCCGCCGTGCACGGCGATCATCTCACGAGCGCCGAAGTCCAGCGCCCGCCCGGCGGCCACGCGCGCCGCGCTGGCCGCCAGAGGGAACTCATGCGGGGCGCCGCGCCGCGCCCAGCCGGCGTAGTACAGCAGCGAGCGAGCGTTCTCGAGCAGACGCAGCATCTCGGTGATCCCGTGCTTGACCGCCTGATAGGAGCCGATCGCGCGCCCGAACGTGTGACGCTCCTTGGCGTAGGCCACGGTGGTCTCCAGGGCCGTCTCCACGCTGCCCACCGACTCGGCGGCGATCAACGCCTGAGCCAGGTACCAGGCGGCCGACAGCTCGTCGGCGTCGAGGTCCAGGGCGATCGCCGGCGCCCCATCCAGGAACACGTGAGCCAGCGCCCTGGTGGCGTCGTAGCGATGCACGCTCTCGGTGCGCACCCGCGCGTCGTCGGTGTTGACGGCCACGCCCACGCCCCGGCCTTCGGAGTCGACGGCCACACCGACGAGCACGTGCGCACCCGCGGCGTCGGGCACCCAGGAGAGCCGACCGCTCACGGCGAGCTCGTCGCGAGCGGACTCCACTCGCGGCGCGGGGCCCCGCTCCATCCCCGTCACGGCGTCCACGGTCCACGCGGCGGTCAGGTCGTCGGGCGGGCGCACGGGTAGGTAGGCCGCCCGCTGCTCCCCCGTGGCAAGCTCGGCCAGGCCGGCCGCGGTCCGCACCGAGGAGGCGGCCGCCGACAGCATGCCCGTGGCGGGCAGGTGTCCGAGCAGGGCCACAGCCGCGAGCGCGCGGCCGCATTCGCCCATCACCAGCATCGCGTCAAAGGCGTCCAGGCCGGCGCCGCCATCCTCCTCGGAGACGAGCAGCCCGGGCCACCCGGCCTCGCACGCCGCCGGCCACAGATCGGTCGCCTGGCCCCCGTCCAGCGCGTGGCGTGCGTCGGCCAGGGTGGCGTAGCGAGAGAGCGTGCCGCGGGCGGCCTCGCGCAGGAAGAGCTGCTCATCGGAGAGGGCCAGGTTCATCGCGAAGCCCCCCCGCCCGTCTGGGCGGTCTCCGTGCGCGCGCGCAGCTCGGAAAAGGGCACGCCCTTGTCCAGGCGGGGTTCGGAGGGCAGCCCGAGCACGCGTTCGCCGATGGTGTTGCGCAGGATCTCCTCGGTCCCGCCCGCCGACTTCAGGCCGGGCAGGAAGGAGATCAGGTAGGCCCAATCGCTACCCGGCGCCAGCGCGTCGGGGCCGAGCACGTCGGCGATCAGCTCGCCGGCGCGGATGGCGGCGTTGACGATGGTGACCTTGGCCAGGCCCGCCTCGGGGCCCGGGATCTGGCCCTGGGCCAGCGCGGTGAGGGTGCGGTATCCGGTGAAGCGCACGGCCAGCAGCTCACTGGTCAGCTCACCGAGCTCGCGCCGTACCCCGGGGTCGCGCCGCGCGACGGGATCGGCGGCCACGGCGCGCGCGAAGCGCTCGCTTGAGAAGCCCATGCCCTCGGCGCCCAGGCCGATGGTCACGCGCTCGAACATGAGCGTGGTCATGGCGGTACCCCAGCCGCCGCCCACCGGACCGACCGCCGCGTCGGGATCCAGGGCCACGTCGTCGAAGAACACCTCGTTGAACTCGGCCTCACCGGAGATCTGACGCAGGCCCCGCACGGTGACGCCCTCGGCGTCGATGGGCACGATGAACATGGTCAGGCCCTTGTGCTTGGGCACATTGGGGTCCGTGCGCGCCAACAGGAGCCCGTAGGCCGAGAACTGGGCGTTGGTGGTCCACACCTTCTGGCCGCTCAGGCGCCAGGTGCCATCCGCCTGGCGCCGCGCGCGGGTCTGCACCGCCGCCAGGTCCGAGCCGGCCGCCGGCTCGGAGAAGAGCTGGCACCACACCTCGTCGCCGTGCAGCAGAGCGCCCAGGTAGCGGGTCTTCTGCTCCTCGCTTCCGTGAGCGATGATCGTCGGTCCGAGCATGCCCACGCCGATGGCGTCCAGGATCCCGGGTACTCGAGCCCGGGCGATCTCCTGGTTGACGATCACCTGCTCGATCGGCCCCAGGGCCTGGCCGCCGTACTCCTGCGGCCAGGTCACGCCGGCCAACCCGGCCTCGGCGAGACGACCCTGCCAACGGCGATGGGCGGCGATCAGCTCGTGCTCGTCCGCGATGGCCTCCGGACCCGCGAGCACGGGCGCCTGCGCCGCATGCTCCTCCAGCCAGGCGCGCACCCGCGCACGGTAGGCGGCCTGATCGGGCGTGTCGTCGAGATCCACCGGCGCTCCCTTCCGTCGTTGACTGACCAGTCAATCGTCTACGCAGACGGTACTACTCGCGCTCATCCGTCGAGGGCGCGGCCGGCAGCGGCGGCGGGTCAGCGGTGCGGCGCGGCCGGCAGCGGCGGCGGGTCAGCGGTGCGGCGCGACCGGCAGCGCCGGGATGACCGCGGTCGGCGGCGGGCGCTGGTGGTAAACGTTCGCAAAGGCCGCGTCGAGCAGCTGACGCGCCTGGCCGCCGGGGTTCGGCGAGTGCAGCAGCACGACGCCGAGACGCACCCCGTGGCGCTCGGCGGTGGCCACCAGGCACGGGCCCGCCGCCGCGGTGAAACCCGTCTTCAGCCCGGTGATGCCCGGGTAGCCCAGCAGGACCAGGGGATTGTTGTTGTAGAGGTACAGGCGCCCGCCGCGGATCGGGAAAGGCTCGATCGCGCTGCGCCGGCGTGTGATGCGGGCAATGCGCGACTCGGCCAGGTCAGCGCGGGCGAGCACGGCGAGATCGGCGGCACAGGTGAAGTTGTCGCGGTCAAAGAAGCCGCTGGGCGAGGAGTAGCGCGTGCAGCCCAGGCCGAGTCCCGCCGCCCGGCGGTTCATGAGGCCCACGAAGCGCGGCACGGTATGCGCCACGTGCCGGGCCAGGGCGATCGCGGCGTCGTTGCCCGAGGGCAGCAACAGCCCGTTGAGCAGAGCCTCCAGCGGCACCCGACGCCCGCGCGGAAGGTTTCCCACGCCCGAGCCCTGGAAGGCGACCGCGTCGTGGGTCACGAGCACGTGGGCACTCGGCGGGGAGTGCTCGACGACCAGCAGCGCGGTCATCATCTTGGTCAGGCTCGCCATGGGCACGCGCGCGGTGGGCCGCCGCCGCCAGAGCACGCGCCCGGTGTTCAGGTCAAAGAGCAGGCCGGCCCGGGGCGGGGGGCGCAGGCCCACGCGCACGGGGTCGCTGACGTCGCCCAGGCCCAGGCGCAGAGAGGGCACCCCGAGCGGGAGCCCGAGCGGGGAGCGCCCGGAGGGTGCCTGGACGTCGGTGCTTGACACCGGCGGTGCGACGACGGCGACGGCCCGTGGTGCGCGCGCCGGGGAGTGGCGCGCCGACAGGGCCAGCAGCGCGGCTGCGGCGATGAGTACCAGGGCCAGCAATGCGCCTGCGCTCAGGACGCGCCGGCGCACGCGCCGGCGCTGGGCGTGCGTGCGCGCGTGGCCCGCCGAGGGTGCCAGGAACGGGGAGCGGCTCATTCGGGGGGCGGGTGCAGCAGGGCGCCCACCACGCCGACCCCCACGAGCAGCAGGATGAGCACGGAGAATCCGGTCAGCAGGTCCGGTCCGTGGATGAGGGCCACGCGCAGCGTGGCGAAGCCGAACACGGCTACGGAGATCAGGACCACGATGAGTATCAACACGCGCATGAGCGGGACCGGAGCGCGCGACTTCCCTGCCGTCGCTCCGGTCCCCTAGTAAACCGGGTAACGCGGTGCGCCGGATGCGGCGGCGCGCATGCGCCGGGCGAACACGCCCACCACCGCCAGGCCGAAGAGGAAGCCGCCCACGTGGGCGAAGTAGGCCACCCCTCCAGAGCTCCCCACGGGGTTCGTCTGCCCCAGCGCCCCGAACAGCACCTGCTCGACGAACCAGAAGCCCAGCACCACCAGAGCGGGCAGCTCCAGCAAGGTGAAGAAGAAGATGATGAACACCACGGTGAGAATCCGGGCCCGCGGGAACAGCAGGATGTAGGCGCCCAGCACCGCGGCAACGGCTCCGGAGGCACCGAGGGTGGGCACCATCGCCCCCGGACCCACGAGCACCTCGGCACCGAGCGCCACCAGTCCCCCGACGAGGTAGAAGGCCAGGAAGCGCAGCGATCTGAAGCTGTCCTCCACGTTGGGACCGAAGATGGCCAGGAAGAGCATGTTGCCCGCGATGTGCAGGATCCCGCCGTGCAGGAACATGGACGTCAGCGCGGTCTCCCAGGTCGGCGGCTGGCCACCCGGGGCCGGGCCGCTCTGGCACCCGATGCCCTGGGCGGCGTTGCCCATGGCGTCGGGAACGCTGAGCAGGTCACAGTGGGTGCCGGGATGAGTCAGGGCAAAGGGGATCGCCCCGTAGTGCACGCTCACCGTGTCGGCCGGCCCACCGATCAGGCTTCCCCCGTGGCGGATCGACAGCAGGTAGGCGACCACGTTGAGCACGATGAGGACCACCGTCACCAGCGGGAATCGCTCGTTGGGAATGTTGTCCTTGAGGGGGAACATGCGTGGGCGCCGGCCGTCGCCGTGGGCCGGCGCCGGTGCCGGTGGTCAGGCCGCGGGTGCGGCGGCCAACGGCCCGACGCCGGGCTGGTGCTGGGGGACGTGTTGGTCGGCGTGGTAGCTGGAGCGCACCAGCGGGCCCGCGGCGACGTGCTCGAAGCCGAGTCGGTAGGCGGCGTGCGCAAGGTCGGCGAACTCGTCGGGGTGCCAGTAACGCACCACGGGCAGGTGACGCTCGGAGGGGCGCAGGTACTGACCGATGGTGAGCACCTGCACCTCGTGCTCGCGCAGGACGGCCAGCGCGTCGACCATCTCGTCGTGGGTCTCTCCCAGTCCCACCATCAGCCCCGATTTGGTGGTCACCGCTTCGCCGCCCATCTGCTTGGCGTTGGCCAGCACGCGGCAGGAACGCAGGAAGGCGGAGCCGCGGCGGGCGATGGGATAGAGCCTGGGTACGACCTCCACGTTGTGGTTGAAGACGTCGGGACGCTCGGCGATCACCCGTGCGAGAGGCATCTCCTGTCCCTGGAAGTCGGGCGTGAGCACTTCCACGCGGCAGCGCGGGGCCTGGCGGCGCACCTGGCGGATCACGCCGACGAAGGCGGACGCGCCCTTGTCGGGCAGGTCATCGCGGTCGACGGAGGTGATGACCGCGTGACGGAGCCCCATGCGCGCAATCGAGCGCGCCACACGCGCGGGCTCCAGAGGATCGTTCCACGTCGGCTTGCCCGTCTTGACGTGGCAAAAGCCGCAGCGACGCGTGCATGTGTCGCCCAGGATCATGAACGTCGCGGTGCCCCGTTCCCAGCATTCGCCCACGTTGGGACAGGCCGCCTCCTGGCAGACGGTGTGCAGGTTCTCGGCCCGGATGAGCTCAACCAGGTCGCGGTAGCGCTCGCCGCCGGGCGGAGGCACCTTGAACCAGGCCGGCTTGCGCTCGCGCATCGGGCGCACGTCGGTCCCCAGCACGGAGAGCACGTCCATGCCGCCCGGGTTGGCGCGCGAGCGGGTCACGTGAGGGCGGCCGGCCCCCTCGGGAACTGTCGTCTGCGAAGGTGCGGGCGCGCTCATGCGGGCAAGGCTAGTGAACGCTCGCGCGACCCCCGTCCCCGGCGATTCCCGCGCTGCTCGCCGGTGCGCACGGACACCGCGGGGGACGCCGCCGGGTCCGCTCGCGCGGCGGCCAGGGGTGCGTCGGGCAGGCCCAGGCGCGCCGGGGAGACCAGGCGCTGGCGGGCGCCGTGGGCCGTGCAGAAGTGGTGGGCCATGCGCCGCCGAAAGCAGGTCAGGCCGGCGCGCTCGCCGCGTTCGCGGGTGAGCGAGGTCATCTGCACGTCGGGAATGCCGCACGGGACGACCCACGAGAAGGGCTGCAGGTCGTTCTCCACGTTGACAGCAAACCCATGCGTGGTCACCGCCCGCGACACATGCACCCCGATCGAGGCGATCTTGGCCTCGTGCACCCACACCCCGGTGAGGCCGTCGCGCAGCCGGGCGCTCACGCCCTCCTCGGCCAGCGCCGCGATGATGGCGCGCTCCATCGTGCGCAGGTAGGCGATCACGTCGTCGATGGCCATGATCGGGTAGGCGACGAGCTGTCCGGGACCGTGGTAGGTCAGGCGTCCGCCGCGGTCGCTGTCGACGATGTCGATGCCGTGGCCCCGGTACCACGCTTCCCCCATGGGAAGCTCGCTGGCCTGCGAGCGTCGCCCGCGCGTGAATACGGGCGGATGCTCGAGCAGGAGCAGCACGTCGGGAAGCTCGCCGGCCTGGCGTCGCGCGCGCACCTGCTCCTGCATGGCCACCGCCGCGCGATACTCAACCGCGCCCAGGTGGCACACCCAAAGCTCAGACGGACGCGCGTCGCTCATGGCTGCACAGAGCCTAGCGTCGAGTCCTAGGCCACTCGCAGTCTGCGACGCGGCCGCGCGTGCGTCGGTCTAACCTCGGGACCCATGCGCGGCGCGGGAGCCGAGGGATGACCTGGCGAAGGTGGCGGTGGAGGATGCGCGGGGCCACGATGTGGCCCACCTTCGCCGCGTGCGTCTGTGGGGAGCTGATCCTCGCGCAGCTGCTCCCGCTGTCGGGTGACAGCAGCGACCCGGTGGACGCCTTCGTGGTGGTCGGCTTTCTCAACCTCGTGGTCGTGGCCGTGCTCGGCCCGCTGGCCGCCACGCTGCTGCGTCGCCGTCGCGCCGATCTCCCGCGCGTGGTGGCGCGCGACTACGCCGGCACGGCGCTGCTGGCGGCGCTGGCGCTGGCGCTGCTCGGTCTGGGCCTGGCTCACCGGCCCGCGGCGCTGCGTGAGCAGCGCTCCTATCAGGCGCAGTCTGACGCCCTGCGCATGTACGTCGCCCATCAGGCGCCGGCGCCCTACCGGAGCAACGTCGGCCGCGCCGACAGCGTGCGCATCGACGACGCGCTCTACCGAAGCTGTGTGCCGAGCCGCGACCTCCAGCAGGCGCTGTGTCTCTACATCGATACCTCTCAGTCGCCGCCGGGCGTGCGCCTGGACTCAAATCGCGCCCCGAACTGGCGCTTCTTTGCCCGTCCCTCCGCGGCGCCGCCGGGACGCTGACCCCTGGTGGCCCCTGGGCGGGTTGGCCGGTGCGCGGCGCTAAAGCGCGGACGTCTGGATGCCGATACCGCTCTTGTGCAAGACCGCGGACCTCGCCCGCGAGGACACAGGGAGTTGCTAGGGGCGATCGGTGCCTCCGGTGCCCTGATCGCCGCTGCGCTCTGTGCCCTGCTCATCTTCTCCGCCGTGGTCGCCGAGCGCGGGTGGCCGGGCGTGGCCCCCTCCCTGGCCCCGGCTCCGCTGCTGCTGCCGTCCGGCGCCTCCCCGGGTGCGACCGCCTTCGTACCGCGCGTGCAGGTCGGCTCTGCTCCGGCGCCACGCGGCGGCCCGTCACGCTCCTCCGTCAGAGCCGTGGGTGGGGGCTCCGCGCTCGGTTCGGCGCGCGGCGGGGGCCGATCGGTGGCCGGGGGACCGCAGAGGGCTTCCACCTTCGGCGCCGCGCCGCCGGGGACCCCCGGCCCAAGGAGCGGATCCGGGTCCAGGCCCGCAGTTGACATCGCGTCCTCGCTACCGAGCATCCCGCAGGCAAACTCGCCCGCCTCCCCCGGCGGACCCTCACCCGGCGGGCAGGCGCCAGGTGGACCGCCGGCGGACTCATCAGGCACACCTCCGTCGGGCCCCGCGTCCTCTCCGTTGGCCACGGTGGTCGATCAGACGGGCCGGGGAGCCGCCGGCGCCGTGTCGAGCCTGAGCCCCGCGGGCGCCGGGGCCGTCAGCACCATCGCACAGACCGTTGCCGCGGCGCTGCCGCATGTGGCGGTGCCCCTGATCCCGGTGCTCAACATCGTCGTCGCGCGGGAGCCGGTGCCGGCAGGCCACGCGGCGCGCGACCCGGACGCGGTGGGTCAGGCGACCAGACACCGGGACCCGGGCCTCGAAGGCCAAGCGACGGCACGCGGCGGAGTAGACCAGCCAGCTCTGGTCCCGTAGGCCTGCCCGTCGGCGCAGCTCAGCGCGTTATGCGCAAGCTGCGCCTCACCTTCGCGCTGAGCTGACCGGCCGCGTTGCCGCGCTCAGAAGGCCAGCGCGAGCGGCGCCTCCAGCAGCTCGCGGACACGCGCCAGGAACCGCGCCGCGTCCGCTCCGTAGAGGATGCGGTGGTCGCAGGCCAGCGTCAGGTCCGCCGTATGACGCGCGACGAGCACGCCGTCGCGCACCACCGCGCGCGCGACCACGCCACCCACCGACATGATTGCCGCCTGGGGCGGGTTGATGACCGCGGTGAAGGAGCTCACGCCGTACATGCCCAGGTTGGAGACGGTGAACGTGCCCCCCGAGAGCTCCGGCGGCGTGATCACGCCGTCGCGCACGCGACCGGCCAGGCCGCGCGTCTCGTGCGCGATGGCCAGCAGCGATTTGCCGTCCGCGTCGAACACCGTGGGCACGACCAGCGCGTCCTGCGCGGCGACGGCGATCCCCACGTTGACCCGGCCGTGCAGCTCGAAGCGGCCGTCGCGATAGCTGGCGTTGGCGCGCGGGTGCTCGCGCAGGGCCAGGGCGCAGGCGCGCACGATCATGTCGTTGTAGGTGGGCGGCGCGCCCGCGGCCGGTCGCAGGTCGGCCAGCTGGGCACGGAGGTTCACGCAGCCCTCCATGTCCACCTCGCTGCGCAGGGTGAAGTCGGGAATCGTCGCCCGGGACTCGGCCATGCGCCGCGCCACCACCTGCTGGGCGCGGGTGGGCTCCACGATGGTCAGCTCCCCGCGGCCGGAAGGTCCGTCGGTCGCCGCGATGAGCCGAGCGGGCTGGCCTGTGGCGGCCGGTGGGTCCTGGTGCGCGGACGGCTCGGGTGTCGCCCGTCCAGTGCGCACGGGGGGAACCGACGGCCCGTCCGGAGAACCGTCCTCGGTGGGCGGCTCGCGCGTCGGCGCCCGCTGGGCACCCTGCTGCGCCGCGGCCTCGACGTCAGCCCGGATCACCCGCCCGCCGGGTCCGCTGCCCGACAGTCCGGCGAGCTCCACGCCCTGCTCGCGAGCGATGCGCCGCGCCAGCGGCGACGCCCTGACGCGCACGCCGTCGGGCTGCGCGGGGGCACCCTCCACGCCCGCGCCGTTGACCGGCGCGGGGGGCTCCTCGACCGGCGACCCGTCGACCGGGGGGTCGGCCGCGGATCGCTCGCTGACACTAGGTCCCGCCGCCACCGGCGTGCGCCGGGGGGGGGCGCCGACGGCAGACTTTTCTCCGATCCGCGCTATGGCGTCCCCGATGGGCAGCGTGTCACCCACCCCAGCCAGTATCTCCAGCACGCCATCGGCGTCGGCCTCGTAGGTCATGGTCGCCTTGTCGGTCTCGATCTCGACCAGTGCGTCGCCGCGGCGCACACTGTCGCCCTCCTCCCTCAGCCAGCGCAGCACGGTGCCCTCCTCCATCGAGTCAGACAGCCGCGGCATCACCACATCGGGCATCTCGCTGACCACCTCCTAAACGTCGCGAAACAGGGACAGGGCCGCGTGCACGATCTGGGGCTCGTGGGGGAAGGCGATCTGCTCCAGGGGCTTGGAGTAGGGCATGGGCAGGTCGGCGCCGGTGACGCGACCGACGGGGGCGTCGAGGTCGTCAAAGGCCTGCTCGGAGACCAGCGCCGCCAGGTTGGCCCCCACCCCGCCGTGGGGCCAGCCCTCCTCCACGATCAGGCAGCGGTTGGTCCGTCGCACCGACGCGAGGATGGTGTCGAGGTCCAGGGGGCGCAGCGTGCGCGGGTCGATGACCTCGGCCTCCAGCTGGTGCTCCTCGGCCAGCACGGTGGCCGCGGCCAATGCGGTAGTGGCCATGCGCGAGATGCCCACGATGGTCATGTCCTTGCCCGAGCGGCGGATGGCCGCACGCCCGAAGCGCTCGACGTGCTCGTCGCCCTCGGGCACCTCTCCGCGCTGGCCGTACAGGTACTCGTGCTCGATGAAGATGACCGGGTTGTCGTCGCGGATGGCCGCCTTGAGCAGTCCCTTGGCGTCGGCGGCAGTGGACGGCACGGCGACCAGCAACCCCGGCACGTGCAGGAACATCGCCTCCAGGCAGTGCGAGTGGGTGGGGCCGAGCTGGTGGCCCGCGCCCTGGGGCATGCGCACGACCAGCGGCACTCGCGCCTGACCGCCGAACATGTAGTGGATGTGCGCCGCGTGGTTGACGATCTGGTCCAGGGCGAGCAGGGAGAAGTTGATGGTCATGAGCTCAACCACCGGACGCAGCCCGGTCATCGCCGCCCCGACACCCATGCCCACGATCGTGTTCTCAGAGATCGGCGTGTCGCGCACGCGGCGCTCGCCGAACTCCTCCAGCAGCCCCGAGGTCACCTTGAAGGCGCCGTTGAACACGCCGATGTCCTCGCCCATCAGCATCACCGTGTCGTCGCGGCGCATCTCCTCGGCCAGGGCCTGGTTGAGCGCGTCGCGATAGCGCATCACCGCCACGGTGCTCAGCTCTCCCGCGGGCCGCCGCCGTGCTCGTCGGGCCGGCGGCGCTCGGAGCCGTCCTCCCCGGCCTCCAGAGCGCTGGTCAGTTGCTGAGCGATCTCGTCGTTGGGCGAGGATGTCGACGGGGACGCCGGCCCCGTGCGCGGACCGGCGGTCTCCACCGAGTACCAGCCCTGGACCTGGGCGCCGAGCACGTACACGTCGTCGTAGAGCGATTCGGGGGCCGGGAAGGGTGAGGCGTCGGCGAACGCCACGGCGGCGTCCACGCGCGCCATCGCCTCGCCGTCGATGCGCTCGCGCTCACCCGCCTCGATGACCCCTTCGCGCTCCAGCCTCGCGGCGAAGAGCTCGATGGGGTCGCGCCGGCGCCACTGCTCGACCTGCTCACGGGTGCGGTACTCCTCGGGGTCGGCCATGGAGTGACCGCGGAAGCGGTAGGTCAGCGCCTCCACGAGCATCGGGCGACGCTGCTCGCGCGCCGCGTGCAGCGCCTCGGCCACCACCCCATAGGTGTCGAGCACGTCCATGCCGTCGCAGCGCAGTCCCGGCACCCCGTACCCCTCGCCCTTCACGCGCAGGTCGGTCACCGCCGAGTGACGCTCCAGCGCCGTGCCCATGCCGAACTGGTTGTTGGTGACCAGGAAGACCACAGGCAGGCGCCACAGGGCGGCCAGGTTCATGGTCTCGCCAAACGTCCCCTGGTTGGAGGCGCCGTCGCCGAAGGTGCACAGCGTCGCCTCCCCGGTCCCCAGGTAGTCGGAGGCCAGCGCGAATCCCGCGGCGATCGGCAGGTTGCCGCCCACGATGCCGTAGCCGCCCATGAAGCGTCGCTCGGCGTCGAACATGTGCATCGAGCCGCCCCGGCCCCGCGAGCAGCCGTCCACACGCCCGAACAGCTCGGCCATCACGTTCTCGGCCGGCGTTCCGCGCACCAGTGCGTGCCCGTGCGAGCGGTAGGTCGAGATCAGGTAATCGCTGTCGCGCAGCGCACGCGTGGAGCCGACGATGGTCGCCTCCTCGCCGATCGACAGGTGCAGGAACCCACCCACCTTCGCCTTGGCGTACATCTCACCGGCGCGCTCCTCGAAGCGGCGGATCAGCGTCATCGTCGAGAGCCACTCCCGGGCCACGGCGGCCTCGGGCAGGGTGCGCGGCGCCCCCGTGTCCGGTGAGCCGCTCGCTGTCAGTGCGATCTCGCTCATCCCTCCTGGCACGTTAGCGCGCAGATCGCGCTCGCCTCAGGGCTCTGAGGCCTGAACATGGGCGCCGGCCACGAGCGCCGCCGCCCGCTCCGGCGCGCGCTCGCCGATGAGCACCTGCTCGCCCAGGCGCAGGGCGGGGACGTCGCTCACTCCCGCCCGTGCCGCCTGCTCGGTCTCCTCTCTCAGCTCCCGGGCGATCGAGTCGCGCTCGGCGGCCTGAAGCACCGCACGCGGGTGCATCTCACACGCCGCGGCAGCGATGAGTACGAAGTCGACCTCCTGGAGGCTGTGACCGCCGGCGTAGGCCTGGCGGAAGGCGGCTTGGGCGAAGGGCACGGTGCGCCCGATACCTCTTGCGTAGGTGGCCACGCGCATGGCCGACTCGCTGTCGAACGGGAACGGCTGGGGCCAACGCAGCGGCTGCAGGCCCAGGTCGCGAGCTCGGCGCGCAACCTCGGCCCGGAAGATGTCCGCCTCCCGGGCGCAGCGATACCCCTCGAACGTCTCAGCCGTGGGCAGCTCGCGCGCGAGCACCGGGATCCACTCGGCCGGGCGCCCGAGCACGGTCAGGACCTGCTCGGCCGCCAGGTAGGCCAGCGGGCTGGCCAGGTCGAAGTAGAAGGCGGCGTTGGCTGCCTCGAGCATCTGCGGCGAGCCTAGCGCGGCCCGACGTAGCGAGGGGTCCCGCTAACCGTGGATCAGCCAGCCGTCGGCCGCCCGGCCGGCCTCCATCACCGCCTCGGACAGCGTGGGGTGCCCGTGGACGATTCGCGCCACCTCGGCATAGCCGCCCTCGAGCGCGCGCACCATGACGAGCTCCTGGATCAACTCGGTGGCTCGCGTGCCCACGATGTGAGCTCCCAGCAACTCGCCGTAGCGGCTCTCGCCCACGAGCTTGACCAGGCCCGTACGGTCCCCGTACACGGTGCCCCCCCCCACCGCTCCGTAGGGCACCTTGCCCACCACCACGTCGTGGCCCTGCTCCCGGGCCTGTGCTTCGGTGAGGCCGAACGAGCCGACGTTGGGTGTGCAGAAGGTGGCCCGCGGGATGTCGATGTAGGCCAGGCCGTGGGTTTCGCGCCCGGCGGCGTCCTCGGCGCCGATGACGCCCTCATCGGAGGCCTTGTGGGCGAGCGCGGGGCCATGCACGAGATCTCCGATGGCGTAGACCCCCTCCAGGCTCGTGCGCTGCGCGGCGTCGACCGCGACCAGGCCGTGGTCGTCGAGCTTCACGGCGGCCTCGGACAGGCCAAGGCCCTCCAAGTCAGGTGCCCGTCCGGCGGCGATGACCAGGTAGTCGACCTCGCCGGTCTCTGACCCGTAGCTGAAGCTCACGCCCTGCTCGCTGCTGCGTACGTCGCCCACCATGGTCTGCGTGAGCACCGCCATGCCCTGTCGCTTGAAGCCGCGCTCGGCGAGCCGCGAGACGTCGGCGTCCTCGGTGGGCAGGACCCGCTCCAGCGCTTCGAGCAGCATCACCTCGCTGCCCAGCCGCGCGAAGGCAGAGGCGATCTCCGCGCCCGAGGCCCCAGCGCCCACCACCGCCATGCGCGCGGGCAACTCGGCCAGCGCCCACGCCTCCTCAGTGCCGATCACCCGCCCGCCGAAGGGCACGCCGGGCAACGGGCGTTTGACCGACCCGGTGGCCAGGATCACCTTGCCCGCCTTGATCTCCTGTCCGTCGAAGGTGCCCCCGATGCGCACGTTGCCCTCGTCGGTGACCGCGCCGAGACCCTCGATGAGGTCGATCTTGTTCTTCTTGAACAGGCCGGCCACGCCACCGGTCAGCGTGGAAACCACCTTCTCGCGTCGCTGCTGCACGGCGGGATAGTCGACCTCCACCCCGCTGACCTTCAATCCGTAGTCCCCGGCCTCTCTGATCTCGGTGAGGATGTCGGCCGAGCGCAGCACGGCCTTGGCTGGGATGCAGGCGTAGTTCAGGCAGCGACCGCCGACCTTGTCCTTCTCGACCACGGCGGTCTTCATGCCCAGCTGGGCCGCACGGATCGCGGCCACGTAGCCGCCGGGTCCAGACCCGATGACGACGCAGTCATAGGAGGTTTCGGCCATTGGCCCACCCTACAAGCCGCCGCCGTCTGGCCCGATCGTCCCTGGGCCGCGGCGCGTGAGCATGCCTGTGCAGGCGGTGTGGCGGCGCTCAGGGCGCCGCTTCGGGGGGCGGCGTCGGGGAGGGAACCTGCAGGCGGGCCATAACGCGGATGAGCTTGTAGAACAGCCATCCACTCAGGCCGATGCTGAGCAGGCACAGCGTGGCCGCGGTCAGCGTGGAGGCCACCACCAGGGCCAGCGAAGTGACCATGATCTGAAAACCGAGCAACGCCTCGAAGCCGAGGACCGCCCAGTAGCGGCGGCGGTACATGCCCGCCGCGGCGAGCAGCAGCGTGGCGCTCAGGAAGGCGGCACCGGGGCGTGAGCCTCCGCGGCGAGCGAGGTCGTGCACGGTGGCGGCGCCGAGCACCACCGCCAGGGCGAGGACCACGGCCACCACCACGGCGACCATCAGCGGCGCCGGTCGCTCCGCTGGACCGAGGGGCGCCAGCGCGGCGCGTACGGCGGCGTTGCGCGCCTCGGTACGCGACGGCGCGACGGGGCCGGGAGGCTCCGTCGGACCCGGCGAGCGGCGACGCTTGCGGCTAGCCGGGGCCATCGCGCTCGCCGGCGCGCTGGTCGATCACCGTGCGCAGCGCCCGGGCAGCACCCTCGGGGTCCTCGGCGTCGGCGATGGCGCGCACCACGGCCACGCGGCGAGCCCCGGCGGCGAGGACGGCCGGTGCGGTGCTCGAGTCGATTCCCCCGATGGCAAAGAACGGCACGTGGCCGTATCGGGCGGCATGGCGAACCAGCTCCAACCCCACCGCGGGGACTCCGGGCTTGGTGGGCGTCTCGTGCACCGGTCCCACGCCGATGTAGTCAGCACCAGCCGCGGAGTCGATCTGCTGGGGCGTGTGGGTGGACAGCCCGATGAGCAGATCGGGGCCCACGCTCTCGCGCACGCGCTCGGGTGCGCTGTCGTCCTGGCCCAAGTGCACGCCGTCGGCGCCGGCCGACACGGCTACAGCGGCCCGGTCGTTGATGATCAGCAGGGCCCCCAGGCGCTCGCACAGGGCCCGCAGGGCGTTGGCCACCGCGGCCAACTCGTCGTCGGCCAGGCGCTTGTCTCGCAGCTGCACGACGTCGACCCCGCCGGCCACCGCGCCTCGAACCACGTCGGGCAGCTCGCGTCCACCCGGCTGTGAGTCACAGATCAGGTACAGGCGCGCCTCGGCCAGGCGCTCACGGCGCAGTGCTCCCGTGTCGATGGCGGCCACGCAGGAGAGTCTGCCAGGGCGCGGGCGATGGCCCGGCGGTCGCCCGACCGAGCGCCTCTAGCATTGACAGGCACCCGTGTCCCGCGCTCGGCACACCCAGACGGTCGACGTAGCCGTCGTCGGCGGCGGCGTGATCGGGCTGGCCGTCGCCTGGCGTGCGCGGACCCTGGGGTTGTCGGTCCTACTGCTCGAGCGCGCCGAGCTCGCCGCCGCCGCGTCGCATGTGGCCGCCGGCATGCTTGCCCCCGTCTCGGAAGTCGAGTTCGGGGAGGCCGGACGGCGAATGCTGGACCTGGGGCTCGCGTCGGCGCGACGCTGGCCGCCGTGGGCGGTGCGCCTGGCTGAGGCGTCCGGGCAGCCACTGGGCGTTCTCAGGAGCGGCACCCTGGTTGTGGCCCGCGACCGCGACGAGGCGGAGGCGCTCGAGCGCGAGATCGCCCTGCGCGACACGCTCGGCCTGCGCACGCGCCGCCTACGCGGCAGCCAGGCCCGCGAGCTGGAGCCCGCCCTGTCCCCTACGGTTCGGCTCGCTCTGGAGGCCCCGGACGATCACAGCGTCGACCCGCGCCTGGTGTGCGCGGCGCTGGCCACGGCGGGTGAGCGCGCGGGTGCCCGGTTGCGCGAGCGTGTGCGCGTCGAGCGCCTGCTCCTCGACCCGCGCGCGCGGCGCGTGGAGGGCGTCGTGCTCGCCGGGGGCGAGCATGTGCGCGCCGGCCGGGTGGTGGTGGCCGCGGGCGCGTGGAGCGCCGATCTGCACCTACCGCCCCCGGCGCGCCCTCCGGTGCGTCCGGTCAAGGGACAGATACTGCGCCTACGAGATCCGGCGGGACCCGGATTGCTTCGGCGCGTGCTGCGCTTCGCGGGTGGCTACCTGGTGCCGCGGGCGGACGGGGGCTACGTGCTGGGGGCCACGGTGGAGGAGCGCGGCTTTGACACCACGGTCACCGCCGGAGGCATCCTTGAGCTGCTCCGAGAGGCCCAGGAGCTCCTGCCGGGTGTTAGTGAGCTCCTCCTCGAGGAGACGAGCGCCGGCCTGCGCCCCGGCTCGCCGGACAACCTGCCGATCATCGGGGCATCCTCGCTGGAAGGACTCGTGTGGGCCACCGGCCACTATCGCAACGGCATCCTGCTCGCGCCGCTCACCGCCGACCTGGTGGGCGACGTGCTGTGCGACCGTCCGCCCGATCCCCTGGCCGAGCTGTGTGCCCCCGAGCGGCTGCTGACCCCGGTGGGGGCATGATCTCGGTCAACGGACAACCGAGCGTCGCCGCCGCCGGGCAGACGGTGGACGAGCTGCTGGTCTCCATGGGCCTCGATCCTGCCGTTCGCGGCGTGGCGGTGGCGGTGGACGGATGCGTGCTGCCGCGTTCTCAGTGGCCCGAGCACAGGTTGCGCAGCGACGCCCGTGTGGAGGTGCTCACCGCCATGCAGGGCGGCTGAGCGCCATGCGCAACACTGTTCGGCAAGCCCATGGCCAGCGACGACGCCGCCGTCACCACCCTCGCTGAAGGCGCCTCCGACGATCGCCTGGTCATCGGCGGACGCCAGCTGCGCTCCCGCCTGCTGCTGGGGACGGGGGGCTTCGCTTCGCTACAGACGCTGGCGGCCGCCATCGAGGCCTCGCAGTGCGAGCTGGTTACGGTGGCGCTGCGCCGTGTCGACCCGGCGGCGCGGGGTTCGCTCATCGACGTACTCGATGACGCCGGCGTGGCGCTACTGCCCAACACCGCCGGGTGCTTCACTGCGCGAGACGCCGTCATGACCGCGCGGCTGGCCCGCGAGGCCTTTGCCACCGACTGGGTGAAGCTCGAGGTGATCGGAGACGAGGACACGCTGCTGCCCGACGCACCCGAGCTGCTGCGCGCGGCGGAGGAGCTGGTCGACGACGGCTTCGTGGTGCTGCCCTACACGACCGACGATCCCGTGCTGGCGCGCCGGCTGGCCGACGCGGGCTGTGCCGCGGTGATGCCCCTGGGTTCGCCGATCGGCAGCGGCATGGGGATCCGCAACCCTTACAACCTGGCCCTCGTGCGACGAGCAGTCGACGTACCGGTGATCCTCGACGCGGGGGTGGGGACGGCCTCTGACGCGACCGTGGCCATGGAGCTGGGGTGCGATGGCGTGCTGTGCGCGAGTGCCATCGCGCGCGCCGAGGACCCGGTGAGCATGGCTCACGCGATGCGCCTGGCCGTCGACGCGGGGCGCCGGGCGCGCGCCGCGGGACGCATCCCCCGCCGTCTGTACGCCACGCCGTCCACCCCGGACACGGGTCTGCCCGAGCTGTAGGTGGCCTTCGACGAGCTGATGGACGCGTGGGACGCGGCCTGGAGCGGCCGCGACGTGACGGCCTTTGCCGACATCTGCTCGACGGACATCCACTACGAGGACCCGCTCACCTCCGTGCCCCTGCACGGACCGGTCGAGCTCGGGGGTCATGCGCGGCGGCTGTGGGCCGCCTTCCCCGACGCGCGGGTGCAGCGCACCGCCCAGCGCCTGGACGATGGGCGCTTCGTGGTCGCCCCGAGCAAGCTGGTGGGCACCCATCTGGGAGAGCTCGAGGGTCTACCCGCCTCCAACCGTGCGGTCGTCATGCACGCGGTGTTCTACTGCGAGCTCGAGGCACACCGCCCGCTGCTATGGCGGGTGCGCGCGTTCTATGACGTCTACGGCGCCGCGGTCGAGCTGGGCGTGCTGCCCCGACCGGGATCGGTCAGCGAACGGGCGCTGCTCATGCTCAGGGGCTATGGCCTGCGCGGCCTGCGCCGCGTGTAGGTACGCGCAGGCTGGGTCCCTACTTCACGACGGTGACGACGCCCGCCATGCTCGCGGGGTGGATGTTGCACAGGTAGTGGATCACGCCCGGCTGGTTGACCGTGGCGCTGTAGGTGCCGTTCTTGCCGAAGTCCTTGGAGGAGAAGGTGGCCGGGCCGCTGCCCTGCGAGGTCACGTTGTGGGGCGTGTCGTCGTAGTTGGTCCAGGTGACCTTCGACCCCACCCTGACGGTGATGTTGGTCGGCTTGATGGCGATGCCGTCGTAGCGGATCGCGACGCTTCCGCTCTGCACCGGGCCCGTCGCTTTGGGGGCGGCCGCGGCGGTGCTGGCCGGCGGGGCGCTGGTGGAGATGCTCGCGCTGCTGTGCGATCCGCATCCGGCGAGCGCGACGAGCGCGCTGGCGGACGCGACCGCGAGGATGGCTCTGTTCATGGTTGGGGTTCCTTTCTGGGGCGTCGCGCGGCGGTCTGCCCGCCGCGGTTGGTGCGCCGTGTTCTGTGTATACGCTAAGCGGGCGGCGGACCGATCAGGGGCCGCCCTACACTGGCGCGCTCTGATGGCGCGTCACCTGCTCACCGGGACGGAGCTCTCGGCTCCCGAGCTCGAAGATCTTCTCACGCGCGCGCTGGAGCTCAAGCACGCGCCGCTCGCCTCCCGTGCGTTGAGCGGGCGCAGCGTGGCCCTGATCTTTGCCCGGCCCTCGACGCGCACGCGCGTCTCCTTCGACGTGGGGGTGCACGAGCTCGGTGGACACCCGCTCGTCCTGCGCTCCGACGAGCTTCAGCTCTCGCGCGGCGAAACGCTGCGCGACACCGCCCTGGTGCTCTCGCGCCAAGTCGCGGCGATCGGCCTGCGCACGGGGCCCGACGCGATGCTCGAGGAGCTCGCGGCCCACAGCTCGGTACCGATATTCAACATGCTCAGCGCCAGGCATCATCCCTGTCAGGTACTCGCTGATCTCATGACCATTCGCGAGGCGTTCGGGAAGGTGGCGGGACTGCGCCTGGCCTACGTGGGAGACGGCAACAACGTCGCGCGCTCCCTTGCCCTGCTGGGGACCATCGCCGGTCTCGACGTCGCCGTCGCCTCGCCACCAGAGCTGGCGCTCGAAGTCGACCTATGCCCTCCGCCCGGAGCGGCCGGGTCGCTGTGCCTGCTCGATGATCCGGCCGAGGCGGTCATGGGGGCCCATGTGATCTACACCGACGTGTGGGTGAGCATGGGCGACGAGCACGTCGCCGCTCAGCGCAGGGAGCAGCTGGCGCCCTACCGCGTCGACGACACGCTCATTGACCGGGCCGCGCCTGAGGCCATCGCCCTGCACTGCCTCCCCGCGCACGTGGGGGAGGAGATCACCGCCGAGGTGCTGTACGGGACGCGCCAGCGAATCTTCGATCAGGCGGAGAACCGCCGTCACGCGCAGAAGGCGCTACTCGAGTTGCTGGTCGCCGAGCGCTGAACGCTCGCCGCGCAGAGCCCCGTGCGCCAGCCGGCGGTGGGTGGCGAGAACGCCGCTTTTTGCGCACATGGGCGTGACGATGTGCGCTAGCCTCGCCGCGTCACGTCACCTGCCGGTCTCCTGCGCCGGTCCAGACCACGGGAGAGCATTCGATGCCACAGCCGAAGTCAACCGGGCGTCGCGCTGCCAGCGGCACGGCCAAGAAGGCCTCGTCATCGCGGACCGCACGCACAGGGTCAGGATCGCGCTCCGTCCGGTCGGGGAGCGCAGGCTCGACGGCGGCGTCGGGGTCCGGGCCTCCGACGGCGGCGAAGTCCTTGGGGCGCTCGACGGCGGCGAAGTCCTCCGGGCATGCGTCTGCGGCGAAGTCATCGGGACGCTCGGCGGCGGCGAAGGCCTCGGGACGCTCCACGACCGCGAAGTCCTCCGGGCGTGCGTCTGCGGCCAAGTCTTCGGGCCGTACGACGGCGGCGAAGGCATCGGGACGCTCGACGGCGGCGAAGGCCTCGGGACGCTCGACGGCGGCGAAGGCCTCGGGACGCTCGACGGCGGCCAAGCCGTCGGCGCGGGCGACCGCGAGCCGGTCGTCCGGTCGCTCGGGCGCAGGCTCCCGGGCCACGGCCTCGAGGTCCCCTCGGTCCGCCGGCGCCGGCAGGTCACGGTCGGCCAATTCCTCCTCCCTGGAGGCCACGCAGCCGAGTCCCCAGGCGGCGGCCCGGGCAGCAGAAGATGCGATGGCGCCCACGCTGGCCGCCGTGCGGGAGCGACTGACACGCGGGATCGTCCTGACCAGCGAGCGCCTGCAGGAGACGGTCGAGGACGCCGTCACGCGCGGACGCATGACGCGCGACGACGCAGAGGAGCTCGTGGCCCGGCTGGTGAACAGCGGGCGCAAGCAGACCGAGGACCTGATCGAGGAGATCGAGCAGCTGCTCGATCGCAGTCGCGACGAGCTGGTGACCGTGGGGCGGCGCGCGCGCACCACGGCCAAGCTCACCTCGGCTCCGCCTGACCGAGTGCTGCGTGAGGTGGATAGGGCCCGGCGCGTGGTCGGCCTGGGACCGTCCTTTCCCATCCTGGGCTATGACGATCTGGTCGCCGCGCAGATCTCCGCGCGACTTGGCGATCTCAACAGCGCCCAGCTGCGCAAGGTGCGCGACTACGAGCGGCGTAACGCCAACCGCAAGTCGGTGCTCGAGGCTGTGGAGCGCAACCTGAGGTAGCACCCTGGGTGCGCAGCGCGCACACGCGGGCTGCCATGCTGGTCGCCACGCCGTGACCATCTCACCCGACACCCTGCGCACGAACGCCCAAACCGGGCCTGCGCGTGCACGCACGCGTCCCGACCGCGGTCAGGAGCTCGACCTGCGCGTGGATTCGCTGGCCTTCGGTGGCGAGGGCGTGGCCCGCATCGGGGAGGGGGGCTACGTGGTCTTCGTCGCCGGCGCGATGCCCGGCGACCGTGTGCGCGCGGTGGTGACCAAGCGCAAGCGAAGCTACGCCCACGCGCGCGTGGTCCAACTGCTCGAGCCTGGACCGGAGCGCATCGAGCCACAGGCCGATCACCCGGGCGCCCCCTGGCAGGTTCTGCCCTATGCACGCCAGCTCGAGATCAAGCAGGAGCAGGTCACCGAGGCTCTGCGGCGCCTGGGCGGTCTGGAGGGCCACGCGATGCAGGACATCGTTCCCTCTCAGGCCCTGTGGCGCTACCGCAACAAGCTCGAGTACTCGTTCGGGGAGGACGCAGAGGGTCGGTTGCTGTGCGGCTTCCACGCGCCCGGCAGCTGGGAGACGATCGTGGACTTCGAGGATTGCCTGCTGGCCAGCGAGGCCGGCAACGCCGTTCGCCGCGAGGTTCTGGAGTGGTGTCGCGAGCGCGGCCTACGGGCATGGGATCGGCGCTCGGGTGACGGACTGCTGCGCAATCTCGTCGTACGCGAGGGGCGACGTACAGGCGAAATGCAGGTGCGCCTGATCACCGCGCGCGGGCGCGTCGACGTGAGCGACCTGGCCCAGCGGATCGCGCCGCACGCGCTGTTGTGGACGCGCATCGAGCGGGTGGGCGAGACGACCGCGGGCGGGGACACCGAGCTGGTCAGCGGCGAGGCTCAGCTGGCCGAGCGCCTGGGCGATCTGGACCTGCGCATCTCCCCCGAAGCCTTCTTCCAGACCAACACCGAGATGTCCGAGACGCTCTACGGCGTGGTCGGTGAGTACGCCGACCTACAGGGTTGGGAGCGGGTCTATGACCTGTACTGCGGGATCGGCACCATCGGCCTGACGCTGGCCCGCCGAGCCGGCGAACTGTGGGGGCTCGAGATAGTCGAGGAGGCGATCGCCGACGCCATCGCCAACGCGCGGCGCAACGACATCACGCGCGCACGGTTCTTCGCCGGCGATGCGCGGCTCGCGCTCGCCGAGCTCGTCTCACGCGCCGGGCGTCCCGACGTGCTGGTGGTCGACCCGCCCCGCGCCGGCCTGTCGGCCAAGGTGGTGCGGCGCATCATCGAAGCCGGTCCGCGGCGCATCGTCTACGTGTCGTGCAACCCCAGCACGCTGGCGCCCAACGCGGCCCAGCTGGTGGAGGCGGGGTGGACGCTGCGCCGTGTGCGCCCGGTGGACATGTTCCCGCAGACGCCGCACATCGAGTGCGTGGCCCTGCTCGAGCGCCAGGGCACCTAGCGCGCGAACCGCGGCCGCGCCGATCGGCGAGCGGACGCTCCTGACGTGACCGCGAGCGAGGGGCCGCTGGACACATGGACGATGGGCGCGCAACCATGGGCGTGCTAGAACCGCGGCGTGTCCCGCCTGGTCAGCCGCGCGTTGCTTCTCGCACTGCTCGCGGTCGCTGTGCTCGCGCCTGCGGCGCGCGCCGAGTGGACGACCTACCACGCCGACCCCGGGCGCAGCGGCGTCGACTGGAGCGCCGGCAGCCCGGTGCCCTTCGGCGCCGCTTGGCAGAGCGCGGCGCTGGGCGGTCGCTCCTGGTCAGAGCCCCTCGTGCACGCGGGCCTGGTCATCGTGGCCACCCAGAGCAACGACGTGATCGCGCTCAGCGCGGCCAGCGGGCAGGTCGTCTGGCGCACGAACGCCGGGACCCCGGTTCCGTCCAGTGCGCTCCCCTGCGGAAACATCTCGCCGACGGTGGGCATCACCGGGACCCCCGTCCTGGACCCGGCCACCAATACCGTCTACGCGGTCGCGGACCTATGGGATGGGTCCCACGCCACCCACGAGCTCATCGCACTCGATGCGCAGACCGGCGCCGAGCGCTTCCGGCGCGGCGTTGACCCCTCCGGAAGCCAACCGCTCAACCAGCTGCAGCGCGAGGGCCTGGCTCTGGACGGCGGGCGGGTGCTCATCGGCTACGGCGGCAACGACGGCGACTGTGCCCAGTACAAGGGCTACCTGGTCAACGCGCCCGCCAATAACGCGGGTCCCAACGGCCAGTACCAGGTCCCCACCACGAGGGGGGGCGCGATCTGGTCGGGCGGCGGCGCCCCGGCCATCGACGCGGCCGGGAGCGTTTACGTGCCCACCGGCAACGCCGCGTCGAGCGATCCGAACAACTACGACCACGGCGACACGCTGGAGAAGCTCGATCCCGCCGGCAATCAGCTCGACTCCTTCGCTCCCTCCAGCTGGGCTAAGGACAGCGGCGCCGACGCTGATCTGGGCTCGGTCGCCACGCAGCTGCTCCCCGGCGGCCTGGCCTACCAGGGGGGCAAGAACGGCAACGGTTACCTGGTCAACACCGCCCGCTTGGGCGGCATCGGGGGCGAGCTCTACAGTGCGCCGGTCTGTAACAGTTTCGGGGCCGACGCCTACGCCAACGGGGTGATCTACGTGGCCTGTAGCGGTGGGGTCCGCGCCCTGTCGCTGGATGTCGCTCACGCCCGTTTCGCCAAGCTCTGGCAGGGTCCCTCAGACGCGACCGGGCCGCCGATCGTGGCTGGCGGCCTCGTGTGGGTCACGGCTCCCGGCCAGGGGATGCTCTACGGGCTTGACCCCCAGAGCGGCGCCGTGCGCGTGCGCCAGTCCACGCCGGCGATGGAGCACTTCATCACCCCCGCTGCGTCGGACGGGCGCCTCTTCCTGGGCACCGGTGACACGGTGCAGGCCTACACGATCGGCACCGGGCTGCCGGCGTCGTCGCCGGCGTCCGGCGCCCCGCTCGTCAAGGCGCCCGCGACCTCCCCGGCGTTGCGCTGCACGGGCCGCCTCGCTCTGGGGCTCAGGGCGCCCCGCCGCGACCGCGTGGTGGACGCGCGCGTGCTGCTCGGCGGCCGCACGGTCGCCCACCGCGGGCGCGGCCGGGGGCTGACGCACATGACCTTCGCCGCCCCCTCCGGGCGTCACTCCTTCACCCTGCGCGTAGTGGAGCGCACGGCCCGCGGCCGTCGCCTGAAGTTCACCGTGGTCTACCGCAACTGTCGTCGCGTGATCCATCACCAGCGCCACCCATCGCGCCGCGCCCGGCGCGCGCCAAAGCGGCCGGCCGCGCACTGACGGGTGGTCCGGGCCGGGGGCCGGGGTGCGCCCTCGGGATAGGGCGCGCGCCACCCGGGTAGGGCAAGCACCGTGCGCGCCGCCACCGTCCGCGAGGGAGAGATCCTCGTCGAGGAGCACCCCGACCCCGTGCCCGGGTCCGGGGAGGTGCTGGTCGGCGTACGCGCCGCGGGTCTGAACGGCGCCGACATGCTGCAGCGACAGGGGCGCTATCGGCCACCGCCGGGCAGTCCGGCCGACATCCCGGGGCTCGAGCTGGCCGGCGTGGTGATGGCGTGCGGTCCGGGTGCACAGCGCTTCAAGGAGGGCGATCGCGTCATGGCCATCGTCGGCGGCGGGGGACAGGCAGAGCTGGCCACCGTGCACGAACGGCAGCTGATGCCCGTGCCCGAGGAGTGCGAGTGGGCCGCCGCCGGCGGGCTTCCCGAGGTCTTCACCACCGCCCACGACGCCGTCTTCACCCAGGCGGGGCTCCAGGCCGGCGAGCGGCTTCTGGTGCATGGCGGCGCCGGGGGTGTGGGTACGGCGGCGATCCAGCTCGGCCGGGCGGCCGGAGCACGCGTCACGGCGACGGTGCGCCGCGAGGAGGTCCGTGCCCAGGTCGCTGAGCTGGGCGCCGAGGTGATCGATCCGCTGGGCTTTGCTCAGCACGGCCCCTTTGACGTCATCCTGGAGCTCGTCGGCGCCCCCAACCTGGCCGAGAACCTCAAGGCGCTCGAGGTCAACGGGCGCATCGTGGTCATCGGGGTGGGGGCCGGCGCCAAGGGCGAGCTGAACCTCATGGCCCTGATGGGAAAGCGCGCGAGCATCCACGGCTCGACGCTGCGTGCACGACCGCTGGAGGAGAAGGCGGCGACCGCCCGCCGGGTCGAGCGTCAGGTCCTGCCGCTCTTTGACGCGGGCGCCCTACGGGTGCCGGTGGCCCACTCCTATCCCCTCGCCGAGGCGCCCGCCGCCTATGACCGCTTCACCGAGGGCGGCAAGCTGGGGAAGATCGTTCTCCTCATGGACCGCGGCCAGGGGACCGGCGCCGACGCCTGAGCGCTAATACGGAGGCAGGGACGCGTACCAGTCGCCCAGCACTTTAAAGGCTCCCCAGAACTCGCGCTTGGACGCCTCGTCGTCCAGGGACCCGTCGATGTTGGGCACGTAGAGCGCATCAATGGAGGGCGTCAGCGCCGCCACCTGGCCCACGCTGGCCGCCACGGGCTGGGACAGCGGTACCTGGAGGTCGTTGAGCACGCCGAGCGCCTCGGCACCCATGACCACGATGAGCTTGGGCTGCACGATGGCGATCTCCTCGACCACGCGCGCGATGCAGGCGGGATCGGCCAACAACGTGTCGCTCACCGGGCACTTGATGCACAGCGTCCCGTACACGGCCAGCGGGTCGATCGACAGCCGCTTGAACGACTTCATGAGCGCGCTGCCGCTGCGTCCGTAGAAGGCCACTCCCTCCTCGATCTCGGAGGGCAGCGGAGCGTACTTGAGCAGCATCACATCGGCCTGTGGGTGCCCGGAGCCCAGGACCGGCGTGAGGTTCCCCCGCGGGCAGTACGGGCAGGACTGCAGCTCGCGGGTCAGCCCGTTGAGCTCGCGGATGGCCCGCTCAAGGTACTTCTCGCGGATCTCGTCGTCGGTTGCGGGCATGGACCCCCCAAGCTTTGACGGCTCCGGGGCTTGTCCTTGACCGTGCACCGCAAGTTGCGCCCTAGGCGGAGGACGAACGGGTGGCCCGGGCCACCCGGCGGGCGCGCCGTGCTCGCCGCGCCGAGGGCGGTGTCGCCCGGGTCTGGAGGAACTTCAGGGCCTGAACGTAGAGCAGGCTCGTGGGTCGGGTGATGATGTCCGCCTCGCGCAGGGACTCGAGGAACTCCTCGGGTCCCTGAAAGTCATGCATGCGTATGCGCACCGAACCCAGGCCCTGGGCCACGTGTGAGTCAGAACCCGCGCCGGCCACGATGCGGTACTTGGCGGCAAAGCGGGCCGCCTCCTCGTTGAAGGCCCCGATCGCCACGCGCGGGTTGAAGACCTCGATCACGTCGATGTCCTCCAGGATGGTCAGCAGGTGCTCATAGTCGGGCACGGAGTGCAGCCGGTCAAACGGGTGGGGTACGTACACCAACCCGCCCTGGCGCTTGATCTCGGTGACCGTCTCAGCCAGGGTGAGCCCGCGCGGGATCTTGCGCTCGATGAACAGGCCGATGACCTCACCCTGGCTGGCCGTCTTGATCTCCTCACCCACGATCACCTTGAGACCGTCGGCCTTGACCTGGGCGTCGAGGGCGCCGGACACCTCGTTGTGGTCGGTCACGGCGATGGCGCCGAGATTCTGCTCCCGGGCCGTGGCCAGCAGGACCTCCACGGGGGTTGCGCAGTCGCCCGAGTGGTCGGTGTGCATGTGCAGGTCGACGTCGATCAGCGCGCGATCGCGCCCGCGCCCGCGCCCGCGCCGCGACAGCGCCGCGTCGGGCTCGTGACGTCGGGCGGCCACCTGCGTGTAGATCGCCTCCATCTCATCGGTCGCGCGCTCCCAGGTCAGCCGACGCCCCCAGGGTGCCGCGGCGCCGCGCAGGCGCTCACGCAGGGCTCCGTCTGAGGCCAGGCGCACCAGCTGGGCGGCCAGCGTGTCGGCGTCGCCCGGCTCGAAGAGCAGGCCGCGCCGGCCGTCGCCCAACAGCTCGTCGTAGACGGGTAGGCGCGAGGCGACCGGTATCACCGCTCGTGCCACGGCCTCCAGCAGCAGGTTCGGCGCGGGGGCGACGCCCTCAGAGGCGCACACGAGCACGTCGGCTGCCTCGAGCGCCGCCCTCCGGTCGACTTCGCCTGGGTCCAGGAAGCGCACGCGCGAGCGCAGCGATGCGCGCAGCGGCGTCGAGGTGGACTCTCCGTGGGCGCTGATCACCGTCGCACGCCAGGCGAGCTCGTCGGGCAAGCGACGAAGCGCGCGCATGAACAGCCTCTGGGCGGCGCGCTCCTCGCGCTCGATGAACAGGAGGCGCAGGCCGGCGCCGTGGCCGCCGTTCTCGACGTGGACAGGCGCATGGGCCGAGGCGGGATCCCCCGCGCCCGCGCCCGCGCCGCCGAGCTCGACGCCGGGCATGACCACGCGGTACTCGGCGGGGAAGTGGTGGCCCATGAGCTCGGCGGTCGCGGCGTAGGAAGCGGTGCGGGCGTCCAGCCGGCCGAAGAAGACCTCCACGAACCGTCGGGTCACCTGCGTGGCCACCAGGTGCTCGGCCGGGACGTGGAAGCTCCCGACGTTCAGGGAGCGCGAATGACGCAGGGCCGCGCTGGACGTGCTGGGTGCGAAGGGCTCATGCACGTGCACGAAGTCGAGCTCGACGGTGGCGAGCACCTCCTCCACGGTGCGGGCCACGTCGATGGGCAGAGCCGGCGCGCGCCGCCCGCCGCCGGCGCTGACCTCGAGCACCTCGCCCACGGAGATGAGCCCGGGCCGCCCGGCGCCGGTGCCCTCGAGCAGGTCCTCGGGGGAGCGCCGCGCCGCACGCAGGCGCTGACGCGAGGCGCGCACCGCCTCCTGGGTGCGCGATGGCGCCAGGATCAGGACCCGGTGTCCGCGACGGCTCAGTCGCTCACACACCGAAGCGACGTACTCGTTGACCGGGTGGCGCTCCTCCCAGGGATGAGGCGTGACGTGAGCGATGGAGAAGCGCGGCGCCATGGCCCGGTTAAGGATAGGCGTGGCCGCGAGTCGTCTGCGCGGGCCGGCGCCCGCGTCCCCGGGGCTGGCGCCGACCCTCAGCGCCTACCTCGCGGGCGCCTCGCGGCCCGCTACTGCTTCGCGGCCGGCGCGTCGGGAGGCGGCGTGAGCGTCGCTCCCGGAGCGGGCGTCCCGCGCGTGGAGCCCGTGGGCGCGCTGGTGCTCGCAGCGGGCGCGGTGCGCGCTCGCCGGCGCGAGCCGCCACGCGAGGCCGGGGAGCGGCGTGAGCCGGCGCTCGGTCGCCGCGTGTACTTGGCGATGAAGCGCTCAGTCTCCTCGCGCGCCTGATCGTCGGGACGCTGGTTGTGGGGCGATTTCATCAGGTAGGAGCTGGGTCCGTCGAGCTGGCCGCCCAGGCCGTGGTTGAGCGCCAGCTTGCAGCAGCGCACGGCGTCGATGACGATGCCCGCCGAGTTGGGGGAGTCCCAGACCTCCAGCTTGAGCTCGAGGTTGAGCGGGACGTCGCCAAAGGCCTGTCCCTCGACGCGGATGTGCGCCCACTTGCGGTCGGTCAGCCAGGGCACGTAGTCCGACGGTCCGACGTGCACATCGGAGGCGGGAAGCTCGTGGTCCATGATCGAGGTGACCGCATTGGTCTTGGAGATCTTCTTGGACTGCAGGCGCTCGCGCTCGAGCATGTTGTAGAAGTCCATGTTGCCGCCCACGTTGAGCTGGGAGGTGCGCAGCATCTTCACCCCGCGGTCGGCGAACAGGCGGGCCAGCGTACGGTGAACGATCGTCGCCCCGACCTGTGACTTGATGTCGTCACCCACGATCGGCAGGCCGGCCTTGCGGAAGCGTCGGTCCCAGTAGTCCTCGCGGGCGATGAACACGGGTATGCAGTTGACGAAGCCACAGCCGGCCTCGAGTATCTGCTCGACGTACCACTTGGTCGCCTGCTCGGAGCCGACGGGGAGGTAGGAGACGACCACGTCGGTGTGCGTGTCGCGCAGGATGCGCGTGATGTCGGCGGTCTCGCCCGGCGCCTTGGTGATCTTCTCGCTCAGGTACTTGCCCAGCCCGTCGTGGGTCATCCCCCGGTGAACGGGCACACCCAGGCGCTTGGGCATCTTGGCGAACTTGATCGTGTTGTTCTGGCCGGCCCAGATGGCCTGGCCGAGATCCTTGCCGACCTTGGTGCGGTCGATGTCAAAGGCCGCGGTGAACTCGATGTCCGAGACGTGGTAGCCGCCGAGGTCGACGTGCATGAGGCCCGGCACCGCCTGATCGGGATCGGCGGCGGCGTAGTGATGGACGCCCTGGACGAAGGACGAGGCACAGTTGCCCACGCCGATGATGGCTACGCGCACCTTGTGCTCCTGGTAGCGCGCGGCGCCGTTGGCGGCTGCGCCGTTGCGGGTGGCCTGTGGGGCTCTGCCGTTGGTCGTGCTCACGGGTCTTCAGTGCCTTCCTGGATGCGGGGCGAGGTGACGGGGTGTCGCGGGCGCGACTCCGCGGACGGGTGCGGCGGTGAGCCTGGCCTCCCCTGGTGAGGGGTAACCGGTGCGCTCTGCCTTTGAGTACCCGGGGAGGGTCGCCCCATTACACGTCGGGGCGGCCGGTGCGCACCATCGCTTCCGCGGTGAGCTGGGTGCGCACGTGCCAGACGCGTTGGACCACGGTCACCACGCTGAGCGCCGCGAGCACGAAGACCGCCGGCTCCAGGAGACGGAAGTCACCCAGGGAGGCGCCACGCGCGAACAGCAGGCCGATGGAGAGGATGACCACGCGCACCGGGCGCGTGGCGATGCCTACCTTGCAGGCCACCCCGAGCGCCTCGGCCCGGGCGCGGGTGTAGGAGACCATCAGCGAGGCGAGCACGGCGATGACCACCGCGGCGGTCGCATCCTGATTTCCACCCGCGGCGAAGCGAGCGGCCACGGCGGTGAGCACCACGCCCTCCTCGACGCGGTCCAGCGTCGAGTCCAGGAAAGCGCCGAAGGGGCTTCCCTTCCCCGACATCCGCGAGTAGCGCCCGTCCAGGGTGTCCATCACCGAGCCGACGACGAAGGCCACCCCACCGAGGAAGTACAGCTGCTGCCAGACGAGCGCCGCGGCGAGCAGGTTCAGCGCGAACCCGGTCAGCGAGATCGCGTTGGGGGTCAGGCGCGACTCGATCAGGCGGTTGCGCATCTCTTCGCGACGCTGGGCTCCATTGAGCGCAGTGCGGGTGCCGCGCGGCCGCGCTCCGGGCGTGCGAGGATCGCCCGGGGGTGCCTGGGAAGAGGCCATACCGTGGCTGCCCCGACTCGGGGCTTAACCGGCCACGCCGGCGCCGACCACCACGCCCGCCGGGGGGCGCACCGGCGCCCGCCCGCCGGCGGGCGCAAAGCGCCAGGCCTGGGGGTGCCGACGGGCCATGCGCGCCGCGGCCAGCGCGGAGACCCCAGCGGTGAGCGCGCCCAGCAGTGCGTCGGCGAGGAAGTGGTTGGCGGTGACCACGATGACGAAGGTCATCAGTAGTGGATAGAGCAGCCACCACGCGCGCAGCGCGCGCCAGCGAACCAGCCGGGCCAGCGGCCAGCCGATCATCAGCGCAAAGGCGACGTGCATGGAGGGCACCGCCGCGTAGGGGTTGAGCAGCGCGGTGGCCGCGGCGCTGGTGTGGGAGACGTGCACGCCGGTGAACGAGGCCACCGAGTCGAAGAAACCCCATTCGGGCATGAAGCGCGGCGGCGCGGTGGGAAACACGAAGTAGCTCACCAGCGCGATCAGCATGGCGACCATGAACATGTTGCGCACGAAGTAGAAGCTGCCGTTGTGGCGCAGGTAGAGGTAGATCAGCACGGCGACGGTGACCGATGTCTGGGCGTTGACGTACAGCCACGAGGCAACCTCCATGACCAGATGGCTGCCCGACGCCCAGGCCTGCACGCTGGGCTCCACGAAGAAATGCAGGCCCCGCTCCACGGTGATCAGCTCGCGCGCGTGGGTGAAGGCAGACGTCGCGCGCCCTTCGACCATGCCCCGCACCAACCGGTAGGCCAGATAGGCCGCGCCGAACAGCGTGATCTGGCGAATCACGTCGGGCCAGCCGTGGGGCAGGACGCGTGCCGCCTTTAGACGAAGTCGCGCAAGCATGGACGCCGCAAGCCTAGTCCATGCTTCTAACGGCAACGGGGGCCGTGGTGCACGAGGCGCTGCGCGCCGAAGCGCACGCCCAGGCGCAGGGGGCCGGCCGAGTTTGCCTGCACCTCTGTCCATCCGCCCGGCGCCTGCGACACGCAGCCCCGGCCGCCCAGCAGGGCCCAGTAGGGGGTGTAGTGAACGCGCACGGTCGCGGTGCCCGGACGGGCGAACGCGAGATCCACGGTGTCCGAGCCCAACCGCAGGAGGCTGGCGGGGGGGGTGACCAGTGGCTGGGCATCGGCCACCGCGTACAGGCGCCAGTGGGCCGCGTGCCAGACCTCCCGCAGGAACGCCGGGTGATGGTCGATGAGCGCGACCTCGGCGCGTCCCGCGTCATCCAGACGGGCGTCGGGCACCGCCACCCAGGACACCGCATTGTCGGCGAGCCACTGCCGATAGGCGCCTGCGTCCAGGCGGCGGTGGTAGAAGAGCGGGTCAAAGCGGGTGTCCAGCTGGCGCTCCCAGCCGCGCGCCAGGGCGAACCGCTGCGTCACCCACACCGACTCCCAGTGCGCGCCGGTGAACGGCACCTCAACTCGCGTGGGCTGCCGGCCCGCGCGACGCTCGAGCTCGCCCAGCACGGGACGGAAATAGCCTGCGCCGACGGCGGGGTCGGGGCCGAGCACGGCCAGATCGTGGACGGGGGTGGCCAGCTGCCAGTAGGCCAAGGCGGGAACCAGCAGGGCCAGCAGTCGGGCTCGGCGACCGAGCAGCACACCGGCCACGAGCGGTCCGGCCACCAGTGAGCCCAGGCGGGTGACGTTCCCGCCCACCGGCGTGGGGAACGCGAAGGACCCCACCATGGCCAGGGCATAGAGGGCAGATCCGACGGCCAGGACGGGACGGCCGGGAGCCAGCAGCACGCCCACGACCACCACCCCGGCCAGCGCCGGCCACAGGGCACCCGCGGAAAATGGCTCGTACCCGCCTTCGGGGAAGGTCACGGCGAGGGCCAGCGCGGGCACCAGCGCAGCGGCTCCCAGGGCGAGCACCCAACCGGCCTGGCGGGGGGCGCCGAGTGTGAGTCTGCGCTCACCCTCCCTGGCCGCCACCGAGGACGCGAGGGCCAGTGCGACAGCGACCAGGGCGAGGAACGCTCCGGCCACCGGGCTGGCCACGCTGGCCAGCGCCGCCGCGACCAGAGCCCAGGCGCGGTGTCGCGGCCACAGGGCCAGGGCTCCGAGCGCGAACGCGAGACCGAGGTAGTAGGCGACGCGACCGGACAGCAGCTGCACGGTGATGCCCGCGGCGAACCACAGAGCCGCGACCATCCCCGCGCGTCCGGGCAGATGGCGAGCGGCCAGGACCCCGAACAGCGTCGCGGCGACCACCCCACAGAGCACGAGTAACAGCCTGGGCCCCAGCAGTGCACCCAGCGCCGGGGAGAGCAGCGAGTAGCCGGGCAGGTGATGACCGGCGTACCACGCGTTATCCCACTGGGTGAAACCGACGCGCGCGAACAGGTCGCTGCGATACGTCGCTGCGGCCAGGTCGGCGCTGGGCGGGGAGGTGATCATGTACACCAGCGCGCCGAGGGCGGCTAGCAGGGCACTGCCGGCCGCGGGCGAGGAGCCCAGGCGCCGCATGGCCGCCGGGCCGCCGGGTGGCCGCCGAGCGGGCGCAGGCGGCGCGGGCGCCTTGGAGGGAGCCGTGGCGGAGCTCTGGGCCACGAGCCGCTGCGTTTCCTAGAGGTCCCGCGAGCGGGACGGGTCGGGCGCGACCATCGGGCCCGCCTGGCGGGGGGCGCCGAGAAAGGTGAGTATCTGATCGATGAGCTCGGGGCGGTCCAGCCACGGCCAGTGGCCGGCGTCGGGCAGGCGCAGCAGCTCGGCCGATCCCAGTGCCTGCGCATACAGGTCAGCGAAGAGACCGGGTATGTAGGGATCGCGCTCACCCCACACGACCAACGCCGGCATGCGCAGACGGTGCAGTTGCTCGCCCGCCCGGGCCAGCGTCGCTGACGGGGCACTGCGGTACAGGCGCAGGATCGCTCGCTGGGTGCCGTGGTCGAGGTGGGCTCCAATCGACTCGAGCATCGCCTCCGGTAGCGGTCCGGGCGCCGCGTTGGCTTCGCTTGAGAGGCGGCGCAGGACACGGGCGCTCATGCTCCCCATGGCCAGCTCTCCCAGCACCGGCGTGCGCCACACCCGGGCGATGCGGTGCCAGCGGTAGCCGCTGAGCAGGGGCACCGCATCGACGATCACCAGCCGCTCCACCCGCTCGGGGTGAAGCTGGGCGAAGGCGAGTCCCACCGCGCCCCAGTCGTGCACGACCATGCGCACACGCTCGATCTCGAGCAGGTCCAGGAAGCCCGCGATGAAGGCGGCGTAGCCCGCGATCGAGTAGTCGAAGTGGCCGGGCTTGCCCGAGCGTCCGAAGCCCGGCAGGTCGGGGGCGAGGCCGCCGCCGCGGCGCAGGAACTCCAGCCAGTCGTCGCTGTTGGTGGGAACGCCGTGCAGGTAGAGGATGGGCGCCCCCGGGGCCGGCGCGCTGCGCCAGAACACGGGCAGTCCCGCGACCTCCCCGGTTTGCTCGCTGATCGGGGCCACCCGCAGCCGACAATAGCGGCGGGATATAAAGAGATGCCTTGGCCGAGTCACCTCCCGCGCGACGCAGCACGACCTCGACCGGTCCGTGGCGTGCGCCCAGCGCGCGCCGCGTGCGCGCGGTGCGCGATCGCCTGCGCGCCGTCTACGGGCGGCCGGTGGCGGCCCCGCATGGCCGCCCCCTCGACGAGCTGATGCTCACGGTCCTGTCTCAGAGCACCAACGACCGCAATCGCGACGTCGCCTTCCTGCGCCTGCGCGCGCGCCTGGAGGGCTGGGCCGCGGTCCGCGACGCGCCCGTGGACGAGGTGGAGCGGGCCATCCGCCCGGGGGGAATCTCGCGTGTGAAGTCGGGGCGCATCCAGGCCATCCTGCGCGCCGTCAGTGAGCGTCCCGCGCCCGACGCGGCGGCGACGTCGGGCCGGGGCGTTGCCCCTGAGCCGGAGCTGGAGGCGACGCCGACTCCGGGCGAGGTCCCGGAGGTCGACGAGCTCTCCCTGGCCTGGATCGAGCACGCACCGGTGGCCGACAGTCGCCGCTACCTGTGCGATCTGCCGGGGGTGGGGCGCAAGACCGCCGCCTGCGTGCTGCTGTTCTCCTACGGGCGGCGCGACGTGCCGGTGGACACCCACGTCTCGCGCGTGGCGGGGCGCCTGGGACTGCTCGACGGCGGCGTGCCCCTGGCGGCCCAGCATGACGCCATGCTGGCGCTCACGCCGCGCGGACAGGAGCTCGAGCTGCACGTCAACCTGCTTCGCCACGGGCGGCGCACCTGCCACGCTCGCTGGCCCGAATGCCCGAGCTGTGCCCTGGCTCGAATGTGTCCCAGCCGCCGGCTGTTCGCCGGTGCGCCGACCGCCCCGGGGGGAGTCCCAGCTGCTCGGTAAACGTGGTGGGCATAGCGCCCGCGGTGTGGATCACGTTGAGTGGGGGGATGGCGCGATCTGCCCAGAGGCGCGGGTATTTGAGGACGCCTGTAGTGCAGGTGTGACCGGTGTTGACCGCGTGCGGGCGCGGTCCTACGGTCCGCGTCCCGTCGCTTTGTGAGTTTGGTCACTAGGGACGCGTCGCGCCAGGATCCCCGGGACCAGAGTCCACCATGCCCACCGATGCGAGCTTCGCGGTGCCGCGCCGACGTGTGCCTCTGTCGGAAGGCGGCAGGTTTGCGGCCCGCGCTGGCATGCTCGCCGTTGCTTGCCTGGTGGCGCTGGGTTGCTCGCGAGTGACGCGTTGGCGGCGCAGCCGTCGGTTGGTTTGGGCAAGGCCGACAGCTTCGGGGTCCTGGCGGGCCAGGCGGTGTCTAACAGCGGGTCCTCGACGGTCAATGGTGATCTTGGCGTGAGCCCGGGGACGGCGGTGACCGGCTTTCCGCCGGGCAGGGTCAACGGGAGGATTCACGCCGGTGACGCGCTCGCTGGCCAGGCGCAGTCTGATCTGCGGGCGGCATATAACGATGCCGCGGGGCGAGCTCCGTTCGTCTCAGAGCCTGGGGAGCTGGGTGGCCTGACGCTCATCCCTGGCGTGTATAGGGCCGCGTCGCCGCCGATCCTGCTGGCCCGGCCGCGCGCGTTGAGCGGTTCGCCGGCATCTACCGGGTCTTTCGATCTGACCGGGGTCCTCACCCTGGATGCCCAAGGTGATCCCAACGCGGTGTTCGTCTTTCAGGCCGGTTTTACGCTGACTACCGCGGCGGGCAGCCAGGTGCGCCTGCTCAACGGCGCACAGTCGTGCAACGTGTTTTGGCAGATCGGTAGCTCCGCGACGCTCGGGACATCCTCGCTGTTTGCCGGCAACATCCTGGCCTTCACGTCGATCTCGGTCAACGACGGCGTCATCGTGAACGGACGGACGCTCGCCCAAAACGGTGCCGTTACGTTGAGCAACGACAACGTCAGCGCCGCGCACTGCGCGACGCGTGGCGGCACGAACGGCGGTGCCACTGGCGGCGGCACGACCGGCACCGGCACGAACGGCGGTGCCACTGGCGGCGGCACGACCGGGGGTGGCACGACCGGGGGTGGTACGACCGGGGATGGTATGACGCTGGCGTGCAGCCGGAAGTCCGCGCGGAGGGCCGGCGGCGGCAAAGCGAGGATCGCGGTCCGCCGCGGCCGCAGGGGCGGCTCGACACCCAGCCACCCGCGCCCGGGTAGGCGCTCGCCCGGCGCGGGCAACCACGCCGGCAAACATCAGGGCGCCGGGAAGCATGGCAAGGCAAGGCGGCACCGAACGCGCCCCAAGCGCAGGCGGGTGCCGCGCGCCTGCGCCGCGAGTCGCAACGCCAAGAAAGCGCCGTTTACGAGTCCGCAGCGCGGGACGCCAAATAAGCATGTCGCCTACGGCTTTGCCGATGAGAACGCCACCACGTTTGGCCCCATCAACCACGATAAGACCCGCATGGCACTCGACAAGAACCGTGTGGCGCTATTTGCCGCAGTGCGCAAGACGCTGCACGTCAAGTACGCGCGGCGCTCGGTGCCCTACGACGTGTATGACCCCTCGCGCTGCCCCACCGACAAGGGGGGGCGACCCGGCGCGTGCGTCGGGCTGGACGACTGGCTTAAGAACGTGAGGCATCTCAGGTTGACGCCCGTCCTGTCCGTCGCGCCGCACGCCGCATGCACCACCAGAAAGAAGCCCCATAAGTTCAATGGCAGCAAGAACGACCCGTACAAGGCAGACATGCCCTGCTTCATCCCAAACGCCGAGCAGTACAAGAAGTACTTCCGCCAGCTTCGCAAAAGAACGGGCGTCACCCAGTGGGTCGCCTGGAATGAGCCGGACTTAGTGACCAATCCCACCGGCTACACGCCCGACCGAGGGATCAGTTTCCCTTATGCACGTCTTGTGGCCGACTACTGGCGGGGCGCTCAGAAGGTCTGCCCAGGATGCACGATCGCCGCCGGAGAACTCGCGTTCAACGGGGCCGACAAGAGCTATCTCAAGGCCTACATCAAGGAGCTGCACACCAAGCACGTGACGCCGAAGGTCTGGGCGCTGCACACCTACCAGGAGGTCACAAACAGTGCAGGACCAGCGCAGTCCAAGAAGTTCATTGATGACCTTGCCGGTGAGGGCATGGGCAGGCCGTCCATCTGGATCACCGAGACCGGGGTAGAGCTGTACAGAGAAGCTCACAAGCCCGCGGAAGCCTTGGCAAAAAACAAGCGGGATGCCGTGGCGGCTAGCAAGCGTCAGGTCGCGGCTGCGAGGCGGTTTTTGGGGCTTGGATCAACGCCGCCGGTCAAGCAGGTAACGCGCGTCTTCTACTACCTGCTCTCAGCGGGCGAGAAACCTGACTTTGACAGCGCGCTACTGAACCCCAACAACTATCCACCGGGCGAGAAGCAGCCCAAGCCAAGGAGCAAGCAGCAGCTGCGCCGCCCCGCTGACTGCGTGATCGAGTGCATCCCGCATCCGGCGCGGTGTCCGACGACGGTGGCGCGGTGACCGTAATGAGGCGGGCGCAGCGCTACCCTTGTTTGATCGCTTATCGGCGGGCGTTCATCGGGCTGGCCCTCGCGCTGGCCATGGTTATGATCGCGGCGGTGATCGGCGTGGCGGCGGCTGGCGCGGCGCGGCCCTCGATCCGCTCCTACACGCTGCCTGACGCGTTCGGTCCGCCGACGGTGATCACCGCGGGCACCGACGCCAACATGTGGGTGACGTTCGACACGCACAACGGGATCGGGCGCTATACGCTCGACGGCGTCGTCAAGGACTTCAGCGCGCTCGGCCCCGGAATCCCACACATGCTGGGCATCACCGCTGGTCCCGATGACCGCGTGTGGTTCACGCAGGAGAATGGGAGGGTCGAAGCGATCGACCGCCGCGGACACGTGCAGCAGTATCCACTGCACGTTCGCAGCGACCCTAAGAGTATCGCTACGGGCCCCGACGGAAATCTGTGGACGGTTCCGGTGGGCAACAAGATAGGGCGCCTGACGCCGTCTGGGCGGCTACGCCGGTTCGCGGTGCCCGGTGGCCTGGGCGATACGGGCGCGATCACGGCGGGCCCAGACGGGGCGCTGTGGTTTTTGAACGGCAACGCCGTGGGGCGGATCACCACCAGCGGGCGGGTGAAGATGTATCCCTACACACTGGGCGTCAGCGCCTACGTGACCATCGGCACGATCATCACCGGGCCCGACGGGAACCTGTGGTTTGCCAACGGGGACGCGGGCTCGATCGGTCGCGTCACACCGCAGGGTCAG
>JAABUQ010001489.1_pt1 | contig 50018 bp, 51 predicted proteins | sample 5560001 | NCBI WGS metagenome assembly JAABUQ01 (sample SAMN10711888, study PRJNA513371) | rock metagenome | isolation source: Antarctica rocks | place: Antarctica: Victoria Land, Finger Mt nord | collected 2015-12-18
CTATGACGACATCGTCGACGCTTGCTGTGAGGCCTGGAACAAGCTGATGGCAATGCCCGAACGCATCGTCTCTATCTGCACCCGCGAATGGGCGACAACGGTCAAGACATAAGGCGGTTGGTATCAGCAACCGCGTCTTCGACACCTATGACGACATCGTCGACGCTTGCTGTGAGGCCTGGAACAAGCTGATGGCAATGCCCGAACGCATCGTCTCTATCTGCACCCGCGAATGGGCGACAACGGTCAAGACATAAGGCGGTTGGTATAACTTACCGGAGCCGGCGAATCGGCCGGACAACCTGTTCGAGCCGGTGCCGGGCGCCTACGGGGCGCATGGCCGCTTTGATAGCCGCCACCCCCGCACCAACAGCTGGGAAATGTTCACCAGCCGGCACCGCAACGTGCTCTGGGGTGCGGTGCTGTTCGGCGTGATCGCCGGCGCGGGTGTGATAGCAAGGCGGGTGCGGGCTTAACCGCCCGGCTTCTCGCGGCCGCTCCGTTCCACTTGCCTCACAGATCGCCGCGGGCGGCAAGCGTCGCGATCCTGTCCGCAGTGCGCATGGCGATGGCGGTGATGGTCAGTGACGGGTTCACCCCGCCGGTCGTCGGGAACACCGATCCGTCGCACACCCACAAGTTCGGGATGTCCCAGCTGCGGCAGTCGGCGTTGACGACGCTGGTCTGCGCATCGAACCCCATCCGCGCGGTGCCCGCCAGATGGTTGGTGTCATCCTCCTGGAGGAAGGTGTCCCTGGCGCCCACGGCCTGGAGGCTGGCCCGCATCTCGCCCAGCGCGTGCTTGATGAGTGCCTTGTCGTTATCGCCCCAGCTATATGTGATGCGGGGAATGCGCAGGCCGTACTGATCCAGGTCGTCGGCCAGCGTTACCCTGTTCGCCTCGTTGGGCAGCATCTCGCCAACCATCTTCAGCCCGACCTGATGGTTATAGAGCGTCATCTCCCGCACCAGGGACTCGCCCCACAGCCCGCGGGACGAGGTCAACACGGAGGCCCATTCCTGCGGCAGCGGCCCTTGCGCCATCCAGCAGTAACCGCCCTGGAAATCCTTGCGATCCTCGTAGTTCCAGTGCTCGGTGATGGTGGTGGATGGCGGCGCCTTGCTGGAGCGCACCTCCTGTTCCATGTAGCCCCAGGCTGCCTGATTGGACTGGGTCATGAGGTTCTTGCCGACCAGCCCGCTGCTGTTGGCGAGCCCGTCAGGGTAGCGATCGTTGGCGGAGTTCAGCAGCAGGCGGGGCGTCTCGATCGCGTAGCCGGCGACCACCACGTGGCGTGCTTTCTGGAACCGCCATGCCCCGTCCCGCATGTAGTGCACCCCGATGGCGCGCCCGTCCGGCCCCGTCTCGATCCGCCCGACCATGGCGAGATCGCGGATTTCCGCCCCCGCCTTCAAGGCGCGCGGGATGAAGGTGACGAGTTGGCTCTGCTTGGCGTTGGTCGAGCAGCCGACGCGACAGAAGCCGCGATAGACGCAGGGCGGCGAATCGCCCCGTGGCGCCGAGACCGTGGCGAGCGGCGTTTCGGTCCATTGATAGCCCATTGCCTCGGCGCCTCGGGCCAGCAGCGCCGCCGCGCCGTTGATCTCGTGCGCGCGATACGGATAGCGCGGCCGTTTCGGGCCCCAGGGATAGGTGATCGGTCCGGAGATCGCCAGCGCCTGCTCCGCCTTAGCGTAGTACTGCCACATGTCCCGCCAGTCGAGCGGCCAGTCCGCGCCGTAACCGAGCGCGGAGCGGGACTTGAACCACTCCGGCCGGAAGCGCAGCGACACCATGGCGAAGTGGACGGTGCTGCCGCCCACCGCCTTGCCGCTGTTGTTGCCGCCCATCTTGATCGGGTTGGCCCCGTCCACGATGCGCTCGTCCGTCCAGTATAGTTTGGACTGCTCGCTCTCGTCGGAGGCGAAGTCGTCGAGCGGGCGGAAATACGGCCCGGCGTCAAAGCCGACGACCGAGAAACCATGCTCGGCCAGACCACAGATGAGCGGGCCGCCGCCGGCGCCGGTGCCGACCACCACGAAGTCGACGGCCTCGTTCTCGGGGAACTCCTGCATCGGCACCCAGCCACCGCGCTTGAAGACATCGGGCGCCCGCCGGCCGGCGGCACGGGGGGCGGCGAAAGGGTCGTCAAACACGCTTGTTCTCCCGCAGCGCTTGCGCCTCCCGCCCGGGGCGCGCCTCCGATGCCTCCCATGGATCGCGCCGGTCCAGCGCCGTACGCACGTAGCCGCGCGGGCTGGCCGGGCCGCCGAAGCCGATCTCGTTCCAGGCTGTCGGGTGCGCGTAATAGGCCGCGACGATGTCCTGGATCACCCGGTGCTCGAAGAACGAGTGCGTCGGCATGCCTTCGAGCGCGTCCGCTTGCAGCAAGCCCTGCTGCGTCCGGCGCAGTATCTCGTCCTGGCGCTCCCCGCTGAGCGCGGCGAAGCCGGTGTCGTAGGTGTGCCGGGCGACCTCCTCGAAGGCGGCCAGACCGCGCTTCCAGGCCTGTCCCTGCTCGGGCAGTCCATCGTAGCGGTAGCCGTCATGCTTGCGGTCGAACATCTTCTGATCGACATAGGCCGCGAGCGGGACGGGCGGCCGGTCGGCGGGTTGCGGCACGATGCGGTCGCACACAGCTTGCAGGATGAGCCACTCCTCCCGGCCGAAGAACCGAGGCTCTCGCGGAACCGACAGGCGCTTGTCAACCGCTCTGCGGGTCGCGTCGTTCCAGGACGGCGAGTCGCGCTTGGCCAGGACGTCGTAACCGGGATAGCGGTCCGGTCGCGGCTCATTCATCGGGTTGATCCTCCAGCAGGCCCAGGGCGGCGAGGCCGGCCAAGGCCAGGCCGGTGAACGACGGGGGCGCCGGCAGGGGGGGACCGTCTATTACGTTCTGGCTCCAGTTACGCCAGCCTCCCATGCTGCGGGAGACGCCGATCGCGTGAAAGCCGACGCCCGAGATGCCGAGCAGCGCGGTGAGCCGCAGCCACCATCGGGTCAAGCGACGGGGCTTGCGCGCCTGACCCAGCGCGGTGCCGCCCAGCAAGGCGGCCGCGACCGGTGGCAGAGTGACGGGCAGGAACATGAACGGGTTGTGGTACGCGCCGCGGAAATGCAGCAACCCCGCCTCGCCGACCGTGCCCATGAGGCCGACCCCTGTCGCCGCGGCGACCGCGCGTCCGGCCGGCAGTCCGAAAATCGTCGGCAGCGTTCCCGGCCTGTTGTCCCTGACCCGCTCGGCGAGGAAGCCCGTCAGCGCCGAAAGGATCAGCGCCGCCGGCGCGCCGATCGGGGCGGAGTAGAACAGGTTCTGCCAGCAGAACCCGCCCGGCTTCTTGCCGATGTTGTAGATGTGGAAGCCGGTTCCGACCAACCCCGTTACCCCGGCAGCGGCATAGGCGGTGTCGCGCGCGACGTGCGCTCGGGGACTGCGGTCCGCCGTGCCATGCAAGCTCGCCGCAAGCGACAGCGCCGAGGTGACAAGCGGCGCGAACATGGCCTTGTTGGCGAACGCGCCGCGGTAGTGCTCGACCGCGCTGTCGAACAGCACGGATGAGGCGATGGTGCCCGCCGCCCGGTTGAGCCGCTGCGCCGCCAGCACCGCCGTCGGTCGGTCCACGGTCGGCGAGGCCGGGAGCCGGAGCGGGCTCGGCACCAGGCTTCCCGGCGGGATCGCGGACGGGTGCTTCCTGCGCAACGTCAGCATGGCGGCGCCGGCCGCTGTCACGCCGCCGGCCAGCGCCAGCGCCAGCGCCGTCGCGACGTTGCCCGTGGGTCTGTTCGTGCTCATGCCGTCAACTTCATATCGCGTAACGCTCCGCATCCTGTTGCTTGAACGTCAGGCCGAGCCCCGGCCGGGCGTCCACGAATAGGCTCGCGTCACCGATCGCGCGCTTGGCCACGCGGACGCGGCGGGGGTCGTCGCCCGGATGCGAAGCTGCCGTCCGCCTCGGGCGCGTCGGTCGGAAACTTGTAAGCCCGCGCGCGGAGCGGGCCGATGCGCACGTCCGGCGGCAACGGCTCAGCTCCGGCCGGGCAGCACGGTCGACAGGAGTTCCTTGGCGCTGTTCTTCAACACGCTGCTGAGTTCCGGCTCGCTCGGCATCATGGTCATGAAGTGCATCGCATCCTTCACCGTGATGTGCGGCGGCAGCGGCGGCACGTTCGGGTCGGTGTACGCCTCCAGGATCACCGGGCGGTCCGCCGACAGCGCCTCGTCCCACGCGGCTCCGATCTTCTCGGGGTCGTTCACGAAGATGCCCTTCAGCCCGATCAGCTCGGCGTATTTGTGGTACGGGAAGTCGGGGATGCTTTGCGTGCTCTCGGTCTTGCCGACGCCGAGCTGCACGCGCTCCTCCCAGGTCACCTGGTTCAGGTCGCGATTGTTCAGCACCAGCACAATCAGCCGCGGGTTGGACCACTGCCGCCAATACTTCGAAATGGTGATCATCACGTTCAGACCGTTCATCTGCATGGCGCCGTCGCCCATGCAGGCGATCACGGTTCGGTCGGGGAACGCCATCTTGCCCGCCATCGCGTAGGGCGTGCCCGCGCCGAGCGAGGCGAGGCCGCCGGAAAGCGACGCCTTCATCCCGCGCCGCATCTTGAGATCGCGCGCATACCAGTTGGCCGCGGAGCCCGAGTCAGCCGTGATGATTGCGTTGTCCGGCAAGCGCGGCGACAGTTCCCAGAACACGCGCTGCGGGTTGATCGGGTCGGCCGAGCTCATCGCCCGAGCCTCGAGAACCTTCCACCAATCCTTGAGGCCGCTGGCGATGGCGTCGCGCCACGATGTGTCGGTCTTCTGCGTCAGCATCGGCAGCAACGCGCGCAAGGTCGCCGCGCTATCGCCGATCATGTTCACCTCCATCGGGTAGCGCAGGCTGAGGTTAGCGCCGTTGATGTCGATCTGCACCCCGCGCGCGTCGCCGGGCTTGGGAAGGAACTCGCTGTACGGGAAGCTGGAGCCGACCATCAGGAAGGTGTCGCAGCCCTTCATCAGATCCCAGCTCGGCTTGGTTCCGAGCAGACCGAGCGAGCCGGTCACGTAGGGCAGGTCGTCCGGCAACGCCGCCTTGCCGAGCAGCGCCTTGGCGACACCGGCGCCGAGCTTCTCGGCGACCGCGATCACCTCGTCGGTGGCCTCCAGCGCGCCCGCGCCGACCAGGATGGCGACCTTCTTGCCCGCGTTCAGCACGTCGGCGGCCTGCTGCAACGAGCTTTGTTCCGGCACCTTGGACTCGCCGGGAAAACCGACGCCGGTGTGCGTCGCGCCGTGCGCCATCGGCGGCTCCTCGTACGTCATAAGCTGCAGATCGTTCGGCAGGATGACGCCGGTGACGGAGCGCTTGGTTTGCGCGATGCGGACGGCGCGGTCGATGATGGTGCGCACCTGACTCGGGATCGTGCCCGTGGAGACGTAGTCGCTGGCCACGTCCTTGAACAAGGTCTGCAGGTCCACCTCCTGCTGGTAGGAGGCGCCGATAGACGCGCGCGCCTGCTGGCCGACGATGGCGACCACGGGAACATGGTCCATCTTGGCGTCATACAGGCCGGTCAGCAGGTGGATCGCGCCCGGGCCGGACGTCGCGTAGCAGAGCCCGACGCCGCCGGTGAACTTGGCGTGCGCGGAGGCCATGAACGCGGCCATCTCCTCGTGCCGGACTTGCACGTATTCCATTTTGTCCTTGGCCTTCTCGAGCGCCACGTCCAGCCCGCCGACGCCGTCGCCGGGATAGCCGTAGACCCGCTTCAGGCCCCACTCGCCCAGCCGCTGCCAGACGAACTCGCTCACGTTCATGCTCATGGCTCTCTCCGCGATTGCACCGAGGCGGAGGCGCGAGCGGCCCCGTCACCCGCCTTTACGCTACAGGCCGACAAAAATTTCCTCTTCACGAAATCGGGTATCGCGCCGGAACGGCGCGACCGGCCCGGATACTGGCGCGTTCGATAGGCCAACCCTCTCATCGAGGCGACATGACCACCGTCGAGCTGCTGCTGGACGCGCATGCAACCATCGCAGAGTCCCTGCTCTGGGAGCCGGCCGAAGCCGCACTTTATTGGATGGATGTGAAGCAGCCGGCCCTGCACCGGCTCGATCCGGCCAGCATGGCCCGGCGCAGCTGGCCGATGCCGGCCGACATCGGCGCCTTCGCGCTGATCGCCGATAGGGACGCCGCCCTGGTCGCGCTGCGGACCGGGCTGTTCACCCTGTCCCTCGCGGATGGCGCGCTGGACCGCGTGGCTGCTCCTCCCTTCGATCCGGAGCTACACCGCTTCAACGAGGGCGCGTGCGATGCCGCCGGGCGGTTCTGGGTCGGCATCATGTTCGACCCACTGCCCGGTCACGCCCACCATCCGCGCGAGCCCGCCATTCTCAGCACCTGGACGGAGGCGGGCGGGCTGGTGACGCAGCCCGAGGCGGCGGAGCTGCACAACGGCATGGCCTGGAGCCCGGACGGCACGCTGTTCTACCTGTCCCACTCCTGGCAGCAGACCGTGTTCGCCTTCCCCTTCGATGCCGCCTCCGGGCGGCTCGGCAGCCGGCGCGTGTTCGTGGAAGTGCCCGAGGCGCTCGGTCTTCCCGACGGCGCCGCGGTGGACGAGGAGGGCGCCTACTGGTGCGCCCTGCACGGCGGCGGACGGCTGCACCGCTACGCCCCTGACGGCGCCCTGCTGCGCGAGATCATGCTCCCGGTCAGCCAGCCGACCATGTGCGCCTTCGGCGGCCCCGATCTGCGGACGCTCTTCGTTTCCAGCGCCAGCGATAAGCTCAGCCCGGAGCAACTGCGCCGCGAGCCCCATGCCGGCGGGCTGTTCCGGCTCGACCCCGGCGTGCGGGGCGTCGTCCGGCCGTGCCGTGTCCGGTAAGCGAGGTGAGGACGTGCCACCGCTCGCTTCGCCCGGCCTCGACCGGATCATCTCGGCGCTCCTATGATGGCTTATCGCCTGTAAGGCGAATTGGGAGGCCAGCATGACGCTATCACGCCGCAGCCTGATGAGCTCCGCCGCGCTTGCCTCGTCCGGCGCGTTGTTGCCGCTCCGCCGCGCGCGTGCGCAGCGGCCCGTGCTCCGCATCGGCGTGATGAGCGGCATGTCTGGCACCTACCGGGACGTGAGCGGGCCGACTAGCATCATCACCTCGCGTTTCGCCGCACAGGAGTTTGGCGACCACGGCTTCGACGTCGAGGTGATCGGCGCCGACCACCAGGACAAGCCGGACATCGCCGCCGCGCTTGCCAAGCAGTGGTTTGATCGCGATGGCATCGATGTGGTGCTGGACGGCGGCGCCTCCTCTTGCGCACTCGTCCTCGCCGGCATCGTGCGCGACAAGAACAAGGTCTTTCTCTCCACCAGCACCGCGACCTCCGACCTGACCGGCCGCGCCTGCACCCCCAACACGATCCATTGGGTGATGGACACCTACATGATGTCCAAATCCACCGCGGGCGCCATGACCAGGCAGGGCGGCGACAGCTGGTTCTTCATCACTGCCAACTACGCGTTCGGCCTCGCGCTGCAGCGCGACGCTTCGAAGTTCGTCACCGACACCGGCGGCAAGGTGCTGGGCGCCAATCAGTACCCGTTCCCCGAGACCACGGACTTCTCGGCGATCCTGGTGCAGGGGCAGGCGTCCGGGGCCAAGGTGATCGGGCTCGCGAACGCCGGCGCCGACACGGTGAACTGCATCAAGCAGGCGCACGAGTTCGGCATCGGGCAGGGCGGGCAAAGGATTGCGGCGCTGCTGTGCTACTCGACGGACATCCATGCGGTCGGGCTCGACATCGCGCAGGGCCTGCTGATGAGCGGCAGCTTTGACTGGAACCTCAACGACCGCACGCGGGCCTGGATGACCCGGATCAAGCCCAAGGTGACGTTGTGGCCGAACATGGCGCAGGCCGGGGGATACTCCTCGACATTGCACTACCTGAAGGCGGCGGCCGATCTGGGCGCGGCAGCGGCGAAGGCTGACGGCGCGGCGACAGTGGCTCGCATGAAGGCGATCCCCACCGACGACGACTGCTTCGGCGCGGGTGGCCATATTCGTGAGGACGGGCGCAAGATCCATCCGTGCTACCTGTTCCGGGTCAAGAAACCTTCCGAGAGCCGTCAGGAGTGGGACTTGCTCGAGCAGGTCGCGGTGACGCCGGCCGAAGAGGCGTTCCGGCCGCTCTCCGAGCACGCTTGCCCGCTGCTGAAAGCGTGAGGTTGCCCGTCCTGCTTCGCTGCCTGCTGATCCTGGCTCTGGCCGCGCTTGCTGCCGCCCCGGCCTTGGCGCACGCCCTGCTGGTGCGTGCGGCGCCCTCGGTGGGCGCGACCGTCACGACCGCGCCCGGTGACGTGACGATCACGTTCTCCGAGTCGATCGAGCCGGCGTTCAGCTCCATCGTCGTGCAGAACGCCGCGGGCGACCGGGTCGATGTCGGGCAGCCCCATCCGGTGCAAGGCGATGCGCACCGGTTCGCGGTCGGGCTGAAGCCGCTGCCGCCCGGCACGTACGCGGTGAGCTGGAAGGCGACGTCCACCGACACGCACAAGACGCAGGGCCGCTTCAGCTTCACGGTGAAGCCGTAGCGTGCTGAACGGCAGCCTGCCGGCGTTCGGGCTCGGCACCGGCCAGCTGCTTGTCGCCCTGGCTCGCGGGGTCACGCTGGCCGGCCTGCTCGGCACGTTCGGCACGCTGCTGCTGCGCGCGACCGTCGCTCGGCGCGTGCTGGCGCGGGATCGGGACGGCGAGCGCGCCACAAGGCGCTTGGCCTGGGGCAGCTTCGCTCTCCTCGCGATCGGGCTCATCGCCTGGACCGTCGCGCAATCGGCGCTGCTGACCGACGCGGCGAGCGTCGGCCGCGTCCTGCCCGCGATCGGCGCGGTCATGCAATCGACTGAATTCGGCTACCTGATCCTCGCGCAGGCCGGCGCGGCCGCGCTGGCGGCTGTGGCACTTGGCGCGGGATGGACGTGGCCTGCCGTGCTCGCGGCCGGCCTCGCCGTCGCCTTGCAGTCCGGGCACCTGCATGGCTGGGCGATGCAGGCGGGCTTGAGCCTCCTGCTCTTTTGCGAGGCGCTGCATCTGCTGGCCGGGGCTGCCTGGCTGGGGGCGTTGCCGGCCTTGGCGCTGCTGGTGCGCCGGTTGTCGCCGGACGACGCCGGGGCGGTTTCGCGGCGCTTCTCCGTGCTCGGCAGCTTCGCGGTGTTGGCCATTGCCGGAACCGCTATGTGGCAGGGCTGGGTGCTGTCCGGCGGCGTGCCCGGCCTCGTCGGTACGGCCTACGGCTGGATGGAGCTGGTCAAGCTTGGGCTGTTCCTGCTGATCCTCGGTTGTGCCGCGGCGAACCGGTGGCGGCTCACGCCGGCGCTGGCTGGCACGGAGCTGGCGCGCGCGCGGCGGGCGTTGGCGCGCAGCATCGGCGTGGAGACCGCGCTAGGGCTGCTGGTCATTCTCGCGGCAGCGGTGCTGACCAGCCTGGAACCGGGGATGCACTTGCAGCCGGTGTGGCCCTTCAGCGACCAGCCGAGCCTCGAGATCGTGCGCGAAGACCCGGCGTTCCGCCAAGAGGTCGCGAACGCGGTGCTGGCGATGCTGGGCGCCATCGCCCTGGTCGGGCTCGGGGTGGTCGCGCGATGGCTGCGCTGGGTCGCCTGGGCTGTCGCGGTGGCGATCGCCTGGTTCGCCGTGCCACATTTCGACCTGCTGTTCGTCGAAGCGCATCCGACCAGCTTCTATCGTTCGCCGACGCAGTTCGCGGCGACCTCGATCGCCGGAGGCGCGGCACTGTATCCGGCGCATTGCGCCGCCTGCCACGGCGCGGAGGGGCGCGGCGACGGGCCGGCCGCCAAGGGGCTGAAAGTGCCGCCGGCCGACCTCACGGCCGAGCACCTCTGGGCGCATGGCGACGGCGAGATGTTCTGGTGGCTGACGCATGGCATCACCTCGCCGGAGGGTGAGGTGGCAATGCCGGGCTTCGGGGATGTGCTATCCGAGGACCGGCGTTGGGCGCTGATCGATTACGTCCGCGCCCACAACGCCGGTCTCACGCATCGGGTGACCGGCGCCTGGTCGCCGCCGGTGCAGGCCCCCGCGTTGCAGGCCGCCTGTGCCGACGGCAGGACCGTGACGTTGGCCGACCTGCACGGGCGCGTGGTGCGGCTGGCGTTCGACGCGCGTTCCGTGGCGGTCGAGCTCGCGCCGCCCGATGCGGTCCGTTGCACGACGGACGAGCCGGCCGTTTCGGCGGCGTCCGCGATCGTCACGGGCCTCGACCCGGCGGCGCTGGGCGGAACGCAAATCCTTGTCGACGCGAATGGCTGGCTGCGGAAGGTGGTCGCGCCCGGCGAGGCCGGCAGGCTCGACGCGGAGATCGGCAGGATCGCCGCCCAGCCGCTCGCCGCGGATGCGGCGGCCATGCACCATCACATGCCAATGTGACGGTGCAGCGGGTCAGTGCCCGCGCAGGATCTGGCTGAGGAAATCCTTCAGCCGCTCGGTCTTCGGGTGCTCGAACATCTCCTCGGGCGGGCCTTGCTCGACGATCTGGCCGCGGTCCATGAACATCACGCGGTCGGCGACGCGGCGGGCGAAGCCCATCTCGTGCGTCACGCAGACCATCGTCATGCCGGACTCGGCGAGCTCGATCATCGTGTCGAGCACTTCCTTGATCATTTCCGGGTCGAGCGCCGACGTGGGCTCGTCGAACAGCATGATGCGCGGCTTCATGCAGAGCGCGCGCGCGATCGCCACCCGCTGCTGCTGCCCGCCGGAGAGTTGGCCCGGATATTTCTTCGCCTGTTCCGGGATCTTCACCCGCCGCAGATAGTCCATCGCCAGGTCCTCGGCCTCCGCCTTGGGCATCTTGCGCACCCAGATCGGCGCGAGCGTGCAGTTCTCCAGGATGGTGAGGTGCGGGAACAGGTTGAACGACTGGAACACCATGCCGACCTCGCGGCGGATCGTGTCGAGCGCGCGCAGATCGTCGGTCAGCTCGGTGCCGTCGACCAGGATGCGGCCCTCCTGATGCGTCTCCAACCGGTTGATGCAGCGGATCATCGTCGACTTGCCCGACCCGGACGGGCCGCAGACCACGACCCGCTCGCGCTGCGCGACCGTCATGGACACGTCGCGCAGCACGTGCATCGCGCCGTACCATTTATTGACTCGGTCGAGCTCGATCGCCGGCTGCTCCGCCGCGTCGGCCCGCGGCCGCTCGACCGTCCGCGCCTGACTCATGCGATGTTCCCCTAGCGCTGACGCGAGCGGCCGAGCTCGCGCTCCAGCCCCCGACTGTATTTCGACATGGCGAAACAGAAGGCGAAGTAGATCACGGCGAGGAAGATGTAGACCTCGGTGGAAAACGACGCCCAGAGCGGCTCGCTGATCGCTACCTTGCCGGCGCTCAGCAGGTCATAGAGCCCGATGATGAGCACCAGGCTGGTGTCCTTGAAGAAGCCGATGAAGGTGTTGACCAGCGGCGGGATGACGAGGCGGAGCGCCTGCGGCAGCACGATCTTGCCGGTCTTCTGCCAGTAGGAGAGGCCGAGCGCGTCGGCCGCCTCGTACTGGCCCTTCGGCAAGGCCTGCAGCCCGCCGCGCACCACCTCGGCAAGGTAGGCGCCGGCGAACAGGATGAAGGCGATCTGTGCCCGCAGCAGCTTGTCGATGTTCACCCCGTCCGGCATGAACAGCGGGAACATCACGCTCGCCATGAACAGCAGGCTGATGAGCGGCACGCCGCGGATCAGCTCGACGTATAGCACGCACAGCAGCTTGACGGCCGGCAGCTTGGTCGAGCGCCTGCCGAGGGCCACCATGACGGCGAGCGGGAAGGAGAAGGCCGCCCCGAAGGTGGCCAGGATCAGGGTGAGCGGCAGCCCGCCCCAGCTGTCCTGCGGCACGTACGGCAAGCCGAGCACGCCGCCCCACATCAGCACGCCGATGATGGCGAGGGTCGCGACCCAGATGAGGACGAGCTCGCGACGCCAGAACCGCCGCATCGCGGACACCGCGTAGAGCCCGATGAACAACGCGACGCACAGCGCCGGCCGCCATTGCGCCTCGTACGGGTAGCGGCCGAACAGGATCAGGCGATACTTGTCGCTGATCACCGCCCAGCACGCGCCGGTGCCGCGCGCATTCTGGCACGCGTCGGTGATCGGCCGCCCCTCGGCGTTGTACGGAACCGACCAGACCGCGTTCAGGAACGCCCATTCGGCAAGCCGGACGCCGCACACCAGGATCAGCGCGCCGAGGCCGAGCGTCACAGCGGTCGACCACCAGGAGCCGAACAGGTTGAGCCGCGCCCAGGCCCAGGGACCGATCATCGGGCCGGCCGCGCGCGCCCGCTCGGCCCCCGGCGCGGCGGTCCCGCCGGCGAAGGACGGCACCGGCTCGATCTGCGCCGCCGTTGCGTGTGCGCCGTCCGAACTCATCGGCTCAGCGCTCCACCAGCGCGATATGCGCGTTGTACCAGTTCATGAACAGGCTGATGGACAAGCTGATGGTGAGATACACGGCCATGATTACGGCGATGCCCTCGATCGCCTGCCCCGTCTGGTTGAGGGTGGTGTTGGAGATGGAGACGATGTCCTGGAAGCCGATCGCGACGGCGAGCGAGCTGTTCTTGGTTAGGTTGAGGAACTGGCCGGTCATCGGCGGGATCATGACGCGCAGCGCTTGGGGGAGGATGATCTTGCGCAGCACCACGCCCTGCCGCAGCCCGAGCGCGCCGGCGGCCTCCCACTGCCCCGATGCCACGGACTGGATGCCGGCACGCACGATCTCGGCGATGTAGGCGGCGGTGTAGACCGCCAGCCCGAGCACCAGCGCCGCGTATTCCGGCGTGACGGTCAGGCCGCCGGTGAAGTTGAAGCCGTGCAGTTCCGGCTTCTCCCAGGCGAACGGGGCGCCGCAGGCGGCCCAGACCGCGACGGGCAGGGCGACCAGCAATCCGAACGCGACCGGCCAGGTTCGCGGGCGCACGCCGGTCGCCTCCTGCCGGCGGCTTGCCGCACCCGACCAAGCTGCCGTGCCGATCAGACCCAGGAGCAACGCGACGGCGGACCACGTGAAGCCCGGCGCCCAGATCAGCTCCGGCAGCTTGATGCCCCGGTTCGAGAGGAACGCGGCGTTGCCGATCCGGATGCTCTGCCGCGGCGCGGGCAGGCTCTGGAGCAGCCCGTACCAGAACAGCAACTGGAGCAGCACGGGCAGGTCGCGCAGTGTTTCGACGTAGATGGCGGTAAGCCGGGCCAGCAGCCAATTCTTCGACAAACGGCCGACGCCGATCAGGGTGCCGAGGACGGTCGCGAGCACGATGCCGACCACGGCGACCTTCAGCGTGTTGAGCACGCCGATGATGAGCGCGTGACCGTAGGTGTTCACGGTCGGGTTGTATGGGATCAGCGACTCGCCGATCGGGATGCCGGCCGTCCGATACAGAAAACCGAAGCCGGTGGCGATCCGCCGTGCCGCCAGGTTGTGGTTGGTGTTGGAGATCAGATACCAGACGAGGGCGACGACGAGCCCGACGATAAGTATCTGCCACACGATGCTGCGCAGCACCGGATCGGACCAGCTCAGCCTCACGCGCCGCTTCGGCGCCGCTCTCGATGCTGGTCTGTAGTCGACGGTGGCGTCCGACATCGGAGCAGGAGACCTTCACTGCAATCATCGTTCGACAGCAACAAGCGTGCCCAAGCAAAAAGCGTGCCGTTAGCTGAGCGCGCGGGACGACGCTGCTACGTCAACTCTGCATTAGCTTGTCAACCGGAGCAATGCGCAAGCCGCTCGCGGGCGCTTGGCAACCCAAGCAGAGGCTTGCGGCCGGGCGGGTGCGGATGGAAACTCTGGACGTGACCCATGCACCCGAGACTGCGGCCGACGCGCTGCATCGCAGCCTGCTGACCCTCGACACCCATATCGACATCCCCTGGCCGGACGGTCCCGACCCGTTCGAGGACGGCAAGCGTCGCGTCGACTTCCCGAAAATGCGGCGCGGCGGCGTCTCGGCGGGTTGTTTCGCGGCTTACGTGCCGCAGGAGCGGCGCACGCCCGAGACCGAGCAAGCGGCGTTCGACCGCGCGGTCGCCATGCTGGGAGCGATCCGGGGCATGGGCCGTGCCGCGAACGGGATCGAGGCGCGGGTCGCGACCACCGCCGGGGAGATCGAGGCCGTCTGGCGCGACGGTGCGATCGGGGTCGTTCCCGCCGTCGAGAACGGCTTCGCAATGGGGCAGGATCTGACCCGGCTCGCCGTCTTCCGGGAGCTTGGGGCGTGTTATCTCACGCTGACCCACAACGGGCATAATGCACTCTCGGATTCGGCGATCCCGCGCAAGGACCTCGACGACGTGGAGGTCGAGCACGGCGGTCTCAGCCCGCTCGGGCGCGAGGCCATCGCGGAGCTGAACCGGCTGGGGATGCTGGTGGACGTCTCCCACGTATCGAAGGCGGCGATGTTGGAGGCCGCGGCGCTGTCACAGACGCCGGTGGTGGCGACCCACTCCTCCATCCGCGCGCTCTGCGACCACCCGCGCAACCTGGACGACGAGCAGCTCGATCTGCTGGCGTCGGTCGGCGGCGTGGTGCAGATCACCGCCGTTTCCGCGTTCCTCAAGCCGCAAGCGAAGCCGAGCGCGGTCAAGGTCGGCGACTTCGTCGACCATATCGACCACGCGGTGCGCCGGATCGGCATCGCCCATGTCGGGATCTCGTCAGATTTCGACGGAGGCGGCTTCTTCGGGGGATGGCATGATGCGGGCGACAGCCCGAACCTCACCGCCGAACTCGTCGTGCGCGGCTACGGACCGGACGAGATCGCGGCGCTCTGGGGCGGCAACTTTCTCCGGGTGCTTCGGTCAGCGGCGCGGTAAACGATTCGCGAGGTGTGAACCGCATCACATCCGGCTGACCAGCATGACCGTAGAATAGCGCCTCGCGAGCGAGGAACACAGCCGATGACCATGACCATCGACTTCGATAGCCGAAGGCTAGGCAGCAAGCGCAAGTCGCTGATTACGCTGGCCATCTACCTCGCTTGCCTCATCGGCAGCGTCGCGCTGGCCAACTTCGCCGGCCGGCCCACCGCGTTCATATCGGTGCCCGTCGACATGGCCGGCTGACCTCAGGCCGCGCGGGTCACGCGCTTGACGAACGCCGACACCCGGTGCCGGCGTAGCTCCGCGCGCGCCGTGCGGTCGGTGGTCATGTAATTCAGCTGCACGCTGTAACGCTGGCCGACGAACGTCTTGTGCCCGTGCCAGGTGGACGGCCCGTTCGGAAAGGCGAGCAGCGTACCGTTCACCGGAGGCACCTCCGCCGCGAAATCCTCGAGATCGTGCGGCCCCCGCAGCAGCCGCAAGCAGCCCTTATGTGCTGCGAACGCGCCGGCTTCCTGGTTCAGGTAAAGCAGGACGGTGACGCGCTTGGCGGTCGAGTCACAATGAATGCGGCCGTCCTTCTCTCGCGTCCTGCCCCGCAAGGTGACCATTGTCGGCGAGTCGTCGAGCGCCAGGCCGAACCGAGCCGCCACGGCCTCCCGCATCGCCGTCCCTTCGAGCGCCTGCATCAGCGACCGGGCGCGCGGGCCGAGCCGCAGGGCATCGGGGGGGAAGGAGCCGCCCCTGTCGATCGGCGGCAGGTCCGCCAGCACGCCCGTGAGTACGTCGGGCGGGACGAAGTGCGGCACCACGACGTGCGGAAATGGCTCCGGGCTCACCGGCGTGGCCTGCAGGGCGGCAAAGTCGAGGTCTATCACGAGATGTGTCCGATGCGGTGGACCTTGGCCAGTCGGGTTGACCGGGTTCGCCCCTTATTGGAGGTTCGTCCGCGCGAAGCAACCGGGGGCGGGATGGCGATCGACAAGCGTGTGGCCTCCGCGGCCGAGGCGATGGCGGACGTCCGGGACGGCGCCACGGTGATGCTCTCCGGCTTCGGCGGCGCCGGCTTCGCCAACCTGCTGATCCGCGCCCTGCGCGAGCATGGCGCGAAGGATCTGACGATCGTCGCCAATCCGCCACCCATCCGCTCTCGCGCACCCACGAACTGGTCGAGAACGGGCAGGTGCGCCGCGTGATCTGCACCGCAGCCCGCGGGCGGGGAAAGGATCTGTCTGCCTTCGAGCAGCTGTGGAAGCGGGGCCGCATCGAGCTGGTCTGCCTGCCGCAGGGCACGTTCGCCGAAGCGATCCGCGCCGGTGGGGCCGGTATCCCGGCCTTCTACACCCCGTCCGGGTTCGGCACGGAGCTGACGAAGGGCAAGGAAGTGCGCCGGTTCGGCGAGCGCGACTACGTGCTGGAGGAGGCGATCGTGGCCGACCTGGCGCTGTTGCGGGCTGATCGCGGCGACCGGTTCGGCAATCTGGCGTTCCGCTATTCCCAGGCCAACTTCGGACCGATGATGGCGACCGCCGCGAAGCTCGCCGTCGCCGAGGTGCGCGAGGCGGTGCACGAGGCGATCCCGCCCGAGCAGGTCCAACTTCCGGGCGTGTACATCGATCGCGTTTTCGCGCCGGGGGGCTGAGCGATGAGCCGACTGAACCGCAACCAGATGGCCTGGCGCGCGGCGCAGGACATCGAGGACGGGATGCTGGTCAACCTCGGCCTCGGCATCCCGGTGCTCGCCTCCAACTATCTGCCGCCGGGGCGCGACGTGTTCTTCCAGTCGGAGAACGGCATCATCGGCATGGGACCGGAGGCGGCACCCGAGCACGCCGACCCCAACCTCGTGGACGCCGGCTCGCGGCGGATCACCCTGCGCGAGGGCGCCTCGGTGATCGACAGCTCGTGGTCGTTCGCCATGATCCGCGGCGGACATATCGACGTGACCATCCTCGGCGGCTTCGAGGTCGGTGATAACGGCGACCTCGCCAACTGGGATTCCAGGGTGCCCGACAAGGGGCCCTTGGTCGGTGGCGCGATGGACCTTGCGGCCTGCGCGCGGGCGGTCTGGGTCATCATGGAACACAACACCCGCGACGGCCGCCCGCGCCTGCTCGAGCGCTGCGACCTGCCGCTCACGGCGGTGCGCTGCGTCAAGCGCGTCTATACCGATATTGCGGTGATCGACGTCACGCGGTCGGGTTTCGTGGTCGAGCAGGTCGTCGAAGGCGTGAGCCGCGAAGCGTTGAAGGCCCGCACGGGTGCGAAGCTCACCTTCGCACCCGATTGCAGCATCCTGCGCGCGCCTACTTTGGACGCGTGAGGTGATCAGAGGCTGGACGCAATCCAATCCTTGAGGCGGCTCTTGGGGAGCGCGCCGACCTGTGTGGCCGCGGGCTTGCCGTCCTTGAACAGGATCAGGGTCGGGATGCCGCGCACCGCGTAATTGTTAGGCGTCAGGGGATTGTCGTCGATGTTGACCTTGGCGACGGTCAGCTTGCCCTTCAGCTCGCCGGCGATCTCCTCCAGCGCGGGGCCGATCGCCTTGCACGGGCCGCACCACTCCGCCCAGAAATCCACCAACACGGGGCCGCTCGCCTTCAGCACGTCGGCATCGAACGTCTGATCGGTCACGGCCTTGGTGTTCTCGCTCATCGCGCGCCTCTCATCGATCTACTGGCCCGGCAAGTGGGGCGAGGCGGAACCCGGATCAAGCGCGACGGGCGCGCCCGGGGCATGTGCGTCGAGCAGGGCGGAGGGGAGCATGGCGACCGTTGCCGCCCGGGTCCAGATCAGCCCGCACTGCACCGGCCGGTCCGGGAACACGCAGCACAGCACCGCCCGATACGCCGCCATCTGGCGCAAGTAGAGCACCGGCGTCCGCTCCGGTACGTCCGGCGGGTTGCGGTTGGTCTTGAAGTCGGCGAGCAGCACGCGGTCGGGCAGTATCGCAAGCCGGTCCACCAGTCCGCCCACGACGCTGCCGGCGACCAAGCCGGTCAGCGGCACTTCGGCGCGGCTGCCGGGGCCGAACAGCGGCGCCAGATCGGGGTGACGCAGGACCGCGAGCGTTTCGGCGGCAACCGTGTTCGCCTCCGCGTCCGGCAGGCCCTGCCCGGCGCGCGCCAGCCACGCGTGGGCGGCCGCCTCGCGCTCGGTTTCCGGGAGCGCCGGCAGATGCTGCAACAGCGCGTGGATCAACCGGCCGCGCTGGAACCGTTGCTCGCTGTTCCGGGTTTCGAGCGGCGACAGCGCCTGCGGAACGCGGCCGAGTCCGGTGCCCTCCGGCCGGCTCGGCGCCAGCGGGACGGGGCGGTCGGGTTCGGCCGGCGGCGGCGCGGGCTGCCAGAGGGGGGCCGCTCCCATCCAGCCCGGAGCGGGTGTAGCCAGGTCCGCTCCGGGCGTGCGGTCGGGTTCGGGCAGGTTGGCCTGCGGCGCGTCGAAACGCAGCGCCGGTCCCCATTGGTTGAACGGAACCTCCTCGGCGCCGAGCGAGGCGAACCCGGCCCGCACCAGATGATACCAGCAGGTTTCCGGCGGATCGTTCCGCGGCGCCCAGCCGCAGACCACCAGGCGATCCTCGGCGCGGGTGAGGGCGACATACAGCAGTCGGTTGTGCTCCGCCGCGGCGAGCAGCCGAAGGCGGTCGCGCACGCTATGGGTTGCGGCGCACGCGACCTCCTTGCGGGGCGCCCAGAGCGGGACGTCGACGCCGCTCTGCGGGTCGGCCGCCCACAGCAGCTTGCCGTCGTCGGGCGGCAGGGCGGTGGTGTCCGGCACGATCACCAGCGGCGCCTGCAGCCCCTTGGCACCGTGCACGGTCATGATGCGGACCGAGTCGCCCGCGGCTTCCGCCTCGCGCTTCACCTCGGAGCCTGACTGCCGCAGCCAGTGCACGAAGCCCTGCAAGGCGGGCGGATGGCTGCGGGCATAAGCGAGTGCCGCGCTCAGCAGCTCGTCGATCGGTTCGGCCGCCTCCGGCCCGAGCCGCGCGAACAGCCGCGCCCGCCCGCCGAGTGGCCCGAGCACCTCAGTGAGCAACGCATGCGGGGCCAGGTAGTCCACGCGCGGCAGCAGCGCGGCGAGCAACGACCAGGCTGCCTGCCAGCGCGGGTGTTCGCCCGCGCGCTGCCGCAACGCGTCCCAGAGCGTGCCGGTGCGCCCCACCGCGAGCGCCATCAGGTCGTCGTCGCCAAGGCCACCGAGCGGGCTGGTGAGCACACAGGCGAGCGAAAGGTCGTCCTGGGGCAGCAGCAGCGTGTCGCAAAGCGCGAGCAGGTCCTGCACCGCCGGCTGCTCGGTCAGCATCAGCCGGTCGAGCCCGGCGACCGGGACGGAGCGCGCCTTGAGAGCGCGCACCAGCGCGCGGGCAAAGGCGTTGCGGCGACGGACCAGTACCAGCACGTCGCCCGGCGCCAGCGGCCGGTCACGGCTTGGCAGCGCGACGGCGCCGCTGGTCTGATCGCGGATCCAGTCGGCCAGCGTCTCCGCCAGGCGCTGCGCGGCCGAGGTCTGCTCGAGATAGTCCTCCGGCACGCTCCATGGCTCGGCCGCGGGAGGCTCCGGTCGCGGTGCCAGCGGCCACAGTTCGACCGACCCGGCGTGGCCGGCGCGATCGGCGAAGTGGCGCAGCGCCTCGCCGGGCGCGGTCACGCCCGCCGCCGCGACGGGATCGGCGAAGACGGCATCGACCAGGGCGAGCACCGGCGCGGTGGACCGGAAGGACACGTCGAGCGGGACGTTCCGCCAGCGCTCGCCGGCGTCGCGGACGCGTTTTTCCAGCGCGTCACGTTCGCGATCGAACCCGGCCGCGTCAGCCCCCTGGAAGGCGTAGATCGACTGCTTGCGATCGCCGACGGCGAACACGGTGCGGCCCGACTGGCCGGCGCCCTGCCCGGCGAAGAACTCGCCGATCAATGCCTGCGCGATGCGCCACTGTGCCGGCGAGGTGTCCTGCACCTCGTCCAGCAAAAGGTGATCGAGCCCGCCGTCGAGCTTGTACAGCACCCAGGCGGCGCCCGGATCGACCAGCAGGGCCGACGTGCGGACGATCAGGTCATCGTAGTCGAGTTGCGCCGACTCGTCCTTGCGCTCGGCGTAGGCGCGGAGCACGGGGGCGGCGAGTGTCACCAACGCCATCGAGGCCTGCGCGACCCGCCACGCACAGCAATCGTCGTCGACGCGCAAGATGCGTTCGGCCTCGGCGATGAACAGGCCGGGGAGGGACGGATCCTCGGCCGCGAGCTTCTGGTTGACGAACCGGCTCGGCGCCCGCGGCTGGCCGTCGCTCCTGAGGAAATGCTCGCGCCACTTGTCCCACTCGGCGGCCCGCGTCGCGCGGTCGGAGCCGAGCCAGTCGAGCATCAATCCGCTGTTCCCGGCACAGCCAGTCGCGCCGTGGCGATGGACGCGATTGGCGGCTGCGGTCAGCGCCTGCTCCTCGGGCCAGGATGTCGCGGCGGCGATCACGCTGGCCGTATCGGTCTCGGTGATGCCGAGCACGCGCCGCTGGGCGGCGGCGAGATCGGGCAGGGCAAGCGCGGCCTGCAGACGTTCGCGGTCGCTCTGGAGATCGGTGACGAGCCGCCCGAACCCGTCGAGGGTGACCAGGCCCGCCAGATTGTCGAGCGCGAGGCGGTGGGCGGCGGTGGCTTGGGCCAACATGCGTTCCCGCGCGTCGCGCAGCACCTCCTCCGTGTCGCGGTCCTCGATCAGAGCGAAGTGCGGCGAGATACGCGCCTCGAGCGGGAAGCGGCGCAGCAGCGACTGGCAGAACGCGTGGATCGTGCCGATCCGCATGCCGCCGGGCAGGTCCAGCACGCGGGCGAACAGCGCGCGCGCCCGCTTGCGGGCCTCGGGGCCGGTCTCGACGCTCAGCCGTTGCAGCTCGCCGTCGAGCGGCGCGTCGCTCAGGGTCACCCAGCGGCCGAGCCTGCGATGCAGCCGGTTCGCCATCTCCGCGGCGGCGGCCTTGGTGAAGGTCAGGCACTGGACCCGCGCGGGGTCGGCGCCGGCAAGCATCAGACGCAACAACCTGTCGGTGAGCAGCTTGGTCTTGCCCGAACCGGCCGAGGCGGCGACGAAGGCCGAGGTCGCGGGGTTCGACGCCTCGGCCTGGGCCAGATTGGCGCGCTGGCGCGCTGGCTGGCTCACCCCGCGTCCTCCGCTATCGCCCACTCGGCCACGCGGGCGAGTTGGGCATAATCGGAGAACCGTGGCGCCTCGCCCGGACGCGGCTGCGCGAGATAGGGGCGGCCCGGGTCGTCGTAGGCGTCGACCAGTTCCATCAGCTTGTTCCGTGCCTGGATGACCCCGTCGTCGATCGACTGAACCTGGCCCTTGAACAGCGCGCGGAGCTCGCCGGGCTTAAAGCCCCCGGTGAGGTGCCAATAGGCGAGCTCGCCGCCGGCCGCCGCGAAATCCGGGCCGAACGCGCCCGCCTCGGCCATCGCCGCCTCGAGCGGGAGCTGCGGTGCATAACCGGCGTCGACCTGGCTCTGTGCCGGCGGCGTGCCGGTCTTGTAGTCGAGGATGGCGAGCCGTCCGTCGGTCCGGCGTTCGATCCGGTCGGCGCGGCCGCGCAGCATGAAGGGTCCGCCGGGCCGCTCGAACCGCCATTCCCCCGACGCCTCGGTCAGCAGGGCTGCCGGGGGCGCATCGCGGCGGCGCTCGGCCTCGAGTCCCGCGACCCAATCGGCGATCCGGTCGAAGCGCGGCCCCCACCACGCGATCAGCGCCGCGCGCAGGCGCTCGGCAAGCAGCGCGCTACGCATGGCCTCGCGGAGCTTGCCGGCGGCATCCGGCGGCCAAGTGACGCCGTGGACGCGCAGGAAGCGGTGCAGTCCGTCATGCGCCAGCGCGCCATAGCGGGCGGCATCGGCGGGTTCGTCGATCGGGTCGAGCGGGCACAGCTTCAGGATGTGCTTGGCGTGGATCGCGTACGGGTCGCGCAACCACGTCTCGATCTCCGTCACGCTGAGCCGGCGCGGCCGTAGCCGCACGTCCGGGCAGGGACGGGGCGGCTTGGCGGGGCAGGGCGGACCGTCCGGCTGATCCAGCCGTCGCGCCCAGGCGGCGGCCGGATGCTGCGGCAAAGCCAGGTTCTGCCCGGCAAGGAAGGCCTCTAGCCGGGTGAGCCAGCGGGACGGGACGGAGGGCGCGCCGTCCCGGCGGCGCGGACAGGACAGCACCACGTCATCGGCGGCGCAGGCCAGCGAGGCGAAGTCGTGCGCGGATTGGCCCACCCTCGCCTCGGGCGACGGCAAGCCGACCCGCTCGCGCATCCGCCGGCTCAGCCACGGGCCGGGGTCGGCGGCGGGTGGCCAGACGCCCTCGCACAGGCCGCCGAGCACCAGGACGTCGACGGCCTGCAACCGGGCTTCCAGCAAGCCCCAGATGAACACGCGCGGATGTTCCGAGCCGGACCGTCCACGCAACGCGCGCCGCGTCCGCACCACCACACTTTCGAGCACGGCTTCGAGCAGCGCCGGCAACCGCTCGACCGGCTGGTCCGGCAGCTGCGGCAGCACCTCCAGGATGGCCGCAAGATGGGTCGCCAGCGCCTCGCCTTCCTCGTCGGTCCAGAGCCGCGCGATGCCGGGCGTCGTGTCGGTGCCGGAAAGCAGTTCGGCGGACGCGATCAACGCCCGCAACGCGTCCGCCGGGGCCACCACAGCGGCGGCGCTGGCGATGCGGAGCGCCGGGGCGAGGCAGGTCTCGACGCGACCGAGAAAGCGTGCCGCCTCGTCCCGGTAGACGTCGCGCGCGCGGTCGATCGCTTCGCGCAGCCGTGTCAGGCCGGGTGGCGGCCGTGGGCCGCGCAGGGCGGCGCGTTCCAGGGTTCGGGCACCGTCGCGGCAAGCGGCCGGGCTCAAACCCGCCGCCGCCAGGGGATGCTTCAGCAGCGCCAGCAGCGGCACGGGGGAGAGCTCCTCGGCGACCGCGTGCGCCAGCAGGCGGAGGAACACGGCCGGCGGCGTGCTCGCCAGCGGCTCGCCCGCGCTATCGTCGGCGACGACGCCGTAGCGTGACAGTTCCGCCGCGACCCGGCCGGCGAGGTCGCGGTCGGGCGTCACCAGCGCGGCGACGCGGCCCGGCTGCTCGAGCGCGTCGCGCAGGATTAGGGCGATGGACGCCGCTTCTTCCTGCTGGTCGGCGGCCAGCAGGCGCGAGAGGCCGTCGATGCACGCCGGGGGGGCGTGACGCCAGCTGTCCAATGCATCGGCGGGAAGCAGGGCGGTGGCGAGCGTCCCGCTGCGACCCTCACCCAACCCTCTCCCGGAGGGAGAGGGCTTGCTTGCTGCTCCCTCTCCCCTCGGGAGAGGGCCGGGGTGAGGGGTGGGCCACAGCCGCACGTCGCCCCGCGTTGCCTCCAAACGGGCCAGCAGGGCGCGCATTCCCGCTTGCGGGTGCGACTCGTCCAGTGCGTCCCAGGCCGCGCCATCCATGCCGAGGTCGAGGCACGGCAGCACCACCGCCCCAAGCTCCGACCGTGCGACGATGCGCAGCAACTGCTCCACGGCCGGGACCGCGCCCATGGTGCCGGCGATCAGCACCTGCTCGCTGGGCGGCTCGGTCTCCCAGGCATCGGCCTGAGCCCGCAACAGCGCCACCTGGCGCGCCGCCGGGTTCATCACGCCCTGCTCGGCCAGCCAGGCCGGCCAGGCGCGGGTCACGATCTCCAGGAAGGTGAGCGTCTGTTGCCAGTGGGCGGCGTGTTCGGCATCCGCGGCGTCCGGCAGGCGAGCGGCAAGGTCGACCTCGGCGAGTTCGGCCTCATCCATCAGCCCCGCCAGCTCGGCGGCGAGCGGCCACGCGCGGTCGGCCGTTCGCGGGGCACCCGCGGCGCCGTTCATCGCCAGGATCAGCCGGCTCAGCGCGGCAAGCCGCTCTGCCGGCGTCACGGCCGGCGGCAGGTCGAGCGCGCCGGCAAGCGCCAGCGGCGCTTCGTCGAGCGCGCCGAACGCGGTGATGCGGGGCAGCAGCAGCGGCCGCCCGTCGCTCACGCGCAGGAACGCATCCGCCAGCGCCCGCGCCGCGCGGCGGGTCGGCAGCAGGATCAGTCCGCGTGCGGCGCCGAGCGGGTCCCTGCCCGCGCGGGCGAGCCAGGTCGAGGCCAGCGCGTCGAGGAAACGCACATGCGGCGGGATGGTGAACAGGCTCACCGGGTTTCCCCCGTGGCCCCGAGCTGCAGGATCGATTCGGCGTCGGACAGGTCGGACGGCGTCGACAGGTGGAACCACAGCCCGTCATGCACGACGGCCCGCAGCCGGCCGGCGGCCATCCCGCGATCCCAGGCGAGGTTCATGCCGAAGGGCCCTTCCGGCATGCCGTCGAGCAGCGCCGGCGTGCAAAGCTGCACCCCGGCATAGGTGTAGGGCACCACCTCGCGCTCCTCGCGCCGGCGCGGATCGCCCAGCTTGTCGAGCGCGAAGTCGCCGAAGCCGACATCGGCATGCACCTGGAAGGTGCGATGGACCAGGAGCACGCCGTCGAGGGCCGTGGCGTCGAACGCGGCCGCCAGCCTGTCGAGCGCCGGGCGCGGGCCGTCGACCCAGAACGTGTCGCCGTTCACCACGTAGAACGGCTCCGGCCCGAGCAGCGGCAGCGCGGCGCGCACCGCGCCACCGGTATCGAGCAGCGCCGGCTCGCGCAGCAGCATCGTGGGCGGCCCTTCGCCCGAGGCGGCGCGTGCGTTTAGGCGGGTGGCCACGAGGTCGGCCTGCCAGTGCGCGTTCACCACCACCTGCGCCACGCCGGCATCGCGCAGCCGGTCGAGCCCGTGGTCGAGCAGCGACCGGCCGCCGAGCGGCAGCAGCGGCTTGGCTGTCCCGCTGGTGAGTGGACGCATCCGCGTCCCAAGCCCGGCCGCGAGCAGCATGGCGGTGCGCGGCTGCACGCTCACGCGGCGAGCGCCGGGGACCCGCGCCGCTCGGGCGGAATCCAGCGGTCGAACGCGCGGTCCAGGGGGGCTGCGGCAGGGTGGCGCAGCGCGTCCGCCAGCAATCGCCAGGTCTGCGGCCCGTAGGCAAGATAGTGCATCCGGCCGTCACGGTGGGCGAGGCGCACCCATTGTCCCGCGACTCGCAGGTGCCGCTGCGCGGCGCAGATCGCCAGGCTGGTGCGGAACGCCGCGGGTTCCAACCCGGGACGCGCCGCCAGGAACCGCGCGGTGGCGCGCTCGGCGAGCGCGGGCGGGATGTCGCGGCGGCAATCCTGGATTAGCGAGGCGAGGTCGTAGGCGGGGTGTCCGCGCGCCGCCGACTGGAAGTCGAGCACGCCGATCCGGCGCACGCCCTCGCGGTCCGGCAACCAAATCAGGTTCCCAACGAAGAAGTCCCGGTGCACGAACACGGGCGCCGCCGCGGCAAGCGGACGCAGCATGTCGGCGAGCGCCCCGGCGAAATCCCGACGCGCAGCATCGGGCGCGGGGACGCCCAATGCGGCGGGCCACCACCAGTCGAGCAGGGTCGCCGCCGCGGTTGCGGCCATCGGCCCCGCGTCCCAGGCGGGCAGGTCGGCGGGGGCCGGCGCGCGCTGCATCGCGGCCAGCGCATCGACCGCCGCGTCGAACAGCGCCCCCTCCGTTTCCGGCGACAGCAGCACCGCCAGCAGGTCGTCGCCGAAATCCTCCAGCAGCAGCAGCCCCGCCGCGGCGTCGGCCGCCAGAACCTCCGGGACCGAGAGGCCGGCGGCGGCAAGGTGGCTGCCGACCCGCAGGAACGGCCGCACGTCCTCGGGCGGCGGCGCGTCCATCAGCACCGCGCGTCGCGGGCCGCCGGCGAGCCGCCAGTAGCGTCGGAAGCTCGCATCCTGCGCCAAGGGCTGCATCGCCGCGTATGCGTAGCCGTGCATGGTTAAGAATTGGTGGATGAGGTCGGCGCGGTTCATCGCAGCTGCCCGATCCGGTCTGGCCAGCCCGCCAGCCGGGCTGTGCGTGCCTCGCCCGCCGACCAGGCAAGCACGATCTCCAACCCGTCGGCCGGACGGAGCGGACCGAGGCGGTCGGGCCACTCGACCAGCACTAAATCCTCCCGCGCCTCGTCCCAGCCGAGTTCCGCCATGCCGATGGGGCCGTCCAGCCGCCAAAGGTCGAAGTGATGGGCGGTGAAGTGCGGCGTTTCGTAGCTCTGCACCAGAGTGAAGGTCGGGCTCGGCACCTCCAGCGCCGGGTCGCCCGACGCCGCGCGCAGGAAGGCGCGGGCGAACGCCGTCTTGCCCGCCCCGAGCGGCCCGTCCAGCAAAACGGCATCCCCGGGCCGCGCCAGCAGGGCGACCGATCCGGCCAGCGCCTCGGTTGCCGCCAGATCGGGCAGGATGCGCAGCAACGTGTCGGTCCGGGACGCCATCGCCCGCTAATTTGCCGCATGACCCGAGTCGCGCACAATCAACGGCATCGCTAATTTGCCGGCATGTCCGATAACCTGACCACCGACGTCGCCATCGTCGGCGCCGGCCCCGTGGGCCTGTTCGCCGTGTTCCAGTGCGGGATGCTTCGTATGAGCTGCGTGCTCATCGACGCGCTCGCCGAAGCCGGCGGTCAATGCGCCGCGCTGTATCCCGAGAAGCCGATCTACGACATCCCGGCCTGGCCGGCGATCGACGCGGGCGAGCTGGTGGCACAGCTCGAACGCCAGACCGCGCCATTCGCGGCGCCGCGCCTGCTCGGCCGGCGCGTCGAAGGGCTCGCGGGCGAGCCCGGCGCGTTCACGCTGACCACCGACCGGGGCGAGCGGGTGCGTGCGAAAGCCGTGGTGATCGCCGCCGGGGCCGGCGCGTTCGGCCCGAACCGCCCGCCGCTGGCCGGCCTGCCGGATTACGAGGCGAGCGGCGGCGTGCAGTACTACGTCCGCCGCCGCGAGGATTTCCGGGGCAAGCGCGTGGTTATCGCCGGCGGCGGCGATTCGGCGGTGGACTGGGCGCTGGCGCTGAAGGACATCGCGACCGTCGCCGTGGTGCATCGCCGCCCAAAATTCCGCGCGGCCCCCGAGACGGCGGCCCGGCTGGACGAGGCGGCACGCCGGGCGGAGGTCGAGATGGTGATCCCGTATCAGCTGCACGCCCTGCATGGGCGGGGCGGCGTGCTGGCGGGCGTGGAAGTCGCGACCCTGCAGGGCGAGACCCGCGTGGTGCCGGCCGACGTGCTGCTGCCGTTCTTCGGCCTCTCAATGGACCTCGGCCCGGTCGCCACGTGGGGGCTCGACCTCGAGCGGCGCCACGTCCTGGTGGATCCCGCGACCTGCGCCACGAGCCTGCCCGGCGTGTTCGCGATCGGCGACGTCGTGACCTATCCGGGCAAACTCAAACTGATCCTGCAGGGCTTCTCGGAAGCCGCGATGGCGGCGCACGCGATCCACCCGATCGTGCATCCGGGCGAGGCGCTGCACTTCGAGTATTCGACCACCAAGGGTGTTCCTGCCGGGAGCAGATAGGCCAATGAAGCAAGCTCGACGTCATTGCAAGGAGGCCTCTCCGGCGTTACATACCCAAATGGAACCGGGTTGGGTTGGACCCCACCCCGGCCCCTCTGGGTTTAGAAGGCGATGGAGAGTGCGACGCTTCATCCCTTCCACGGCAGAGTGATCGAGACTATCATCTCGTTCTCCTCTGAGGTATCGGGCGGATCATCCCGCCCGACATCAGGGGCCTACCGCAAACCGCGCTGATATCCGGTTACTGGAGGGTGCGCGCGTCCTGCTCGCCCGGGCCGGCGCCGCTCAGGGATACTTGACCCACACATTCGCCGGCCGGAGAACGTAGCTCTCGCAACCAGATCCTCTCCATGCAGCGCATCTTCTCGGGCATTCAGCCCTCCGGTATTCCCACCCTCGGCAACTACCTCGGCGCCATCCGCAATTGGGTGGCGCTGCAAGCCGAGCCGGATTGCCTGTGGTGCGTGGTCGACCTGCACGCGATCACCGCCTGGCAGGAGCCGGCGGCGCTGGCGCAGCAGACGCGGGAGATGGCGGCCGTGCTGCTCGCCTGCGGCATCGATCCCAAGCGGCACATCCTGTTCCTGCAATCGGCGGTGCGCGCGCACGCCCAGCTCGCCTGGATCTTCAACTGCGTGGCCCGCCTGGGCTGGCTCAACCGGATGACGCAGTTCAAGGACAAGGCCGGCCGCGATCGCGAGAACGCCTCCGCCGGTCTCTACGTGTATCCCAACCTGATGGCCGCCGACATCCTCGCCTACCACGCCGACCGGGTGCCGGTGGGCGACGACCAGCGCCAGCACCTCGAGCTTGCCAACGACATCGCGCAGAAATTCAACCACGACTACGGCGTTGATTTCTTCCCCGTGATCGAGCCGCTGATCCTGGGGCCGGCGGCGCGGGTGATGAGCCTGCGCGACGGGACCAAGAAGATGTCCAAGTCCGACCCGTCCGACCAGAGCCGGATCAACCTCCTGGACGACGCCGACACGATCGCGCTGAAAATCCGCCGGGCCAAGACCGATCCCGAGCCGCTGCCCTTGGACGCGGCCGGGCTGGAGGGCCGGGCGGAGGCGCGCAACCTGGTCGGCATCTATGCGGCGCTCGCCGACACCAGCCACGCCGGCGTGCTGCACGAGCATGGCGGCAAGGGCTTCGGTGCCTTCAAGGAGGCGCTCGCGGCGCTGATCGTGGACAAGCTCGCCCCGATTGCGGACGAGACGCGCCGCCTCCTCGACGAACCGGCGGCGATCGACGCCGTGCTGCGAGATGGCGCTGAGCAGGCTGCCGCCATCGCCGATCCGATCGTCGCCGAAGCCGAGCGGCTGGTCGGCTTCCTGCGCGTCGACCCCCGGGCGACAGACGCGAAGTCGTGACGTCGCGGTCGTTCGGAACTGCCGGGTCGATGGACCCGACATGTGACAACTCGGAGCGGATGTCGGCCGAGCTCGATGCGCCCTATCGCTACCCTCGCTTCGCGGGCTTCTCGACCGGCGGTGGTGTCTTGGCAGGGTAACGGCACCATTGCGCGCCGACGCAGCGCCAGCACTCCGGCATCCGTGCCTTGCAGACGTATCGCCCGTGCAGGATCAGCCAGTGGTGCGCGTTGCGCAGGATGCCGGCCGGAATGCGGCGAACGAGGGCGTCCTCGACGGCGCGCGGGGTCTTGCCGGGGGCAAGGCCGGTGCGGTTGCCGAGCCGGAAGATGTGCGTGTCCACCGCCATCGTGCTCTCGCCGAACGCGACGTTGAGCACGACATTCGCCGTCTTGCGGCCGACACCGGGCAGCGCCTCCAACGCCTCGCGGTCTCGCGGCACTTCCCCGCCGTGCTGCTCCACCAACCGGCGCGACAGTTCGGCCACGTTGCGCGCCTTGCCCTGCCATAGCCCGATGCTGCGGATACGGCGTCCGATCCCCTCGGCGCCGAGTGCCGCCATCGCGGCCGGCGTCGATGCCTCGGCGAACAGGGCGGGGGTGGCGCGGTTGACGGAGGCGTCCGTGGCCTGCGCGGACAGCACGACGGCGACCAGCAAAGTGAACGGGTCCACGAAGTCGAGCTCGCTTTCGGGCGCGGGATTGGCGCGGGCAAGCGCTTCGAGGAACGCGCGAACCTCGGCGGCCGGCATCGTCCGGGTCTTGCGGGGCGCGCCAGGCTTGGACGTAACAGGCTTGGACGTAACGGGCTTGGACGTAACAGGCTTGGACGTAACGGGCTTGGGCGCGGCGGGCTTGATGGCAGCGGGCACAGGGCGGTTGTCGCCCGGCCGCGGCCGCGTCCGCAAGCCGTATCGGCTCCGCCGAGCGCCGAGATGGGATTACAGTCGCGCGAACCGCGCTACATTTAGCGGATGAGGGCGCGCGCCGCATCCGCGGAAGGGACATTGTTCGAGGCGGTCATCGTGCCTCACCGGAGTCTGTCGCGCCGCGGCCTTACGATCCTGGTCGCCGTGGTGGGTGTCCTGTCGCTGCTGACGGTGCTGCGGTTCTGGCTGATCGGCGCGTGGCCGGTCGCAGGTTTTTCGCTGATAGAGGTCGGCCTGTTCGCGTTCCTGATCAGGTTGAACGCGATCCGCGCCCGCGCCTCGGAAATGCTGCTGCTGACCGAGGACCGAATGCGGATCGTGCGCACCAACATACGCGGACGCCGGGAGGAGCACGATCTTCCAGGGGCGTGGCTGAACGTCGTCGTTCAAGAGCGGACGGGTCGCGTGCCGGCTTTGCTGCTCGCGACCCGTGGCCGACAGATCGAGGTGGCTACCAGCCTCGGCGAAACCGAGAAGCTGGACCTCGCGGCTGCGCTGCGCGATGCGCTGGACCGCTCACGAAACCCGCGGTTCGACAACCCTCAGCTGCGGGAATGAACGGCCACCGCCCCGTGCTCAGGGCTCGCCGGGACCCATCGACTTAATGAGCTCGAACACGCGCTTACGGATCGACGCATCGGTAATGCGATAGTAGGCGCGGACCAATTCGAGCGTTTCGCGCCGACTGAGCGTATCGTCGCCGAAGCCTTCCTGCGACTCGGCAAATCCGGAGACGCCCCGGCGCCCCGACGTGCCAGGCTGGGCCGCTAGGCTATCGGGCATGTCGTCGAAGAAGAAACTGATCGGCACATCCAGCACGCGCGATAGATCGAACAGGCGGGAAGCCCCGACCCGGTTGACGCCCCGCTCGTATTTCTGAACCTGCTGGAACGTCAGTCCGAGCGCTTCGCCAAGGCGCTCCTGCGACATACCCATCAACGTCCGGCGTAGCCGGATTCGGGAACCCACATGCACATCGATCGGGCTGGGCCGGCCTTCCCGTTCGAGGCCAGGGGCCTGGTCGGGCCGGGTCATACCTACTTCTCCCTTAAAACCGTCCTGCATCATCTCAAACCTCACCACAGCTGACCCGCTCCAGACCAGTCGGGCTCCCAATTGATTTCAACTTTCTTAACGGCACAACCGCGAATAGTCAATGAAAGAGTCACATTTCGGCGGCGTCGTATCGCATTTTGCGGGTCGTCTGATAAAAGATTGTCACCGCGTCAATTTCTGGCGCAGTTCCGATGAAAAACTGATTAAGGCTGTCGCGATGGCAACCATGGAGAGAATCGCGGGGATCAGCAGCCCGTAACGCGAGAAGGGGGTTTCCGGTGCGGCCCCCGGCAACGTCAGCGTCAAAATGCCTGGTTGCCGCATCGGGATCCGGCCCAGCTCCCGGCCACGCGAGTCGAAGCCGGCCGTGATGCCGGTATTGGCGGCGCGCATCAGCGGGAGGCCAAGCTCGACCGCGCGCATCCGGGCGGCAGCAAGGTGCTGCCGCGGGCCGGTGGAATTGCCGAACCACGCGTCATTGGTGACGTTCACCAGCCAGTCCGGCCGATCCGCGCGGTCCACCAGCTCGCCCGGGAAGATCGCCTCGTAGCAGATCATCGGACCGACCGCGGGCACCCCTGGGGCGTGCAGCGTCCGCGGCCCCGGTCCGGGAGCGAAGCCGCCCCCGGGCACGATCTGCACGGGAAGCGGAAACCAGTCGGGCTGGAACTCGCCGAACGGGACCAGGTGCCACTTGTCGTAGAGCGCCGCGACCGCGCCGGCCCCGGTGATCGCCGCCAGGGCATTGCGTGGCCGGTTGTCGGCATCGAAGCGGACAGTGCCTGCCAGAACCGGCACCCCGAGCGCGGCATCGGCGATCGCCGCACGCGCCGCGTCGTCGGTCTCCAGCAGGAACGGGCTCGCGGTTTCCGGCCAGACCACCACCTTGGCGCCGGGCCCGGCCTCAGCGACCGCCGTACGGGTGAGTGCGAGGTAGCGGCGGAAGATATCCGCCGCCAGGGCGCGGGTCTGCTTCTCACCCTGCGGCACGTTGCCCTGGATCAGGGCGATCGTGACGCCCTGGGAAGGCGGGTCCGGAGCTTGCAGCCGCGCGAACCCGAACATGGCCCAGGCACCGAGCAATGCCGCGGCGATTCCCGCCGCTCGCCAGCCGAACCTGGGCAGGGCCGCGAGCAGCACTGTCAGGAAGGTCAAGCCAGGGCCGCCGATCAGGGCGGCCAGTTGTAGGAACACGTCGCCCAGCGCGCCCGGGACGGCCCAAACGCTACCCCAAGGATTCCACGGGAAGCCCGACAGGACGAACTGTCGCGCGATGTCGGCCAGGGTCCAGGCGCCGGCCAGGGCGAGCGCCCGCCGCCACCGGGGCCTCGCCACCCGGCTGAATGCCACGGGCACCGCGATGAACACCGCCAGCAGCGCCGAGAGTGCCGGCACGGCGATCGGCACGAACCACCAGAACCTTGCGGCTTCCACCAGGATCGCCTCGGTGATCCAGTAGAGCCCGATGAGGTGGTGGCCGAAGCCGAACCACCAGCCGCGCCGGAATGCCACCGCCGGGCCGCGGCTCGACTCCACCAGGACCAGCAACCCGGGCACCGTCACCAATAGGAGCGGGATGGCATGGACCGGCGGCAGGGCCGCCGCCGAGATCACGCCGAGCGCCAGCGCGCCCAGATCGGCACGCCAGCCGCGCAGGCGGGCGAGCCAGCCGGTGATCGCGGTCAATCGGGTTTGACGGCCGTCCGGGCGCTGCACCGCGAGGCGTGCCGCATCGGGGCGACGCATCGGCGGCGGCCTCAGTCCAGAGCTTCGCGCAACTGACGTTCGTAATGTCGATAGTATTTGTCGGTCACGAGGTCGGTCTTCACCACGATGGCCACATCCGTGGTGTTGAACTGCTGATCAATGACCGCCCCGTCGCCGACGAACCCGCCCAGGCGGAGATAGCCCTTGATCAGCGGCGGAAGCTGGTTGAGCGCGCGGCGCGGGTCGATCCCGTCGGGGTCCATGCGCCGCATGTCGATGTAGCGTTCGTCACGCGCGCGGGGTCGCAGCGCCGGCGGCGCAAGATGATTGTAGTAGAGGTAGGTGAGCTCCGGCGCCAGCGCGCCCGGATCGGTCCCGGGTAGGCTGGCGCAGCCGAACATCAGATCGATGCGGTGATAGAAGACGTAGGCCGCGATACCGCGCCAGAGCAGCTGCATCGCTACCCGGCCGCGGTAGGCCATGTCGACGCAAGAGCGGCCGAGTTCGAGCACGCGCCCTGGAAAGGCGACCATCTTGGCAATGTCGTATTCGTCGGCCGAGTAGAAACGGCCGATCCGCGCCGCCGCTTCCTGCTGGATCAGCCGATACGTTCCGATCACCCCCTCGGCACCTGGCCCGATCTCGTGATCGACGACCAGCAGGTGATCCGCGACCGCGTCGAACCCGTCGCGGTCGCGCTCGGTGGCCAGGGTCTCCGGCCCGGCGGTGGCGCCCATCTCGCCGTAGAACACGCGAAATCGCAGCGCCTGCACCGCGTCGATCTCGTCGGGCGTGACAGCCAGCCGCACCCCGAGGTTCCCGGCGCGCAGTTCGCCGATGCCCCGATGGGGCACGGCGGCAATCGCTTCCTGTATGGTCACCGGGCGACTCCGCTGCGCGTGCCGGCGGCCGCCGTGACGCCGACCGGGTCGCCTCGGCGCCGCGGCTTCACGTCGGTGGCGGGCGCCTCGCGGGTGGGCGTCTCCCGCCGACGCCCGAACAGCTCGAGACGGAGGGACACGAGATCGAAGCCAAGTCGGGCGGCAATCGCCTTCATCACGCGCTCATGCTCCGCGTCCTGGAACTCGATCACCCGGCCGGACTCGATGTCGATCAGGTGATAGTGGTGCCCCTGCTCGGTCGGCTCGTAGCGGGCGCGCCCGCCGCCGAAATCGCGCCGCTCGAGGATGCCTTTCTCCTCCAGCAGGCGAACCGTGCGATAGACCGTCGCGATCGAGATGCGACCGTCGAGCGCGGCGGCCCGGCGATACAGCTCCTCGACATCCGGGTGATCGCTCGCATCCGAGAGCACGCGCGCGATCACCCGGCGCTGGCCAGTCATCTTGAGTCCTCGCTCGATGCAGAGGCGCTCGATGTGCGATTCCATCCGATCCCTTGCGGTCCGATCAGCACCCATCCGGTCGCCGCTTCCGGGATACCCACCCGGCGATGGTGCCCCGGTCGGGAGTTCCGGGTCGGCGATGACGACGGCGTAGCCGAAACCGGCCGGTCATGTCCAACGCGCCGTCGCGGAGGTCGACAGCGGCCCGCGTCGGGCAAGGCCGTGTGCGCGAACCGGCGGCTGCTACTTGCGCACCGTGGTTCGTGGCTTGGTGCCAAGGCCGATCTTCTTGGCAAGCGACGAACGGTGCCGCGCGTAGTTCGGCGCCACCATCGGATAATCGGGCGGCAAACCCCACCTTTCCCGATACTGCTCCGGCGTGGTGTTGTACGCAGTCTTGAGATGGCGCTTCAGCATTTTGAGCTTCTTGCCATCCTCAAGACAAACGATATGATCCGGAAACACGGATTTCTTCACCGGAACGGCGGGCTGCGGACGATCCGGTTGGATCGGCTCCTTTCCAACTCCCGACAGCGTCTTGTAAACCTCCTGAATCAATGACGGCAACGCGTCCGGCGGAACGGAGTTGTTGGAAACGTGAGCGGACACGATTTGCGCTGTCAGTCCAAGCATGTTCTGGCTTGCCGGACTTTCGGGCATGGCCAATTCCTCTCCAAATTCGAGACTTGTAGCATATAGGATTGGCTTTGGCCGTTTCGCAATGGTTATTCAATCCGGCAAGAACGACCACAATATGACGGAAATGAACGCGCCGACTCGTGTGCTCGACATCACGGCAGAGACCTGCCCAATGACTTTCGTCCGCACCCGGCTAGCGCTCGACCGCATGTCGCCGGGAGAGACGTTGCTGATCTCGCTGCGTGGCGCGGAGCCGCTCGCCAACGTTCCGCGCGCCGCCCGAGAGCAAGGCCATGAAGTCCTGTCGCTGGAGACCGCCGCGGACGGCGTCAGCCGCCTGCTGCTGCGGCGGTGCTGAGGCCGGCGCGCAGCAGCAGGGCATCGGAGCCGTCGGCGTAATAGCCGGCCCGGCGACCGACTTCCACGAAGCCGACGCCGAAATACAACCGGTGCGCCGCGTCGTTGAGGGTCGACACTTCGAGGAACATCGCCCGGGCCCCTCGCCGGGCGGCTTCCGCCTTGGCGGTCTCAAGCAGGGCCGTGCCGAGCCCCTCGCGCCGCGCTGCCGGCACCACACCGAGCGTCAGCACCTCCGCCTCGTCGGCGACGGCGCGCGCCAGGATCAGCCCCGCGCCGGGCCGCAAGAAGCCGAACGCGCCCGGCAGGCCAAGCGTCAGCGCCATGGCGTCGGGCCCCCAGGAGTCACCCTCCGAGAAAGCGAAGGCGTGCACGATCGCCAGCATCGCCGCATCCACCGGCCTCGCCGGCGCAATGCCCGCGAACGGCGCTTTCATGCCGGGATCGGCGGTGGCCGCAGGCCTCCGGCGGGCAACCGTGCCGCCGGCGGATCGACGTAGACCGGCTGGACGGCAAGCGGCGGGAGCAGGCCCGCGCGCCGTGCGATTGCGGCCTCGGCGACGTATCGAACCTGCGGCAGCCTTGCGTCGGTCAGCATCATGTCGGCGCCTTGCGCGGCCAGCCGTGCGGCGACTTCGATCGCCGCCTCGCCGGCAATCGCGGTCCGATGCGGGGCGGCAGGCAGTTCGTCAAGCCGATACGCGGCGATCGCGCCATCCCGCTCCAGGAACACACGACCGCGCCGGCTGTCGACCGCCGACCAGAACGCGCGGCCCCCCAAGTGCGGCAGGGACGCCGCGAGCGCCTCACCCACCGTCACCCCGATCGCCGGGATGCCGGCGCCGAGTGCCAGGCCGTGCGCGAGCGACAACGCGGCGCGTATCCCGGTGAAACTGCCCGGACCGACGGTGACCGCGATCAGGTCGAGCGACGCCATCGGCAGTCCCGCCTCCGCCAAAAGCGCCGCGGTCATGGCCGGCAGCCTTGCCGCCTGCCCATGATCGGCTTCCTCCGACCGGGCCGCCGCCAGCCGGCCGGCCACGACCAAGCCGACCGAGCAGCGGGCGAGCGCCGAGTCGAGGGCGAGGATGCGCACGGCGCGGCCCTGCCGGTGATTCGCAGCTCGCGAGGGAGAGCCGGGCTCGTTCAGGCCCGCATGCGGGTGATGTCGAGCAGGACGCTGGCCTCGAGCTCCTTCTCGTCGAGACGCTGCTTCACCAGATCGCCGATGCTGACGAGCCCGACCAGCCGTCTATTCTCGATGACCGGCAAATGGCGGATGCGCCGGGTAGTCATCAGCGCCAGCACGGCGTCGACGCGCTCGTCCGGGCTGGTGCTGATGAACGGCGACGTCATCAACTCGCGCACTTCGTAATCGTAGGCGCGGGGCCCGATGCGGGCCAGGGCGTTGACCAGATCGCGCTCGGAGAAAATGCCGACGGGGTGCATGGCGAGATCCTCGACGATCACCGCGCCGATGCGTCGCTCGGCAAGCTTCTTCACCGCGACGCCGACCTTGTCGTTGGCGTGAACCGTGATGACTTCGCCGCCCTTCTGACGCAACACGTCCATGACCAGCATGGCTACCTCCGTCCGCTTGATCCTGACCGTCACATAGTGCGCCGCCGCGGCAAATTCAGCCGACGGCATGACGGCTACGCCGCCGCGGCGGCCTGCTCGGCGGTGCGCCGCACGCGGAGGCGGCGGATACGTCGGCCGTCGGCGTCCAAGACCCGGAACTCGATGCCGGAGGGATGGCTGACGACCTCGCCGCGGGCCGGCACGTGGCCGGCGAGGGTGAACACAAGGCCGCCCACCGTGTCGATGTCCGCCTGGCGCTCGTCCTCGGTCAACACCGGGCCGACGCGCTGCTCGAACGCTTCGACGTCCATGCGCGCGTTGACGTCGAGCGCGCCGTCGGCCCGCTCCGTCACCATCGGCACGATCTCGTCGTCATGCTCGTCGGAGATGTCGCCGGTGATCGTCTCGACCAGGTCCTCGATCGTCACCAGGCCGTCGATGCCGCCGTACTCGTCGACCACCAGGGCCAGGTGCATGCGCGCCTGCCGCATCTGCAGCAGCAGGTCGAGCACCGGCATGTTGGGGGCCACCATCAGCGGCCGGCGCAGGATCGCCTCGAGCGAGAACGCCTCCGGGCGACCGACATAGGCGAACACGTCCTTGATGTGGACCATGCCGACGATCTCGTCGAGCTGCTCGCGGTACACCGGCAAGCGGGAGTGGCCGTCGACGCGGATCTGCTGCAGCGCCTGCTCGAGCGTCACGTCGACCCGCATCGCCACGATGTCCGCGCGCGGCACCATGACGTCGTCGGCGGTGGTCTCGCGCAGGCGGAGCACGTTGGCGATCAGCACGCGCTCCTGCCGGTCCAGCTCGGGCAATACCCCGGGCTCGACCGGCGCCGCAGCCGCTTCCTGCACCAGCTCGGCGATCGACTCGCGCACACTCTGCTCGACGCCGCGCCGCCGCAGGATGCCCCTGATGCGGTTCAGGAGCTGCGATTGCCGGGTCGCGCCGCTCATGTCCGTCTCCAAGGATTAGGCACCCGCAATCTTCGCAGGATGCGCGCCTCGGCCATCTCCATGCGCCGCGCCTCGCCGGCCCGGACATGATCGTGGCCGCGCAGGTGCAGCGCGCCATGCACGACGAGATGCGCGAGATGGTGGGCCGTGCGCCGGCCCGCGGCCGCCGCCTCGCGCCGCATCACGCCCAGCGCCAGCACGATCCCGCCGGGATCACCGGGGCCGATCGGCTCGTAGGTGAGCACGTTGGTGGGCTTGTTGCGGCCGCGGTGCCGCGCGTTCAGCCGCTTGACCGTGCGGTCGTCCGCAAGCACGACATGGCCCGTCGAACCGGCGGCGCGCGCAGCGTCCCGCGCGATGCGCTCGGCGTGGGGCACGCAGCGCCGCCAAGCCGGCTCCTCCACGATGACCGGGATCCCCGCCGCAGCGGGGCCGCTACTCCCACCCAACTCCATCTACTTGCCGGTCCCGCCTCCCACCTGTGCCGATTGGGCCTGCTCGCGACGGCGCTCGCGGCGGGTGTCGCCCTCCGCCGCCGCACGCTGCTCGTAGGCATCGACGATCGCCGCCACCAGGGGGTGTCGGACCACGTCGCGCTTGTCGAACCGCACCACCCGGATGCCGCCTACGCCTTCCAAGGTATCGAGCGCGTCCCGCAAGCCGGACCGTGTGCCCGGCGGGAGGTCGACTTGGCTGAGATCGCCGGTGATCACCATGCGCGTGCCCTCGCCCATGCGGGTCAGGAACATCTTCATCTGCACCGGGGTCGTGTTCTGCGCCTCGTCGAGAATGGCGTAGGAGTGCGCCAAGGTGCGGCCGCGCATGAACGCCAGCGGCGCTACCTCGATCTCGCCGTTCGCCATGCGGCGGATCACCTGCTCGCCGGGCATCATGTCGTTGAGCGCGTCATATAGCGGGCGAAGGTACGGGTCGACCTTCTCCTTCATGTCGCCGGGGAGGAAGCCAAGCCGCTCGCCCGCCTCGACCGCGGGGCGGGAGAGCACGATGCGGTCGACCTTGCCCGCCTGCAGCATGGCGACACCCTGGGCCACGGCGAGATAGGTCTTGCCGGTGCCCGCCGGACCGACGCCGAACACCATCTCACTCGTGGAAAGCGCGTCCATGTAGGCCGCCTGGCCCGGGCTGCGCGGCCCGACCGCCCCACGCCGGGTGCGGATCGCGGGCAGATCCGACAGCGGCAGGCGCGGGTCGGCGTCCGCATCGGCCAGCCGAATGGCCGCCTCCACATCGGCGCGGCCCACGGCCTGACCCTGTTCCAGCCGCCGCCACAGCCCTTGCAGCGCCGCCTGTGCCGCCAAGACGCGGGACGGTTCGCCCGCGATCGCGACGCGGTTGCCGCGGCACGACATCCGCACGCCGAGCCCCTGTTCGAGCCGGACCAGATGGCGGTCGTGATCGCCGAGCAAGAGGGGAAGCAGCGTGTTGTCGCTGAACTGGAGGGTGATCGCCTTGCTGTCAGGCAAGGCCGCGACCGCGGACGGGGAAAGGTGGGTCAAGCGCAGGCTCGCTCCTCGGGCTGCAGGGTTCCGGACAGGGAATTGGGATGCGCGTGGTCGATCGTCACCGGCCGGACTTGGCCGATCAGGGCTGCGGGACCGGCGGCATGCACCGGCTGCAGGTGCGGCGACCGCCCGCCGAGCTGTCCGGGTCGGCGGCCGGGATGGGCAAACAGCACGGGCACCGCCTGGCCGACGGATGCCGCGTTGAACGCTGTCTGCTGCTCGCGCAGCAGGGCCTGCAACGCTTGCAACCGGCTGTCCTTGTCGGTTTCGCAGACCTGGGCCGGCGCTCCGGCGGCCGGCGTGCCGGGACGCGGCGAGTACTTGAAGCTGAACGCCTGCGCGAAGCCCACCCGCCGCACGAGGGCGAGCGTCGCCTCGAAATCCGCCGCGGTTTCGCCCGGATGCCCGACGATGAAATCCGAGGACAAGGCGATGTCGGGCCGCGCCGCGCGCAGCCGCTCCACGAGCCGGAGGTAGTCCGCCGTGCTATGCTTGCGGTTCATCGCCGACAGCACCCGGTCGGAGCCCGACTGCACCGGCAGGTGCAGGAACGGCATCAACGCCGGCACCGCCGCGTGCGCGCCGATCAGATCGTCGCCCATGTCGCGCGGGTGGGAGGTGGTGTAGCGGATGCGCAGCAGGTCCGGGATGTCGGCCAGCGCCCTGACCAGCCGGCCGAAACCCCAGTCGCGCGCGTCCGGCCCGGCGCCGTGCCAGGCGTTGACGTTCTGCCCGAGCAGGGTGATCTCCCGGGCGCCCTGGGCCACCAGGTGGCGCGCCTCGGCCAGCACCGCGGCGGCGGGACGGCTCGCCTCCGCGCCGCGCGTGTAGGGCACGACGCAGAAGCTGCAGAACTTGTCGCAACCCTCCTGGACGGTGAGGAACGCCGTGATCCCCTGCGGCGTCCCGGCCGCGGGCAGGAAGTCGAATTTCTGCTCGGGCGGGAAATCGGTATCGATCACGGCGCCGCCCGCGCGGGCGGCGCGCGCCACGAGTTCGGGTAGCCGATGATACGACTGCGGCCCGACCACGATGTCGACGAACGGCGCGCGCGCGACGATCTCTTCGCCCTCGGCTTGCGCGACGCAGCCGGCGACCGCGACGACCATCCGACCACCCTCGGCCTCGCGCTGCCGCTTCAGCGCGCGCAACCGGCCAAGCTGCGAGAACAGCTTCTCGGCCGCCTTGTCGCGGATATGGCAAGTATTGAGGATTACCATGTCGGCCTGGTCCGGCGCGGGCGTCGTCGCGTAACCCAATGGGGCGAGCGTGTCGGCCATCCGGCCGCTATCGTACACGTTCATCTGGCACCCCCAGGTGATGACGTGCAGACGCTTGCGCGCTGGGTTCGTCGTAACCTGCTCGGTCGTGTCGTGCGTTGCTGCCCCTATCATCATCCACGCTCCGCCTGGTGCCGGGTCGGACCGGCACGGAAGGCGGGAGGAATGGTCGGACGGTCAGGCCGGGTCAAGCGCAAGGGGGCGGCGCGGCTCCATCATAGGGCGAAACTCTGGCATCGGGTGGACAGTCTGGCAGGACGGGACGATGCGCTGTCAACAACCGAAAAGCTCGCGCGGATCATGCATACGCCGGTGAGCTATCCTCGCCCGCTGCCGGCGGCGCATCGTGGCCGTCGACCGGGCGCGGTTGGCGGTTTTGCCGCAAGGTAGACGCTCCGTCGGCGACCGCGGACCAGACCGCCTGCGCCAGCGCCTTTCGATTGGCAAGCTGAGCGGGGTCGAGCGGCGGGTGCAGCAGCATGGTCGCGCGCAGTCCGCGATGCTGCGTCAGCCGCCAGAAATGGGACGCGATGTCCATATCGCCGTACCAGGCGAACAGGGGCCGCGCCGCCCGGCCGATCGGTAAGCCTCCCAGCCTGTCGTACACCACGGAGACCGGCTGGATCAGCGGCTGCGCGGCGCCCTCGGCCAAGGCGAAGAACGACGAACGGAACGGCAGCACGCGCGAGCCGTCCGAGGTGGTGCCTTCCGGGAACAGGACCAGATTGTCGCCTGCCGCCAAGCGGCTCTGCAAGGCATCCCGCTCGCGAGCCGTCGCGTGACGCTGGCGGCTGACGAACACGCTGCGGCCGAGCCGCGCGATGGTGCCGACCAACGGCCAGCCCATCACGTCGTCCTTGGCGATGAAACACGCTTCGAGCCGGCCGCCGAGCACCGGGATGTCGAGCCAGGAGGAGTGGTTGGAAACGAACACCACGGGCCGATCGGTTCGGCTGCGTTGGCCGGTGACGCGCACCTGCAGCCCGATGATCCGGCAGAAGTAGTTCCAGTAGAGCCGTGCGAACACGATCTTGGCCCGCCCTGGCAGTAGGAGGCACACCGATTGAACGACGATCGCGAGCAGCGTCCAGAGCACGGCCAGCATCATGCGGCGCGTCGCGCGGATCCGGCGCACCAGGCTGCGCCGCTCCCGGCCGAACAGGGCGCCCTGCGGCCAAGCGCCGGGCCCGGCGGGGCCGGCGATCAGCGGGCGCGCGGCCAGCTGCCGCAGGCGGCGTGGAGAACCCTGCATGCGCTTGGCATAGCGCGGTGGGCAGGGCCGAACAATGAAGTCAGCGTGACCATTTGCGGGCACGCTGCTCCGGCGATTCAGGCGGCGACTTCGACGAGCACCAGTTCGGTGTCCTCCACGGCCGTGATCGTCAGCTCGGGCTCGCCGATGGCGGCGGCGCCGTCGCGGGTTCCGACGGGCGTCCCGTTCACCGCGATCGCGCCCCGGGCCGCGACGAGATAGGCGGCCCGGCCAGCGGCGAGCGTGTGGCGCACCGTTTCGCCCGCGCCCAACGTCCCGGCCAGCACCGCCGCATCGGCGTAGAGCGGCAGCGCGCCGCGGCCCTCGTCCTGCGCCCGGCCGCTGGCGAGCACCGCCAGCCCGCCGCCGCTGCTGGGAAACCGCTGCGCCCCCCAGCCCGGCGCCACCCCGCGGCGGTCGGGCTCGATCCAGATCTGGAACAGGCGCGTCGGCGTGTCCTCGAGATTGTGCTCGGCATGCACAATACCGGTCCCGGCGTGCATCACCTGCACGTCGCCGGCCTCCGTGCGCCCCTCGTTGCCCAGGTTGTCGCGGTGCGTGATGGCGCCCTGCCGGACGTAGGTCACGATCTCCATGTCCCGATGCGGGTGCGGATCGAACCCCGTGCCGGGAGCCACCTCGTCATCGTTCCAGACCCGCAGCCGGCCGAACCCCATGCGCGCGGGATCATGGTAGCCGCCGAAACTGAAATGATGGCGAGCGTTAAGCCACCCGTTGCGGAACTGCCCGAGCCGATCGAACGGCTGCACCTCGATCATCTGAGACCTCCCTATTATTCGTTCGACATCGAACGATCTGACCGCTAGGTGGGTTGCATACCTATTCGTTGCAAGGAGCTGTCGTGGAGGCCCGGCCGAGCTTGCGCAGCAGCCAAGCGAGGTCGGCAAGCTCACCAGCGCCAAGCCCGCTCATGGCATCGGCGATGTCGTCGGCGTGCTGCGGAAACAGCGCGGCGATCAGCGCGCGCCCGGCAGCGGTGAGGTCCACCCGAACCAGCCGACGGTCGGCCGGATCGCGCGCCCGGCGCACCAGGCCGCGCCCTTGCAGCTTGTCGATCACGTCCGTCATGTTCCCCGCACTGGTCAGCACCTTGCGGCCGAGTTCGCGCTGGGTGAGCGGCCCCTTGTGCAGGATGGCCTCGAGCACGCCGAACTGCGTGACGGTGAGGCCGTGCGCGGCGAGGCGCGGCTCCAACCGGGCGACGATCGCCTTTCCCGCGCGCAGCAGCTTGACGTAGGCGCTCAGCGCGCGGCGGGTGGGCACGTCGGCGGTCGGTCGCATGCCTGCACACTAGGCCCGGCCCGCGTGGGGCGTCATGCGCGCCGGCCGGCAGACTTGACCGGGCAGCTTTTGCCGGGTGCCCGAGGTCTTCTCCAACGCTAACGGAGGCGAGACGTTGGCCCGGCGCTTGCAGTCCTGCGTGCAAGCCGAGACCCGATGAAGGAGGTTATCACCGATGTCGATCAGCAGCGTGACCAATTCGTCGTGGCGGCCGATGCAGAGCGCGAGCGCGAGCGCCCCAGCCGCCCCGACCGCGACGGCAAGCACCACGGCCACGGCATCCCCCGCCGGGACGAGCACCGCGGCCGCTCCGCTCAGCAGCCCGAGCAATCCGATGCAGCAGCTCAGCGCCGAGCTGCAGTCCTTCCTGCTCCAGCTGCAAGGCGGCGGCACGGCCTCGGGCGCCGCGACCGGAACCCAAAGCGCCGCGACCGCAACCCAGACCGCCGCGACGGCGTCCGATGCGACAGGGACGGGGGTGCCGTCCGCCGCGCATCACCACCATCATCACGGCGGGGCTGGCGGCGTGACGGAGGCGGGAAGCCCGGGTGCGCCGGGGCAAGCCGATGCAAGCTCCGGCGCGAACGACCCGGCTGCCGCCGGCCAGAGCGGCGCCGCCGCGTCCGGCCGGGACATCCTCGGCTCCTTGGCCGCCGACATCGCGCGGGCGCTGCATTCCTATGCCGGCGGCGCGGCCGCGACTTCGGCTCCGTCGATGGCGCTCGGCCTGGCCGCCTGAGTTCGGCGGAGCGGCTTCAGGCTAGCGGCACATCATCACGGGCAAGGTCGCGTTCTCCAACACGTGCCGCGTCACCCCGCCGAGGATCAGCTGCCGCAACCGGGAATGCGAGTAGGCGCCCATCGCCAGCAGGTCGGCGCCGAACTCGCGCGCGGCCGCGAGCATGCCGGCGCCCACGTCGCGGTCGAGCGGGCGAAACGTCGCCAGCTCGACCGGAACTTCGTGCATCGCCAGATAGGCGGCGAGGTTCTGCGAGCCGGGCCCGCGCCGCTGATACTCCTCGGCGGACAGCACGCGCACCGCCGACGCCCGTTGCGCCCAGGGCAGCACCGCGTGCACCGCCGCGGCCGATTCGGCAGTGCCGTTCCAGGCGATGCATATGCGGTCTGCGACACTGGTCGGCGCGGCCCGCGGCGCGATCATCACCGGCCGGCCGGAATCGAACAGCACCGCGTGCAGCGCGTCGGAGGACGACACGTCCTCGCCGGCTTCGGGGTGCGGCACGACGGTCAGATCGGCCAGCCGCGCCAGTTGCGCGACGAGGTCCTCCTCGCGGCCGGTCACCGAGGCGAAGCTCGCCGTCGCACCGGGCGGCCCGGCGCGGCCGTCGGAAACGGTGACGTCATTGTCGGCCACGAACCGTTCGAACATCGAGCGCACGGCATGAGCGCGATCGTTGCTCTCCTTCTCGGTCGCCGACATCATCTCCTCGATCATCGCGCCGGACAGGCCTTCGCCGGCCAGCGGCGCCACGTCGCGCGAATCGACCCGCACGTGCAGCGCGGTTACGTGCGCGTCCCACATGCGGGCGATCATCAGCGCGGTCTGCAATGCGGCCCCGCCCGCCGCGGTGCCGGTCAGCGGCAACAGGATCTTGCGGATTTCCATGTCTGTGCTCTCTCGGTCACGAAAACGTCGCCGATCCTAGCACGGGCGTGCGCCAGCGCCTGCAAGAAGGCGTCGACCTCCACCTGCGCCGGCGGGACGCTCACGGGAACAGCTTGCCGGTGATCCAGCCGCCGCCGTCGCGCGCGAAGGTGGTGCGATCGTGCAGGCGGAACGGCATGTCCTGCCAGAACTCGAAATACGTGGGGATCACCCGGTAGCCGCCCCAGTGCGGCGGGCGCGGGAAATCCTCGCCGGGAAACCGCGCCTCGAACGCGGCGAGCCGACGCTCGAGCTCGGCGCGGTCGGAGAGAGGGCGGGACTGGTCGGACGCCCAGGCGCCCAGCCGCGAGATGCGCGCGCGGGTGGCGAAGTACGCGTCCGCTTCCGCCTCGCCGGCCGGCTCGACCCGGCCCTCGATCCGCACCTGTCGCCGCAGCGACTTCCAATGGAACAGCAGCGCCACAAGCTGATTGGCCGCGAGCTCGGCGGCCTTGCGGCTTTCCTGGTTGGTGTAGAACACGAGGCCGCGCCGCCCGGCTGACGCCCGGGAGTCCACACCCTTCAGCAACACGATCCGCGCCGATGGCGTGCCGTCCGGCCGGGCGGTCGCCAGCGTCATCGCATTGGGATCGTTCGGCTCGGCGGCCTCGGCCTCACCCAGCCAGTCGTTGAATTTCCCAAACGGCTCGGTCTCTGACACGATATTCACTCCTCGGCGCCGCAATCTGGCGATCCCGGTGCCGTTGCGCCAGCGCCCCTTGCCGCCTATCGCGCGCCTGTGCCACCACGGCTGGCTCCGACCCGCCGCAGCCGGTCGCATGTCCAAGGATGCCCCGATGCCCGAGAGCGTGATTGAAACCAAGGACAGCCCGGTGAAGGGCAGCCTGATGGCGGGCAAGCGGGGCCTCGTCATGGGGGTCGCCAACGACCGCTCGATCGCCTGGGGGATCGCGGCGGCGTGCGCGGCGCAGGGCGCCGAGCTCGCCTTCACCTTCCAGGGCGAGGCGCTGGGCAAGCGGGTGCGCCCACTGGCCGAGAGTGTCGGCTCCACGCTCGTCGTGCCGTGCGATGTCGGCAGCGAGGCGGGCATCGACGCGGCGTTCCAGGCGGTCGAGGCGCAATGGGACCGGCTCGACTTCCTGGTCCACGCCATCGGTTTCGCCGACAAGGCCTATCTGCGCGGCCGCTACCTCGACACGCCGCGCGCGGCGTTCCTGCAGGCGATGGACATCTCCTGCTACTCCTTCACCGCGGTCTGCCAGCGCGCCGTGCCGCTGATGACGCGGGGCGGCTCGCTGCTGACCATGACCTATCTCGGCGCCGAGCGCTGGATGCCGCACTACAACGTCATGGGAGTCGCCAAGGCGGCGCTGGAGGCATCCGTGCGCTATCTCGCGGCCGATCTCGGCGCGCAGGGGATCCGGGTCAACGCGATCAGCGCCGGCCCGATCAAGACCCTGGCCGCCAGCGGCATCGGCGATTTCCGCTACATCCTGCGCTGGAACCAGCTCAACGCGCCGATGCAGCGCAACGTGACGACCGACGAGGTGGGCGGCGCCGGGGTCTACCTGCTGTCCGACCTTTCCACCGGCGTTACCGGCGAGGTGCATCACGTCGATTGCGGCTATCACCTGGTCGGCATGAAAAACCCGGCCGCGCCCGACATCGCCATCGTCAACGAGAGCTGAGGCAGCGGCCCGCGGCATGTCGCACAACACGTTTGGCCACCTGTTCCGCGTCACCACCTGGGGCGAGAGCCACGGGCCGGCGATCGGCTGCGTGATCGACGGCTGCCCGCCGCGCCTCCCGCTCTCGGAGGCCGACATTCAGCCCTGGCTCGACCGCCGCCGCCCCGGCCAGTCCCGTTTCACCACGCAGCGGCAGGAGCCCGACCAGGTCCGCATCCTGTCCGGCGTGTTCGAGGGCATGACCACCGGCACGCCGATCGCGCTGCAAATCGACAACGTCGATCAGCGCTCGAAGGATTACGGCGACCTAGCCGACCGCTTCCGCCCCGGCCACGCCGACCTGACCTACCAATTGAAATACGGCATCCGCGACTACCGCGGCGGCGGGCGGTCCTCGGCGCGCGAGACCGCCATGCGGGTCGCCGCCGGGGCGGTCGCCCGGCTCGTGCTCGGTCCGGCCGTGCAGATCCGCGGCGCGCTGGTGCAGATCGGCCCGCACTCGATCGACCGCGCGCGTTGGGACTGGGCGCAGATCGAGCGCAACCCGTTCTTCTGCCCCGATCCGGTCGCGGCCGCGTTGTGGGAGGACTATCTCGACGCGGTCCGCAAGGCCGGCTCCTCCGCCGGCGCCGTGATCGAGGTGGTGGCCGACGGCGTGCCGCCCGGCCTGGGCGCGCCGGTGTACGGCAAGCTCGACGCCGACCTGGCCGGCGCGCTGATGTCGATCAATGCGGTGAAGGGCGTCGAGATCGGCGCCGGCTTCGCAGCCGCGGCACTCGGCGGCGAGGCTAACGCCGACGAGATGACGATGTCCGATGGCCGTGTCGCCTTCGCTTCCAATCACGCGGGCGGGGTCCTCGGCGGCATCACCAACGGGGCGCCAGTGGTGGCGCGCTTCGCCGTCAAGCCGACCAGCTCGATCCTCGCGCCCCGTCGCTCCGTGGACCGGACCGGCCGTGAGGTCGAGGTCGCCACCAAGGGCCGCCATGATCCCTGCGTCGGCATCCGCGCCGTCCCGGTCGGCGAGGCGATGCTGGCCTGCGTGCTGGCCGACCACAAGCTGCGGCACCGCGCGCAGAACCCGGATGCTACCGACGTCGCGCGGCTGCCGCGGAACTGACCGGACCGCTCGCCGGCCCCCAGTTGCCGGAACGATTCAGGCGATCCACTGTTAGGCTTCGCAGCGACATCCGGGCTCACGCGGCCTTGATGCCCGGCTTCGCCCCTCGCGGCCCCACCTTGATCGGAATGTTCTCCGTGTCCGACCCCGTCGATCCTGCCGCCCTCGATGCCTTCGTCGCGCTGATTGGTTTGCGCGCCTGGCAGGAACGGGTGCGTGCCATCCAGTCCTGGTCGGCGGACGGTCGTCGCGCCGGGCGCGCGCTGGTGCAGTATCACGCCGTGGAGCTGGCGCTCGAACGGCTGCGACGCCGTTCGAACCGGCCGCCCATGCCCGCCGAACTCCGGCTGGCGGCGCTCGCGGTCGACGGCGCGACCCTGGCCGACGCGCTGACCCCGGCCGGGCGCGACCGGCTCTGCGCCGTGCTCCGCCAAGCCCTCGCCGGGGACGGCACGCTCGTCCCGGCATTCCACCTCCTGCGGACGGCAGCGCTGCAACGGTCGCGCGGCTTCGAGGTGAGCTTCGCCGGGCTCGAAGAGGAGGCCCCGTTCGACCTGATGCTGCGACGGGGCGGCGTCGAGGCCGAGATCGTGTGCGATACCGTCTCCGCCGAGGCGGGCCGCGACGTGCACCGGGGCGCCTGGGTCCGGCTTGCCGACCGCATCGACCCGGATTTGCAGACCTGGCTTGCCGCCCATCCCGGCCGCTACGTTCTGAAGATGACCCTGCCGCTCGGGCTGCGCGGCGGGCTGCACCGGGACGGCGCCGGGGCCGAGCCGTTGGCGGCGCTGCATGGCCGCATCCAGGGGCTGCTCGTGCAGCATCGTCGGGCCGATTACGACGAGGCGCTGGTGCTGCGGCTCGACCCCCTGTTGCTGGCGGGCGCGCAGGCCGACGAATTGGGCCTGCTGTCGTCGCTGCGGGCCCAGTTCGGGCCGGAAGCGCACCTGTCGGTTACGGCGGCCGGGCAGGGCGTGTTCGTGATGGCGGCCCGCGCCGGGCGCGAGAACGAGGTCGCGGTGGCGATCCGCAAGCGCATGGCCGCCGTTGCCCCGGCCCGGCTCACCGGCACCCGGCCGGGCATCCTCGCCATGTTCATCGAGGACACCGATCGCGCGGAATGGCGCAGCCTGCGCGACAAGCTCGAACTCGAGGGCGAGGCCCGGCAGTTCCTCACCTACGCCGAGGCCAAATCGGTGGTGGCCGTCACCTGCACGTCGCGCTTCGAGCTGTTCGGCCTTCCCGCACCCGACGGGATCGAGGACGGCGAGCTGCGTTTCCGCAATCCGTCCCACCCCGCTGCGAAAGCCCCCGCGCTGGTCCCGGCGGTGCAGTCAACCGTCTAGTTGCTTGTGCAACCAGGCTAAGCCGCCTGATAAGGCTGCCCCCATCGGTCCTCGAACACGATTTCTTCCAGCTTGCCGCGCCCGACCGGGCCGAAATTGCCCATGGGATAGCCGATCGGCAGGATGGCGTAGGAGTGCACGCCCGGCGGCAGCCCGAGTGCTTCCTCCGTCTCCTTCTCGTAGAGCAAATGCCGCGTGGTCAGGGTGGAGCCGAGCCCGAGCGCCCGGGCGGCAAGCAGCATGTTCTGCACCGCCGGGTAGATCGACGCGCCGGCCCAGCGCGGCGGCTCTCCCGTCCCGTCCTCCAGGCAGGCGACGATCCAGACCGGCGCCTCGTGGAAGTGCTCGGTGAGATATTCCACGGCGGTATGCTGGCGCTGGTAGCGTTCGGCCGTGACCCCGGGCGGCGGCGCGCTGGTGCGGTAGCGTGGCCCGATCACCTTGTCGAAGGCGCGCTTGTAGTGCACCTGCACCGCTTCCTTGGTCGCGCGGTTCCTGACCACGAGGAACCGCCATTTCTGCGAGTTGCCGCCGTTGGCGGCGTAGGCGCCGGCTTCCAGGATCTGTCGGATCATCGCCTCGGGCACCGGGTCCGGCTTCAGCCGGCGCATCGAGCGCGTGGTCCGCATGATCTCGAAGACATCGGTTGCGTCCATCATCGTGTCCTCCTCGCTTTCCTGCCTCGGCGTCGGTAGGTTGATAGCATGAGTGAAGCCGGCGCGCCCCGCTACGCCGCTGAGACTGGCGAGCGCCTGGCCCGGCTTCTCAGCGTGCGCCGATCTCCGGTCGAAGTGGGAGCAGTTCACGATGCATGTGCGCGTCGCGTTGGCTGCGTCCGCCGCTCTCGTGATTGCGAGCACGATCGCACAAGCGGCGCCGGGGGACGCTGATGCCGTGCTGCAAAGCCTGATGGGCAAGGACCGAGCAACCATCGAGCGTCGCATCGGACCGCCAGACGAGAGCGAGAGCAACGGCGTGCAAACCTCCCTCCGCTATCGTGCCTTCGACTCCCGGCGCACCGGCAGCAGCCCAGACCCATTCGGGTACGCGCAGGGCTTCAGTGGGGAAGCGGCTTCCGCGGCACGGCCAGCTTCAACTGTCTGACAACACGCGTGCTCACGGACGGCACCCTTCGCGCCTACGCACGAACGGGCATCGCCCGGCCCGGTAGACCTCTCGGCTGAGGGTTGCTCGGATCGCAGCTAACGGAGTGGCGCTGGCCAGACAATTTTGGCCAGTGTCAGGAGGGTAGTCGATCGCGCTTCTATCGCCGATTCGTTCCATGTCTCGTGAGCGGTGAGGCCTGCCGTCAATCGCAGGTGCGCGTGCTTGCCGAGCGATGCCCGCTTAGTAGGCCACGCCGCATTTGAGAGCGCTGGATTAAGTGATTCTGAAACCAACGTCAGATTTCCTATTTGCTGTACGGCTGCGTTCCGCGCTTCAGCGTCAATTCCGGGGTGCAACGGCCAATGGGCTCTCCAGCCCTGGGGCATCACATGTTCGTAACCGGTGCGAGCGCCCCACCTCGCGGCGCGGCCGCACAAGCTTGCAGTGTGCGGGCTTCGGTTGGGGCTTGCAGGTGGCGGGATGGATGATGCCAGTGATAATGCCATGCATCAGCACAGG
>JAABUQ010001490.1_pt1 | contig 50013 bp, 38 predicted proteins | sample 5560001 | NCBI WGS metagenome assembly JAABUQ01 (sample SAMN10711888, study PRJNA513371) | rock metagenome | isolation source: Antarctica rocks | place: Antarctica: Victoria Land, Finger Mt nord | collected 2015-12-18
GAGTGAGGTACGGGGCTTTTGTTCTGGGATGGAGGGGGGAATAAAGGACGGGGGTGGGGAGGGGTGGAGGGGGTTGGAGTTTTGAAGCTTTGGGCTCTGAAGGCTCATGAGATGGTAGGCAGCGCAGGGGGTGAGCATGGTGGTGCTGAAGATATGGAGTCTCAATAGTGGAAAACTCCACATCAATGGCGTAGACAGTTGTGGAGGTGTATTGCCTACGCCGAGCACCGATAGGTCGCTCCCTCGCATCACTTCTCGTGCGTCTCTACGCCCTTCTAGACCGGTGTGCTGGGTAATTAATTGACTTCCACAAGTTACCCGCGTCAGTGATCTCGTCGAAACGCTGCTGTTCAAGCGCTGAGCAAAGGCAGCGCACCATGGGTGGCACAACGGGATGTGCGTGGGAAAAAGGGGTGGGCGGTAGGAGAGCAGCCTGGGGATATAAAGACGTAAGGTTGGATGGAGGATTCGAGCGTACAGTGCATGTTTGGCTTGGCTCGAGTACGGGTCTTGGACATGCGCGTCGTTGGACCTGGGGTTGCTACGGGATTCCTATACTATAGTGAATAGAAAACGACTTTTGATCAACGCTGCGCAGCGGCCTCTGATTCCATTCGTCGAAGAAAAGCACTGTCACGTGCAGTCCGCTTTGGTAGAAGTAATGTAGCTAATTTCCGTGAAGCGGCTTTTATCTCTGCAAAGCGGCCTTGATATAATGCCTCTTCGTCTTCAAACGACTCTGTCGGTTTTCGCAGCCGATGCTCAGCTGGCATGTCCACTTGTCATAACGCAATGGCTCTCATGCACACATCGTCGGATTCTGCTTCAAGAGCAGGAGGTCGAGCTGTCGATCGTGCGGTAGACCGAAGGTCCAATGAGCGGACGACTTGGTGGAGGGGTTTCCGGAAGAGGTGGTAGTACTTTAGGTGCATGTCACAAGCGCTGGTTGCTTGAGTAGCTTTTTTTCTGTCAAACGAGATGAGTATAGGGGCCTTGACTGGTAAATTGCTTACAACCAGCGATCTCTCCTATCGTTCTGCAAGCTGCGGATCCGTGACGCTCGAATCAAGTCTGGCCAAACGACTGGTGAGTCGGCCTCCTCCAACGAGATCAAGCCATATCCTAGGCTACAGAAAGCGACAATAATCTGCCCCCCACTCACTCGAGGCTCGCGACAGCCTACGTAGCAGAAGTACTTTCAACATCGCGACGCGCTGATTGGACTAATCTACAGTGAGCCCTGCGCGTACGAGTGAAGGGGGGGAACCGCCATTACACCCTACTTCCCCCCCGTACATTTGTGTTTCCGGGCATTACCAAATCTCTAGAGTCGTTTGATATTGTCCGCTAACATTAGCGGCTATCGTTATAAATGCCGTTCCATTTCTCTATATCCAGAAAGAAAAAAGGCCGCGGCGATAGGGAGGCAGCTGCGAACACTTCATCCACGGCGGCCGCGGGCAATACAGGCGACCAAGCGGCGCAACCTGAGAGCGAGAAGGAGAGGATCGGGCTGTTTGAGCTCTCAAAAGCTGAGGCGTCTAAGACAGTCGATGTCGTGGCTGTGCACGGCTTGCAGGGCGATGCTTTCAAAACCTGGGAAAACGGACATGGTACTCTGTGGCTCCGAGATCTTCTGCCTAAAGACATCCCAAGTGCAAGGATCATGACATTCGGCTACGATTCGACAGTTGCATTCAGCAATTCTGTGGCACGTATTGAGGACAAAGCACTCGATCTCCTCAACAGACTAGGTGGGCAGCGAGATAAGAACACAGACCGACGGCCGGTGGTATTCATATGCCATAGCTTGGGAGGAATTGTCGTCAAGAAGGCTCTGATCCTTGCACACGAGCGTGCTTCAGATCCGGCATTCAAGGACATTCTAATTAATACTAAGGCAATAGCTTTCCTTGGTGTACCACATGGAGGCTCCGATAGCGCCTGGTGGGCCAACTTTGCTGCGAACGCACTGAAAGCCGCCACTATCGGCCTTACTACTAACAACGCTCTTGTAGCGGATTTGAGGAAGGACTCGAGCGCTCTATCGACCATCTCGAAGCAATTCGTTGACAGAGGTAGAGACTTGGCCATATACACGTTCTACGAAAGGCTGAAGCTTAAGAATGTCCTGGTTAGTACTCACTTCGATGTCAATGAGCATACCCGTAATTGAAATCATCCATCAGGTTGTCGATGAGCAATCGGCACGTCTCAATCTACCAAACGAGAAACTTTTCCCGGTCGATGCAGATCACAGGACAATTTGCAAAATGTCTTCACGCGAAGATCAAGTATACACAGTTGTGGGAGTGTGGACTACAAAGTTGATCAAAGCCAATATCGAGAGACCTGTACTCATAGAGAATGATCGTATGTAGTTCTCTGATCATGGGATTCCTTTCATATGTCAGTTCTGATTAGTGATTGCGGCGGCAATTGTTCAGGACCGTGACCTAGCCATTGATTGGAGCTAACATGTCATTCTCTAGCAATGACAATTAGCAAGAGCCTGGTCGATATCTTGAAGGCAAAATCCACCTTGTGCTTGAACACTACGGATATATCACTGCCGATCCCCATCTTCGAGAGCCCTGAATATGTGAAATGGACTTCCGGAGAAACAAAAGAGATTCTCTGGTATCGTGGGGTGCCAGGGTGTGGGAAGTCTGTAATGGTCTCGCAAGTGCTAAAGGGGCTCTTTGAAAATCAAAATTTTACAGAAAGTACGACATTCTTCGATTTTTGGGTCGCCGTAAAAATGGATCCTGCTGCAGCAAACATTCCTGCAGCAGTCATATCGTTCATTACGGCCCAATTGCTTGAAGGCAACCCCAACCTATGGTCAGCCATGAATGGAGATGAGCAGCATATCATTACTACGGCTCTTCTCTGTACCCATAAAATCTTCTCGTATGAATCCTCCAGTAAGTCCGAATCACGACGAGTGATGCCAGGTCTTGTCTCCGCCCTGCGGATGATACAGGAGAGCACTTTATGGTCCTGCCTTTGCCATATTATCGATCGGGGCCTTGAGACAATGTCTCGAATTTATCTTATCTTCGATGGAGATGATAATGCTCTACCAGAAGATAGGTTTCGGTTTCTACGAAATATACGTAGACTTTGGGAGCGCAGCGAGAGCACGCAGAGTGGTTGTATAAAAATCTTGATTGCAAGTCGTGATTATCCGAAAGCGAGAGAAGTTCTTGATGGCCTGCCATATTTGGACAATGAGAGAGAACAGCAAGGTGAGCACTCGGTATCGCAGGCACATGCAATTCCAATTTTCCACGAAGTCGCCATCTAACCCGATGAAAAACAGATTGCATGAACTCTTTGCGACTTGGCGCAGCAAACGCTAGGATTGCACTCATCAGAGACGGCGAGAAGAACAGTGGTGAATGGATACTCTCAGACGCACAATATCGTGGGTGGAGAAACGAGCCTGGTTCTGCTCTTTTGTGGCTTCAGGGGAATCCTGGCACTGGTAAATCTACACTGATGAAACAGATACAGAATCGACTAAGCAATGAGGATAGCCTCTCAAAGGCAGTGGTTGCCTCTTTCTACTACAGCGCAAGAGAAGGGGAAGCCGAGATGAGTCACACACGTATGCTCCAAGCCCTCTTGTATCAGATCTTGGTTCAAGAGACCGCAAAGACATATCCTTTCTTTCGATCAGTCTTTCGAGTCAAGCGGGAACAAATGCAACCATGGCAATTTGAGGAGATGCAGAATATCTTTGTCTTGCTCTCCAGGTCACATAATGACTCGCTCAAGTTCTATCTTCTAGTGGATGCCCTAGACGAGTCGGACAAGGAAGGAATTTCGGAGGTCATCTCCCTACTGAAGGAAGTCATTACTCCAGAAGCAAAGCTTAAAATACTGGTGGCTAGTCGTCCAGGTCCCATTATCAGCAGTAGGCTTGCTGGGTCAAAATATCACCTCATTCTAGAACATAAAAACAAGAAAGATATCGAAGCGATGATCGCATCCAGCATAGGGTTTCTAAAAACATCGGACAGGACTACATTCGAATGGATTTCCGGCTATATTCTCTCTCGAGCTCGAGGAGTCTTTCTATGGGTCTCCTTGATAGTCAGCGATATCAAGCGGTTGGCGGTGGATGATGGATGGAGTGAAGCCGAGCTCAGAGCGAAAGTCGAGGCACTGCCTGTCTCGCTTGTACCCTACTACAGACGAATTACCTCACTTCTGGCGCGGCAGGAACCTGCTACAGTGGCTGAAGGCATAAGGATGCTACGTTGGGTTGTTTATTCGGAGAGACCCCTCACCATTGATGAATTCAGAGACGCCGTTGCTACTAGCCACCTGGGTACATTGATAACTTTCGTGATCTCTACTTCGAGTCTGTACGACCATCGGCTCAAGCGACTCGAGCATGTCCCTAAAAGATTGATGAGAAACTGTGGGGAACTCGTGGAAGTCAAACATCCAATCGAGCGTGCGGTGGAGTCCTCAGATGTAGACCCTGGAGATGTGGTCCAGCTGTTTCACGAAACAGTAAGAGAGTTTCTCAAAGATCCTACCAGGGCAGCAGCGCCATTTGACATGAAAGAGAGACTGGGTCATGCAGAGATTGCCGTTGTTTGTGCGCGATATATACGGATGGCTCTAATACTAGATCGGCGCCACAATGAGGAGTCACGCAGCTCAAGCTCCACAGACAATCCGAGCCCGTGGAAGTACGAAACACATCGAATGTTTGCTCAACATCTTTCAGATCGACCCTTGTTACCCTATGCTTTGAAATTCCTCCCGCGCCATATGAGTTTCTTGGAAGATCAGGATCAAGCAAAGACAATCTGCTTTGAATGCTTCAACGACTTCGACTCAGATCACGAATTACTCTTTTTGAGCAGTTGGCTTCAGACTTCGTTCCACCCACCTCCCGGCAAGGTGAGCGTAAACACAGATGAAGCAGCTCAATTCCGAATCAGCAGTCTCGTTGCTGCTGCAGATCAAGGACTTGTAACCGCGATAAAGGCTATCATTGAACTCCAAACGACGCTTGATGTGGTGGAAGAGACAACAAATCATTCTGCCCTGCAAATTGCCTCGAAGGGGGGTCATCTTGACGCTGTAAATATACTCATTGAAAGTGAAGCAAGCGTCAATTTCCATGGCGGCCATTTCGGTAAGCTTTGAAGGTGGTTACCGTTCCTTGGTTTGTTGTTGACGAGTAAAAAAATCTAGGTACTGCGCTTCAAGCTGCCGCTTACTCTGGTCGCGACAGCATCGTGAAAACCCTCTTGGCTAGCGGTGCTGACCCTAATTCCGAATGTGGCTATCTTCTGAGTCCTTTCTTTTCGGCTTGCTGCATGGGACATTTCAGCACCGCGAAAGTGCTTTTCAAGGCTGGCGCAGATTCCAGTCCGCCCGACGGCCTCTTTCGCAACATTTGGGATCCTGAGGAATTGAGGAATTTAGTCAAGATTTTGGAAAACCATATCGGTCCAGGATATTCTCTACCTCCACTTTTGAATGAAGCGGCAGTCCAGTTCATCAACATGGGCCAGATAAGCAATGCAGAGGAGATGTACCGACGAGCGATGGAAGGGTATGAGAAGGTCCTGGGAGTCGAGCATCCTTCGACATTGATCAGCGTCAATAATCTGGCATCAGTGCTTCAGGATCAGGGGAAGTATGAAGCGGCCGAAGTGATGCGACGACGAGCGCTAGAAGAGTATAAGAAGGTCCTGGAATTCGAGCATCCCTCGACATTGCTGGCATCCGTGCTTCAGGATCAGGAGAAGTATGAGGCGGCCGAGGAGATGAAGGAAAAGAGAAGGTGCTGGGAGTCGAGCATCCCGACAGATTGAACAGCATTTACTTCCTTGCCTACCTACTTCATAATCAACGACGGTACAACGACGCATCTGTTCTCTATGTCAGAGCTTCAATAGGGTTTTCGAAGGCGATGGGCCCGGACCATCCTACAACACAGAAGTGCTCCCGGGAATCTTCGTCCATGCTTTTTGAAATGGAAAGCTAGGGCAGAGACGTCTGATAGTCAGAGAAGCATCTCTGTAAGCCTATACCTGAGCTCTAGCATTTCTTGTAGATTGGCCAAGGCTCGAGTTAACAGGATGTGGTAATTTTCTACTTGTCTCGACAAAGCTACTTCACCAACACTAGCAACCATAATTCTATTCCAGTCGAGAATGCCAACCAGGGTCAATGAGAAAAAGGAATACTACTGAAAACCACTCAGCATATAATAGGCGGTCTTATGATGTCTTACGTTCAGCTCCGCCACGAACATGATCTCACTAGGTCCATCCCTCAATCAAGGCCTGTCCCTGAATTATGGCCTAGGCCACACTTCTCGGTCAATCTCTCAACTAACGTCTGTCCCTGCGAGAAACACACAGCGTCACGTAGATCATCTCGCGGCTTAGGAGTTCCGGATACTGATCGCGGTCAATCATGAAAAGCAGTATAGAGAAAGCTTGCCCAACACCAGCATCTTCTCCTCTTGTCCCTACGTCTGCCTCGCACTTATAAGAATATATTCAGATCTTCTCTTAGACCGCTCTAATATCTCCGACAAATTATCACACGAGAGGGTTTAATGTTGAAGGGTATAAACCCAGGAGCGTGGGAAAACGATGTTGTTAATATATCGTTTAACGCCGCCACCGCTTTTTCTCGTATCCTCGCCTAATAAGCTAGCTACAGTCTTTCACTTCTGCCTAAGCATCAAACATATAGGCAGTCAATAGCTGACCCCAAGCCCGCTCACCTGGAAAACGTGCATCGACACGTAATGGCTTCGGTCCTCCGATCAACACTGCTATTAGGCAGCAGACCCTCCACGTCTGATGGTGCGCCATCACCCAGGATCACCCAGGCTTCCGCGACCTTCACCCGCGTCGCGCGCGCGTAGAGCGGAGCTCACCCTAGGCTGGGAGAGGAGTGAGGCCGGGGCAGAATTTGGCTACCTTGGCATGGGACAATGTGTGACAATCCTCCCGTTCCGCAGACCAGTGCATCCCCTCTGCACTGCTCTGGACCTCGATGCCTTCCATCTTGGAAGCAGCGTCGAGTGCACCTTTGACGGAGCAAGACTTGCTAAGGAGGGACGTAGGGACGACATGTAGGAACCTACTGCTGGTAGGAGCACCCTCGAAGCATCTAGATACGCCCCTTGTCGTCCAGCTAGGTCGTCGAAGCTGTTTGCCTGAGAAAACCTTATGTCCGGCGCGAAGCAGCATATTTTGCACCGGCATCTTTGCTGCTTGGTGTCTTTTGTTGGGCAAGCTTGTCATCTCTAATTGCAGGGTTTCTGTCCTCCCGTTATGCTGTTGTATGAGAGGTTCTATTTTCGTGGTTGAGTTGAGTAGAGGGATCGCGTTTCCCGGATGGTCAATGTCTAGGTGTACTTTGTCGTCGTCGGGAAGCCTCCCAAGCTGTATCAACTCGTTGCAGATAAGGAGCAGTGCATCCTCATTGAAAGTACTAGATTACCCACCAAGCCCAGCTGAATTATTGGCTACACCAGCTCCTTCGAGGAGTTTGAAACCCCTTCCAGTTTGTCGGATCCTGTAGGCTATGTAAAGCGCATCTCACGGGGTAAACCGTAGCCCGTTCCAAAACTTGCCGGTTTTCAAGGCGAAGAATTGGATGCTTTCGTAACTCAGTCTCCGTGCGCTACGAAGTCGATGTACGAGATCCGCTGTAGCCGTCTCCGAGCATGACTTCTGTTTTTCGCAGTCCTTGACAATCCAGTCCCGCAATGTATCACTGGGGGCCCCACGTGTCCTCGTGGAAGCAGAACAAGACAGCTATCCTATTGATTTGTTGAAGCCACAAGCCAATGAATTTGACATAGAAGAGGTCAACGTACCAGAGCAGAGCTATTCGGTGGAGAACACCTCTACGTTAGGGGAAGCGAGTCACAGGAGATGCTTGGGCTAAGTTGGATGGTTGAACCAGTTGTGATTTCGGTTGATACGAATCAGAACATAAGGTGCGTCTCTTCGAAATTGTTATCTGTCTGCTGTTGGTTCCTGGGTCTGGAATGCTCCGCGATGACAGCCCAAAGCGGATCTGTATCCTGAGACTGCTAAGATGTCTGCACCTGTCCCATAAATATGGACTGAGCAAGGATCTGCGTCCATAGACAAGCTGATATCGACAGAGCGAGCAAGAAAAGACTCTTCTGCTCGACATTGTGTACCGATTCAAAAGCACTGCCAGACTTCAACGGATTTGTCAGTAAAGCCTTCAGAGGCGCATGTCTCGAAGAGGTATGGCCTTTTCTCCTGGAGAGATCCAGTCATTGAAAAATGGAATTCTGCGCTTCAAGACATTCATCGAATCCTAAAAGGGGATTACTAGATTTGCTAACAATGGATGGCGGAGATCCAAGTGTGACAAGTAGAATGGCATGGCGTGAATTAATAATCTACTGAGATATCGCTCCTAATATGTGGTTGAAGGGATTCTGCTATGGTGCTACGTAGTGGTGAAAGCCACCTCGATTCGAAAGTATATGAATGCTATGCTAGGGTTGGCACCGGAGGATTGAGGAAATAACGACACAACTATTAATCGGTGGAATGTTGACGATCAATAATTCGATAGCCAGAGCGTGAAGAACCACAAAATCAGTACAAGGACGTCAAACGAGATATGAAGTGCAAATTCGTAAGAAGAGAAGCTCTCTGAACTATATGATTGGGAAGCAATGGAAGCGACTTAAAGAGGAATTTCGCCATAATCTGACCTTGCTGGATAGACCCAGAGATTGAGGACAAAAGCTATGTCAGGGTTACTGGAGTCTATCTCGTGCCTTTGAGGGCTCCTGAACCGAAATAGAGACAGTCCAAGGCCTTCACTCGTACTTACATGTAGAAGGAGAATTCAGTCTGCAGCTTGTGTGGAGCGCTTACACAGGGAAATTCCGACTTTCTACCGCTTCTTAACTGTTGGTCTTGGCGTCTTGGCTTTCCCGGAGAGCGCTCGCCAAATTAACCAATGCGCTGTTTGTGGAGATAGGTTCGCAGGCCGTACTCTAGCAAGTGAGGGTGGCCATCCATGACGCTCGCCTCCTTTATGCAGGAGACTTCGCTTCTGCAACAGCGAGGTTGGCAAGCACCATTGCGAAGATCGATTAGTGGACGATCCTAACGACACTGCAATCTCATGGGCAATGGACCGTATGAGGCCAGAATCCTAGATTAGATCTTCGAGTAAACCGTCTGTCATACTAGCCTCATGCGTCATGCTCTGTGGCTTTCTCGCTTACTCTTAGCTGAGCTGGTTCTGAAACGTCCGATGCACGGGTTAGATCCAAATTTGAAAACCCCTTCCAGAAGTAGAAGTGCCTTTCGGTAACTGCCAGAAGCAGTAAGTCGTAATTTCCACCATTGGAGTCGAACCTTGTCCTGGGTTTGCTTTGGGCGACTGGTGATGAGTTAATAGAATGAGCAATGTCGGTCTTCACTCACAGACGGGCCGATTGCAAGTGGATGGAGATAACGGGCAAAGGCAAAGTGCAATAAGCCAAAGAAGGATTCGAGAGACGTCTAACCCAAACATCGGTAAGAAAGGCGAATCTTGAGCAAGCTGCTGCAATTGGCTGTAAAAGTCCGCCGTGGGGTTTGAACGATCCAACGTTGGGGGGGCGAACAGCGGACGAGTAGGGTTTCTTCCACATCCACAACGGACCGTTCATTTCGAGCTGTAGAAGTGTCTAAGACCGGCCCGCTCAATCCTCCTTATTCTTTCCTTCCCGCCTAATATAATGTGGTGTCGCATGTGCAGGCCTGCTTGAATGCCACTCACACCATGTTCGGTCTGTGAAAGCTGACAAGACATCTGTGAAGTGACAGAAACTCGTGCTGGCAAAGGTGTCCAAGCTCCCCCAGCCTCTTCCACAGCCCTGCATGCGCTCGCGCCCTACCAACCTGCTTCCTGCACGTATCCTGCAGGGCCCGAATATTGCGCAAAGCATCACCACGCCGCATCCGCTACTGCGGGCATGCATCCATCTGCAGTGTGACGCAGTCCCGACAGTCTGGTTCAGGCGCGTGCGGGAACGCCTAAACAGGCATCTCATCGACAGCCATGGGTTACCAGTAATTCCGATTCGAACCTGGTGTTACACAAATGGCGACGAGGGTTGCATGGCGTGCTCGATCAACTCGATGGACCAATGTTATCAATGAAGCGAGTAATGTATCTCCGAGTGAATAAGCGGGGAGGGGAAAACCCCCACATGTCCGCGATTGGATGGTGAAGACAGAGGGGGAAGTCTCGACTCGACGTTGGTGGTGGGCAGTAGTGTGGTGGCCGATGTGAACGATTGATTGACAACGGGGATTGCATTTGGCATGGACATTCGCTACGTACTCTAATTTGACGAAGGGTGGTTAGATAAAGTAATGACGGTGTGGATGGTGATTTTGGCCCGGATCTGGGTCTATTGAACGTTGCAGACGCGTGTGTTAGCAGCGCGATGTCGTGCTGATAGGCCCAGAGCTCGGAGTCCCGAGTCTCTGGCCTTGGAATTCCGCGGGGGGAGTAAAGTAAGCTGGCTACTGCTTGTCATGACGTTACACGGTGCCAAGCGTTCGCTTATCTAGGGCTTCGTCTTGCACTCTGTTAGTCCCGTCTCGTAATCAGGATGCAGCGCTCTGTGAGACAGCTGAAGGCCTTGGGACTGCCGCAGCAAGTGGGCATTGCCGTGCTGGACCATTATGGGCTACCAGAGCTCTTCCTTCGTATATAGTATATTATTGACATTATGTACTTCTCGTCAAGAGAAAATGTAAAATCTATGCGCATCCTATGCTACTTTTCCCAGCCTGCGCCAGAAGCCACTCGAGTAGCTCTCTATAGTCTTAGAGATGCGAGGAAAAGGTCCAATTCTGTAGCCTTATCGTGATGCAGTGTGAGAAGTACACTGCTCGATGACCTGATGACCACCAGGTTCACTTGTGAAAACGAAAATCCGCTTTCCAGACAGGTAAAGAAACGCTGCACGCTCGGAACGCTCACAAAATGCCGGTCCAGGGTATCATAGCAAAAGAAACGAAATGCTGATGCTAGACGCTAAATGAACGACATGCGCTGTATACGAGGTAAGAAGACAAATCTCGAGCGATTTATGAGAATAACCCGTCAGCTTGGTAGTCTAAATCAAGCCTTCCAGTCTCTATGAAAATTGGAAGGGCCGACAAGACTATGCTGTAGTGAAGGCCCGGTCACGGTACCCCTTGAGCCTGAAGCACTTCGTTGCTCTCCGTTGTCTGCAGGTCCGGGAGGCATCGGCCTATATCCAGGAAGCTGGGGCGGTCCTGCATTGACTGGTGGGTGAAGGCCCGTTGCAGGCGTATAGGAACTAGTCCTCCGACGAGTGTTCCTTCCATTGCGGCCATTGTCATCCTGTCCCTGCCAATGCCCATTGCCTGAAGTCTGGGCGAGTCTGACTTGTCTTGGGGACGGCGGCCGAGGGGCGTGAGCTTGCCCAGGTTTGCTGCAGGCGACCGTACGGAAGTAGTCCCTCTCCATTCGGTAGAATTCCCGTTCTTCCGCTATATCACGGATTTGGTGCTCGAGCTTGGCAATGTTATTCGAGGTCTCTCTTTCCTTTTCCTTTCGCCGCTGACGAAAGCGATGGGACGCGGTGGCGTTACGCTTACGTTTCTCGTCAGCGACTTTAGAGGCAGCTTGCACGTCAATAGGTACCTGTATAGGACCTTGATCCGTGTCGAGCGTCATTAGCTGATAGTTTTGCCCCGCTGCACTGCTGACTGGACCGTAGGATGAATTCGAGCGAGGCATACAGGAGCCTGAACTTGGATCGGCGTATGGCTGTGTAAAGAAGGACGAAGGCTGGGTAGTGGCTATAGTAGCATGAGGAGCAGGTGGTGTATTGCTAAACCGACTATACGAGGAGTACGATGTGCTCGGGCTGTTGCTCCGAGACGCCGGAAGTTGAGGTGGTAGTCCACCACCGCTTGGTCGGCGCTCTTGTTTGAGGTGGATCTGAGACGAAACAGCACTAGCTGAATATCCTGAAGGTGATCGAGTCGAAGGCGGGTTCGTGTAAGATAAGTCTGCCAAAGGAACACCAGCAGATAGAGGAGGCAGATTCGGTATAGGGGGCTCTGTTGTGCTGACACGGTCTCGAGACGCAATGAATGGCGAGCTCCTTGCGTCAATCGTGCCGCTGGGGATACCTATCGCACCTGGCAGTGGGCCGTTCATGGTAGAAGATGGTGTACGTGGAGTTAAGATTCGACGGCCACTTTGACCAGGAAGAACTGGGTAGGCACTGACGGGTGGAGTAAAGCTTGGTAACAAAGTATTGCCCTGGGTTTTGGAAACTAGCGATGCTGGTAAGTTCGGCGCTGTCGTGGTTGTGTTAGGAGGATGGTCGAACTGGTCATCTGATCGCCGACGGCTTGTGTTGGTATTATCGTCTCCCGCAGTGGGATTCAGAAGATTTTGCATTCCCAGTGGACCTGATGGCCGAGGACGTGCACCGTTTTGCAATTCTGAGGACGGTTTGAGGGCATGCTGGGGCGACGGTGGAACAGAGACCGCAGGTCGTGGGGCTTCTGCATAATTAGAATCGTTGAGCGGAGGTAATGTCCTCGAATACTGGGAAGCCGAGTTATTAATTGTATCTTTCGACGTCACACCAACATTGGGCCGAGAGGAACCTGATCTCTGCGACATAGGCAATTGTTCTCGAGATCGGTGATCCTCTCGGCCGTCCTGGCCTCTATCGTTTGCTTTCCTCCAACAGCTTTGAGTATTGGTGAGTTGCAGTTGAGACAAAGATTGTCGAACACTGGCGTTGTTTGCATGGAACTCGGCAATCTTCTCTTCGAGGATGAGAAGAGAGTAGGGACCAGGATAGTCGGGATAGGAGAACGGTCGCGGGTGGCATGGGCTGATCTGATATACAGCCAGGGCGGCGGTTAGGCAGGACGCACGACGTCCCGGGATAAGGAAGGTTGATGACAAGGACGAAGGGGAAGTGTATGTACAGAGGACAGCTAAGAAGGTGACGAAAGGAAGCGGTATCACGTCGACGGGAGCATGTCGCGAGTCGCAACAAGTGGAAGGATGGGAACAGTGAGACTGAGATTCGAAGCACACAAAATGGGTGCGTGAACGGGAGGTCACAACAGTTGGCGGATAGCGAGCAGGAGGGATGAATTCCTTTAAGCGTGCATGACAGGAGGCCGACATCTACTGTTTGACCAGTAGCGGTGAAAAGGCAGAAATGACGCTTTAGCTCATAGCTGTCTGCGCTGCACATCACCCTGCCAGATCTTGGAAGCGTGCCAAGGGGCACCTGAAACTAAACAAGGCCCAAATTGCTCCCTTCGAGAGCATCGGCTTCGTGACTCTAGCTCATCGACCTAATCTTTCTTCTTGGGACGGAAGCGGGCTCGGGGAGTTCGGGACGAGTAGCTCAGCGCATGGCACCCATGACTGCCCACCTGCGCCGGGGGCTGACTAGGTATGTCACTACTCTTAGGACTCTAGTTGACAAGCTTACGTAGAAGTTAAAGTAGCTCGGCCAGACGCCAGGTCAGCCCCAGCGAACCTAGGCGCCCCCTGAGCTCCGATGCGGCATAGCGTGGAGAGCTAGCATTCATCCTCCGTACAACTGTCCTGTCAGCGACTCACTACAGCGTTGGTGTACGCTACCGCTATCTCCGACCACCGTGTCGGGCGCTCATTGCTTGGGATCCTCTAGGTTGGCCCGCATTGTCGCTAGCAACGTGAGCGTGAAGCAGTCTTGTTGAAATCAAACTGCAGAGGGATCAACGCTTCACTGAAAATCATGAGCTTTACAGAGATCTCGTCAAGCCATAGCGACAGATGACACAAAAGGCGGCCCGATCGTAAAGGTTGAGATGACACATGCCCCAATGATTTCCAAGACGCTTCGTAGATCTGAAGTCAGGACCGACCGGACATTTTAGTGTTCTGACAGGCTGGCTTTGGTGTGGTCAAAGGTTGTCGGGCCGGGGAATGCTTCAGCCAAGGCTAGCGCCGTCTCTCCTAAGGCTGTTCTGCGTCGTGCTGCCGTGCATGATGATTCCACCTAGAAGTAGACTGCCACGTTTTCACCTCTTGCGTGCTGTCGCCGATCCCAGCAGAAAGGCTGGCCGAAAACGAAGACTCAATGATGAGACAGTACAATTTCTCCTGCGCCCACTTTAAGAGTTATCCAGTGCATTACCTCGTGTCTCCCGAACGGGTAATGCTAGGTACTATTTGGTACACGGTTCACTTGCCGGGTCAAATAAAGCTTATTAAACGTTTGATCCGCGTTTGGCTCAAGTGGTTCAACCTTGAGCCTGACTGAGATAGATACTGCCAGTGCTCTCGAATCCACAAAAGGTCGCAATAGGTTTATTTGTCGGAGGACAGAGAGCGCTACCATTTTCCGAAGGACATTGACGTCTGTGCATAACATCGTGTGTCGCCGTAGCCGAGATTCGCTTACCACTGCTGTCGAGATAGTACACGTAATAGGAAGTTATCCCCAAGGGATGTCTTGTTGGACATTTCGTGATGGTGGGGTGGTCCTCGGCGGGGTGACAGGGACAAAAGCTCGCTCTAGCCACTGTGTCAAAGCAACCGCCCCTCTCCTTTTGATTTGCTGGGGACACCTGCTTCGCGAATGCCATTGGATTTTCTTACGTATTTAGGCCAGGAGATTGACAGTACCGATTCTCCTCGCAATACGGAAAGGATCTGAATTCCCTGGTTTTTAAGGGGCCAACCAAGTGAGGTCTTTAGGCGCGCCAATCGCACACGAAGCGGGCATCCATGCAGGATGCACGATGCTTGACCGTTCTCCAACCGCCGCCGACCGTCAGCTCGGATTCCCCGCGTTTTTCTCCTGTTCGAGTACCTGGTAAGAGTTACTATTAACGAGGCTGACGACGAATCTCACTCTCGTCCACAGAGACGATCTACAATAAATCCGACGCCTAACCCGCGGAGGTCTGCGAAGCATACCGGACAGGCTCATATTTTAAATCGACAACCAGATAACGATCAGTACGATGAAGCCAAAAAGCAAAAGCGATCTTTCGGACGTCTTGTGGCTCGTGCTCATGCCCATCACCTTGCCTTAGCTTCATGCATACCCTCACCTCCATGGCGGTCATGTGTTGAACTAAAAGCAGCCACGGCCAGCTTGTAGTCGTAAAGTACTCTATCGTCCACCCGGGGCAAGAGCGAGCAAAACACTGGAGTGCCAGCGCACAGGTACAGAAATGCACTATTTGATTTCGACCATATCTCATAGGGCACAGAGAATGCTCTTCACCAACCACAGTGGCCCTTCACATCCATGGATGCCAAATGGTCTAGAGGTAGATCCAAAGCCGCTCAGAGCCAACTCAGCGGCATCATTATGTCTCGGGCGTTCGTTATCATCTCAAGCCAAGTTTCTCACACCACGTAGAAGGTTTGTGATCAAGGTAGCTACGTGCTTTGGTGCTCCACTTACTCTACCTCTCCCATCCTCGTCTCTCTGCCAGGCGGGTTGTTAGCGACATACTAGGTAAATATTGGCACGTATCTCAAGTCCCGTTTGTGGTAGTGAGGATCTCACCGCCAGCTGCGGCACACTCGAATAAAGTAGGCCACAGCGGAGGTCTGCCCGGCCTTCCCGCTCTTGCATGAATTCTTTCAAATCAATGCAATGGTCGCAGTCCTTGCGCAACATGACCATTAGTGGCTCTATTGCACATGAAGCTGCCTATACCGTATCGCTTAAGATTCTAGCAAAAGGGGCAATTGGTTTTAGGCTGTACCGGAAACACTGGCTGTATCATTTCATGTCGACACAACTCGTGTTTTTGCTCTTTTAATACTTGGTTGCCCACAAGGAATCGGCAGGATTGGAATTTCGTATGCCTATCTAGGACCTCGAAAACCAAGCCAACAGATACACGACGCTACTAGCTGTTTTTGTCAGGGGCTATCAATCACAAGTCACAGTGCAAAAATTGGAAATCGAACCTTCATACATACCAATATCATTGCTCCCCACCAGTTCCATCAATTTCTGAGCAACCTCTGCCCTATTTATGTTTCTTATTGACCCAGTCTTGGAGGAGACAGTGGTAGGACTCCAGCCTCTTGCACTAGCGCTTTTGCTCATTGCTTAATCCACTACCTGTCCAAGGTATGTCAAAGCTTCTTAAACTTGTGCAACGAGAGACCAGCTACCCCGACAGCAACTTTGAAGAGGCTCCCTGCAAATTTGACCGAGTCTGGGAACTTTTCCGGGTCCTCCTCTTCTGCGGAAGTTATGAAAAGATTTTCATTGACGAAGCCTGGACAAGATATCATGCGTGTTGGTAAGATGATCTCTCCGGTGATTTTGCCTTCCGGAGAAATTCTCAAGACCTTACCGCCTCCGCACAGAGCTACCCAAAGATTTCCTTCGACATCCATTGCGAAGCCGTCAGGCACAGCAATATCGTCATCGAGGTGGAAAAAGACGCTTCGGTTGGAGATGTCCCCTGTCGACGCATCATAGTCATATTTGAAGATATTCCTGGTTGGTGAGTCGGTGAAATACATCCTTTTGTCATCTGCACTCCACCCCATTCCATTTGGGATAGTGACCTTCTCAATCATCCGATGCAGGATCATATCAGGGTGCCCTGCATCGAGTCGGAAGAGTACGCCTTCATCTGACGGCGCTTGCACTATAGGATCATTCATCGTTCCTACCCAGTATCGACCATGGGAATCCACGGCACCATCGTTCATGCGCATGCTAAACGAAGGAATCAGCGACGATGACGGACTGAGAGCCGGCTACATTGCTGGTACCGTTCCGCCTTGCCGGGTCCATCGCTTTCATCCCAGATCTTCTTAATGTATTCGAGCTTCCCAGTGCTTCTCCGCATGATAGCATATCCGAACTTGGCCCCGACAATGACTTCATCCTCGACACCTTCAATCTCTGCTGTAGTACTACATATGTCTCAGTCTACGCTAAAGCCAGCCTCATCATCAGCCAGCCAACCTGACGGCCTCAACATCGAATGATTTGAGGGACGAGGGCCCCTTGTTGAGATCGATCACGTGCACCTTGTCCTTGACAATATCCACAAAGCGAAGGCTGTGCGAAGACTTCTCGTAGAAGGGCGCCTCTCCAAGCCCGCAATCTATCTTCAAATAAGGCTATCCAAGATGTCAGACAAACATATTCACGGGCGAACGAATTTCATGTCACGATGACATCGCAGCTTTGTGAAGGCTCACCTCTAAAACATTCCACCGCTCAACGTTTGCCATGACGCTATATTTCGAAGTAGTAAGCCTACCAGGCAACGCAATGTTTCGAGGTCGAAAAGCTCTCAAGTTTCGATAATCAATGTTTTCTAGACGCGAGATTGATAGTGTAAGGTTGAAAGCACACTTGGTTCTTGGCAATGGTGGGACTCGTCAATGATCGATATGACGCAGCCCCAAGCCTCAGGTCCTCGCGCCAGTGGCGGTCCTGCGCTTGCAAAGAACTTCAGGCGCCTTCTAATGTGTCTCGCGCACAGTTGTCCTTACCTTCATCGCCGCCTTCGAACACACCAACAGTGATGGTTTCAACCCTAATCAGTCATCAGCAGAGCCCCCGAAAGCCGAGGCCATCTCAACCAAAGTGTCGCACCCGTCGCAACGTGGGAAAAACGTGGCCCCCCAATGTTTTAGCCTCCATGACTTGCATTCTCTCTGATCCCTGCCCAAAAGTATGCGGAGTCGGGAACGTGGTATTGCTTCATGCGACCCTAAAGTAGTTTGCACAAGCGTTCGCGGCATCCGGGCCTGGAAACTTAGCATCCTGCTCGTGAGACGCCAACGGCTGCCAGCTAAAATACGTAATGACAAATGTCCAATGTGTGGATATGAAATCCGGCGGGGATTTCCCTAATGGCCCGTACCTTGAGCTTCGGAAAACAGAAGAAAGAGCCCAACAATACTCCTAGCCTCTAGGTTTTGATTATCGCGGCCATTGGACACTACATTGGACTGCCGGCTGTTCAAAAGGTTCTTCTAAGAGTGGATAAGCAGTGGCGGTTGACCAAGTATCCACGGTAAACATCAGTATTCGAAGAACATTCCTCGTGTATTAGCCACGCTTCATTGATAATGCTGTTAATTCCATCCTCTCAATTATAGTTCCTTTGTATATGAAGCAGAGCGAAAACCATGCTCGCAGTCGTGAGCATCTTTTCTTGAACTGCTGCGTCAGTGTTTTTCTTCTTTAGTAGGGTGAGCATGCCATGTATTTCGCTATTGCTAATCTTGGGGTGCCCAAGAAAGGGATAGCGATACTACTGCCAGACGTTGGAAGGCAGACAATTGCCAGACCCTTTGTTCCTCTTGGTCGACTGGCATGCTGGGCTATTGTCGTCCTATCTTCAAGTCCGTCAGATTGTCCTTCTATTCCTACCAGTGACGACGTTCTCTTCTTACCTCTACTAGGTCATCAGGGGACGAATCCTTCAGATACGTGCCAGAAGCCTCTTTATCTGGCTCAACGTATATCCACGTAGGACGTCTGAGGTGCTGCTATCCAGTGTGTCTTACTAGTTTTCTGTCCACGCATCTATTTACTACGAGATCTGGTCAGGCGCAGATGCAGAAGGCAATCGAGAATGTCTACACACGTTTCCCTGCTAGCGAACAGGCTACTCTGAGGAGGGCTCATCAATGAGTTTCGTGAACATAGCGCAAGGGCTATAAGTTGCAGAAAGTCTGCCCACCGCACAAGTTGTCTAAGGTAGGACCAATTCTATCATCCCCATCTTTCCGGTCAAGCGACGAGGAGCATAGCATTCTACTCGACATACAATGTTCGCACAATGAGGTTGTACCGGATCTGCATGATGAGTCTCACAGTCAACAACAAGGCTTTGACTGAGGAACATAGAGGTTGTATAGAAACATACAAAGACACATGATGCTTCTCCTAGTGCACTGATATTGTTGTGAAAAACAAGCAGCCAAGAAACTCACAATGACCGCAGGAAGCAACGCTACAGATGTCTTCATGGCTCTTTATCTTAAGGTAAGCTGCTTTCGACCAGCACTGAGTTTGAATCACGTGAATCAATTGATATGCGAGATGCAGTTAGTCGGAGGCTGAATTGATCGGCATTGACCCGACGGCGCGGGCGCTCCCTCCACCGACCGACTACCGGACATAGCTTCTATTGTGCTCTCCCTTGCTAACATATAATAACTGTACCGTTCCCCCAAAATGACAGTCACCATATTCTCAAGCTTATCCTATCACCATGGCATCCTTCTTCCCACCATCCACCATGAGAGCATGGCAATACTCGAGCACCAAAGACGGCCTCGAGAAAAACCTTAAGCTCAACACCTCCGTTCCCTTACCTAAACCTCAGCCAGATCAGCATCTAGTCCAAGTCATTGCTGCAGCCCTCAACCCCATCGACTACAAACCAGCCGAGATCCCTGGTGTTGCGCGTATTGCGATTACCACACCCGCAACGCCTGGCATCGACTTCGTGGGGTCCATCATCAGACCAGCATCTGGCTCTGACCTCAAAGCCGGCCAACTTGTGTTTGGAGTGTCCGGAAGCACGCCTTTAGCTGGCGGCGCCCTTCGAGAGTTCTCCTTCGCCGCTACGAACAGCATAGCGGCGCTGCCAGATAATGTCGCCCTTGTCGATGCAGCAACTGTCGGCGTAGCGGGCTTGACGGCATACCAGTCTATCCTACCCTACGTCAAGAGCGGCGATAAGATCTTTATTAACGGTGGCTCAGGCGGTACAGGTGTTTTTGGCATCCAGATTGCTAAGGCTGCGGGATGCCATGTAACGACGACTTGCTCGACAACGAACGTGGAGCTCTGCAGGAGCCTTGGCGCAGACAGGGTGCTGGATTACAAGAAAGGGAGCGTGGTCGAAGGTTTGTTGGCCAGTGGCTACAGATTCGATCATGCTGTCGACAACGTTGGGATGCAGAAGGAGCTGGTATGGCGTTCTCACGAATACTTGAAGCCTGGATCTACCTACGTCGTGGTAGGAGGGGGGATCTCCCTTGCAAATATTACGGACAGTCTGAAAAGGAAGCTTTTACCTGGGTTCCTGGGCGGTCTGAAGGGAAATGTGGTGGGATTCTGGCCAAAGCAAAAGTCCGAAGATTTGCAGCAGATTGGGGAGTGGATGAAGACTGGCAAAGTCAAAGCAGTGATTGACCAGAAGTTCCTGTTCGAGGAGGCGCCGCAGGCATTCGAGAAGTTGAAGACTGGGAGGGCAAGGGGGAAGATTGTGGTCGATGTTGCTTTGGAAACGTACAAGAAGACGTCTGCATAGGCAGTCCTGCCCTCGCATTCCCTGAACAACGCAAATTACCCTCTGGGCTTCGGCCTCTGTTTCGTGGATTCAATGCAGTTGAGAACCCTTGAAGAATCACTCTTTAACGCCGGTGACTTCCTTTCGGCTTCCTCCTTACGACTCTAATATCTTCGACGCATTCTAAAAAACCCCGGAAGCCCAATTGCGGCAGTGTATTCGAATTGACGACTATTCTCCTCTTACCATTGGCGATCCAGCCATCGTTCTCGCAATCTCTCCCTCGCGAAGATGACTGTGACATGTTTCAGGAGCTTAATCGACGAAGCTTCACGGATTTGAGTCCCTGCAAGCCGAACGTTTGATCCCTCAGCGATGCGCACGGCACTTCAATCAAGGAGCAGAAAACGCTTCGTTCGCTATTCTGGCGGTATAGCCGACATGGAGCTCAACAGTCCTACACCTCTAGTCCACTTACACATTGGAAAGATTTTCATCTTTCACATGGCTCTAAGGCTAGCTAACTCGATGTTTCGGCGCGAGCTACCTATTCCCTGAGCCTCCTGAAAGCGATCCTACAATCCGGAGAGGCGTTAGGGAAGCTGCACGGCTTCGACAGCCACGAAACCAACCTCTGGAGTCGCAGCCAGCCGGATACGCAAAGGGAGGCCGGGTAGGATTGTCTAGGTCAACATGGGCGAGGGCCACACATGTAGCTAAAATGGGTATATTTATACAAGTCAAGGCTTTGCCTTGTTTTCCAATCTCGGATCTTTCTGTCACTTGATGCCCTCCCCTCTAGTGGTTTATTTGCCGTTTCAGTTGTGCTCGATATATCGAGGCATATCCCATCGTTATTCCCTCAACGACGCCAAAGATGATCTTTGGAATAGTAAATTGTATCAACAAGCGATGCTATATCATCATTAGATTTTCGAGGCTGGAGGAAAGGAAGTATATGGACACCCCAGCCTGTAGATGTCCCTGGCTTGTTTTGAGGCCCACGTGAATCAACTACGACATGTCTGACCATGCTTGCATGTATACCGGTTCTGGTATGTGATGTAAGTTCCTTACATCTGAGAGGACCCTGGCATGCACTGGGTGGGCAGGATCACGACTAGACCTCCAGACTGGACACCTAAACATCTTTCGTTCCGGATTGGAAGGCAAGTCAATGAGTCCCCCTGCCCTACCCTATCTCATTCCATAAAATCAACAGCCCTAGCGTGATCCGACGAGCCCACTACACCTTGATCCCAGCTACTGTCCACCCCAGCACGGCGCATCGCCGCTCAATCCCAATACTTGATACTCCCATCCAGCCCCGCCGTAACAACCTTGCTCGTCTCCCTCGGATGCCACGCCACACGCGTACACGGCCCATCCGCCGTCGCCACCATCTTATGCCACATCTTGCACGTCTTCCAGTCCCAAAAACACACATACCCACCGCTATCGCCGCTCATCACGAACTGCCCGTCCGGACTGATGCCCACATCAATCGCATACCCCGCATTATTATGGCCCCTGAAGCTCTTCTTGCGGTTCTGCCGGAAGCGGTCGGTCGAGGCGTACACGACGATCTGGTTGTCGCCGCTCTGGAAGGCGACGCTCTTGTTGTTGGGGTGCGGGGCGGCGTTGGTGAGGGGGTACATGTAGGGTTCGGCGATGAACTTGATGGGCACGGGGATGTTGTACTCCCAGGCGCGGAGGGACTTGTCGTCCGAGGTGGTGATGAAGCGGCGGTTTTCGTCGCAGAAGGTGATGGTGTTGACGGGGCCGAGGTGGTGGTCGTATTCCTGCGTCATCTCGCCGGAGCGGGTGTCGAATTGCACGATTTTCTTGTCGCTCATGCCGGCGAGGAATTCGGTGGGGTTTGGAGAGGAGGGGTGGAATTGGATGACGTGCGGGATCTTGCCGGTGCTGAAGCGGGCGGTGCATTGGCCGGTTTCGGTGTCCCAGAGCTTCATCTGGCGGTCGTAGGAGGCTGTTAGGAATTGAGTGCCAGAGGGCGTGAAGGTGGCGTCGGTGACGGATTTGGTGTGTCCGGAGTAAGTGCGCAGGAGCTCGCGAGAATGGTATACGTCCCAAAGCTTGACTTTACAGTCTGCAGACGCGGAAAGGAGTAAGTGTCCGGAATTGGGGAAGAAGCGCAGGGCGCTGATAGCTTTGTTGTGGGATTTCCAGGTATGGATGTGCTTTTTGGGGACGTAATTCTTCTGCGTAGCGTCTTCACCTCGGAGATCAATATCCAGGTCTTGGGGAACGTGCATGTAGGTGCGGCCTTGGTAATCATAGAGGTCAGGACCGTGGAACTCAGTGGTTTCGGTCGTTGAGAGATCGGATGCGTAGTCGGTACTCGTCTGAGGCAGCGGATCGGCCTTGGTGGGAACAACTGCCTCTTCAACCCATTCCTCATCGCTAGCAAGCTCCTCCCCTGCGAGAGCCGCTTCGTCTTCGTAGGCCTCGTCATCGCCCTGCCATCGCGCCCAGGGACCTTTGTAGGCGCCTTCGCCATCGACTATGCCCGCCTCGCCCATTTTCTGCCGCTTTGCTCGTAGAGCTCGGGACTCCCCCTTCGACGGCCGAAGTTGTATGACATCCTTGCCGCCGTATCTTTGCACGCTAGCCATTTCCCCAACAAAGGAGCCATTGGCACTAGGGTCGGCGGTGTAGCCTTTGCTCTGGAAAGTCCGGTGCTGGGTGTTGAAGGTTGCGTCGCTAACGACGGCCTCCTGCGCATAGCCGGTGAGAACATTCTTCCTCTTAAGGGCGTTGCCTTCGTTGCTTTTGAATGGGTTCGCGGGGCCTTGCTCAGGTCGTGACAGGTCGGCGTAAGGGACGTTGTAGGTCAGGGAGGTGTCGGTGGGTTTGGCCAGCATCATCTGGAGCCGCATTGGATCCTGTAAGATGTTAGTCCTGGCGTTCGCAGTAAAAGTGCGGTGAGACCAAACATCTACTGTTACGTCTGGCGCTGCTACCACTGGTGCTACCAGCGGTGCTGGCACATCTTGAGGTGTGGGAGGTGAGTCTTCATCACTAGAAACGTATTCGACGCCCAGGAGAGTCATTGTATTAAGGCCTTGGCCTAGACTCTCACAATGATCGAGAAACGAGTCGACAGACCGTAGCTGGTATTGAAGTCGAGTTGACTTGATCGGGCTGTTTTTGGCCTTGTCCGCGAATGTTTGTGACCGCTTAAAGTATGCGGTTGGTGGTGGTGGAGGTATGGACACATGTGGATTGGTGCGTTTATCTAGGCTTGGCATCGAGTCTAAGGATTGAGTGCTTGATTTCATCGATTACACTATTCGACTTGGGGTGTAACCCTCGAATAGCAAGACTCGTAATGGCTTCTTAGGCTCCCTATGATCTCAAGCTTATGAAAGGTATTGATTGAAGAGCTGAAAACCCTAGCCACAGTTCTATGTTTGCTATGTTATGGGAGGCAGATATCTCCATGCGTTGGGATGAAGCCCGTTACAGAATTTCTAAGATCTCGTGCTCTTCGCCTATACCTTCTAGCGAATGAGGCTTCTTTTGTACTTCAGCCTCAAGTATCAGGATGAGGTCCCACTTGTCATCCACCTCAAAGGATTTCATGATCAATAGCCGAATGTGTAACGTTCCTTTTCATCTCCATAGAATCTCGGGAATTGGAGATTAATATGTAAGCCTAAGGCTTTTCGAACGTAGTCAAGAGGAAACAGATTCTAACGAAGGCGAATATGGTGATCGAGCTCCGGAGACTGGTGACAAGGCGTCGGATGTTCCATCCGGAGTATGCGGTGGAGTATGAGAGGTGACAACGAAACGTCCAGGTGCGTACTTCTCGTCCGTGTCCTCGGAAGAAAAGAAGCAATCTTCTGGGGCTACACACTCATATCTGTCCTCCATCATTGGAATATTGTCCACTTGCTGACGCTTTTCGGCTCGGAACGTGAAAAATCGGATGCGTATAAAGTCGTCGAGCTCTGGCTGGGAAGAATCAGTATTTGACGTATGGTACTTGGTGGAAGCTGCAGTAGCGCTTTGGCACTCGGCCGAAAAATGCCACAACGAGTTAAAGATGCATTGATCGACCAGTACAGAGCCCGTAGTTGAAAATTACAAGCGTAACAAGATGACATCTGATCCTCCAAACTGCGAGATAAAAAAGATCCTGAAGGAAAAGTGAAACGTTACATGACGTTGGCCCAAGGAGATTGCATCCCCCCTCTCTGCGCAGGACACGAGGTTCTCTCGGCTCTGATAGAAACATGTGCGTACCTGATATGCCGATATGTTCAGCTTCGTCCGCTTTCTTACAAAGTCATGGATCTTTTTCATTCGCTTGTCACTCAGCTTCCGGCACTTGCTGTGAAAGTCATAGGTGCCAATCTTGCTGTCGACGGCTTCAGACAGCGCAGCGTAGGTTTCCTGGCTGAGGCGATTACCTAAGTCACGGACTGACGAATCTATGACGAGCGAAGCACTCTCAGCGTCTTGAGGAACGGTGTTTTTCTCTTCGATTACATCCAGGGTTTCCAACTCTGTAGGTTCAATCCCACGGGGCGGTTTGCCCGGTGTATCTGATGAGGTAGAACAACCTAGATCAGCGTCTTCTAAGACCTTGGAGTTCGATCTTGACTCATGTTGGTCTGGCGAAGAGTCTCCAAAAGCATCGGCTTTTGCTTTGGTGCGACAATCGAGCCCAGCCTGCTGAGGTAGCTTATGATCTACAGTCAGTGGTAGCTCCATTTCTGCTGCAGTCTCGAGAGCCAGATCTTGCTCCGCCTCTGTGAGGTTAAGCCCATCGTCCGTGGCCCCAGCGAGTATTTGTTTGGCAGATCGAGAAAGAAGGTGGCCTATCGAGGAGCAATAATCCTTATCTTCTTTCAGCATAGTCGTCAGTGAATTCTTTTCTTTCTCATCGAGTTCCTTGCGCTGCCTCGCAATATCCTGCAATTCTCTCTCATGCTTCGTCTCTAGGAAGTTCTTGTTGAGCTCCATAGCCCGAATTTTCCCGTCCAGTTCCCTTTGGAGCTCCTCCAGTTGCTTTTCCCAGACTGAACCACCCAACGCGCGGGCGAATCTTGTTGCCGAACGAATCATCTCGGAAATACCCTTTGCGCTGGTGCGAATACGATGCACGGCAGCGTGCCGTAGGTCGTGGATAGACATAAGCACTTTAGCCAGTGGAATCGAAGGTTTGCTGCCTAAATGACCGAAGCAATGGGACGGGAGCTTCTTAAGGCGTTTGACTACCACGATGGTCCATGTGTTCAGTTCGATGGCTTCAGGACAGTCCCATTGCCGCTGTTCAAGCAGATCTGGCAGCCACTGCTCAGTGAAAGCATAACAACACTCCTCGAGCAGCCGCTGTGTTCGCGACAGTATCTGATACTGAGCCTTATATGGAATGTAGAGAGGGTATAGCGACGGTACCGGAACCACATCTGTTTGAGATTGAGAAGTAGCTAAGGTTCGTATCAGTACCATCATGTGGGAAGCAGAATTCAACAGACCCGGCCCACCCGTAGGTAGTATCAAGAGCACTCTATCATCGGACTCGTCCGTATGATCCTTATCTTGGTTGTTATCGAGCAGCGCAATTTGCTTCAGCTCCTTGCCTTCTGACTTCGCTGCATCAGCTTCAAGAACGCTGTGCTGCGCGGCTTGGGCCAAAGTCGTTGCGAAGAGATCAGGGAACGCCAACCGAGCTTCGACCTCCGATTCAAAGATATTTTTCCGCAGAAGCTCCTCTAAGATGTCGGCGACCTGCATCAATTTGAGTCCTTCGACTACAATCTGGCCTGATTTGAGATGCTGGGCGACGATATTCGGTATCGCCATGCGCTTGCGGATTTGGGCATTTTCGCCTTTGAAGAAAGCACGGTAGGCGATATATACTTTCTTCTGGTTCTCGCTAGTCACCCTTTTCTGATCCTCGGTCAGGATGGAGGATGTCTGTAGGAGCTGCCTCGACGCAGCCATTTTCCATTCTGTGTTGTGCCCTCATAGTCAAAAACATAACTGTCATTCCTTGTTGGACAAGGAATCCTTGAAGTGCTTGCTTATTTCACGGTCATCCGCGTCGGCGCCCGGTTGCTTCGTACTTTGCTCCACCTTTCCATTGGCTAGTAAGCATTTACAAGCGAGCTGTAACCCTACGCTAGGCTTGACGCCTATGATGCACTGATCATCTAGTAATGGCTCATGAGAAATCAAGGCCATTATGTACGACTAAATACATAAGCAGGACGTGGGCCGGCTCACCTATACGTGGTGCCGGTTTAAATCTATTGTTACTACGGTTTTCAACAGCGCCAAGTATCCTCCTTCTCCTTCACCGCCCCTCGACATCGTCGAAGACAGATTTACGATAAAGCCTCCGACCTCAAAATCGCCATCAACGAACAATATACTAGCTTCTTCGAATCGTGCAACGACATACCCTCCACCAATCTATACTTGCCGATCTCTCTACTAACAGCCTATTTGCGATCTACCCGAATATCTCCGCCTCGTAGATTTGGCAAAGTTTCAGTACTCTGCTATGCCATTTCATGTACGAATTGATGGAAAGATGAAATAGAGCATTAACGCTGTGCTGTGAGAGTGTAGTTGGATGATCTTGTAATCACGCAGAGTTAAAATGTATGTCTTCAACCCAAGTGCGAGGCGAGAGTATGGCTTGGTACTCTCGAGGGTGATTCCTCTCAAGAGAACGAGTCCAGATACTTTGAAGGCCATCTGGTTGTGTGCGACTTATGTATATAGTCGCAAGTGGGCCCCGTATCACCTCAAGGTTAGTAAGAATAAACAACAAAGTTCAAGCCATAGGACTTCAAGGACCTTTTGTATGACTATATGAACAGAGAGAGATATGAGCATACCTTAATCAGTCCCTGAAGCATAAATCACTGTAGTGCATAAGAAGGCCTTTAAAAGGTCCCAAAGCGAGGATAGAGTGGAAACTCGCTCTTACATTACTAATTCTGCTGTACAGCATGCTCTCTATGACAAGTAGCAAAACCCGAAATCAAGCACCAAGAACACCTCCACCCAAGCCCAGTGTCCATTCTGCCGTATCAAAAATCACTGCTCAGCATATTCATATCTTCATCCTCCTCCATGATAACCCCACTGTCGCGGTTGCGTCCTTTGGCCTTTCCTCGCTTGACCTCGACATAGCCTTCGACGTCTTTGAAGCGCGTGGCCGTGACAGGCGTCAACAGCCCCTGATGCTCTGTCACCTCCACACCTCTGCTCTTCACATCCTTGATGTGAGTGACCTTGAGCTGGTCGGACTTGGCAGCACAGGCGGCCATCTCGGCCTGGATGGCTTCCGCGACCTTGATGCCAGCGGCCTTCTCTTCCTCGACTCTGAAAACAAGCGTGGCTTTCTCTGCTTTAAGTCTGCTCAGGTCACCCTTGGCTTCTTCGAGACTCGATGCCAGTGAGCCGATCTCTACGTTGAGGCTACCGACTTCCTGCTCTTTCTGTTCTTTGATGCTGGTCATCTCCTTTTCCATTTCGCGGATTATGGCTTGCTTATCGTTCACGGCGCTGCGAAGCTCCTGATCGAGATGCTCAAGCTCCTTGATCCTCTCGCCGCGCTCGACTGACTCGGTCTCTGCTTTTCGTCTACCGATCGTCTCAGCAGCAAGCTCACATTCCAAGTCCGCGACCGCTTCGTCCATCGTATTCTGCATTTCGGATACTGCAGCTTTGTGGCCGGATTCCATTTCGTTAACAAGCGTCTCAAGCTTTCCGACCTCGTCTCGATAAGTCTCGAGAGCATCTTGGAGCTTCTGCCTAGAGCGCTCTTTATCGGCAACGTCCGTTTCCAGAGTTGTTATCTCCCCCTGAGCTCGGTTCAGGCTCTCTTGAAAATGCTTGGAACGTTTCTCGGCATCCTCAGCTCGTGCCTTCTCATTGATGTTTTGATTATGGAGAGCTTCGGCATGGCTCTGGGCACGACTCAATTGTTGGAGCATCAGGTTGAACTGGTTTCGCATGTTGGATTCCTGGGTACTTGATGTCTTTGCTGCGTCCTCTGCTATTAGCGCTCGAGCCTTCAAGGCTTGTAGACGCTCGAGCATTGTGTCGATCAAGGGTTTGGGATCTTGGGTCTGTAGGCCAAGAGCGATGTCGCCTGGGAAAATGTACTCGAGTGACAAGCGAGCGGAGCGGAAGACATCGTTCTCGGCATTCGAAGACATAGAGTGCTGAGACACCGAAGTCTGCGATGCTGCGTCGGCAGATGGGCCCCCGTCCACGTGAACGTGCGTACTATCTCTCAAGACGCCCACTTCGTCTGTGTTGATCATGTCGAAGTCGTCATCCGTGCCATCGACGTATATGGATGTATCGGGGTCCTGATGGTCAGCATTCCCACTGTCGGCATGGGTGGGCTCGGTGGTCGCTGATCGTGATCGTAGCTGTTCTTTCAAATCCGCTAGTTCAAGTTCGAGCTCCTGGACCTTCTCGGCAGTGCCTGCCTCTGCCTTGATGTTGTCGGTAGCCTCGTTTTGCAGCTGCCTAGCTGCTGCGAGCTCGTCTTGCAACTCCTGCAACTCTTGAGCCATCTCAGCCCTAGACTTCCTCTGTCTTCGCTCGGCATCAATGCTATTAGTTTCCACACTCATGTTGTTCCTCCTTAGCTGTCTTTTTGACCGTGGATTCAGTATCTGGCGAAGTGGAAAATACTGGATTTCCCCCGAAACATACGGTGTTGCTGGTGGGGACAACGAGGGAGTAGGAAGGGCGGCCGGGAGCTCGACCGGGAGTGAGTGTCGTCGTCGAGGCTTTGCGGCGAGTAGCCGAGGGGTCAATGGCGACGAAAGCCCAGAACGCTCCACCAGTGATGTCCGCTTCAGTGCTGGAGTAAGTCCACTTGACGCAGTTGTTGTCTGAGCACTGGTTTCTGGGAATGGATCAGAGAATCGAACCCGCTTCCTCGATTTCGTGGGTGTCCTTGATGGTCCTGGAGTTGTGGGATTATCTAGCGGTGGGCTGGATTGCTCGTGCTGGTTGCTGGGGCTGGCTGGGTCCGCTAGCCCGCTACTAATGCGTCTCTTGCGGCGGACAGCTATAGGTCTGTCATCGAGGACATCCTCATCTGCTTGTTGAACGTCGTGTTTCCCCATCTTGAGATCAGTTTACTGCTATGGTGTGGGGAAGAGGTCGGGAGAGGAAGGAGTATGGGAGGTATAAGAGCTGCTTTTAAACACGAGAAAGGCTTTTCATCACGAGAACTGTGATGAAAACAATGACATTGTAAATGTCTAACACAGAAGAAACGAGAGTGTAGAGATAAACAAAGGAGACTGCGAGTGTCGTACCTAGGCTACAGCGAACACGGATCCATGTGTTGATAGCGATCGACCGGATAAACAAACAGCTTCCCCAGGCGCTAAGATAGAGCAACGCGTAGTCGCGTGTCAACGATTGGGTCTCGCGTCATGAGATTATTTCCTACCCAGGCGACATAGTATGATGACCCACTATGCCCCTGCAAAAGATAGCTAGAAGTACTTTACTTCCTCTTCTCTTGTGAAACGTGTCTGCTGACTGCTCTTTCAAGGTCCCTCGACCGCTACCAGCGTCTCGGAGCCGCTGGAGGGACAGGAAGCTGATCTGGACCGAAAAGGAGCGAGGACTCATGGATTCCTTGGCGTGCATCTCCTACCGCCGATCTCGCAGCTTCCACCGAACCGTGAAGAACAGCTCAAGCTCGACCACCTTCCGACCTTGTAGAACCGTGATCCTGGCGCTCATTCACTCCTCCAGACCTCCTCAAGCCAGAGCTCCGGTCTCCAATGCGTAACGATGGGATTCATGTTGAAGGTAGGATCAAGAAACCGGTGGGGAAGATGATGGCAACGTTCAATCAGCGAAGAGGGGCGTACCAAATCAAGCCTTACATTATAAAGCTAGTGAAATCAAGCAGCCATCTTCCAGATACTATCCCCTCTCATTCGTTGCGCACATTATTATCACAGATTACTCTATTCACTCACTGCCCGCATGGAGTCTCGTAATCGCCTGCCGGGCTTGTAAGTTTTACTGCTAGTAACTGCCAGATCTAACCCATGCTGAAAGTCCATGCGGCTTCGTCGGCCGCTCTCTCTTCATATTTTCCCCACCCTTACTGATATTACATGTTGAATATCTCCTCCAGAAAGCGACCTCCCACCAACGATGGCCGATCCTGTCTCCTCTCGCTTTCTCTCGCAACCAGCCGAGATCCTTGCCCATATCCTCGAATTTCTCCCGCCACAGGATCTGTCGGTTCTTTCGACCACCTGCCGCCTTCTGCATACGCATGGTCAGAGCGAAGTCTTGTGGGCTCAATATGTCCGCCGTTCCGTTTCCATTCCGTTGTCTTCTCCTTCGCCGTGTTCCAGTTGGCGAGACCTTTACATTGTTCACCACCCTTTCTGGTTCATTCCTCGTTACAAGATCTGGTTTGCGGACCGCGAGAACGCCGGCAACACCATGACTGGGAGTCTCATTATCGCGCGGTTCGATCCGCGAAGAGGGTGCATTGAGGGTTATAGGCTAATGGCAGAGCATGGAAAAAATACTTTTGAGAGTTGGGACTACAGGCCAGATGTCATCATCCACACATTCAACCCCAAGGTACATTTATGGCTCGATGACCCGATCATTAAGCTCGACATAGGCGTTGCTGGTCGAAACGCTGCTTCGCCGTTACGTATCAGGGAAGAAACGACGATGCAGAGTGCTGCAGGCGATGGTATTACGGCGAAGATTTCGCTCTGTCAGGCTATACCGCCAGCGCTGCAGTATCGGAGCATGGCGCTCTGGCCGCCCGAAAGAGTGCCGGCCAGGCAGAGAGTCCGTTGTGAAAGTAGCAGTATGTTCCGCGACGCAGCCCATAAACCGAGGAATCTCGCTCAAGCAAGCGACCAGACTTTTCGCATACGGAAGTACTTGGACTTTCGCGGTATGGAAGGGCATCTTGGGGTCCGGCTTGGTGAAGACGTGATGACATTCAGTACTTTGCTCGAAGAGTCATATACACCTACAAGGCAGAGGCCATGGCAAGGTATCTGGGTTGGTGATTATTCCGCACATGGCTGCGAATTTCTGCTTGTTTTGCAAAAAGACGTTGATCGGGGCCTACGGCCGATCCGTGCTTCGAGATGGTCTTCATTCTCGTCGGCGTCCTCCACCTCGACCACTGGCGACCATAATAGCGACGATTCGAGCCCTAGCGATAACTCTCCGGCCTCGTTATTAGACTCAATCTCAACTAACACTGATTCTTTCGCGTCTACCCCTGCCAATGAGGTACTCGATGACAACCCTGTTCCATCTTGCCGAGGCCGTCTGGAAGCCATCAAATTGACAGGCGATCCTAACGTACCGAGAGGGGAGTATACATGGATTGCCGAGGATATCGGTCCAACCGGTTTCATCCGCAACGCAAACGAACAGATGTTCAATGGCGCAAGAGTAGTTAGGTCTCTGGGTCATTGTGCAGCGAGGAACTTCAAACACGGTATAAGCCCCTTGCCATGAAAATGTCTCTCATCTGCTGACGGATGAATAGACAGATTTGTAGCGACCCAACTGATCATGATTGACCTTGATACATTGGCACAGTATTGGGAGGTCAGTTGCCCCGTCTGGAGCGAATGCCGTCTTCTTGCCATTCACTGACTGAAGCATAGGACTTTGGTCACATTTCCTTCTACAAGCGTGTCAAAATTGACGATTTCCTCGATGTATGATTCACAACGCCTATGTATGTGTGATGTAATACATAATCATTTGTCGCTCCAATCATGCCTCGAAGCGGAGACGTCTCCGAACCTGGGATTTCTCTTTCTGCTTTGTCTTTCGTCCCGAATCGCTCGGCTAGTTGGAGAGGCTCGGTTCTACAACCGACAAGCGACGAGTGTTGGTTGCACAGTCAAAGCTTTTACATCTTTCTGACGTTTGCTACTTGTTTTGGGATGTTGATGTCACTCTGAACGGCCATTGACATAAAGACCGGTCGAAATATGGCGAAATTCAATTACGATCAGGTTGTATCTCAGGAGGCTTTGAGGTCTTTTCACTATTTACCACCCCGAAGCTACCTCGAGTGTCAAAGCATAGCATGCGACCTAGAAATGTGTTGGGCTACTACCTATGTCTTCTTCTTACGTTCCTAGTGTTTCTGACTGCTGCCGCGAGCATTCGACATGCTCAACGCAGCCTTGATGACTCTGAAATGCACGATGTCGGCGTCCTCACAAGCTCGATCGCCCCCGATGCACCTTCCATCGTATCTCACAGCCGGCTCCGCAAACGCATGGGCCTGATCCGCCTCAATAACGGCTGGCTAGGTCGTCTCCAGTCCTTCGATGCAATCCTCCCGGGCCCAGTCGCATCCACCGCCTTCGCCCTCTTCTACGAGAAGATCATGACCGACGTCCTCGAAACCTGGGCTGACTATCCACAAACCTCGCACCTACGCCTTCATATGGATGGTCTAAGACTCGATATGGCATCTACGGGGGAAATACCTATCCCATGGAATCTAGTATTCCAATTTGCCAATGCGATGCGGCAGGCGACAGAGAAAGGGGCGGCGATGGGGAGGTTTGTAGGGTTCTTTGCACATCCGACGTTGGGGATTGGAGTCGGTGTGCATGTCTGGATGGGGATTGTGCAAGTTGCCGAGGCGGCGTGAAGGGGGGTGTAGGGAATCTGGGGATCCTGACGATGGGCATATGGCTATTGGGTTGTGGAAGAGATTCTCAAGAATCCGAGATCAACTGGGTTGGCTCTTTCTGCTTGTGTGAGTTCAATGAGTACCACTTGTACCTACACCTTATAGCTCTGCTTCAGCTGCCGTTAGTACACCTGACATGAATGAAACGAGAGAATTCTAACAACATCAATTCCGTGAGCTGGCAACCAATGGTGTCTTGGAATGTGGGCCTCAACGGACAAACATATTGACGAGAAAATAACGGAATGTCCAACAAGTGAAGACTCGTGGCTGAGCATTGCATCAGAGAATATTCCCCTCCACCTCCGGAGAGAATCAAAATTTGGTCCGTAAAGATGTCATCTCAGCTTGTCAGTATTTCCGCCTCGGCCCTGCATCTTCACACTAGTGCCAAGATGAGACGCCAACGGCGCCTAAAGTACGAAGCTCATTCGTCTTCCTACGACTCTGAGTCCCATACTACGCCTTGGTAACTCTGTTGGCCTGAGCGGCGTGAAGAGATATTTCAAGATTTATCTTGCTGTACCTCGTCTTGTGCTACCTTTCCAAGGGGCTTCAACCTCAGCAGATCTCGGCACGATTCGAGTATAATCCTCCAACATGGCTGCCCAAGAGGGCGAAGAGCGCATACTCATTCAGTAAGGCCCATTATTTCCACGTGCACATATCGATGCCTCGGAGCTGACAGACAACTCTCAATGTAGGTTCGCTGACGTCCACTACTACTTCGTACCGCCTACTCCTCGACCTTCAGCCCACCGATTCGACAAGGGCTCATACCTGTACCTCTACCGGGATCGAAAACGGGGAGGAGGTCGTCTGGAGATCGCCAATTATGTGGGAAAGCCCGAACAAGATGCCTTTACTGGCTGTGAGCGTTACTCTACAGTGAGCTGAGGCTTGACAGTGGATTGATTCGTTCGCTAGTGCTAGAGTCAGCGACCATCAGGCAGTCTCACAAACATCCTACATTATGCACCATTGCCGTCGACGGTTTCCAAGCCTCAAGACATCAACCTGCGCAAAATCAGGACCATCACTGGCGACTCCCAAACACCGATCCCAGGAACGAGGGGAAGTTTCTATTTCGACTACACACTCTTGACATTTATTTCTGGAAGGTCGAAGATGCCAACACTCTCATGAGCTCGGTAAGCAGAATTCTGCAGCCAGGTCAAGTGGAAATACTCGATGTGCCTCCTGCCGCATCTCATGAAGGCCTCACAAGCCCAGTTGTGCAGAAGCTCGAGAATGTCGCGATTCGGGACCCAGCATACCAGAACGGCCAAACCCGTAGTTCACAGCCAACTGCGCAGACTCCAAGGGCCCCATCCTCTGCAAGCTCTACCCAGGCAACTCTAGGACGGGAGACACCGAAGACAGAAAATCCAGCTGCGTTCAAGCCGATGGCATATAATCCAGCTGCTCCGCCAGCTCCGGAGCCTATCAAGCATCGGGAGAAGACTCCACCACCCCTTAATGCTGAGCACGGTACTGGGCTTTCAGCCGCTGCTCAGCATGATCATGCGCAACAGTTTTCGCCCTTACCTTCACCGATGCCGACACTGTCTCAAAGCTCTCTAAGTCGACCTTCATATGGCCATTCACCCTTATCTCAGGGTTACAGCAGTCCTCCAGCGGGACATGGGTATATAAGCTCTCTTTCTTCGCCTCCACCATCTGCAGCCTTCTCACCTCCTCCTACCGCTGCGCCAGGCCAACGAACACCCAGCGTCTCTTCCATAAAACCTCCACAACAGAGTGGGAAAACTTCAGCGAATCCATATGGTTCCACCTCCTCTACTGGCCTGCCACCTTCGCACCGGGGTAGCGTAAGCTCCCAAGCTCAGCAATTAATCATGTCATTCGCGCCACCCCCAATAGACCCTGATGCGCATCCGTATGGTCAAGACACTAAACCTTTGGAGACGCCTACAAGCGAAGTTCTGGGGAACTCCTACATTGGTGGCACTCATCAGCCTCTACAGCATTTGCAGCCGCAGTACGCGGACTACCTAGGGTCCCGCCCACAATCGCAGCAGCAGCCCATTGGCGGCTATTCTGATCACGATTACAATCAACAGCAGCATCACAAGCACTATGGGCACCATGGACAGAGTGAGGCACACGATATCCACAACCAGATCTATAGGCCTACGGAGGAGGAGGCGCAAGGACTCAAGCCTCATAGGCCGTCGGATGCTAGCAAGTCCGGTAGAGTTGACAAAGGCGTCAACCGCTTTCTTAAGAAGCTAGAGAAGAACTTTGGGTGATTTTTGGTATTCGATTGAGGGCTCGGTCAGCCACTTCAAGAAGCACCAAGTCAAGCGACTGCCCATACCGTCGGGTTAGATTCGAGTCGGGTTTCGGTTCGACTGGTCCAACGTGAGGTACAAGGCCTCAAATGTTTCCTATCCACCATGATATGATGTAGTCGCCGTTTCACTCATGGCTAAGGCTTGACCAGCATCTGTCTAGCACGTCAAGGAAATTGAAAGCGATTCTCTCCCGTTCGCGAGCCACCTGATTAAAATTCAACGGTGTTGAAGTGGGGTTTGTAGTATCCACGGTCAGTGGACACAGCAGAGGGCATGTCGCTCGGATGATCAAGCTGGATTCGATGAATCCATGCGGTGGCATAGTGTACTACTTGGGGTGGGTCCTCGAATGAAATACATATTCTCTGCCTTCTTCAGACCCTTCAGCTGGTTTCTTGACCGAACAAGAGAAATGGTTGGACGGTTTGGTCTTCCAGCTATGAGCTTCCACTGATCGTCCAGTCTAACGTGGAAAGTCGTTCTTTTGGAGATGAGCTAGGAATCTGTGTACCAATTTTGGCGGCTGCATGGGATAAGCGTTGCGATTATTATTGTTGAGAGTACAGGAATTGAAGCAGATAACATACGAATATCGTACATACGAGGACAGCTGTAGGGATTTTGACTCACAATACTTTTTACCAGCTCTGTTGACATAGTGTAATGATCAATAAACAATTGAAGTGGTTTTGCGTACCCCGTCAGGTCGGACCAGTCTCACAGCCCGCCTCGCCAAGCCTCGGAAGATTTCTGACCTCCACACAGCTACCCACAACGCTGAGTACATTAATTATTGCACAGACGTATGATAGCCGTACACGATTTTCCATGTACCTACATTCGCGTTCATAGCGAATTCACGCAGCAACGGCTAGCCGTGTTGCCTACGAAAATCCCCAAAATAATTCGCCATTCACACGCCAATGACCCATATTCCTCTTCCACTCTACTTATTACCAAACAACTTCTTCCGGCCCACATGCATCAGTACCACGGCCACCTCACATATAGGTTTGCTTTGACACGGTCATGAAGAAGCCATCAGATTCCGGAAGCAAAGTCGTGGAGTGGTAAGTCGGCGTTACGGTGTCTGAGTTACGTAGATATCACATTCACTGGCTAACATCATTAGGTATGGATCACTGTCGACACGCCGTGTAGACCTGGTAGGCGATTATGCCGGCCAGGAACTGTTCGTGGTGGAGGGAGATTCGCTTCTCTTACGATGCTTTACCGACCCTAGACTGGATTTCGACGGTGAGTGCTCTTTCTGTTTACAGGTCATGCTTCAGTGCAAGAACTGGTACACAATTTCTTTGAGAAACGTATTGACGACTTTGCGATGGGCGGGACTACCAACGAAGGCCTATGGCTGAAAGACAATCCGTCAAAGCGTTTATTTCTAATATATCAAGCAACAGAGGGCTTTGGCCAGATTGAAGTGATCGATCAAGCCATCGTGATTATTTAGACCATTTCTATGTGTGATAGGCTTCGGCAGAGCTGACCGTGCGATAACACAGGCGGTTTCCAGCTACTACACGCAGCCTTCTCGGTTGAGCAATTCCTTCAGGGCCTCATCCAGAGAAAATGCAACTTCCATATAGTATTTTTCGATCAGCACCGGACTTTGTGTGTCCCTCGGAATACCTCCGCGACGAACAAAGCCAAATATTTACTTGCACGCGCGGCCATTCTCCGCCATTTACAGGTGAATCTAGGCAAAACCCATCCTTCAATCGAAGTGCATGTCTTCCGGTCGGTCCGTAGCCCGGATTTTGTTCATTATTTGAAGAGCTCTGGTATCTATTTCCTGATGTGCCATGATGGCGCGAATGCAATTCCTACTTCAGAAGACCCATTGATCCAGAGCAAAACGAATGCCGAAAAGCACGACATCGAAACTCAAGAATCCAGCCGGAAAGTAGCATTCAGAGCGCTGATATGCGAACTCGTCCGCCAGGGCTATAACGTAGCGCTGATCAACGGCTTGGAATGGCTTGACACAAAGGTATGCTCTGCTACTTGTTTGTTCCCTCGTCGAATAGCCAGATATAATGACCAACAACGTAACATATAGATCATGACTATGGTCATGGAGGGCTCTGGTCGCTCGAAAATCGCTGGTGATACAGGCGAAGCACAGCCGTCGCCAGACCAAGACCGAGATCAATTTGAAGATGATCCCTTCCTTGGTGACTGCCTTACTACAATGGGTAAGTAACTCTCGGAGCATCTATTACCCCTCTCTGAGGTTTTCAAGAAGCTTGAAACATGTCTGAGCTGTATCCGCTCCCAAAGCATGCACCTCTGCTCATTACACTGACTGAAAGGAGGTATGCTGACTCCGAAACTTACTTAGGCTTAGAAACGACGGCAGGCCCTTCTTCTAATGGAGCTTCTGAGTGTGATGCAGACATGAAAGATGAAGTTGTTAGGGTACATTCGTCGCTTGCTCAGCGGGACCCGCGTACCAGATCGGAGAAGGATTGCCTAGGCTTAATCGTCCTAGCTAAGATATTGCGAGATGGTACTGCGACGAAGTCAAATGTTGCAGCGTTCCTGGTGCATTTCATACTAATGGAAGAGATCCAGATCTCGAAGCGGAGGCTAGACCTAATCCAAGATGCCGATGTCATATCGCCCATCGCCACCTTAATACAGAAGTTCGCAGTTTATGCAGATTACGTTCTGTCAAATCAGGCTTGGGCACAGGCGATGAGCGGTACTCCGATCGTATGTGACATCGTCGATCTTGTGGACGGTCGCTTGCTTCAGCATGTCATCAAGCATAAAAAAACTGTGATGGAGGCGATGATGGCGACACCGCATCTTGCGGCGAAGCTTTCTTCCTACTGCGAACTGATCCAGACATTATCAGGTGTCGAACTCGATGCAGCAAAGAACGCACCCAGCTCGGTCGACCAGGGTAAGCCGCACACCCTCGAGGATTCCACCGCTCCCAGATTAGCAATCCTACCGTTCTCAAGTCCTATCTTCGATAAACACTTGGTCTCGATCAACATATCCGTCGACAAAGATCTGGCTCCAAAGCCAGAGTCGGCCAGAATCTTCCAAGAGGTTACGCACTGGCATAATGTCAAACGCAGGCTTGACCCAAAGGCAGCTCACACCCTATCAGCTAAGGATAAGTTCTGGGCATTGAAGCGAAACCAGTACTTCATGGCAGAAATGCTTTCTTATGCGGCAAGCTTGACGAATGCATCAGGCAAAGCGCTGGATCCCGAGATAATCACAGTCTCTGATATGAAGAAAATCGGCCAGAAGACGCAAGAAGCAGAGAAGGAGAACCTTCCCATAGCGAAAATCAGCAAAGCTCAGGGTGGAAAAGGGACGTCGAAGGGAAAGGCCGCTGGAAGCAAAGCAGTCCGTGACGAAATCGCTGCAACCAGAGCTGCCAAAGAAGAGGACAGCGTAGAGAAAATTTACAGAGCATGGGAAACAGCACGCAAGTTCTTTGATGCTGATGCCCTTCCGAGATCACGATATGTTAAAGCCAAAGCATACCTCATTAGCCTTCCATCAAATAAGCAGAAGCACGTTGAAGCGGAGGTCGAGTTTTATAAGCTCTGCGCACTGTTCGAGGTCTATCGGAGTTCAGACAGCACAAAAGAGGCGAATAAGCAAACCGCAGTCGGTAACAGCCTTGGTGTGGCAGCAATGCTTTGGGATTCAGTTCGAAAGCTTTCATCTCTTGACAGCTTGACGAAGACAATCGTGGACAACGCTCAACAGATCGTAATGACTCTAGGCCTACCAGCTGTCGACTTTGCAGCCCCGAGCTCTACTCGACAATTGTCCTTCACGCCGAATCTGCGGGCGTCAGGAGCACCTAAAATCCCCTCGGACCTAGACCCGAAAGACTTCCAGCTATTGCACTATGGCCCGTACATGGATCGGAATCTTGACTCGGCCTCGGACCCTCGTGTTCCTTTCGAGCCTGACGGATGGCAGAGGAAGGTCTTAGATGGCCTTGATGCGGAAAAGAGCGTGTTCGTGGTCGCTCCTACTAGTGCTGGCAAAACATTCATCTCTTTCTATGCTATGGAGCAGATCCTTAGAAAAGATAATGACGGGGTTATAGTCTACGTTGCTCCCACCAAAGCGCTTGTCAACCAGATTGCCGCAGAAATTCAGGCTCGCTTTAATAAAGCGTACAAATACAGCAAATCGGTATGGGCGATACACACCCGTGACTACCGCATCAACAATCCGAGTCAATGCCAGATCTTAGTGACGGTTCCCCACATACTGCAAATCATGTTACTTTCTCCATCAAACGCTAGAACTTGGTCACCGCGTCTACGATATATCATCTTCGACGAGATCCATTCAATTGGGCAAGCGGAGGATGGAGTCGTGTGGGAGCAATTGCTTCTCCTCGCGCCCTGTCCGATAATTGCCCTGTCCGCCACTGTTGGCAACCCTGGGCAATTCAGTTCTTGGCTTTCTTCGACACAAGGCTCTTTAGGAAATGAGCTGACCATGATACAGCATCCCCATCGATACTCAGACTTACGGAAATTTGTTTATAGTCCTCCAAAGAAATTTGCCTTTCATGGCTTGTCAGAAAGCACTACCTTCGGCACTTTGGGTCTGGATGGATTGGAAGGCCTGCAATTTATGCATCCTATAGCAAGCCTGATCAATAGATCGAGAGGGATGCCCGATGACTTGAGTCTTGAGGCCCGCGATTGCCTTCTCCTATGGAGAGCGATGTCTCGCCATCAGACGACGGCCTTCCCAGTTACGTCAGACCTCGATCCCAAGGTCGCGCTGCCAGCGGCTATTAGGAAGGCCGATGTCATTGAGTGGGAGACAGATCTGAAGGAGCTTTTGCGTAAGTGGATGAGCGACGATGCCTCACCCTTCGAGAAAGTCGTCGACGAGCTCAGCAACCCTGCTAGCGCACAGGCCGAAGTGTCACAGATCTCCAGTCGATACGCCATAGAAGAAGGTGCTGACGGGTTTGCCGACGTCAACGCCGATAGCTTGACAGACACAACGCTTCCATTGCTTTGCAGACTTAACGAGCGAAACGCTCTTCCCGCTATCTTCTTCAACTATGACCGGGGGGGATGCGAGGGAATATGCCTGTCGCTTTTGACGAAGCTCAAAGCAGCTGAAGATGGGTGGAAGAAGCATAGTCCAATTTGGGCCAAGAAGCTCGCTGAATGGGAGTCATGGAAGAAGACTCAAGCGAAGATGGCTGCGAAGAAACCGGCGAAACCTGCGGCGAAGAAAAAGGGAAACAAAGACCCCGATGAAGAAACGACTACGAAAGCGGACCAGGTGCAAGACACAGCAAATACTGAAGCCAATCCATTGGCGTCGTTCAATCCAGATGATCCGATCGACGGTTTTCATTTCGCGGCAAGGCATAAACAAGAGCAGTCGGAGTTATCCATTTGGTTGAGACAGCTCAGAAAAAGGGGTGTTCAGCCGTTTCTGATGGATGCTCTATCAAGAGGAATAGGCGTTCACCATGCAGGTATGAACCGAAAATATCGTCAAGTCGTGGAGATGCTGTTCAGGAAGGGCTACCTTCGTGTAGTGATCGCTACAGGAACGCTAGCACTGGGTATCAATATGCCTTGCGCCACTGTTGTCTTCTCCGGAGACAGCATCTTTCTGACAGCTTTGAACTTCCGCCAGGCCGCAGGTCGTGCAGGACGACGGGGTTTCGACCTTCTCGGAAACGTTGTGTTCCAGAACATGTCCTATGCTAAGGTCTGTCGATTGTTGAGTTCGCGGCTTCCGGATCTGAACGGCCATTTCCCAATCACTACGACCCTGGTCCTTCGACTATTCATGCTGCTCCAGGAGTCCGATGACGCTCCGTATGCTGTTAGAGCCATTAATTCGCTCCTATCGCAGCCCCGTCTGTACCTCGATGGCTCGGCGTTCCGTGAACAAGTTCTTCATCATTTGCGCTTCTCCATTGAGTATCTTCGACGCCAAAGTCTGCTGAGCGCTCAAGGAGCACCAATCAACTTTGCCGGTCTAACGAGCCACCTTTACTATACTGAGAATTCAAGCTTCGCACTGAACGCGCTGATCAAAGAAGGTTATTTTCACCGATTGTGCGCGGACATCAATGATAAGGAATCTAGCGTGCTTCGAGAGCTTATGGTAGCCATGGCACACCTTTTTGGGAGACGACCGTGTAAAGAGGCAGATCAAGAATACCTGGAGGACGTTGTCAAGAGATCGTCTTCTATAGTCTTTTTACCGAGATTGCCAGAATCAGCATCAAACATTCTGAGACGACACAACAAGGAGACGCTGGATATCTTCACCACCTACGTCGACACCTTCGTAGATCAACATATCAAAGATGAAGACTGCAGACTACCCCTCACTGAACTCGAGTTCAAAGGCACTAAGTCATCAACGAACTCTGCAATCCAAGACCTTGGGTTCCTGCCACCAACCAAAGTACGATCAGCTTTCGTCGCCCTATCAGGCCATGGCGACACATTTTCAACCATCTCAGATCTATGCCACACAGCACGTGGCGGCGTCTTCCTTGAAGAAGCGGTGATCCCGCATCTGGATGTTTACCCCGACGAGGCATCGACCCCCCTCAATGCATACCTCTACGACTTCTACATGCATGGCGACGTTGAGCCTCTAGAGAAAGCGAACGGTATTCGGAAAGCCGATGTCTGGTTCCTTCTCAACGACTTCTCGATGGTCTTGGCAACCATCACTACCAGTCTAGCAAACTTCTTAAAGCTACCGGATTCGGATATTAGTATGATTGATATCATAGGTGAAGGGGATCAGGCGAACAACAAGGAAGACGACATGTTTGCCGCGGACACGGTGGTTGGGACTGACGACGATGCGTCGAGCACCACGACACTGGTATCTGAGCGAGGGAAGGCTGTTGCGGCTGCATCTGTTACGACTAAAGCCCCTTCAACCAAGAAGAAGAAGACGCTTGACTCGTGGGACGATGAGGAAGAGGATGATAATGATGATGACGATGCCGAAACGAACGGCCTCGGAAGTGAGGGGATGGAGACTAGGACAGTTGACGAGATGGAGAGGGGCTTTCTGAACGTTTACAAAGCGTTCTGGCTTCTGAAAAAGGACTTCGATGAAAAGTTCCATGCCATGTGGGCGTAGTTGACGGGAGCGGACATTGCTCTGTCGATAGAATGGCCTCGAATAGATATGATACCCACGATAGACGTAGCAGCACAAGCATTGCAGCATGAAGATCAATAACACATAGTGTCCCGGAGGCATCTTTGTTGCTTTTTTTATTGCGTAATGGTGGGCTCCGGCCTACCTCATTTTGCACGTGCAACTCAAGCCTGCCATTCTCGAAGCCCACAGTCAGCCTTGGTAGAGGGATGGTATCTTGTTTACTCGCTACGGACCCGAGCTGAGTGCTCGAGGGTTTTGTTTCCCGGGCGCCCCGCCTGCCCCTCCACGACAGGCTTCCTCAAAGCATTTCATTGTACTGACACCTCACCTGCCTATCTCAACACAGAGCAAAATGGTCAAACGGGGTGCCAGCCATGCGGGGTCGTGGTACACTGATGACGGCCCATCACTTTCACATCAGCTTGATGGTTGGTTGGCCAAAGTGCCAGACAGCATCGACAGCGTTGGGCCCATACCGAAGCCAGGAGCTCGTGTAATCATAGCACCGTAAGTCCAGCAAGTCGAGGGCCTCATGAACCGTTCATTGAGACCAGATCTTACCAGACATGCCGGCTACGCATACTCTGGGCCGGCCGCAGCCTGGGCCTACAGATGTCTGGATCTTTCCAAAGCGTACCGCGTCCACCGCCGCCCTCGTTCCTGCCGTCGTGTGCTCACCTCTAGCTACGCAGCAAGCGTGTCTTTCTACTCGGTCCCTCCCACCACCACTACCTCTCGGGGTGCGCCCTTTCCCAATGCACCCACTACGAAACACCCTTAGGCGACCTCGTCCTTGACAAGGCCACAATAAACGAGCTTAAGGCTACCTCCCGCTTCACGACAATGTCAATCGAAGTTGACGAGGCAGAACACAGCCTCGAGATGCACCTGCCATATATCTGCAAGATGCTCTCTCGGAATTTCTCCGCCGGCTCTTTCCCTCCGCTTGTGCCTATCCTTGTTGGCAGCACGAGTCCTGAAGTCGAGAAGGAATACGGAAAGTTGCTAGCGCCTTACCTGGCCGATCCGTCCAACGTCTTCATCATCAGTAGTGACTTCTGCCACTGGGGGTCTCGTTTCAGCTACACATATTACATTACCGACGCAGATCCATCATCAGGTTACTCACTGACTCGTACATCGCGGCCACCATCGGATGATACGCCTATACATGAGAGTATCAGAACGCTGGACGAACTGACCATGAACATGATTGCGACGGGTCTGCACGATATGTTTTTGTCAACCATAGAAGAGACGGGAAATACAGTATGTGGCAGACATCCCATTGGGGTTGTCATGGCTGCAATGGAGAAGTTGGGAACAGGTAACAAGGTCGGTGAAAAGGAGAGAAAAGGGAGGTTCAAGTTTGTGAGGTACGAGAGGAGCTCGCAATGCATGAAGCTGAGTGATAGTAGCGTAAGCTACGCGAGCGCCTTTGCGGTCTTATGATGGATCCATATTGAGCGACGCATGAGCAGACTATAGAAGAGACATTGCTGTAGGCCAGGCAAATGGCGGCATTTACTGGACTCCCTACGACATGCATTCTGGACGTATCGAAACCACCCTTACATCTTGAATCACACTAGAGGTACATCTCGGATTGAAGCTTGTCCCAGCGGCTTCTTTCTGGTTTCTAGCCACAGACTCTATGCTAAGTGATTCTAGCCCCAAAATCCTGCGAACATCGCCTTTAGAGCGATACCTCGCTAGATTACCCCACAGGAGCCAGCAATCCATCAAGAGTTGTAACGTCGAAAAGGGAGCCATCCTATGTACTGTTCGGAAACCCAACAGTCTAACAGAATCGGTTGCTCAAATGTGAAATGTCGTCTTCTCAAGCCGAATGTTTCAGCGTCGAGGATGACCTGGAGCTTCCACCCCGGCATATGCCACTCATCGACCGTCTACGCCATGTCGACAGCGCAATAATCTTCAGGGCTCTGCAGCTTGACACGATTGGGCCGAAGCCTATATGCACTGCTCCACTGTGGGAGATGTCCACTGAAGGGGCAGTCGAAGTCCAGGTGGTAGGCGCAAGAGTGATTCATTACGGCCGCAACGAGAAATCATTCCGGTTGCGTCCGTCCCAGTGGTCCACATGCTGGTCGATAAGGAAAGCACGAGGCGATTCACAGCGATGCATCTCAGCTAGATATGCTACGCCCGTGGTCAGAAGGTAAGTAAGGAAGGTATCCATTGGATTCCTCCTCTGAACGGTTGAATATCCCACGCTCTCACCTGTTGTCAAAACCAAGGCCCCTTCTGCTGGTGTGCTCCCAAACTTTGAATTTCAAGGAACCACTGCGCGGGTGCCGAGAAGTCGAACCACAGGACACTGAGGACTTTACAATGGAAGTGAACGAATCTGTGGTAGCTTGCCCACTTAAAAATCTCCCGGAGGGTGAGAGAGGAAATTCAGACTATAGAAAGACTCCCTGGTCATGGTAAGTTTGTCCCATCATTCACTGAGTTATCCAGACTGATGTGGATGGCCCAATACTCCAGCTCTGAGAAATTCGATCCTTAGGTATGAAATTGCCTGCAAGCTAGCATTGCTTGTCATGACCCTGTGACTGATATAGTATAAGATTACGAACTGGAGTAAGCGTAAGAGCTTCCATACTATAATAACGAAAGACCCATCTGGTCGCTGTCTGTGTCACGGATCCGATACTTTATTTCTTACAATCACATGCGAGATGATACATGATTGAATGCCTTAGGTGTTTGCTATTGTATTTGCGCTCCTCTGATAAGGACAGGCAGCTTGGCATATCGCTAGGCACTATGTTTTTGCAACAGAACATATCTTAATGGTCATTGGTTTACCTACTGGAGGAATGGCGAGGTCACCAAGCGCTTCAAGTAGTCGGATTACCACAGATTTTCTATTTTACTTGCTCAGACTTGCTCAAACGCCACGAGCTCTTGCCTATTTCTGGAATAGTGGGTAAGTGAGCAAATTTCGGCCATATAGCCTACTTCACCAAGATTTTTTTGAGCGATATATTCTATCCAGCTTGGTACCCATTGACACGTTGTCTTCATCGACAATTATTGTAAGCGCAGCCAACAATATTATACAAGTGCCGTACGTCAACGTACCAGAATTATCGTCTCGATACTGCCATCTAGGTGGAGTCACGCCTTACTTCAAAATCCCACGAGCTGTATAAATTCTTACGATTCCGCGATATCAAGCATCTGAAGCGCTTCTATCGACGAATTTGATGAAATGGCAGCAGCACAACCCACCCACGGTCGGTCCGGTTCGGAAGCTGCCATGCGTGTCATGGGCATCCCTGAAATTAGAGAACTTATCATGATCAATCTCGATTCCTCCTCGATGTTCAATTTGATTTCGGCGGCACCGGCAGCACTACGTACGTTCCTTAGGAACCCTCGAGCCTTCGTGGACGCTGCAGTCGACCAATTGCCCAATGAACTACGTTACTGGGCCAGAGCGAGCTTGATGACAACAAGAGATAAAATCTGCGAAGACCCTGCGGCAAGATGCCGGAATCCGGGTTTTTGCTGGATTCACACCACATACGAATGGCCAGGCACGATCTCCTTGACATGTCTCTAGGTCACCACGTTACCATGGCCGAGTCGAACTGCCGCATTCAATAGAGCACCCTATTGGGAAATTGCAGAGGTTAGCAGCCGTCGAACAAGGTATTGATACTCTCGCCAATTCCGACATTTGGGTTTGGGTAGACATTGTTTGGCATCCTGATCCTGTTCGCTTCCGTGGACCACATACCGATCAGGATATGCTGAAGCTCGAGCTGTGGCGTTTCGAGATCTACAGTGCGCTATTCTACCGCAGCACAAGCGAGACTGTTGCTTCCTGTGAAATGATCGCGGGGTCCTTATGCTACCAGACACGTAAATTTCTGGATTATCTACGTAGCAACCTTGACTACGAAGACCTCAAGCTGTTTGACCTGGTATTTCACAGCCTCATGCGGTTCATCGGGCGTCTCCATGAAGAGAACTTGGCCAAGTACTTCGAGGCTGCCAATCTAGAAGAAGTCATCTCGGCGAACTCACAGGAACACTATTCTCTTTTCAATCGCTTCGAAGTTCTGAAAAGCACAAGATCGAAATACACCTCTTTCATAGACTATCAACTTTCGCTCGGTGTCCCCGGTGTTGCACGCATTCTCCGCTCAAAGGCAAGAAAAGATCGATCAGAAGATAATTCAACGGCCGTCGTACACAGGCCCCAAAACGCCGATTTCCTTCTTCGTAAGCTCTTCCACAGCCGGCATCGTCGGGATCGCGTCCGAGGCGCCTTCGAAGACAACTACTGTCATGAATATGAGCTTCGACGCCTGGGCGATGGGCGCCGAGGTTACCATCTTTCCCTTAAACACAAGGAATATTACTTGGATGTGCGAACGCAGAGTCGACTTTGAGCAAGTGGTATTTCCGAATGAATCAAACCTGATCCACCTAGGGCGGTCTGAAGCCGTTGGAGAACCAGATGCAATACCACGAGGATTTGGGAGCTATAGTACATGATGGATCTGGGTACTTTGATCATGTCGGACGAAAGGCTCTGGAGCTGGTTGACAGGATCTCTGAGGGCTCGGTGGTACATTATGTCTAAATCTATCAGGTGAGCAGAGACCTCGGATTAACCATCGCGTTGACAGAAAGGGGCTGTGATGCACCACTTCGGTGCTCTACGGTGGACTTGGTAGACATGATCTCCGCGACGAGATGTCCGGAAGGATTCAACTAGGAGAAACCGTAGCATTGTCGCAAGCGAGCTCCTTATCAAGAGCTACAATTGCGAGGTATGTTGCGACTACCGTTCTTGACCCAGGTGGGCTTTGGAGTCACCGGCTAAAGTACATTGATCCCTTTGTTTTCTATGGTGCATACATCATCATCAGTCCAATACATCTCACCCCTGCGCACAGCCCCAGAAGAAGCGTTGTAGACTTCGAATACAAGCATCATATCCTGATAGCCGATACGGTTCTTCAATTGATACTGAATCTAGTATAAGCTTTCGGAATTAGCAGAGCTGGAGCCTATCGAATCATTTCGGGATACTCAAGCCGGTTCTTGTCAAGTCCAGACGAGCCAGACCGGACACAAAGTTGCCATGGTTTCTTGAGGCAGAAGAAAGAAGTATCTGTTTATCAAGGCCTAGGAGGTAAAGTATGGATTCCGGAAAACGAGCTTGCGGCGGAACTTCGGCTTTATAGACAGAGTCCCTGAGACCCTGAGCTTGAGACCCTGAGCTTGAGACCCTGAAACCCTGAGACCCTGCTATTTTGGTGCATTCCCCTGAACAGATATTAAAGCATTGCGTTTTCCGCACATGGCATTTAGTTCTGGCTTCTTTCGAATTGAACCTGGATTCCTGCGAACATGCATGATCCGTTCATCCCCGCCCCCGACTTCATAGTCGAGGCTACCAAGCCCCTCGCCAGCGTCCTCGCATTGCAGACGATCCCTTTCCACGCCCACGAGATACTACTGGGCTTCTCTTTCTACGAGCTCGTGAGCAGAAGCATATCGCCCGCAGTATCCGCCCGCCTGTTCCCCAGGACCTACTCCAATTTGCAACGGAAAACGAAGATCGATTGGGATGTCCACTTTGTGTCCATGGTCCAATCGTGCTTCATCAACGCAGTCGCACTTTGGGTAATCTTCAAGGACCAGGAGCGCAGTCAGATGGATGCAGCACAGCGGGTATGGGGGTACTCGGGGGCGTCGGGCATGGTGCAAGGGTTCGCGGCAGGCTACTTTCTGTGGGATCTGGGGGTCAGTATCAAGGATGTGGATGTTCATGGCTGGGGGGCTTTGGTACATGCTGCGAGTGCGCTGGCGGTGACGTGTCTAGGCTTCGTGAGTCTTCGTCTCCATGAACAGTTTGGATTTTGGGGCAGTGACTGACGAGTTCAAGCGACCGTTCGTGAATTACTATGGCGTGAGCCTAATCCTCTACGAGCTCTCAACACCTTTCTTAAACATCCACTGGTTCCTGGATAAGACAGGCATGACCGGATCCACGGCTCAGCTTGTCAATGGCATCCTGCTCCTGCTGAGCTTTGGTGGCAGCCGCCTGGTTTGGGGCACCTACCAGTCTGTAAGCATGTATCGGGATATATGGACTGCCTATACCGCACCTGGTGAAAATCCGGTGGCGTCTTGGTTGGCGGTTTCGTTTGTAGTAGCCAATACCATATTGTGCACGCTCAACTTTTTCTGGTTCAGCAAGATGATCGCGGCGCTGAGGAAGAGATTCGATGCGCCCGATGCCAAAGCTGGTAGAAGGAGAGATGAAGGAAGGCCTTCTTATGGTGTTACTAATTTACAAGGACAATATCTCTCGTCAGACGCAGACGTGCTGCGAAAACGAAAACACATTATAACGAGCAGTCATTGACCTATCCACGGCCGGTAGCTACAACCAGGCCGTTGTATAATTACAGCATTGGAAAATGAGCTTTGTCGGGGCTGCCTGATAGGGCTCGAAGCTGAAGGAGGGAGTTCCTGTTGGACAACGAAGTGATGATAGAAAATGCATAATGCCCTTGGATGCATGGTACTACTAAATGTTATTAGCAATTATCTCTATCGGACGCATTGCCGTTTCATAAGGAATGCCTTCTATTCCCAAGCTCAGCAAGCCATTGGACCGGTCTATCTCGTATCGTATCTCATAGCATCGGCCCTCTCAGTCAACATCGTCGTCACCACCGCCTTCAAAACCTGCTTCCTTTCGGCTCTCGCCTTCCGTCTTTGCTTGCTCGGCCTTCGCCTCGGCGGCCTGCTGCGTCTTCTCCGCCGACTTCACTTGTTCTTGGTCCATCTTGTCTTTTTGCAGGAGCGTGAAGACAACGACGAAGAGAACATCGCCGGTATCTTTGTTCCTGAGGACATACCTATGGACCAGCCACGTCAGCAATGGGTCCTTTCTCGATTCTCTAGAGATACGACATCGTCGAGAGAATCATGTACAAGATCCACATACCTGAGATAATCCTCCCCCCCAAGATAGCCCGTAAGCCCCAACGAAAACCCCGGTAACTTCAGCGCGAAATCTACCACCCCACAACCCATCATCAGCCCACCATACCCCTGATCTTCCCACCGCCCCCTTCACACCAGGGCAAGAGAGGGAGGGAACCCACTATTGAAATCCAAATACGGATTAAAGAAATCCGCCCGATACACCCTCCCCCCCTCCCAAACCCACCTGCCCCCCTCCCTCAAAAACCATTTCTTCCTCTCCGCCGCCCCCTCCGGCATCCCCTTCTCCCGCCTCACCTCCACCCCATCCCCCTCACCCCCCTCCTCAATCCCCTCCTGCCCCTCTTGCCCCTCGCCAAACATCCCTTCTCCCTCTCCAACCTTCCCCCCAACCCTCAAAACATTAAAGCTGCTCCCAGCAACC